>Ga0154020_10004716_pt1 | contig 16218 bp, 11 predicted proteins | sample Klosneuvirus_201_FD_109709 | JGI IMG/M metagenome (GOLD analysis project Ga0154020, IMG submission 109709) | Active sludge microbial communities from wastewater, Klosterneuburg, Austria - Klosneuvirus_20160825_MG | ecosystem: Engineered > WWTP > Aerobic digester > Activated sludge | place...
AAATATTTGTCGAGAGATTGGCTCTCGCGATTTGTAATCTGTTTACTTATTTTTAATTGCCTCATGGATAAATATGTGGTTTCGTATTGTTAACAAAAGATTGGTCCGTAAAATTCAAACGGGTCGCGCGCCTAATTGTTTTAATAATCGGGTATGACCGGCTAGTGCATCAAAAAACGTTCTGGCGCTCTTATAAGGAAGCCCAAACTCCTTAGCCGTTTCGCTTACAATTCCTGAGATTTTACGGTAATGCACATGACAAATATTCGGAAAAAGGTGGTGTTCAATCTGAAAATTAAGCCCCCCTACATACCAGGAAAACCAGCGACTCTTATTTCCAAAATTGGTAGTGGTGAGCAATTGATGAATGGCCCAGTTATTTTCCAGTTTCCGATTATCATCCGGCAACGGAAATTCCGTGCCTTCTATTACATGGGCTGGTTGAAAAATTATGGCTAACAAAAAGCCTGCTATATAATGCATCATCAAAATTCCAATAAGAATCTGCCACCAGGCCAAGGGGGTAAATAACACCGGAATGATAAAAATATAACTAACGTATACGATTTTAGTCAGGATCAAAATTGTCCATTCTTTGCCTACATGAGCATTGTTCATTTTGGCCAGTCCTGTTTTATCGTATTTATTTAAGCGAGAAAAGTCCTTGAATACCATCCAGGTAATAGTCATAAGGCCATATAAAAACCAGGCATAAACAAACTGATACTTGTGAAACCATTTCCAATCAGAATGCGGAGTCAGCCGAAGTACTCCTCGCGGGCTAATGTCCTCGTCTTCTTCGTGTACGTTGGTATAGGAATGATGGAGCACGTTATGCTGAATTTTCCAATTAAACGCGTTTGCACCGATCAAATTCATGGAATAGCCAACAAGCGTATTTACCCACTTTTTATTTGAATAAGCGCCATGATTAGCATCATGCATAACGGATAATCCTATACCAGCTAAGCCCAACCCCATAATAATAACAGAAAGCAATAACCAACCCGTACCCGAAACAACACCCCCCAGAATAAGGCCATAGGGTATAAAATAAGCGCCAAACATGATAAATGTCTTGATTATCATTTCTAAATCGGCATGCCGGTTTAGTCCATTTGTCTTGAAATAATCAGCAACCCGCTTATTTAAGGTAGCCGTAAACTCTCGTTGAGAAGTGGCGAAGGTTAGTGGTTTTTGGCTTGTGAGAACTGACATAAGAGGTTAATTGCATGAAAACCGCTGTGAGATTTTCTCACCAGCCCGTTATATTAATATTAGCCGAATGGGTGCGGATTTCGCCAGCGCCCTTCAATTGAAAATCAAGTAGTAGGTAACGATCTTAATCAAAGATGGATAGCCTGCAGCACGATTCAAATAATTGATTGGCAAAAGTACAAAAATTTGATGAGATGTTTTTCCCTGCTTTGCAGGTTTTGACCATATATTAAGGAGTGGACGGATCAGCATAAGAAGTAACCATTCCATCAAAAATGGATGGATTTTGAATGAAAATGAACCCGATTGTCACCTTAAACATAAAAAAGGCAAGCTATGCGTTCTATAAATTGCTTTTTTGTGACCTCGGCAGGAATCCCTGCCTGACTGCGTCACGCAGGCAGGGAACCTGCATCTTTCAGTCTCGTACGAAGAAATTTCTTACCAGCGTGACTCTTAAAATACTTTTCACGATTACGTGCATTGGCATAGTCAGGCAAATACTCCGTGTAAACAACACGCCACGGCATAAAAGCTTTTGTATACCTGTTCTTGCCCAAATTATGTTCTTTTATTCTGCGGTTGAGATTGTTAGTAATTCCAACGTAAAGTTCTTTATTCTCAGAATAAGACAATACATATTATGCAATTGTGACCTCGGCAGGAATCGAACCTGCATCTTCAGAATCGGAATCTGAAATACTATCCATTGTACTACGAAGCCTAATCCACCTGAAACACTATAATATATATAGTCAGAATCGGGGCAAAGGTAATGAATGGCTACAATCTGCGAAAACTATTAATAATGTAGATGGAATAAGCTAAGTACCGACTCACCTGAACACTTATTGCCAAACATAGGTACATACTGCCCCTGCGGCCAGGCTGGTGCGTCCCGCCCGCTCCTTATATTTAATAGAGAAGGACTTTGGTAAGTCATTATCGTTTACAACAATCAACACCTTTTTACCCGCAGGCGTGAGAAAGGCGACATTAAATAGATTGTCAGTATGATTAGATGCAATTCGTACAGAGCCGGGTGGCACAAATTTAGAAGCATGGGCAATGATGTAATAGGAAACATTTCGCCTCACTGAATCTCCGAGGGTTAAAGCGCCCTGACATAAATCGCAACCACCATAATGTGTATGAGGTTCAAAATTCTCATCTGCAGCCAGGTTCCACTCCAACACGGTGCGACTCCAGTTTCGCGTGGCACCTACAATCAGATTCTTAACGTGCCAACGCAAGTCGCCACTAAACTCTCCCTTACCGGATGTCCACTGTTCAGTAAAATATAAATTCTTATCAGGATGGGCTTTGTGTACAGTGCTGAGGGCCTCGATCTCGCCCAGGTACATATGAAAGGCCGATCCATCTACATATTGCTTTGTTTCCGGATCGTTGAGTATTGAAATTGGATATTCGGGATGATCACAATTGTGATCGAACAGAATAATTTTTGTTCGAAACTCTGCACGCTTAAAAGCGGGGCCTAAATAATTCTTAATAAATTCGTTTTGCTCTGCTGCCGTCATGACCAGGCTTGGTGTATTGTTAGGGTTTTCAGGCTCGTTTTGAATTGTTATCGCATCAATCATAATTCCCTCCGCTGCCATCGCGTTGAGATATTTTACAAAATAGTTGGCGTATGAACCATAATACCGGAGATTGAGGCTTCCTCCTTTTACATGATGATTCGTTTTCATCCAGGTGGGTGGCGACCAGGGGCTACCTAAAATTTTAATATCAGGATTAATCGAGATTATTTCTTTTAATATCGGAATGAGATAAAGCGTGTCATAAGACAAATTGAATTTAGTAAGCAATGAATCGGTTTTTTCGGTTGGTAGATCATCATAAGAAAAAACAGATTCGTCCAGATCGGAGGCGCCAATACTCACACGCAAATAACTCACCCCTATCCCCTTTTCATCATTCAGAAAAAGCTCACGCAGCAAGGCCGTGCGTTCATTATCGTCCAGTTTAGTAGATAAAAGCATAGCACTACCACCCGTTAAGGTATATCCAAAACCATCGATGGTTTGGTATATAATCGTACTATCGATGGTAATGGAGGAATCTTTCGCGTCAATGTTGCCAAAAATCAAATCACTGGAAGGTGCAAGCAGTTGCGATTGATCTGCGCTTGTTGTCCACGAATAGATGGTCGTTGTATTTATCGTAGACTTGCTCTTGGGTACACACTGACAGAATAAAAACGAAAAAATTGTCAGTGCAAAAGCAGATTGAATGATGTTCCTCCTTTTCATCGTTACCAAAGATAAAGAAAACAGGCTAATGAATTAATGTGATTCCCCTAGAGCTGTGGATATTATTTTCATTGATGCCTGATAAACTGAAAAAGCAAAATTTTATTCATACGCAATAAAAAATTATGATGTTACTCGTTCATAAATCATATTTCATGCTTCATCGTATATACATCACTAACTTGATCATCGCAACTCTTTTGTCATAAAATTTGCATGTAATGAAGTTAACACTTACATTTATCCCATGTTTCACTTAAACAATTAAATGCTATGGCAAAAAAAGCAAAGAAAGCCGCTAAGAAAAAGGTTGCTAAAAAAGCAGCTAAGAAGAAAGTAGCTAAGAAAGCAAAGAAGGCTGCTAAGAAGAAGAAGTAATGAACCTTGTGTTCATAGAAAGGTTGACAGCAATGTCAACCTTTTTTGTTTTATAGATGTCTGTATATTATTGCTTACTGGCACAAGCAATAAATAATGAACTGATCTGTTCGTATTTTTGATCCGTAACATGCGCACACGGACTATTTTTTTACGAGCTTCCAAACTCCTGAGCAAAATAATACTTGGGTTTCTCCTGGTGATCGTTGTCGCTGTTGCTTTCATCCATCTACCTCCCGTACAAAGAAAGATAACCGTTGCATTGGCTAACTACTTGTCTTCCAAAACGGAGACCCGGATAGACATTCAAAGCATTGAATTTTCTTTACTGGGTAAAGTAAGTGTTGAAGATATAACCGTATGGGATCCTGACCACACAAAGATTTTTTCAGCCGCAAAAATTGAGGTCACATCCGCGCTATCCGATTTGATTAAGCGCAACCTCATTTTCGATAAGGTGGATATTGCGGATGCGGACTTTCATCTGATTCAACAGGAGGACGGATTAAATATTCAATTTATACTCGATGCCTTCCAATCTGGTGAGGCTCCCTCTGCAAAATCAAATGCGGTAACGATTCTATTCAAAAGCATTCAATTGGATAGCCTCCATTTTAAGTTTACTTCCATAAAAAATGGAACAGACATTGATGTTAATGTAGGAAGGCTAGATGGTAAGGAAGCTGAATTTATCACCAGCTCCAATAAGATTATAGCCCATAGTATTTATCTCAGCAAGGCTGAATTAATTGTATTTCAATCTGAAAATCCAGAAAATAGTGCAAATATCCCTGCCCCAACGAAAGCCAATGTGTTTAACCTCGATGTAGATCTGGGTATTGCTCTTGATGTCGCGAATCTAAACGTAGAGAATAGCAATTTTTCTCTTCACAACAACCGGATAACAACTACCCAAAAATTCGATCCTGCGCACATTCAACTTCAGGATATTCAAATCAAGCTCGCAGATATTCTGGTTAATGAAGACACTCTTAACGGAGATTTACTCTCACTCTCCGCACAGATGCCCGGTTTTAAATTAAATGAGGGTCGATTTGCGTTGCAATGGAATCGACAGCAATTCGCATTTACCAACCTTCATCTGGCATCCAATACCAATCAACTCGATGCAGACCTCAAAGTCTATACGTTAAATTCGAATGAAGACTCTGATTTGGACAATCTTGAGCTTAACGTTCTTGGCAAAATTGAACCAGCAGCACTTGCCTACTTCTTTAGTGATTCTTTATTGGAACAATTTAAACATTGGAAACTAACAGAAGTAAAACTGGAAGGCAACTACAACCAGGGACAAGGGTTAATAAAAACCTTGTATGTAAAAACAGCGAATAGCTATTTACAGGTTGATGGAAAAATAATGGATGCTTGGGATCATGAAAAGATAAACTGGGAGGACATTGCGATTAATGCAAAAATAGGCTCCGACTTTAAAGAAATAATAACTCCGTTTGCTGGAAGTTTTAATATACCTGACGGAATAACAATACGCGCACTAAGTTCTGGAAATCCAAAAAGAATACTTGCAAAGGGAAGCATTGATACGATTTGGGGCAGTGCACAATTCGATGGTCTCACAATGTTGCAAACTGGTAATACCGGGCTCGATGTAAAAGTAATCGGTGAAAAAGTTGACATTGGAAAATGGGTTGATGTACCCGCGTTGGGGCCTGCTGCATTTTCTTTAGTAGCGAAAGGTAATCTAGGTACCGATCAGAATCTCGAAATCAACGGGACGATCCCCCATATGGAAGTTCTTGATCAATCTATTTCCAACATTGCTATTAAAAGCCTGACGAGAAAAGATAACACCATCATCGAGGTCGCCATCGATGATCCAGCCTATCGTTCAGAGATCCATTCAGAAATTTTATTCTCTGAACCCCTGACTATAATCACCACAATGAAACTTGATGAGTTTAAGGTTGGGGCTCTATTGAATGAGGACAGTACCCTAGCTATTACTGGCGATTTTAAATCCAAATTAACGATCGATGAGGCTTCTCTTGGAGGATCGGTTGAAGGGAAAAGTATTTTACTTCAAAATCATTCCACTAAATATTTACTCGATACCATGGCCTTTCGTGCGATGATGTCGCTAACGGGCAGTGAACTTGAATATCATGCCGATAATGAAAAAGGCAACTTAGTCTCAAACTTCGACATCCGGGATTCACAGGATATTATCCAGAAATGGATCAGTACTGTTTTTACAACAACTGATAAGATTGCAAGCCTCTCGGCAGGCAGAACTATTTATTTTAACCTCGAAGCGGAAAACGCCAGTCTCTTTCAATTATTAGGAATCGATGTTGATAATGTTTCAAACTTACGTTTAACCGGAAAATTCGATGAGCAAAACAAGAGATCCTCGCTTCAGGCTACCTCAGGAAAATTTAAAGGATATGGTATTTCTTTAGATACACTACATGCCATTCAGGACAGCCTAAGTACCCGCATAATCGTTACCAACTTACATTACGATTCTATCGCGTTAGGTAATGTCAATCTGGCTATGCTGACGAAAGGTGAAATCATACAAGCTAACCTGATATTGGCGAATGATTCACTTACCCTGCTCGGTTTAGATACCCGCATTCTTCCTACCGATAGCGGAGCTTTGATTTATCCTAATAAGCTACTGTTTCTCGATAACGAATATTTTGTTGATTCAAATAATCCGGTGTCGATAAAAAACAGTGATTTAGCGTTCAATCATTTTTTGATTTCCCGATCTGATATGGAAATTAAAATGGATGGAGATTTAGATACCTTCGATATATCCCTTAAAAACGTAAACCTTACTCCCCTGAACTATCTGCTTGCCGGAGATACAACGATCATTAACAAAGGACTGCTCACTGGTTCCGTTTCTTACGCTGGTAGCAAGGAACTTAATTTGAAAGCGGTTGTGGATAGTCTTATTCTTTATAATTTAAAACCGGTAACCATTACTGCAAACGCGACAAGTGACGGAACATTGGTTCCGTTTGGATTTATGCTGACGAATGAATCCAATAAGATTGACTTGAAAGGGCAATACTCCCCAACCCATGATGAGGTTGATGCCTCTTTGAAACTCGATGTTAACAACCTGGAAATATTTTCATTTCTGGTCTCTGAAATCATAGACGATATGAAGGGAAACCTCCGCGGGGAAGCAAGGATTCGGGGGTCATTAAAGAAACCCTCTGTAAAAGGATATCTGCAATTTCAGAATGTAGGCGTGACAACGGTCAACCCCACCGTTACTTTTAAAATACCGGACGATCGGATTTCGATCGATGATTCAGTTATACACTTTAACAATTTTACTCTCTTCGATGAAGCCAATAATCCACTGCAAATTAATGGAAGTCTTGATTACCAATCCCTTTCCTATAACCTGCAATTAAATGCAAAAGATTATGCGCTCATAAACACCCCAGAATCCGCAACGGGCGACTTCAAAGGTCAACTGGTTATTGATAGCGATATAAAAATAAATGGAAGAAAGACAGATGCTTCCGTTGATGCGAAACTTACGGTTAAAGATGCCACGAAGCTTACTTTCGTGACTCAGCAGGAAGACATTAAACTTCTTAAAGCTGAGGGAATTGTTGAATTTGTTGACCCAACAATAGTATTGGATTCAGTAACCCTGGATCAACCGGTTACGCTGTATGATTCATTACTCGCTAGCCTTCCGAATTTCAATCTTACTTCAACGGTACAGATAGAGAAAAATGCCATGCTCCGGATTGCGATTGATGAAGAGTCTGGGGATTACATAGAGACTTCCGGAGCAGGTGCCCTGGAATTGGGTTACGACCGTACCGGAAATCTTAAGCTTATGGGAAACTATACCGTCACTAAGGGAATTTATAGTTTGTCATTTTATAATCTGGTAAAAAAGAATTTCACACTCCTTAATGGCTCCACCATCAACTGGAATGGCTCCCCGAAAAACGGAGACCTAAATATAAAAGCTGTGCATGTCGTAGAATCCAATTCCATCGGGTTGATTGGCCATGAAATTGGCGAAAATGAAAAATCAGTTTATGAAAGAGCCCTTGACTATGAAGTAGGAATCAACATCAACGGAACCATCGAGAAACCTGTCATATCATTTTCGCTAGATCTTCCGCAAAAAGAGAAGGTGAGCTATCCGGTATTGGCTAATAAGCTAGATCGTTTACGACAACCCGAATATGCGTCCGAATTAAATAAACAGGTTTTCGGACTATTGGTGCTTGGCGGGTTCTTGCCAGAATCCAGTGGCTCGGATATCAATTCCAACACGATTGCTACAACGGCCTTGTATAATAGTGTTAACAGTTTACTGGCCAGCCAACTTAATCGATTTGCCAGTCAGTATATTAAAAATGTAAACATTGATGTCGGAATACAATCCTATAGTGATTATACCACACCGGGTGGCAAGACTCAAACGGCTATGGATTTCCGGGTCTCCAAGTCGATTATGAATGATCGCCTGTCATTCGAAGTGGGTGGAGATTTTAATCTCAATCAGGACCAATCGGGTAGCAACACGGGCAAAAATTACCGAGGTGATTTTGCTATCATTTATGATCTCACCGGCAAAGGAGATAAGCAGCTGAAATTATTCAACAATCAAACGTATGATATTATCTACCAGGAAATCCGAAACACCGGCATATCCCTGGTATTCATTCGTGAATTTGCACACAAAAGCAACAAGAATAAACACAAATGAGTCAATCATCTATATATAGATTCATCTTGGTTTTTGTGCTGGCGTTAGCGGGCTGCACGGGCATGAAGCAAATTTCGTCTGAGAATCCTCTTTACACCGGGTACAAAATAAAAGTAATTGCAAAGGGCGATGAAAAAATAAAATTAATGCCTGTTATAAATGATGTACTAAAGCCAGCGCCTAATAATAAATTTTTGTGGATGCGACCCGCACTGGCCCTTAACAACACTATTTCTGAATCCGTTAAAAAGAAAAAGTTCTGGAAGAATAAAATTTCAGATCCTATTCTACTTTCTCAAACTCATCCCCAGCAGGTTAGTTCTGCTATTCAAAACAGAGTTTTTCATAATGGCTATTTCCATAATACCGTAGCGTTCGATACGATTTATCATGGTCAACGCAAGATAAAATATAGATATACAATCTCACTGGGTGAACCCTACCGGTTTGAGTCCATTATCTTTCCAAAACCTCAAGATGATCTCACAAAAAAAATAAGTGACACCCGGCAAGAATCGCTTTTGAAAAAAGGTGATATCTATACGTTAGCCGGAATAAAGAATGAGCGAAGCCGAATTGATCTCAACCTGAAAGAAAACGGATACATTTATTTTAATCCTGAATTTATTACCCTTAAAGCCGATACGATAACGGGTGACCATCGTGTAAATGCTGAAATAACTATCAAACCGGAAACGCCACCGGAATCCAGAAAGGCCTATACGATCCGAAAGGTTTTCATTCATGACGATTTAATACTTGATAACGTGCCTGTCGATACGCTTCAATTCGACAATTACTACTTGATCTCACAAAATAAAACGCTTCGATTTGATGTACTTAAACAAGGAATTTTTCTGAAGCCTGGTGAAGGTTTTGCTCAATCAAATTACATGCACACGATTCGGTATATGAATTCGCTTCCCATTTTAAGAAATGCGAACATAAAATTTTTACCACAGGAAAATACCAATGAACTAGATGCCGTCCTCAACCTGGCTCAGCGAAAGCGCTACGCGTATACGGCCGAATTTAATGCCATCTATCGGTCGACAAATTATTTTGGCCCGGGTGTAATTTTCAGCTACACAGATCGAAACCGAAATAAAGCTGCCGAAATGTTTAAAATAAATTTACGGGGGCGAGTTGAGTTGCAAATTGTAGATAAAGAAGTTAATCCTGCGTATGAATTAGGTCTGGAGGCCACCTACACGTTGCCGAGGCTCTATCCCGGATTCCTTTCTAAATCAGATAAAAAGAATCTACTGAAAACAAATATCTCGGCTGGTTATAACTTGTTTAATCGATTGGATCTTTATCGGCTGAATTCTACGTATACAAACTTTGGATACCGATGGAGCAAAAAAGAGCGCATCACTCATTCCTTTAATCCAGTTGAAATTGTTTTTACCAAAATTCCCGAAGATTCCCAATCGGATGAGTTCAAGGAATATTTACTGGAAAACCCAGGGGTGCAGCGCAGCTTCGATGAACAATTTATTGTGGGCATGGGGTATGAGTTTACTTTTCAATCCGGGGCTAACCGTTCCAATGAATTTTTCTTTAGAGGTGGAATTGACATGGCGGGAAATATTATGAATGGTTTATTTTCGGCATCGAACGCATCCAAAGATTCACTTGGAAGATATACATTGTTGGGCGTTCCTTTTTCGCAATATATACGACCTCGGGTCGACCTCACGTACAACTTCAAATTAAGTCAGCAATCAAAATTAGTAACCCGGTTTAGTGCAGGGGTTGGGTTACCGATTGGTAATTCAGATGTTATTCCCTACATAAAACAATTTTATGTAGGGGGCACCAATAGTTTACGCTCCTTTATTGCAAGATCGGTAGGGCCGGGCAGTGAGATACCGCCTGAAGGATACAATGACTTAACGGGCGACATCCGATTAGAAGGTAATCTGGAATACAGGTTTGATGTGTATGGTAATCTGAAAGGGGCTCTGTTTGTAGATGCAGGAAATATCTGGCTAACCAAAGAAGACCCATCAAGACCGAACGGAACATTTCGCTTTAACACATTTGTTAAGCAGATAGCGATTAGTTCGGGCTGGGGCATGCGCTGGGATTTTAGTTTTATTGTTGCCCGACTTGACTTTGCGTACACCTTGCGAACACCATACTTGCCTGCCGGAGAAAGATGGACCACCGATATTAATTTCTGGAATCCTGCTATTAATATAGCTATTGGCTATCCGTTTTAATTTTGATCAGATCATAACTCATAATTATTGCCCTATGAGTTGAAGAAAAAATATCCCGGTCGCGTTTTATATATTTGATCAGATTTAGAAGTTTTTATTTACTAATCACAGGAAATAACAACAATTGTAAATATTCGGATGTTAGCGGGCATTGCAGAGCGACACCCAAACAGACCGACATCCCCTTCTTCTTTTCAGTAATAATTTTTAAAGAAAGGGACAAATAAATTTGCGCAAGTAAAAGCTTGCTCATAATTTCGCAAGAAATTACTTGCGTATAGAATATGAATCCCAACCGAGATGTTTTCCAGGCAATAGCTGACCCAACAAGAAGAGCTATCATTCACTTGGTTTCTCAGAAACCGCAAAATGTGAATTCGCTTGCTGATAACTTTAATATGACACGTCAAGCAGTTTCATTACACGTGAAGATTTTAACTGAATGTGGCCTTATTAATATTAAACAGCAAGGTAGAGAACGAGTTTGTGAACCACAGCTCGATAAATTAATTGAAGTTTCAGGGTGGGTAGATCAATACCGAAAATTTTGGGACAGTAAATTAGACTCATTGGAAAGTTACTTGGTAAAAATTCAAAAAAAGAAGAAATAGAAATATGGAAGAATATAATTCATTCAAACAAGAAGACAACATTCTGACCCACACAAGAATTCTTGATGCACCAAGAGATTTAGTTTGGGAAGTTTGGACAACTCCTGAACATATAAAAGAATGGTGGGGGCCAAATGGATTTTCGCTAACAACTCAATCAATGACTGTAAAAACAGGAGAACTATGGGATTTTATTATGCACGGGATGGGGCGTGATTGGGATAACAAAATTGAGTATGTAGAAGTAAAAAGACCTTCTCTTTTGACCTATAAACATACAGGTGCAGAAAATGAAGATTATAATTTCACCGTTTCAGTTTTATTTGAAGAAGTTGACGGCAAAACATTATTGACAATGCAATCAGTATTCAAGTCAAAAGCAATTATCGAAGAATTAAATAGGAAAGTAAATGCTATTGAAGGTGGCAAGCAGACTTTAAATCGACTTGAAAATTATCTTAAGTTAATCAAAGCAGAAAATAACGAATTAAAATAAAAAATTATGAGCAGAATAATCTTTGACAGCGGAATATCACTTGACGGTTTTTTCGCAGGAGACAACAGAGGACCAAGTAATCCGATGGGTGGAGTTTCAGGTAAAATTCATATGTGGACACTTAATCAAAAAGCGTTTTGGGAATATTTAGGAATGGATGGTGGCAAAGAAGATAATTTTGAAGGACAACTTATTAGAGATGTAAATGCAAGAACAGGTGCGTTTATTATGGGAAAACGTATGTTTGAGGAAGGTGAAGCAAGTTGGCCAGAAGACTTATACAAAGCAGACGTTTATGTGTTGACACATGAAAAGCGAGAACCTTGGGTTCAGAAAGGGACAACAACATTTTACTTCATTAATGACGGAATAGAAAGTGCATTAGAAAAGGCAAAACAGTCGGCAAAAGGAAAGGATATTAGAATACAAGGTGGAGCAAACACTATTCAACAATTTCTAAATGCCGGCCTTATTCACGAATTTTTCATTCATATTGCTCCTGTTTTTTTAGGCAGTGGTATTCGACTCTTTGATGGCATTGACAAAGACAGGTATGGTATTCAAATTGAAGAAGTAATACAATCAGACTTGACAACTCATTTAAGATATAAACTGACGAAGAAATTGAAACAATGACCCGCTAACAAAAAGTTTGCGCAATAGTGGGGTGACGTGTAAGCAACAAGTGTTATCTTCGTTCCACGTTTGGTTACGTGGGACAGTTTAGCTATTTCAAAGTCCCACCACTGCATAAACACAAACGTTGCCGCTTTAGAGAAAGCTTCATAAGGATTAAAGATGAAACGACTGTCTCTTTTGATGTTCCTCATACCAATTACTTTAATCGGTCAGGTTGACACGCTTAGGGATTTACGCGATGGAAAGATCTATCTGACAAAAAAGATTAGTGAAACCATCTGGATGCTCGATAACCTTGACTATGAAGCTGCAAACTCAGTAGGCTTGACTCAAGAGCAAAATAACAAGTTTAAAGAATTCAATCTTAACGGAAGATATTATCATTTTGAAACGATTGACTCAGTATGTCCAGAGGGTTGGAGAATACCTATTACTCGTGACTGGATTGATTATTTTAATTTCCTTGTAAAGGAAAGTCCGCGAAAGGTGAAATTAGAAACGATAGAACTAACAGAAGAAAACTATTATTTCAGTTTTTTGAATTATGAAAAAAGGATTGACTTATTTAAAAAAGGAAATCCATTAAACTTATACCCGACAGGTAGAATTGAAGGTGGTGAATTCAATTTTTCAAATGTTTTTGCTGACTATTTTACCTCTGACAGCAAAGAAACGTTTAAAGGGAAAAGCCACATTCACATAATGAACGTTTATACAACAGTACATTCACATGAACACAATATGGAGCCTGACAAAGAAGCGGAGTTGCGTAAGTTTATGGTACGATGTGTTAAACAAGACAGGTGAAGCGGGCAATACACAACAAAATGCGTAATCAGTTGCGGGGTTCACCGTAAGTTTTTAGTTTTGACTTTCAAAAACAAGGTTTGGTGTCGTGGGACAGTAACGTCCATAATAAATTTAAGTATGGTAAAAATGAAGATTAACTTAACTATCTTATTGGGCTTGCTATTTTTTTCTTTTGGCCTGTGGGCTCAAAAATCATCTGTTAATGTTTCTGGAACCATAAAAGATAAAGCCTCAGGCAATACCTTGCCATTTGTGAATATTGTTTTGAAAAAGATGGCTGATTCTTTATTCATAGCAGGAACGATTTCCAATGATGACGGCTTATTTACCCTTTCGAACGTAAAGCCTGGAGATTATTTGTTGGAAGTGACTTACATCGGTTATAAAAAAAATAGCTCCCCGCTATTTATAGGTTCTAATTCTGAGTTTATCGACCTGGGTGCGTTTGTGCTGGAAGAAGATGTGCAGCAGTTAGATGAAGTGGTGGTAATCGCCCAGCAAGATGCGGTTGCAAGTGCCATGGATAAAAAAACGTATAGCGTAGATGACAATGTAAGCCAAAGTGGTGGAAGTGTTTTACAATCGATGAATAACCTTCCGGGTGTTACCACACAGGACGGACAGGTTCTTCTAAGAGGAAACAATCAGGTGGTTGTGTTGATCGATGGCAAACAAACAGCCATTACTGGCTTTGGCAATCAAAATGGACTTGACAACATCCCCGCTTCCGCAGTTGAAAAAATTGAAATCATTAACAATCCTTCAGCCCGATACGATGCAAACGGAAATGCAGGTATCATCAATATTATCTTAAAAAAAGAAGAAGAAACCGGCCTGAATGGTAAAGCAGGAATAGCAGCAGGGCTTGGCGCTTTGTGGGTACGAAAAGAGAATTTACCGGGCATCCGTCCTCAATACCAACTCACGCCAAAAATTAATCCCTCTCTTTCATTGAACTACAGGAAAAAGAAAGTCAATCTTTTTCTTCAAGCCGACAATCTGTACACAGAAACTCTCAATAAAAATGAATTTGTAACCCGAACCTATGATGACGGTACTGTAATCAATCAGCAACTAAAAAGAAACCGAAACACAAACTTCTTTACGTCCCGAGCGGGTGTAGACTGGTTTATGAGTGAGCAAAACACCTTAACGGTGTCCGGATATTTTAGCCAGGAGTCCATTAAAGATTATGGCGATCAACCCTTCTTTAGCGGAACTACGGGTGAAAGCCTAAGACTGTGGCAGTTTTTAGAAGATGAAGTGCTTACGGCCGCTATGGCATCTTTTGTCTTCGAGCATAAGTTTCTGCAACCCGGGCACAAATTGAATATCGGCTTCAACTACACATTTGACAGAGAAGACGAGAAGTACTTCTTTACAAATACAACGCCATCGTTCACTGCTGAAGAATCATTCTTTTTAATTGCGGATCAAAAAGTAGCTGATTTTACGATTGATTACACCAAGCCATTGAAACACGGTTTACTGGAAACAGGATTTAAGTTCAGACGAAGAACCATACCCACCGATATGCAATTCAATCCTTCCGATGAAAACTCAGTTCTCGATACGGGTGCGGATGGTGTTGCCACCTACAAGGAAACCATTCCTGCGCTCTATGGTAACTACACCTATGAAGTCAAAAAACTAGAAGCAGAAATTGGTTTACGGGTAGAGTACGTTGACCTGGAATATGATGTCGACCCAAACCACAACACCTATCAAAGTGACGGGTACACGTATTTTCAGCCCTTCCCCAATGCTCGCTTGTCTTATAAAATCAACGATCAAAACAAGCTTTCCGTTTTCTACAACCGAAGAGTTGACCGCCCGGATGAAGTGGACATTCGAATTTTTCCAAAATATGATGATTCAGAAATTATCAAAGTAGGTAACCCTGCGTTACAACCTCAATTCACTAACAGCTTTGAGCTGGGTTATAAAAACAGTTGGGACGAGGGTTATTTCTACGGTGCAGCCTATCACCGCATGGCAGATGGAACAATTACACGAATTGCAACTACCGTTGACACTACAAACCTGATCTACAACATTTCTCAAAACGCGGGTAAAAGTTCTAACACAGGTATTGAGGTGGTGATTAGTCAGGAGCTGAGTGATAAAATAAGTATAAATCTGAACCTCAATGGTTATTACAATCAAATTGATTCATTTACGGTTGTCAACCAATACCCAATAGAAAATACGTTTACAGCACAACAGCAAGAGGTTTATTCGGGGAATATCAAACTGAACACCAATTTTAAGTTTGGCAAAAACACAGAAGCACAACTCACGGCCATTTATCTTGCTCCCGACATCATTCCACAAGGAACAATCGACTCCCGATTTTCTCTGGATGTAGGAGTTAAGAGAGCTATTCAGAAAGGTAAAGGAGAGCTATTTCTGAATGCTACCGACCTATTGAATACAATGGTGATCCGAAAAGAAATCAAAGGAAACAATTTCTTCTACACCAGTGCAGACTACTATGAAACTCAAGTGATCCGTTTTGGATATAACTACAAGTTTTAAAATCTTTATTCGTTATTAAGTAGTGTTGTAAGAATTGTATAAACCTGCTACAAAAAAAATCCCACCATCTCATTTTAGAAACAGTGGGATTTTAATCGAAGGTCGTCATTTTTTGGTCGGCAATGCACTAAGAAAACGACTACGGAATAGTCGTTTTCTTTCTATGGTGGAGCTGCAGGGAATCGAACCCTGGTCCAGAGAAGATGAACGTGTACGTTCTACATGCTTAGTTGCCTTTGATTGTCGGGACTTGCAAGCCAGGCAACAGCCTAAACAAATCCGTAGTTAC
>Ga0154020_10004717_pt1 | contig 16214 bp, 14 predicted proteins | sample Klosneuvirus_201_FD_109709 | JGI IMG/M metagenome (GOLD analysis project Ga0154020, IMG submission 109709) | Active sludge microbial communities from wastewater, Klosterneuburg, Austria - Klosneuvirus_20160825_MG | ecosystem: Engineered > WWTP > Aerobic digester > Activated sludge | place...
CTTGTCCTGCATCTGGATTTTATGAATAAGAAAAGGTGAATTAAGAGCAAAAGCCCAAATAATGCCAATATACGCAAGACTTAAAATCAATCATCCCACTTGCGAATCAATAAAAAACAAGATTAACAATTACCCAATGCCAACATTATTTAAACCCAATGGGCTTTTTGTTCTATTTGTTAAAGATCAAGAAGAATCAAAAAAATTCTACATGAAAATATTACTACAATCACCCATTTTAGATGTCCCTGGAATGACTCAGTTTACAATTTACGAACATTTAACATTGGGGCTTATGCCTTTAATCAATATTTCGCGTGTGATACCTTGCGCATTTAAAAATAACATCGCCCAAGATCTCCCAAGCAATAATGCACCAAGTTCTGAATTGTATTTATATTGTAACGAACCACAAGAAATGGCATTGCGATTTACGACGCATGGTGGACAATTAATCAGCGCATATCAAACTAGAAACTGGGGAGATAAAGTAGTCTATGTAGCCGATTTAGATAACCATCTTTGGGCATTTGCAAAAACCAAAGGTCACACTAAGCCCCCAAATAAGCAGCTTGAATAGAAGGATGAGAAATAAGTTCTTGGGCAGGACCAGAAATAGTTAATTCACCTGTTTCAAGCACATAAGCGCGATGCGAAATCTGCAAGGCTTGGTAGGCATTTTGTTCGATCAATAACACCGTGGTATCTGTTTCTTGAATATCTAAAATAATAGAAAAAATTTGTTCTATCATCTTAGGCGCCAAACCCAAAGAAGGTTCATCTAAAAGCAAAATTTCAGGCGATGCCATCAAAGCACGCCCAATCGCTAACATTTGTTGCTCTCCACCCGATAAAGTACCAGCCCTTTGCCATAATCTTTCTTTAAGTCGTGGAAATAACTGCATGCATTTAATCAAATCACGCTCAATCGCTTCGTCTTTAGCACGTAAATAAGCACCCAAACGTAAATTTTCTTCTACGGTCAAATCAGCAAAAATGCGGCGACCTTCTGGTGCATGTGCAATTCCAGAACGAACAACCGCCTCTGGCGTTAATCCCTTAGACCAAGTCAACTGATGTCGCCCATTAAAACGAATATCTCCTTGACAAGCAACCATGGCAGAAATGGCTTTAAGCAACGTGCTTTTCCCTGCGCCATTACTTCCTACCAAACTCACAATTTCACCCTTATAAACTTCTAAACTTACGCCTTTGAGTGCATGAATAGGACCATATTTAACATGCAAATTAGACACTTTTAATAATGGGAGTGCATTATTTTTTTGTGCAGAGTCGGGCAGCGGTGGAGGTTTTAACTCAAAAGAGCGTACGGCGTAGCCACTGGTTTGAGTATCCTTTGGTGTAGAAGCCAATAACGCAGCTCCCTGCCCTAAATAAGCTTTAATCACCAAAGGATTTTCACGAATTGCCAAAGGCGAACCTTCGGCAATCACCATTCCATGATCAAGCACAATAATACGCTCAGAAATACCCATGACCAAACGCATATCGTGTTCGATCAATAAAAATGTGAGATCAAATTTTTGCCTAATTTCTTTTAGGTCATGCATGAGCGTTTGTGTTTCTCGTTCATTCATGCCCGCAGCAGGTTCATCTAATAAAATTGTTTTGGCGCCTGTCATTAAAGCGCGGGCAATTTCAAGGCGCCTTTGCTCTCCATAAGGCAAACATTGGGCTTCATCCCACATTCGGTGCGCCAAGCCCATTTGTGTAATCAAAACTTCTGCCAATGATTCTACTTTTGCTTCTTCTTCTCTTTTGGCACGCGTATTGAGCAATGCGGCACCTAATCCGTAATGGAAATACTGCTGTGCTGCAGTTTTAACATTGTCTAAAACTGATACATTTTTAAACAAACGAATATTCTGAAACGTACGAGTTAAACCTTTTTGCACAATTCTATCAGGTGTTTGATTAATTAACGAAGTACCATCTAAATAAATGGCACCACGAGTTGGTCTGTAAACACCCGTTAACACATTAAATAGCGTTGTTTTACCTGCACCATTAGGCCCAATAAGTGCAACCAGTTCGTTTTTATAAAGTTCAAAAGACACACCATTTAAGGCTTTAATACCACCAAATTCAACACTTACATTTTCAGCGACTAATAAAGGGCGAGAAGACACATTTTTCTTGACCTGACTCATTTGTATAATTCCTAGTCTACTTGAGTGAGGATGAGCGTAATGGCCATTTAAATGATGCAAATAAACCCTTAGGGCGCACCAACATGATGACAATTAATAAAAATGAATAAATAATCATGCGTAAGTCATGGCCACCTGTATATTTTTGTAACTCTCTTAATAATTCTGGCAATAAAGACAAACACACTGCAGAAATAATAACACCCAAGTTATTTCCCAAGCCTCCAACAACCACAATCACTACAATTTCGATAGATTTTTGAAACTGAAATGAACTAGGGTTAATATAGCACTGATGATGTGCAAATAACGCCCCCGCGATACCTGCAAAAAAGCTAGAAATAACAAATGCCATGACTTTATAACTGGGCACACGAATACCAACGGCCAAAGCTGCAACCTCGTCTTCACGAATGGCATGAAAGTAACGTCCATAACGTGAAGACAAAAGCGCCTGCAAAATAAAAACCGTAAACGCTAAAGTCATAAAAATAGATAAAAAAGAAGCCGCATTAGGAATTCCATATAATCCACGTGCAGCGCCCACAGAATCAATACTTAAAATAACCACACGGACAATTTCACTAAACCCAAGTGTTGCAATCGCCAGATAATCACCGCGCAAACGCAAGGTGGGCAACCCAACCATAAAGCCAAACCACGCAGCCATAAAGCCACCACACAATAAAGAAGCAATAAAAATGAGTTGTTGTTGCCAAGCAAGGTCAAACGAAATTCCCATCAAGCCAGGTAAAACGGTGGTAATAGCAGCAGATGTATAAGCGCCAACAGCCATAAACCCCGCGTGCCCTAAAGAAAACTGACCGCAGTGCCCCAACACCAAATTCAAAGAAAGGGCCAGTATCACCACAATACCCACATCTTTAACTAAACGAAGATAAAAATCGTCAATTAAAAATGGCAATGCCATATTCGCCAAAAACACCAAAATTAATACCAAAAAAAGCCAGACCAAACGGCGTGTCATACTTTTTCAACCTCGTTTTTACCAAACAAACCAGACGGTCTAAGTAATAAAACGACAATCAAAACCACAAATGCAAGCGCATCACGGTAAATAGAAGATCCATATCCAGAAATCATTTCTTCGCCCAGGCCCAACAAAACACCACCCAAAGCAGCACCTGGAATATGGCCAATACCACCCAAAACAGCAGCCACAAATGCTTTCATGCCAGATAAGTTACCCATCAGTGGCTCAATTTTAGGATACGCAAGCCCCACAAGAACCCCCGCTGCAGCAGCCAAAGCAGCACTCATAGCAAAAGTCAAAGCAATAGTTCTATCAACTGGAATACCCATCAAAGAAGCGGCTTCAAAATCTTGAGACAGTGCACGCAAAGCCAAGCCAAATTGTGTTTTTTTAACTATAAAATTAAGTATTATCATAAGCCCCAAAGAGGCCAAAAGCACAATTAACTGTTCTACAGAAATCACCAGATCAAGCGGCAAATGGATTTGAATTTCAGGCAAAAGTTCAGGAAATTTTTGCGGGTTTGGCCCAAATATCAACTGTCCGGAATATTGCAACAACATAGACACCCCAATCGCCGTAATCAATGCATTAATACGAGGTGATCCACGTAATGGTCGATACGCAAAACGTTCGATAAAAACCCCAAGTAGAGCGGCACCCAACATAGATAATATCATGGTGCAAAAAGCACCTACAAATGATGGTGTGTTAGAAAAACCACAAAGGCGTCCGATATAAAAACCCAAATAAGCACCCACCATAAAGACATCGCCGTGGGCAAAATTAATCAATTTTAAAACGCCAAAAACCATGGTGTAGCCCAGCGCAATAAGCGCATAAACCGACCCCAAAGTGAACCCATTAATTAAATGTTGTAAAAATTCAGCCATGTGTGTGGTCGTGTTCTTACGAAAAAACAAATCGAAATGCAAAGATGTTTTTTAATTGTTATATTTCCAAGACGTAACAAGATGAGCTAAAGGAATTTGTCATGTTGAAAAATAGGCTTCCTGCGACGGTGTTGTTTCAACTCTGGCTGCAGCTTAAAAATAGCGGCTATGGGTCACAAATCATTAAACATTTACTACGTGCCGAAGACGAACTACTCGCCGCGTTGTCTTTATCTTTAGAATCTATTTATAATGTCGCCCTGCCTTACGCCAAAACCGATCCCATGGCCGCTTTATTTTGTGAAATTTTTAAATTTGGCAGACATTATTTGGCACCATTTGTCAAATCTGATCCAATCTCACAGGATCCATTAACAAAAGAACAAGAAGCACTGCAACTACAGCTAAAGCACGAAAAAAAGCATTTTTTAATGACTTTACGCAACCTGTTATTAGAACAGCGTAACGTTGTTATAACCGATCCCAAAATAGAAGAAGACAGGCACCAATTGATTGCACAAATTTTAAGTCACATAGAAAAAGCAATTCAATCATTAGAGCTTAATCAAGACGAGACACCTGTTTATACAACTGCACTCGCAATGCTATCGTCCACCCACCAAGGAGAAGAATAATGACTGACAGCCCACAAACACCAAGCGATCTTGTGATTATTAAAAGATATCCAAACCGTAAGCTTTATGACACCAGCCGCAGTTGCTATGTCACACTCGAAGATATTGCAGAAATGGTTCGTGGTGGCGAAGATGTTCATGTGGTAGACAACAAAACGGGCGAAGATTTAACCGCTGTCACCTTTGCCCAAGTCATTTTCGAAATTGAAAAAAAAGAAAAAAAAACGTCCCTTGTTGTGCTCAAACAGCTTATTCAGTCTGGAAGCGAAAAAATGACTGGGTTTTTTTCAGAAAAAGTATCCCCCACTTTTGAAAAAATACAAGCGGAATGGGAAAAATCAATAGTAGGAAAAGCACTACACAGAACTGACCCCACACAAGAAGACCAACAAGCGCAGAACAAAGAGGCCAATAACATGATTCAAACGCTCATTAAAAATTCACAGAAGTTATTTGATGATTTACAAAAAAAAATTGACGAACGAATCAAAGAAGTGAGCACCCAAGTGGCCCATTATGCCCATTTAGGACAAGAAATAAACACACTCAAAACACGAATAGATACTTTAGAACAGAAAATTGACAAACTTTTGCAAGTACAACAAGAAGTATCCTTATCTAAAGTTAAGAAATCATAACTATGCCCAATTATTGGATCATTAAAAGCGAGCCATTTAAATATTCCTTTGAACAGTTAAAAAAAGACAAAAAAACCATTTGGGATGGCGTGCGTAACTACGAAGCAAGGCGTCACATAAGACAAATGCAAAAAGGAGATAAAGCGCTTTTTTATCACTCAAATGATGGCAAAGAGATTGTGGGTATTTCGTCTATTACCTCTTTAGCGTTTCAAGATCCCACAAGCGGCGAAGATTGGTCTTGTATCGAAGTATCTTACGAACGTGCATTTAAGCACCCTATTTCTTTAGCCTTTTTAAAAAATCATGCGCAATTATCAAAAATAGCGTTAGTGACAAGACCCAGATTATCTGTCATTCCTCTTAGTCAAACAGATTTTGATTGCATTGTTGAACTTTCTAATTATCCGCAAGCGCTTTATCAATCATAAATGGTTGCTTTTTAGGAGCCCGCATGAACCAATCTTATTTTTCTTTATGGCGTATCATTGCAGCCATTGCATTAAGAAACATCACCAGGCAAAAAAGACGTTCCGCGCTCACACTATTTGCAATGACTATGAGCGTGTTCATTGTCTTGTGTGTAAGATCAACCTTAAATGGATTACAGGACTATCTAAAAGAAAAAGTCATATTAGGACAAACGGGTGCCTTGCAAATTCATCAAAAAGGATTTCGCCACAATATCAAAAAATCACCGCTGCAAATGAGTTTTGAATTTACGCCAGCGCTTAAACAGGCCATTGTATCCACGCCTGGAGTCGAAGCAATCAGCGCACGTATTCAATTTCCAACGATGGTGAATGCACATGACACCACATTATTTACACTCGCTATTGCCATTGATCCCATCAATGAATACCATGTATGCCCGCGCAAAAAAGAAGAGCTTGGGGAAGGCGGCTTGGTCGTTGATCATGGCATTGTGTTAAGCCCCGAGCTTAAAAAACAACTTCAGTTAAAAAGCCAAGAAGAAGTCACACTGCTTGCTCCTGATATAGACGGAACACTGAATGCCATCAACTTAAATTTATCTGGTCATATGGCAGATAATCCAGCATTTAGTGGAGATAAAAAATTGGCATTAGTCCCATTAATACAAGCACAGGAATTATTACGTTTAGAATCACGTGTCACAGAAATTGCCATTAAAATACAGCATATAGAACAAAGTGGCGCGGTTAAAAACGCATTAAATCAAGTCTTAGGTGAGCATTTTGAAATTCAAGATTGGGCAGAACTTTCGCCTTTTATTACAGACGCCATTAAAAACCAAAACGCATTTATTAGTATCATTATGACTGTATTTATGATCGTTGCAATGATTGGAATTGCAAACACGATGATGATGACCGTTCTTGAACGGACCAAAGAAATTGGCACCATGATGGCTGTTGGAGTTAAACGTGTGCAAATTGTGCGTTTATTTATTTTAGAATCGATCATTCTTGGTTTTATTGGTGCAATCATTGGATTATCTTTGGGTGCATTGTTTATTGTTTATTTCCAAAAACAAGGAATTGCGGTGTCGGCACCCGGAAGCAATATCACAGAACGCATTAAGCCTGTAATTGATTTTATATTCATAGTTAAAACCATAAGCGCCACCTTGCTTGGCGCATTTTTGGCTGCGCTATATCCAGCATTACGGGCATCTAAGCAAAGTCCCATTCAAGCACTTTCTTCTATTTAAGGACATATCTATTTATGAAACAACTCATACGCATCGCCATACGCAATGTCATTCGGCAAAAAAGACGGTCCTTATTTGCTGGATTATCAATTTTTACAGGGATTGGGTTTGTTATTTTTTTAAGTGGTTTTTTTAATGGATTTATTGATAACGTTATCAACAGCACAGTCCAAGCTTCTTTGGGCGCTATTCAAATTCACCACACCAAATACTTATCAGCAGATACCGATCGTATCAAATACGACATGCCATGGAACAAAGATCTATTAGCACGCATACATGCCGTTTCTGGTGTAATCAATATAACACCTAGAATCATGTTCGAAGGATTACTCACCCATGGCGCACAAAGCAGTGTGTTCATGGCCACTGCGATTGATCCAGACACAGAATACACGGTGTGCCCCAAAAGAAAAGATATAGAAAATCAACCAAGCTTAACCAATCAAAATCAACAAGCTATATTTTTAGGAGACGAATTAGCCCAAGGAATTGGAGCCAATTTGCAAGATACAATTGTATTACAAGCCACCACGCAAACAAGTAACATCAATGCACTAGATGCCTCTGTTCAAGGCACCTTGTCTTTAAATGTGCCTTTTCAAGCCAAGCGCATGTTGGTCACTTCGCTGCGTTTTGCACAAAATTTATTACGCATGCCAGGCCGTGTGACTGAATATGCCATTCAAATAAACGATCTTAAAAATGCCAAAACTATTGCACAAGCAATTAGCCGTTCTTTGGGTCATGAGTACGAAGTATTAACATGGGAAGAACGCGATTTAATGGTAAAACAATTTGTCACACGTCTTAAAATTATTTTTGGTTTTATCAATGTTATTTTGTTTGTATTAATTACTGCAGGCATTATTAATACCATGCTAATGGCTGTTTATGAACGCACCAAAGAGATTGGTACCATGATTGCTATAGGCACCAAACGATGGCAAATCATGGCATTGTTTTTAATTGAATCTGCCACACTTGGATGCATCGCCGCTTGTTTGGGAGCTTTTTTTGGCACGCTTATCATTACGCATTTATCTCACACAGGTGTATTTTTAAAACCACCTGGCACTAAAATGGTACAAATATTTCCACACATAGGGATCTTTGATATTTTCACCGTGATTATTATTGCATTGATAGGCGCTGTTTTTTCGGCTTTATACCCGGCCTATAAAGCAAGTAAACTAAAACCTGTAGATGCATTAAGAGCGCACTAAAATAAATCATTTATAGCAAGGAATTTTTATGAAACAATCAGAAGTTCTTAAAAATATTATTTATTTTACATCAAAAAAACAATACATTTTATGCGCACGTGCTTTTGCAAAAACTGCATTATCCATTGTTTTTTTGCTATCCATAAACGCTGCTTCTCTTTGGGCTGTAATGCCCAAATCAGCGCAAGATTATCTAAAAGAATACGATGCCATGATGGGACCATTATCTTTTGAAAGCACTATGGAAATGACTGCACATAGAGACGACGGATCTACCAGAACGTATCAAATGAAAGTGCTTAAAGCAAACAATGATAAATTAAGAATTTGGTTTTCGGCTCCGGCATCTGCCAAAGGACAAGAACTACTGCGTGTGGCAGATAATTTATGGACCTATATGCCCAATATTAAAAAAGCCATTCGCTTGGCTTCTCGTGATAGTTTTCAAGGTGGTGATTTTAATAACGCAGACATTTTAAGAGCTAATTTAAGCCAAGATTTTACAGTCGAATACAAAGATGGAGCTAAAGATAACGAAGTTATTTTAGAGCTTAAGGCCAAACACCAAGACACTTCCTACGATCGCATTTTATTATGGTTAGACCAAAAAACAGCCACGCCAATTAAAGGTGAATATTATGCCTTAAGCGGAAAATTGCTACGTTCCGCGGTGTTTTTAGAAGTTAAAGATTTTTCAGGATTTAAAAGGCCTTCACAAATTATCATGAAAAACGAACTTCAAACAGAACGTTATTCCATTCTTAAAACCAACAGCTTTAAACTTGTATCAGAAGTACCTGTTCAAAAATTTGTGTTAGATGATTTAGGCCGATAAAAATTACCACTTACTACTTATTCATTTTAAGCAATATTAAAAGTTAAGCCATTTATCATGCCACTATTTATTTTTATTTTATTTTTTTTAATCAGTCCTATTGCTGTGTTTGCACAAGAAGAAAAATCTACAGAAGTCAACGGTTATGCAAGCAACCGTTTAACCGGCAGTCTTATTAATGTAAACACACTCATACCTATAAAAGACACACCTGCTTTCTTAAATATGATAGAAGGCAACGTACAATTAAAACGAACTTTATTTAAAAACGCATTTTTTTACACCGATGCATCTGCGTTAATTCAATTTGGTGGTGTTTTTTTTGAACGCGGGTCGCAAGGGCAAAGACAGCTTATAGACGCACACGATGCCACACAAATTCGCCCTCAATTTGCATTAAGCGAAGCCTATTTTTCTTATTCTCCATCGCCCTATTTTAATTTAACCGTGGGCAAAAAAAGAGTAGTTTGGGGCCCTGGATTTGCCAATAATCCAACAGACATTATAAACCCAGGAAAAGATCCATCGGATCCAGGGCTGCAACGAACAGGGGCATTTTTGGTGCGTGCAGAAGTTCCATTAGAGCATATGACGTTTTCGTTGTTATTCTCCCCTCAAGTGCTCTATCAAGAACATGGACTGCCTTATGCCATAATGCACTATCCCAACTATCCATCAAAAAACACCCTATTGGCACCGAACCTATATCCAGACCAACGCGATAAAGATTGGCATTATTTAATCGCTGCGCGTTTATATTTATTAATCAAAGAGGCAGACATTAACTTAATGTATTATTTTTCTAACCTTTACCAAGATGGATTTAAAAACAAATCACGGATAGGACTTACTTTTTCGCGTTATTTTTTTACAGATTACGAATTTCATGCAGAGCTTTTACTGCAAAGCGGATCCAGTAAAAATTATTTTAACACCAAATGCCTTAATGATCTCTTTGCCATTGCCCAATGCCAAGCACAAAACACACCTATCATGGGGCCATTTAAATTAGAAAAAATCGATTTTTATCCGCGCTTGCTTGTTGGTGCAAGACGCGTATTTTCGGACGAAAGTCAGCTATCTTTAGAATATTATTACGTTGGGGATGGTTACGACCATACACAATTTCAAGCATTTTCACAAACACTCGCCTTTGAAAAACAAAAAAGTAATAATTTTAATAGTTCATTTTTTTATAACACAAACAACCAAAATTCATCTTTAGTGTCTCGATTTTCATTTGATCCGTTAAGACGGCATTACCTGTTTTTATCTTACTCAAAACCAAAAATTGACGATGATTTTACAATCTCTGCTCAGCTTATTACAGGGCTTGAAGACTTATCGGGAATTATCATTCCTTCTGTGAGTTGGAACGCACGTGAATGGCTCACACTACAACTTAATGCGTTTGTTCCCTTTTATGGAATTTTACTCAACACCGCACAAGTAAATGAAAAATCTTATTGGGAATATGGACTTACCCCTTTTGATTGGCGTATCACTTTAGATATTAAAGCCTACTATTAGACCTCTTTCGAAACTATCAAAAATAGCCAAAAGGACAAAGACATGAATCAAACACCACACTCACCTTGCATCGTTAGATTAAATCACATCAAAAAAACATATGAACTTGGTAAAACTCAAGTCGTTGCATTAAAAGACATCAATTTTTCTTTACGTAAAGGAGAATTCACAGTCATCATGGGGCCTTCTGGTTCTGGTAAAACCACATTGCTAAATATTATTGGATGTTTAGACAGACAAACAAGTGGCGATTACTTTTTAGATGAACAATTGGTAGAAGGACGCGATTTTGATGACTTAGCCGCCATCCGCAATCAAAAAATTGGATTTATTTTTCAATCTTTTAATTTAATTCCTGTACTTAACGTCTTTGAAAATATTGCTTTTCCTTGCCAAATTAGCACTCATAATCAAGAATCCAAAGAAGCACTTAAGCATAGAATTACAACATTGGCAGAAGACGTAGGACTTTTACCTTTTATTCACCATCGTCCAGAAGAGCTCAGCGGTGGACAAAGACAACGCGTTGCCATAGCACGTGCGCTCGCCATGCAGCCTGTCTTAATCTTAGCAGACGAACCAACAGCCAATTTAGATTCTAAAACCAGCCAACAAATTATTGATTTAATGATGAAACTTAACCAAGAAAAAAATGTCACTTTTCTTTTTTCAACACACGACCCACGCGTAACCGCACACGCCAGACGCGTTGCGCATATAGAGGATGGACAAATTATAGAAGGCACATAAAATCTATAGATCCATTACCTAAACACCTTAATTGTGCTGGTTGTAAAATACGTATTCCCACCGGTATTAAACGCCACTAAAGAATCCGATCCTTCGTACGCAACAAAAATACGTTCTGCATAATCTTTATCAAGTCCAGAAGGCGTAACAATAACGGCAGATGGAATACGTCCTAATGGGCCGTTAACTCCATTGCTATCTGTCGCCACGCCGCCAGTCGTGAGTGTAAATGGTGCTTTAACAGAAAACCGAAAAGCTTGCCCGCGCGTAGGCACAAGATCTGCTTTTAAACGAAATTTAATATTAGCATCATCTAAAATACCATACATCGAACCTTTGTCTAACCTAGATAAATACTTAAACGAAGTATCATTGGCACGTGCGCCGTAGAATAAAAAAGATCCGCTTGCAATAATTTGATAATTTAAAACACGATCCGCAGACAAAAAACAGGCTTGTTTAACAGGTTTATCTAACTGCAAAAAAGATTGTCCTTGTTCGTCTCTACCGATCGATGTAATTGTCCATTCACGTAATGAAAAATTTTGCGCATCGCCATACTGCTCCACGCAAGGCTGCGTGGATACAGGAGGAGAAGTAACTACCAGCTTATCACCCACACGCAAATCAGTCATGGTTAAAAAATCCACACCGGTATCCATAAACCGAGAATCAGAAACAAAACCACCCTGAGTCAAACTCCTACGTGATTCAGGTAAAGACTGTTCGTAATGCAAAACCCATTCAGAATCTGGTGTATATCCAGGATATAGCAACACCCCCAAATTAGGATCGCAATATTGATGACGACGCAATCTAGACACATTGCAAGACTCAAAAATTGATCCATTTTGCCAAGGGTTACTCCCATCAACAGAAGACAATTGAGAAATCACCAGAGGTGGTGCACAGTAATAATCATTTAACATGCTGGTAGAGTCTGGGTTAAAAAAGAAAATATGCCCAGACTGCGTGGCGACTATGCCATAACTCGATAAGGTCTGATTATCCTGCACTTGAGATATAACTTGCCCATTACTTGCATAGGCATAAGAACAATTCATTTGAAATTCAACATTTTGATTCACTCTATCCGTATTAGACACCAATGCTAAACGTCTAGGTGACATGCCAATATGCATGCCTGTCGTTGTGTAGCGAGCATCGCTGGTAGGCGCATAATAAGGATTGGTATCTATCCGTTTACCAGATTTAGGATCAAGCACCAAAACAACTTTGTCTTCTGCATTAGCGACCAACAAACGTGCATCTTTAGGCGTGAGCGTCACATCTACCGCAGGTGATTCAACATCCAGCTCCATCACTGCACCTGTTTGCAAATCAAGCCGATGCACCAAAGGCATGCTTACATCTGCAGCAAATAAATACTGCGCATCTTGCGTTACAACCGCACGAGAAACAGCACCCACTTGTGAATATGTTTTTTTAAGTTCAAATCCAATAGGCAACCCACTTGCATCTTTAGTTAAATCAAGCACAAGCACTTGCTTAGACTGTGCATGGGTAATAAAAAAAGTATCTTGTGGTTGTTTGCCCTGCAAAGACCATGGATGCGTAATAATTTGAGAAGGACCGTCACCCACACTAAAAGTAAGTGGCGCACCTTGTGCATCGCGCACTAAACGCAAGGTTTGTGCATTAATTACAAATATTTTTTTGTCTATTGCACACAGAACAAGAACATAATTTTTATCTTGTGTTACGGCCAAAGACACAGGCGCCTGTCCCACAGGAATTTCTAATGGGAAATACAAATTAGGCGATCTCACAAAGGAGTAAGTACTCAAATCAAGCACATAAACAATATTTTTTTTAGATGCCGCAACAAACAAGTACTGCCTGTAATCTTTAACTGCTTTATCTGGTTGATGAACCCAAGGCCCTGCCAACGCCAAATCAGAAGGACCCGCAAGACGCAAAAAAGTAGCATTAGGCGTGTTATCGCATCGCATAAGCCCCAACACAGGCAAGCAAACCAACAAGAAGCAAGCATGCATCATCCATAAATGGGACCTGAGTTTAATTTTTATCGCATTCATAAAGGCCATTTATGTAGACGTTTTTTGAGATTTGAGAAAGGGCAAAAATTTAAAACAGGCAATTCTAAGGAAAATAGTTTAAAGGGTACGATTTTGACGAATATCAACAACACCCGCATAGGTACTTTGTGCTTTACCTTCTATCCGCGTGTCTAATAATAGCAAAGAGTCATAAACATCGCTTGGTAAAGTATGCTGGGCAAAATCATAGGCAGAAAGTTCATCGTTTGCATCTACAATAAATTCATACACCACTAAATGCCCTTGTTCATGAGATGACGGATGCGCAACTTTTAACACATACCGTTTTGCCCAAGGTGCAATTTGTAGCGCTTTTAATTGACGTAACTGTTCCAACAAAAATAATGAATAATATCCCTGCCGAATATAGCGCAACAAAAACTCCATACAAGCCATGGATTCTATGTCTTGATTTGCGATTTTAATCCATTCTTCTAAAATCCACACGGTATAACTTAAATGATCATGCGCAGTTCTTTGCAAAGCTAGTTCAAAGTAGTGGCGCGCATGTGCTGCTTGATTTTGCTTGGCATAATAACATCCCAAACAGGCATAAGGATAAAAATGATCCGGCTGAGACACAATTGCAATACGTAATTTATCTTGTGCCTGTTCATCAAAATCATGTTCTAACAGCAATTTACCCCATGTAGAATAAATTTCACATACTCTATCTGCTGCAAGCTCAAGTGCGGTCATTAAGCGTTCTTCGGCTTGTTTTAAATTTTTAGAGGCCACATCAATGGTGGCTAAACAAATAAATAAATCCGCATGATATTCACCCGCAGCCAAAGCCCGATTTAAATAATAAGTTGCTTGTACATTATCGTTTTTGAGTAATGCGTGTTCGCCCAAACAAAAAAGCCACACACCCAAATTCTCATACTGTGTGTCTAACTCTTCTTTTAGCACCTTAAATTGTTCTATATCTTCTAATTCCCACAACAAATGCCTAATATCTGCAATCAACGTTTGTTCTTCTTGATAAAGAGAAGCAATAGACAACAACAAGCGCAAAGCCAATGTATGGTTTTTGTCATCTAGTGCCTGTCTATAGGCATTATATCCTGTGGCAAAATCTTTTGATTTTTGATGCATATTGTCTGACAATTTTTTAGATATTGCCAAAGATGCCAACGGAGAAGGTATTTTTTTAACGCTCATAAATTACTCATCCTGCTTACGTATCGACTCTTGTTCTGCATATGCTTGTAATAATAATTCTTCTATACTTTCTAATGACTCTGTTTTAACTTGTTTGTCTTGAACCAGTGAATGCAAACGCTGATAATCTGTGCCACACAAAGCCATATTTGATTCAATACTATGAATATCTGCAGTTATTTGGTGTAACTGTGTTTCTAATTTTTGAATATGTTTTTGTAATTTCTCTTCTTGTCGTTGTTTTTTTTGTCGTTCCAAATAAGACTTTGTACGTTCTTGTTTTAAATTGATATCCAATGTTTGTTCTGTGTTTTCAACAAAAACATTGTTTTCATCTGTAGTTTCAAAAATATTAGGATACGAAGAACGCTTAGCTAAACGCACATAATCATCAATTTTACCTTCAAATAACGCTGAGCGCTTATCCTTGGTCATGACAAAAACATGACTACAAATATCGTCTATAAACTGTCTATCGTGGCTCACAAACAACACTGTGCCTTCGTATTCAGTCAACGCTTGTGTCAAAATTTCTACACTGGTCATATCTAAATGGTTGGTGGGTTCGTCCAACAATAAAAAATTGGCGCCTTGCACCAATAAACAAGCAATGCCCACCCGACTTTTTTCACCGCCAGATAAAACACCCAAAGGTTTAAATATATCGTTTCCTTTAAACAACAAAGCGCCCAAGATATGTCGCACTTCTTTATCTGTCACTTGTGCAGGGCAAAAATGCATCACATTATCAAACACTGATTTTTCAGAATTTAATACATCTAATTGATTTTGAGAAAACAACGCCAATTTAACTTGATAACCTAACTGGTAAGTGCCGCTTAAGGATTGTAACTGCCCTGCTATGGTTTTAAGAAGTGTTGATTTACCAATGCCGTTAGAGCCAATGACAGCAATTTTTTGATTTTTTAAAATTTGTAGTTGAATATGTTCGCACAAAGGCTGTGAGGCAGCATACCCAATGTTTAGATCTTGCACCTTTAACACTTCCCGACCAGAACTTTCAAAAATAGGAATGGTCAAATGCATGCTATCTATATCTGCCGATGTATCAATATTATCTTCCAGCGCTTTTAATCTTAAGACTTGTTTAAGCTTGCTCCGTGCTTGCGCAGCTTTACTTGCTTTGGCAGAAAATCGTTCAACAAAGCGCTCCAAAGATGCTCTTTGTTTTTGCAATTGCTCTTTTTGTGCTTGATTTTGTTCGGCTTGTTGCTCTTTTGCATTTAAAAAATCTTCAAAACAAGCACCCTTTTTTTGTCCTACATAAGCACGTAACACACCAGATTCCAAATGCAAAATTGTATCTGGCAAACGATTTAACAACCCTCTATCATGAGATGTAAATAAAACTACACCTTTAAAATTTTTTAGGTAATTTTCAACAAACACTAAACTTGGTAAATCCAAATGATTAGTAGGTTCATCCAAAATTAAAAATTCAGGCGCGTATACCAATATTTTGGCCAATTCAAGGCGCATGCGTAAACCACCAGATAAAGCACACGGAGATAGAGATAATTGCGATTTAGAAAATCCAAGTCCAGATAAAATCAAAGAAGCCTTACCTTCTAAGGATGGGCCAC
>Ga0154020_10004718_pt1 | contig 16209 bp, 15 predicted proteins | sample Klosneuvirus_201_FD_109709 | JGI IMG/M metagenome (GOLD analysis project Ga0154020, IMG submission 109709) | Active sludge microbial communities from wastewater, Klosterneuburg, Austria - Klosneuvirus_20160825_MG | ecosystem: Engineered > WWTP > Aerobic digester > Activated sludge | place...
CAGAACACGATGGCGACGTTCGTCCGACACAACATGCCGTTCGACCATCTGGTCACGCTCAGTGATCAGCAAGCGGCGGATATCGCCGCGTACGTGATTTCGATGCCCCGACAGGATCACCCGGGCAAAGAGCGTGACTGGCCGAACGCCGATCCGCCATCCGACGTCGCGTATGCGACCGCGGCAGCGCGCGCCAAGGGCAATCCACTTCCGCCGACCCGACCGGTCCTCCCGCGAAGGGTGTCACCGGATTCTGCCGTTACGCCACGCTGATTTCTGCACCGACGACGCGTTGGGACGCGCCGCAGCCAACCGAGGATCGCGACTGTCGCGACTTGTACGCGGGGGACGGCCGCCGTGGGCCGGCAGGTCGTTCCCCGCAGTACACGGTTCGGAGTAGCGGGTGCGCCGTTCAGATTCGCGGCAGCGTCACGCCGTGCTGGCCCTGATACTTCCCCTTCTTATCCCCGTAGCTCACCTCGGGCGGCTCATCACCGGTGAAGAACACCACTTGGGCGATGCCCTCGTTGGCGTAGATCTTGGCCGGAAGTGGCGTCGTGTTGGAGATCTCCAACGTCACGTAACCCTCCCACTCTGGCTCGAACGGGGTGACGTTCGTGATGATCCCGCACCGCGCATAGGTGCTCTTCCCAACTGTCAGCGTGAGCACATCGCGCGGGATTCGGAAGTATTCGACGCTGCGGGCCAGCGCAAACGAATTCGGCGGCACGATGCACACGTCGCCCTCGAACTCCACGAAACTCTTGGGATCGAAGGCCTTCGGGTCGACAATCGAGCTGAGCACATTCGTGAAGATCTTGAACTCACGGGCAACGCGCATGTCATACCCGTATGAGCTGACGCCGTACGAGATCACCCCTTGACGCACCTGGCGGTCCTCGAAGGGTTCGATCATGCCATGTTCGCGCGCCATGCGCGTGATCCAGCGGTCGGAGCAGAGCCCCATGAGAAGGCGGGAAGAGGGTGATGGGTCGACGCCGCTAGGACCGCTTGGTCCGGCACCTGCGCGTGGCCCGTGCGGTGACCGCGAATCTTACCGGGAGCGGCCCCAAAGTGCCACGCGCCAGACACGACTGGGTGCACAGTGGACGTGTGTGTGTCGAGCAGGTTGCCACATTGAGTGCGTGTGGTCCTCTGGCTACCTTGTTCAGGATGGTTTTGTGAACTTTTTCACGAAGTCCCCCGAACCCCCTGTCTGCCCTCTGAGCCGAGGGCGGTCAGGCACCCTGTAGTCCATCTTCAGCGCCCCCCGTCGTCGCGACGATGCTGCGTAACTATCTGCCCGTTCTGCTGCTGCTCGGCTTCGTCATTCTCAACGCGGTACTCATTCTGGGTATCGCGCACATCACGACGCGCCCGCAACCGACGGCTGTGAAGTCACAGCCGTATGAATCCGGCATCGCGCCGCTCGGTGATGCGCGCGAACGTTTCTCCGTGAAGTTCTATCTGGTCGCGATGTTGTTCATCGTCTTCGATATCGAAACGGTGTTCATGATTCCTTGGGGTGTCTACTTCCGCCAACTCTCGTGCGCGGTCCCCATGGTGGCGGGAGCATGCCCCGCGGGACAGCTGACCTTCTTCGGCCTTGGCGAGATGCTGGTCTTTGCCAGCATTCTCATTGTCGGCTTCGTGTATGTCTGGAAGAAGGGAGCGCTCACATGGGACTGATGCCCGCTGCCGACCGCGCCGGCACGACGGTCGACCACGCCTCGCAGGACGGCTGGATTACGACACGCCTGGACTTTCTCGTCAATTGGGCGCGCGCCGGGTCACTCTGGCCGATGCCCTTCGGGACGGCCTGCTGTGCCATCGAGTTCATGTCGACCGCGGCGAGTCGGTTCGACTTGGCGCGCTTCGGAATGGAACGGCTCAGCTATTCGCCGCGACAGGCTGACGTGCTGATTTGTGCCGGCCGAGTACCGCTCAAACTCGCTCCCGTGTTGCGCCGGATCTATCAGCAGATGCCGCAACCCAAGTGGGTAATCTCGATGGGGGCATGCGCCTCCACGGGCGGCATGTTCGACAACTATGCGGTCGTGCAGGGCATCGACACCATCATACCGGTCGATGTCTACGTGCCGGGGTGTCCGCCGCGTCCTGAGGCGCTCATGCATGGCATCATCATGCTGCAGAAGAAAGTCATGAGCGACCGACTGAAAGATCAGGGCACTCATGTCGAGATCGATCCCGATCCCAAGAGCCAGCTGTACATCCCGCCGTCGCGCATCGACGAGTTGTCCGAGCCGTTCGGCAATTCAGTGAATCAGACGCGGTCGGCGCCGTGAGCGACCTCGCTGTGGTGAACGTCGGCGCCTCCGCCGCTGGCGCGTCGGTTGCCGGCGATGCGAACGGCGCGCCCATTACCCCGACTGGCATCACGCATCGCGGCGGTCCGGTCAATCCCACCGTGACGGCGCTGATGGCGCAATTCGGCGACGGCATCGAGCGTCACGAGGTCGTCTGGGGCGAGACGACCGTGTTCGTCAAACGCGACGCGCTGCATGCGATCATTCGCTGGCTTCACGATGAGCCGTCCGAGCGATACGACTACCTGGTGGATGTCACGGCCGTGGAGTACCGCGACGCGATGCGTCCACTCGAAGTGGTGTGGCATCTGCGTGCCTTGGGGCACCGTCGCTTTCTTCGACTGAAAGTCGAACTCCCAAAGCGCGGCGAGCTCGCCGTGCCGTCCGTGATCGACATTTACAGCGGTGCAGACTGGTTGGAGCGCGAGTGCTACGACATGTTCGGCATTCGTTTTGAGGGGCATCCTGACCTTCGGCGTATCCTCATGTGGGACACGTATCAGGAAGGGTTCCCGCTGCGCAAGGATTTCCCGCTGCGCGGACGGTTCTCGCGTGCCGAGCAGCTGAAGCAGGCGCTCGCCGCCAATCCTGAAGCACGGTACTCGATGGACGAACTCACCATCGCCGAAGCGTTTGATGCGCTGCCTGAGGACATGAAGGCGCGGCTCGCGACTGAGCGCGCCGAGCGTCATGGCGTGGAAGGTGGTGAATGAGCGATCGTCGGACGATCGAAGTGGCGCTCGGCACCAGTGGGCTCGATGCCCAGGGGATACCGATCCGTGCGCCACTCGCGGTGCAGGGGAATGCGGCCATTGCCTTGGCGGATGCCGAGGGGCGATCGACGCACGAGCCGGAGCTCGATGCCGATCACATGCTGATCAACATCGGCCCGCAGCATCCCGCCACACACGGCGTGCTGCGGCTCGTGCTCGAGCTCGACGGGGAAACCGTCGTGCGCTGCATTCCGCACATCGGATACCTGCACTGCGGCTTTGAGAAGCTCGGCGAGTATCGCCAGTACAATCAGATCATCCCGTGGACCGACCGGGAAGACTACTTGAACTCACCGGGCAACAACGTCGCCTTTTCGCTCGGTGCCGAACGTCTCTTTGGCGTGGAGTGCACCCCGCGCGCCAAGGTGCTGCGTGTCATCCTGATGGAACTGTCTCGCATCATGTCGCACGTGGTCTGGCTCGGTACCACGTCCGTCGACATCGGGGCGTTCACGCCGTTCCTGTGGTTGTACCAGGAACGCGAGAACATCTACAACCTGCTCGAAGGCTGGGTCGGCGCACGGTTGACGACGACCGCGACGCGTGTCGGCGGCATGGCGGCCGATCTGCCGACCGGCTGGTTGGACGGACTCAATGCGTTCTTGCGCGGATTCCCCAAAACGCTCGACGAATCCGTGAACATGCTCGAGACCAACGGCATCTGGGCCGGTCGCACCGTCGGGCTTGGGGCCATCGGCGCGCAGGATGCGGTGAATGCCGGCCTGTCTGGTCCGATGCTGCGCGCCTCGGGCGTGGCCTACGACGTGCGCAAGGACTTTCCGTATCTCGATTACGAGACGTACGACTTCGACGTGCCCGTCGGGTCGACTGGAGACGTGTACGACCGGTTCCTTGTGCGCGTGGAAGAGATGCGCCAGAGCGTGCGCATTCTCGAACAGGCCGTGCGCCGGTTGCCGGACGGACCAATCAACATCGACGATCCACGTCTGATTCTCCCGCCCAAGCACAAGGCGACGAGTGAGATGGAGTCCATGATTCATCACTTCAAGCTGGTGATGGAAGGACCCCGTCCCCCGGCCGGCGAGTGTTACGTCGCGGTTGAAAGTCCGAAGGGCGAGAAAGGGTACTATTTCGTGAGCGACGGTTCCGCCAAGCCAGTGCGCTGGCGCATTCGGCCGCCGTCGTTTGTCAACTTGTCGGCGATTCCAAAGATGGTTGAAGGACATCTGCTGTCCGACGTGATCGCGATCAACGCGAGCATCGATATCGTCATGGGAGAGATCGACCGATGAGTCACGGTCCCTCCGCCAGCGGTGGCGCCCTCGTCGCCGCGCCGTCGCACGCATCGCATGCGGCGCACGAACCGGTCTTCGTCGGCGCCGCGCGCGCCGAACTCGATCGCATTCTCGCCCGGTATCCGTCCAAACAGGCCGCGCTGTTGCCGGCGTTGTGGATGCTGCAGGATGCCCGTGGATGGGTGAGCGAAGGCGGCATGGAAGAAGTGGCCGCGGCCCTCGATCTCACACCGGCGTATGTGAAGGGCGTGGTCACCTTCTACACCATGTATCACCAGCATCCGGTGGGCCGCCATTTCATTCAGGTGTGCACGACAACACCGTGCAACGTCTGCGGCGCCGAAGACGTGGTGAAATCGCTGCTCGAGCACACGGGCTGTGGTGATCTCGGCCTCACCAGTGCCGACGGTCGGTTTACGGTCGTCGAAGTGGAGTGTCTTGGCGCGTGCGGCTTTGCGACGCCGATCATGATCAACAACGAGTTTGTGGAGTCCGTGTCGCCGGAGTCGGTGCCGCGGATTCTGTCGGAGTTGCTGTAAATGGGGTATCCGCATCCGTCTCATCCGCGCGAAACGCCAATTCTGTCGCGCTTCTTCGGCGACGCCGGCGCCCGCACGCTCGATGGCTGGCGCCAGCGCGGCGGGTACGAAGCCCTCGAACAGGCCGTCGCGACCGATCCGCAGGAACTGCAGAACATCGTCAAAGACTCCGGGCTGCGCGGACGCGGCGGCGCGGGCTTCCCGACGGGCATGAAGTGGTCGTTCATGAAGCCGGACGGCAAGACGCACTATCTGTGCTGCAACGCCGATGAATCCGAACCGGGCACCTTCAAAGACCGCGAGATCATGCGCTGGACACCGCATGGACTGGTCGAAGGCGTGGCCCTCGGTGCGCACGCGATCTACGCCGAGACGGCGTACATCTACATTCGCGGCGAGTTCACCGAACCGTACGCGCGCGTGACGCGCGCCGTCGAAGAAGCCTATGCGGCGGGCATCCTCGGCGCGAACGCCATGGGCTCGGGCAAGCGCATCGATGTGCACGTGCACCGGGGCGCGGGCGCGTACATCTGCGGCGAAGAAACCGCGCTGATGAATTCGCTCGAGGGTCGCCGCGGCAATCCGCGGATCAAGCCGCCATTCCCGGCCGTTGCCGGATTGTTTGGCAAGCCGACCACGATCAACAATGTCGAAACACTGACCACGGTCCCGTACATCATCAAGAATGGTGCGGCGTGGTACAAACAGTACGGACGGCCCGACAATCCCAAGAGCATCGGGACCAAGCTGTTCTCGGTCTGCGGCAATATCACGCGACCAGGCAACTACGAAGTGGCACTCGGGTTTCCCTTCAAGGAATTCCTGTACGATCTGTGCGGCGGCCCGCTGCCCGGTCGCGAGATCAAAGCCGTGATTCCCGGTGGTTCATCCGTACCGATCCTCACGCGCGAAGAAGCCGAAGGCGCGATCATGGACTACGAAGGGTTCGTCGCCTCGGGGACGATGCTGGGATCCGGCGGCGTCATCGTGTTTGATGACCGACAGGACATGGTGCGACAGATCGCGCGGCTGACGCGCTTCTACGCGCATGAGAGCTGCGCGCAATGCACACAGTGCCGTGAAGGCACGGCGTGGACCACGCGGATCATGGAGCGCATTCGCGACGGGGAAGGCACGATGGAGGATCTCGATACGTTGCTGTCGATTGCGGACAACATGAGCGGCAAAACGATCTGCGTACTGAGCGATTCCTGCGCGACCCCGGTTGTGTCAGGTCTCAAGAAATTCCGCCACGAATTCGAAGCGAAGATCGCTGCGAATCGCAGCATGGTCACCGTGCCGGGGGCGTTCCGCGCCTCCGCCGCCTGAGGACATCATGGCTGACGTGAAGCTGATCTCGCTGACGATCGAGGGACGCCCGGTGATAGTTCCCGACGGCACCTCGATTCTCGAAGCGGCAAAAACGGCGGGCGTGCTCATTCCGCACTACTGCTACCATCCGGGTTTGCCGGTGGCGGGCGTCTGCCGGATGTGTCTGGTCGAGGTGGAGAAGTTTCCCAAGCTCGCGCCGGCGTGCGCCACGACCGTCATGGAAGGGCAGGTTGTGCACGTGCACTCACCCAAGGCGCTCGAAGCGCGCAAGGGTGTGCTCGAATTCCTGCTCATCAACCACCCGCTCGATTGTCCGATCTGTGATCAGGCGGGCGAGTGCGAATTGCAGGACTATACGTTCGCCGAGGGGCGCGCCGATTCGCGATATCGTGAACCCAAGCGCTTCAATCCTGTCGAGGATTTCGGTGGCGATGTGCTGTACGTGCAGAATCGCTGCATTCTGTGCACACGGTGCGTGCGGTTCATGTCCGACGTCGCGGAAGAACCGGCGCTCAACGTGTCGGAACGGGGCGATCGCGCGTTCATCGGCAAGGCCGAGGGGCACGATCTCACCAACCCGTGGGCCGGCAACGTGGTGGATTTGTGCCCCGTTGGCGCGCTGCTCTCCAAGGATTTTCTCAACAAGGCGCGCGCGTGGGAGCTCGACCGCGCGCCGACGGTCTGTACCGGCTGTAGCCAGGGGTGCAATGCCGTTGGAGAAACACGCGACAACGTGCTCGTCCGGCTGAAACCACGGCCGAACGATCAGGTCAACCAGTACTACATGTGCGAGACGGGCCGGCTCGGCTATCGCGCGTTCAATCGCCGGGATCGCGCCGAGCAGCCACTGGTCCGCCAGGGCCGCACCATGCCTATCGTCGACTGGGAGCGCGCCATCAGCGAGGCCGCCTCGCTCTTGTCAGCTCGGCGACTCGTGGTGCTGGCGTCGCCGAACCTGTCGAATGAATCGTTGTATCTCCTCGAGCGCCTGCTGGACGCGCAACCGGGCATCGGGGCGTTTCGCGTCACGCGCGATATCGAGGTGCCACTGGCCGGCGCGCCTGATCTGGCACTGCGTTCGGAGCGCGCGGCCAACGCCGGCGCGGCCCGTTTGTTGGGTTTTGTCGAGGCGGCCGCTCTCGACGCGGTGTTGCAGCCGGGCGATGCGCTGCTGATTGTGGACGATCAGCTCAGTGGCGTCGATCTGGTAGCGCTTGATCGCGCCTCGACGATCGTCTACGTCGGCACCGCGCTGCCTGATGTGCTGGCGGCCCGTGTTGCCGTGGTGCTGCCGGTCACGAACGTCATGGAAGAAGAAGGCACGCTGACCAATCTCCGGGGACGCGTGCAACGCTTCATGCAGGTGAAGGCCGCACCCGGGGTGGCGCGTCCGACGTGGTACGTGCTGGCCGACCTGCTGAACGCGATGGGCGGGAATGGCGACTTCTATCAGCCTTCTGACGTCTTCGCGGCGCTCGCCAACACCCATCCAGCATTCGCCGGATTGTCGTGGGATGCGCTGGGACTTCGCGGCGAACTGCTTGCCACCATGTCGGCCGTCGCGGTCGAGGCCGCAGGATGATAGACCTCGCTTCGTGGTTTCCGCGAATCAATCCGCAGGACGCGCCGACCGCCATCGGGACATTCGTGGCGGCGAGTGTGGTCAAGATTATTGTCGTCTTCGGCCTGTATCTGATTGGCGTCGCCTTTCTGACGTTGGCTGAGCGCAAGTTGGCCGCCTGGTTTCAGGATCGGCGCGGTCCGAATCGCACGGGTCCGGGTGGGATCCTCCAGCCGGTCGCGGACGGCATCAAGAATTTCATGAAGGAAGAAACGAATCCCGAGAAAGCGGATACGTGGCTCTTCGTGATTGCGCCGGCGCTCGCATTTATCCCGTCGATGCTCACGTGGGCGGTGCTGCCCCTCGCAGCACCGATGCCGACCCCGTGGGGACTCATCGAGATGGCCGTCGCGCCGCTCCCCGTCGGGTATCTGTTCACACTCGCCATTTCGTCACTGGGTGTGTACGGCATCGTGCTCGCGGGATGGTCGTCGAACAACAAGTACGCGCTGTTGGGTGGACTGCGTTCGAGCGCGCAGATGATCTCGTACGAGATCGCGATGGGCATGTCCACCATTCCCGTGCTCCTCCTCGCCGGCAATGTCTCGCTGACCACGATCGTCCAACAGCAGGCACACATGGGGTGGAATGTGTTCTCGCTGACGATCGCCTGGCTCACCTTTCTCGTCGCGGCGTTCGCAGAAACCAACCGATTGCCGTTCGACCTTCCCGAAGCGGAGTCAGAGCTGGTCGCCGGGTATCATACCGAGTACAGCGGTATGAAGTTCTCGATGTTCTTCATCGCCGAGTACGCGAACATGGCCACGGCCAGCGGCCTGACGGCGTCGCTCTTCTTCGGCGGCTGGGACATCCCCTTCACGCAGTGGGACAACGTTGGCCCGCACACCGTGTTCAAATCGCTGCTCACGCTGTTCGTGTTTGCGGCGAAGACAGGTGCCTTCCTTTTCTTGTTCATGTGGATTCGCTGGACGCTGCCGCGTTTCCGGTATGATCAGCTGATGTCACTCGGCTGGAGCGTCATGCTGCCCGTGGCGCTGGCATACATTCTCATCATCGCGAGCGCCACGCTGGGCCTCGATGCACTCGGCGTGACGCGCGGTCCGCTGTTTTCCTTGGCGCTCCTCGCGATGAATATCGTGCTCCTGGTGGTCCTGTTCGGCTGGCTCGATCGCGGCCGACTGATCAGCCCCGCCAGCGCGCGCGTCGGGCCAGCCGACCTCGAGCGGTTGCGTGCGCGAGGCCTGGACCTGTCCCGCCGAAAGCTGGCCGAGGAGCGGCCCGATCGCGGTCACGATCTGGAGCCAGTCTTCGTGCCGGTGCTTGCCACGGCCGTGACGTCGTCCTCCAACCCCGAGGAGACGCACTGATGGCAATCGGCGTGAAGGTGCTCCATCGCCCGCTCGAACGCGTCAGTTACGTGCGCGCGACATTGCGCGGCATGGCGGTGACGCTCAAGCATCTGGTCGATCCGCACAAGGTCACGATGCAGTATCCCGAGACCAAGTGGGACCTGTCGCCACGCTGGCGTGGCACGCACCGGATGCTCACGACGGAAACCGGGAAGGCCAAGTGCGTCGCCTGCGGTCTCTGTCCATCGGTGTGTCCGGCCAATTGCATCCGGCTCGTGCCGGGCGAAGATGAGCAGGGCAACCGCTATCCGCTGGTGTTCGAGATCGATGAGTTTCGCTGCATTTTCTGCGGCTACTGTCAGGAAGTATGTCCCGAAGAGGCCATCCATCTCGGACGCCACTACGAGAACGCGGAGTTTGATCGGGCCGCATTCATTTACGACCTGGAGCGGTTGACGGCGCAAACCCATCCGGTCAGCGAATTGTGGGATCCCGCAGATCCGAAGGGCGAATGAACGGCTTCTACGACTTTCAGTTCTATCTGTTCTCGCTCATGGCGGTGGTGTCGGCGCTGCTGTTTGTCACGCGCCGTAATCCCGTACCGGCGGCGCTGTGGCTGGTCAACGTCATGTTCGCGCTCAGCGGACTGTATGTGATGCTTGATGCGCCGTTCGTTGGCGTGATCCAGGTCCTCGTCTACGCGGGGGCCATCATGGTGGTCTTTGTGTTCGTCGTGATGCTGCTCAATCTCGGACGTGCCGAGATCTCGGACCTGCGCGGCCTGGCCGCGCGTCTGGGGGCGGGCATCGTGGGGCTCGCCCTCGTCGCCAACTTGCTGGTGCTGCTGCGTAGTCGCCCGCCGCGGGCCGAATCGGCACCTGCCATCGACAACGTCGTCACCGACGTCGCCGCGTCGCTCTTCACCGACTATCTCGTGGCCTTTGAACTCACCAGTGTGGTGCTGCTGGTCGCCGTGGTCGGCGCGGTGCTGCTCGCGAAAAAGCGGGTGACCTCATGATCGCCGAAGCGTTGATTGTCTCCGCGCTGTTGTTCGCCATCGGTGTCATCGGAGTACTGACACGCCGAAACGCGATCATTTTGTTCATGTGTGTTGAGCTCATGCTGAACGCCGTGAATCTGTCGTTCGTGGCGCTGGCAAAGCTGCACGGCGTCGCCGGGCATGTGTTTGTGATCATGGTGATGACCATTGCCGCTGCCGAGGCGGCGGTTGGGTTGGCCATCGTGATCTCGGTCTTCCGCCACTTTGGATCGGTGGATCTCTCCGCGCTTCGACTGCTCCGCGACGGATGACGATGCTGACACTTCTGCAGGCGGCCGGTGCCGCCGAGCACCCGTTGGCGGGGACGGTGGCTGAGTGGGCCTGGTTGTTGCCGCTGCTGCCCCTGCTGGGTGCCGTGGTCAATGGACTCCTGTCACTGCTGCCGCGGCTGTCTGAACCAGGCCTGACGGGGGACGTTGACGCGCGCGAATCCGCCGCCGCAGCCGCACACACGCGGCAGCAGACACTGGTATCGATCGTCGCGACCGGCGTCATGCTGTCCGCGTTCGGCCTCGCGGTCGCCATTTTTGCGTCGATGCAGGGCGTTCGACTCGATGCACCATTTGTGCGGACGTATGCCCAGTGGATCCCCGCCGGTAATCTGCAAATCGACTGGGGGTTGCAGATCGACCAGCTCTCGATGCTGATGACGCTCGTGGTGACCGGCATCGGGACGTTGATCCACGTGTTTTCGATTGGCTACATGAAGAGCGATCCAGGATTCGCCCGCTACTTCGCGTATCTCAATCTCTTCGTGGCGTGTATGCTCACGCTCGTGCTGGGGTCAAGCTATCCGGTGCTGTTTGTCGGCTGGGAAGGCGTCGGTCTCTGCTCATATCTCCTGATCGGGTTCTGGTTCAGCGAGCGCGCCAACGTCGAAGCGGGGAAGAAGGCCTTCGTCGTCAATCGCATCGGCGACTTTGGTTTTCTGGTGGCGATGTTTCTGATGTTCTCCACTTTCCAGCGGCTCGACTTCAGTGGGGTACACGCGGCCGTCACAAGTGGAGGGAGCACGCCGGTCGTGCTCGCCATCGCGCTGTTCCTGTTTCTGGGGTGCGTTGGCAAGAGTGCGCAGTTGCCGTTGTATGTCTGGCTCCCCGATGCCATGGCCGGCCCGACACCCGTCTCCGCGCTCATTCACGCGGCGACGATGGTCACGGCGGGCGTGTATCTCGTCGCACGGTCGGCACCCATTTTCGCGCACGCGCCGAGCGCGTCACTGCTCGTGACGCTGGTGGGCGCGGTGACGGCGCTATTCGCCGCGACGATCGCGCTGCGGCAGTGGGATATCAAGAAAGTCCTCGCGTACTCCACAGTCTCACAGCTTGGCTACATGTTCATGGCCGTGGGCAGCGGCGCCTACACGGCCGGTGTCTTTCATCTCGTGACGCACGCGTTCTTCAAGGCCTTGTTGTTTCTGGGCGCGGGCTCGGTCATTCACGCGATGCACGCCGCGTATCACCACACGCATCGCGACGAAGACGCGCAGGACCTTCGGAATATGGGTGGACTTCGCCGCTACATGCCGGCGACGGCCGCGGCGATGGCGCTGGCAACCTTGGCCATCGCCGGTGTCCCTCCTTTTGCCGGATTCTTCTCGAAGGACGAGATCCTGTCGGCGGTGTTTGCACGCGCCATGGGGTCACCGTTGGCCAGTGCCTCGCTGTTCGGCATGCCCGGCGCAACCATTCTCTACGCAGTCTATGCCTGTGGGCTTGTCACGGCGCTGCTGACAGCGGTGTACATGACACGGATGATGATGTTGGCATTCGGTGGCAGGAATCGCACGGGAGACGCAGAGCAGGGCGCATTGCACGAGGCACCCCTCGTCATGACAGCACCCGTGCTTGCACTCGCCGTGCTCACCGTAGTGGGCGGCTGGCTCAACCTTCCGGCACTCATTCCGATTGGTCCGATCGGTGTGTTGGAGCACTGGCTTGAACCCGTCACCGGCGCCAGCGCCGCGCGTCTGGCCGGCGCCACGCATGTCCCGCACGCGACCGAGCAACTGCTGGTGGGCATGGCGGTGGCAACGGCGGTGCTCGGAATCGCATTCGCAGTGCTCCGCTACCGCGGGGACCAGCCCGATAAGGCACATGCGCCAGTCGATACTGGTGTGGCTGGGCTGCTGACGCGCGCCTACAGCGTGGACGCGGGGGTCGACGCCGTGATCGTGCGACCGATCAATGCGCTGGCCGGTTCGGTCCTCGCCCGCGGCGTGGAGCCCGGCGTGGATCGCACCATGTCCGGCGGCGGCACGCTGCTCGCGTGGACGGCGTCGGTGTTTGGCAGTCGGTTCCAGGATGGTGACGTGGGCAAGTACGCGTGGTTGATCGCAGCGGGCGCCCTCGTGGTCATCGCCGCCCTCTCGCTGAGCTGATGATGCGAAATCTTCTGCTCTCGATGGGTGCGGCCCAATGGATGCTGCCCGCTCTCCTCGTGGTCCCGGTGGTCTCGGCGCTGCTCGTCCGGCTGCTCGGACGCGACGTCTCCCGTGACGAGACGGGTGGGGAAGCGCCGAGTGGTGGACCCGATGCACGGGTGTTGACGCTCGCCGCACTGGGTGTCGAAGCCGTGCTTGGCCTGATGCTGTGGATCTGCTTCGATCCCGCCGTGGTCGGCTGGCAGGCACGGGTGGACCTGCCGTGGCTGGTAGACCTGGGCGCCACCTTCAGTGTGGGCGTTGACGGGCTGTCGACGCCGATGGTGGTGTTGACCGCGATCCTGATGCCGCTCTCGCTTCTTGGCGCCTGGAACAACGTCCGCGTACGAACGCCGGCGTTTGGTGCGCTGGTGCTGTTGCTGACGGCCGGCTTGATCGGCGTCTTGGTCTCGCTTGATCTGCTGCTTTTCTATCTCTCGTGGGAGCTGATGCTCATTCCCACGTACTTCATCATCGGGATCTGGGGAACCGGTGCGGCGGCGCGTGCAAGCCTGCGGTACGTACTGTTTACGCTGGTCGGCTCGTTGCTCATGCTGGTCGCCATTCTGGCGCTTTGGAACATGGGAGGCGCCACCTCGCTCCATCTCGACGATCTGTTGCAGATTCGGCTCGACCTGTCCACGCAGTTGTGGATGTTCACGGCGTTCTTCCTCGCGTTCGCCGTCAAGTCCGCGTTGATCCCGTTTCATACGTGGCTGCCGGATGCACAGGGGAGCGCGCCAACCTTCGCCGCGGTCACCCTCGGGCTCAAAGTCGGCGTCTACGCGATTCTGCGATTCGCCATTCCGCTCTTTCCAGCCGCCGCCACGCACCCGGTGGTGCAAGAGGTCATTCTCGTCCTCTCGGTGGTCGCCATCGTGTACGGCGCGATGGTGGCGATGTCGCAGACGGATGCGAAACGGCTGGTATCCTACAGTTCCATTAGTCACCTCGGTTTCATCATGCTTGGCACCTTCGCGCTCACGCAGCAGAGCGTGCAAGGTGCGGTGATGATCATGGTGAATCACGGCATCACGACGAGCGCGCTGTTTTTGCTGCTGGGCATGTTGCAGGATCGCCGGGGCACCACCGATATGCGTGACTTCGGCGGACTGGCGCGTGTCGTGCCCGCATTCAGCGTGATGTTCACCCTGGCTGTGCTGTCCACGATCGGGTTGCCTGGCACCAACGGATTTGTAGGCGAATTCTTGGTGCTGTTGGGCACGTATGGCGAACGCCCGGTGCTGGCCATCATCGCAACCACCGGCGTCGTGTTCGCCGCTGTCTACGGATTGCGCGCGTTACAACGGGTGTTGTTCGACCGATTGGATGGCGCGCCCAATCGCGCACTCGCAGACCTGTCCCGGCGTGAACTCGCTGTGATGAGCATCTTTGCCGTTGGGATCGTGTGGATGGGCGTCGCCCCGGCCCCCGTACTCACGCGCATTGATCGCGTCTCGCGCAGCATCGTCGAAGCGGCGCGCTTCGGACCCAACGCCGCGCCGGCGCAGGCCTCTCTTTCTCCGAGTCCGTGACGATGGGCGATCTCGTGTCTCCTGGTTCGATTCTCCAGGCGCTGGCGCCCGAGTTGTTTCTGTGTGCCGGCGCCATGGCGTTGTTGTTGGCCACCGTCTGGCATCGGCAGGGCAATGTGCCCGGCAGTGCCGAAGGTGCCGAACGCACCGGCGTCCTGGCACGGTTCGGCATGGTGCTGTGTCTGCTGGTGGCGGTCGTCGTGATCATCGCCTGGGGTGACGGCGCGTCGGGCTCGCCCGATCAGCGAATTGCCGGCGATGGATTCCGCTGGGCCATCGATCTGATTGTGCTGGGCGGCACGGCGCTGTCGCTCATTCTCCTCGAAGCCGATCATGCGCGCAGCGGCGCCTACAGCCCCGAGGTGCCGGTGCTCATGCTGCTCGCGGCGAGTGGCATGATGGTGATGGCGGCGGCGCGCGACTTGATGTTCATCTTCCTGGGCATCGAGCTCATGTCGCTGGCCGTCTATGTGCTGGCTGGCGTCAATCGGCGGAGTGCACGCGGCGCGGAATCCGCCGTGAAGTACTTCCTGCTTGGCGCGTTTTCCACCGGATTCTTGCTGTACGGCATGGCACTGCTGTTCGGCGCCACTGGCAGCACGCGCCTTGTGGATATCGGCGCCTGGGTCACGGCGAATCCGCAGCTGTCGCCCATGTTCCTGATCGCCATGGGACTCCTCCTGGTAGGGTTCGCGTTCAAAGTCGCGCTGGCCCCATTCCATCTGTGGACACCAGACGTCTATGACGGCGCGCCGCTGCCCGTGACCGCCTTCATGGCCGCCGTCGTGAAAACGGCCGCCTTCGCCGCGTTCGTACGCGTAATGTCGGAGGCGTTGACGGGAGCAGCCGCGCATTGGCACGCCGTCGTGTGGTGGCTTGCCGCGGTGACCATGGTCCTCGGTAACGTGCTGGCGCTCTCGCAGAAGAACCTGGTGCGACTGCTGGCGTTCTCGAGCGTGGCCCACGCGGGCTACCTGTTGGTCTCGATCGTCGTGAACTCCGGAGCCGGGACCGCCGCGTTGGTGTTTTACGCGATCTCGTATTCGCTCGCGACCATGGGCATCTTCGGGGTGCTGATCACCGTCAACGACGGGCGTGATCGGTCGCCCACGATCGACGATCTGGCCGGCCTCTGGTTGGTGCGTCCGTCGCTCGCCATCGCCATGGCGGTCTTTCTCCTCGCGTTCCTCGGAATGCCGCTGGTGGGCGGCATGGGCTTCTTTGCCAAGTGGTACCTCCTGCAGTCCGCGCTCCAGGCATCGGTGCCACAAACGCAACTGGCGATCGTGCTTGTGCTCAGTAGCGTGATCTCGGCGGGCTACTACCTTCGGGTCATCGCCTCGATGTTCATGCGACCCCGACCGGAATCGCACGCGGTCCCATCCTCGCACGCGCTGACCTCGGGATTGGTGGGCGCCTGCGCGTTGCTGCTGCTGTTGCTCGGCGTCTTTCCCACGCCGGTCGCCCGGTTCGCGCGGCTGGCAGTCGTGACGAATGCCAAGTCTGGCGCCCCGGCGTTGAAGGCGCCGGTACGACCCGCCCCGTTCAGCACCGCCAGCGTGCAGCGCTAACTCGCCCCATTCCCATCTCCGCATGTCGATCAGCCAGACCATTTTTCGCCAGTACGACGTTCGCGGCATCGTCGGCACGGACCTGACGGCCGAGGTCGCGTATGCGCTCGGACGGGGCTATGCGGCGTATCTTGGCACCCAGAATATTCGCGGAGCCGTCGCCGTCGGGCGGGACAATCGCCCCAGTGGCGACCTGCTGCGAGACGAACTGGTACGCGGTCTGACCGACAGTGGCGTCGATGTCGTGGATGTCGGCGTCGTGCCAACACCGCTGTTGTACTGGAGCTTGCACCACGAACCCGTGGTCGGCGGCATCCAGATTACGGGCTCGCACAATCCGCCCGAGTACAACGGCTTCAAGATGTGCGTCGGCACCGGCTCGATGCACGGTGCGGCCATTCAAACGTTGTACCAGTTGATTGTCTCCGGTGATTTCCCGACCGGGAAGGGGACCGTGCGACAC
>Ga0154020_10004719_pt1 | contig 16209 bp, 1 predicted proteins | sample Klosneuvirus_201_FD_109709 | JGI IMG/M metagenome (GOLD analysis project Ga0154020, IMG submission 109709) | Active sludge microbial communities from wastewater, Klosterneuburg, Austria - Klosneuvirus_20160825_MG | ecosystem: Engineered > WWTP > Aerobic digester > Activated sludge | place...
AGCCGTGTTTATAATATCGACCAAAGTAATCTAAAGAATTTTCAAGAAAATGTATTAGCTAATCTTAAAGCTTTGTCTGAGCATAATATAGCATTAGAAAATCAAGTAGCAGAATCAAATAAATACTAAACATATGGCTGAGGAAATACTAGCATCTGAACAAAACATGGAGTTAGATAATGCAACTCCTGAAATTACAAATCAACCAAGTTTAGCTGATCATTTAGATAATTCATTAACATTGGCTGCGAAGCCTAAAGCTATTGATATTTATAAAAATGTTGTGGGTAATCCTGTTACAGGAAGTAATCCGGGCAAGTATCAAAAAAGTTTTGCTGATAGTTTAGGTAATGACTTAGAGAAAAAAATACAAGCTCCTACTACAAATTATCAACAGATGAGACCATTTACTTATAATGGTGATTTTGATAATGCTAATTTTGAAAGATATTATTCTACTAGTAAATACAAAGATATCGGCTTCTCGCCATACCGTGACAATGAGAGTCTTTACAACAACAAGATGACCTTCGGTGATCAGTTTGTAAGAGCTGCTTCTCAATGGGACAACTTAGCTGTTACAGGTTTCAAATCAGGTATCCGTGCTTGGGGTGATTTATTCACTGACCCGTTAGCTCCAGATATTGAGAGTGCACGAGAAATGCAAAAAGCTATGGCCATTGGTAATTCTAATGCAGGAGGCTTTGGTGGATTTGTTACAAATACATTTTTAAACTCAGCTTATACTATTGGTATTGCTGCTGACTTTTTAGCTGAAGAAGCTGCATTAGCTGCAGTTACAGCTTTTACTGGAGGTTTATCTGGAGAAGTTACTTTACCTGGTATGGCTGCTAAGGCTGGTATGGCTACTAGAAAAATTTTAGGTTTTAGTGAGGCTACTGCTAAAGCCGGCAAGGGAGCTACCGAGGCAGCTAAGGCTGCTAAGTTAGCTAATGAAGCTGAGAATTTAAGTTCAGGTATCCGTTCTATAGAAGGTGTTAATGACCTTAGAAGTTTTTGGAATAAAGTAAAAGCTGGTGGTGTTGGAGGAGCTTTAAATAAAACTCTTGATATTTTAAATCCTCTTGAAAATACAACTCAAGCTCTTAAAACTGTAGACTATGCTACCGATTATGCAAAAGGTATTGCTACATTCGGAGCTTTTGCTGATGATATCATTCATATTAAAACTGCTGTATCTGAAGCCAAACTCGAAGGAGGTATGGTAAAGATTGATGCTACAAAAGATATGATTGAAGAATACAGGAATTCTCACTTTGGGGAAGATCCTACAGGTGAAGAATTACAGAAGATTGAAAACTTGGCTAACCAAGCTTCTTTCAAAACTGCTTTTTGGAACCTGCCTGCTATCATGACCAGTAATAAATTATTGTATGCTACTATGTTGGCCCCAATGAAAAGATTAATGGGTAGAGCTACAGGTGCCGCAATGATGGAAAACATTGTAGCTGATAAAGCATTAAAAGCTGGAGCTGGTGAAGTTGCTAGTTTCTCAGCTGTAGGTGAAGGTATTGGTGCCAAGGCTCGAGTATTTGCTAAGTCAATGGCTAATCCTAAATTATATGGTAATGTAGGAATGAACTATCTTAAAGCAAACTTTGCTGAAGGTGCACAAGAAAATATTCAAGAAGCAATTTCTCAAGGAGCTATTCGCGAAGCTACAGATTTATATAAGGATCCGAGAATGGCTGCTTATGAAGGATACATGGGTTACTTCATGGATGGTATGAAAGACCAGTTTTCTGCTCAAGGTGCTGAAACTTTCGCGGGAGGTTTTGCTATGGGTATGTTTGCTCAACCTATTATGGCTGCACCCGCATGGTCCATATCAAAATTATCAGAACTTGCTAAGGATAAATCTAAAATAGCTGCAGCTAAGGCTGAAAGAGATGCTCAGATTAAAAAACAAGTTACAACACTTAATGAATTAGCAAGTAGTCCATTAAAATATTTTGCTCCAGATTTAGCTAATGCTGTTAAAAACGGTAAGTTAAATGATACTTTGTATGAAGCTGTCACTGAAGGTAATCAACAAAAGGCTATTGATGCTCGAGATGCTCTTGAGTTTAATCACATTGCTACAGCTTTAGAAACTGGTAAGTATGATTTGTTCATTAAGCAATTGAAGGATTACAAAAACTTATCTCCTGAAGAGGCTGTTGAAGCCTTTAAGAAATATGGTATTGATGTAAAAGATTCTGCAAAAGCTATGGCTCAGATTGATGCTATCATTGAGAGAGCTGAAAGTATCCGTGATTCTTTTAATGATCAGTCTACAGAATTCCCTAATCCTTATAATCCTACCAGATATGAACCTGGTAGTAAAATGAGAGAGGCTGTTGAATTATCATATCTTGCTTGGCAAAAAGCTACAAGAATTTTAGTATTTGCTAATACAAGTTTTAAACAATATGCTCGTAGAATTGATAGCATGACTCAAGCATTTTCTCAAGTATCAAACAACATTGCAAAAGGAGATGCTCAAGCTGTGATGACCTTATTAACTTTGCCTGGTATTGAAAATGAAATTGCAGCTTTAAGAAAAGAAGTAGCTATTTTAAAAGATGTAGAAGGAGCTGGTAAGGAGAGACGTGATAAGCAAAAAAGATTAGAATTACTTGAACAGTTTCATGTTGAAATTGACAATGCTCAAAAAATAGAGGATGAGAAAGAAGGAGCTAAGGCTCATAAAAAAGCTAAAAGTACTTTTAAAAAATATCTTAAACATTTGAGTGAAAAAAATAATGTCATCACTTTTGATACAGAATTAGATGGGGCTTACACTATACTTAAAGATAGTTTAAATTTACATGATGCCCGCCAGGGTTTTGCTCAAAGTATTAATGTATTAAGTAACCCTAAAGGTTTCTTGAATTTACAATACCGTTTAGCTGAATCTTTAAAAGAAACTTATGCTAAAAAGCAAGAACAGAGTTTAGAAAATCAAATGAACCACTTAAAGATGATTGATTATAATCATGCTTTACAAGAAGTTGGTAAATTAGGATTAGCTGTACCTGCTGAATACACTAGTGATTACAAGGATGCTATAGCTAATAACAAAACTATTTTAGAGCCAACTTATTTTGAAGATATCAAAACGGGTGATAAGATTACATCTGGTGAAAAATTTGATAAAGCTTTAGAGCTTTGGAGAACACATATAGAATTAATCAGCACTGTTAAAGAAATGCAAGCTGAAGCTGAAGCTAATAAGAAAAAACTTGTTGACTTCAAAGTTGATGATTTCGAAACTTATCCTGAAGACTTAGTAGCTTTATTAGAAGCAACATTACAAGAGGAAATTAAAGCTGGTAACGTGAGCCCTGAGATGATGGTTAAAGAATTTGCCATGACTCAGCTTACAGGTAAAAAAGTAATCAATGAGTATAAGGACCGAGTAAAAAGTCAGCTTCCTATCGAACAGCCCACAGTAAAGAAAACAGCTGCTCAACAAGATACTTTAGAAAAGCTGAAGAGTATAAGTAAGAAAGTACAAGAGCCTACTAAAGAAAATCCTCATTATGTTATTGATGGAGTTACCTATGATTTACGTGTAACTACCTTAGTAGATGAAATCTTATTTAATACTTTAGGTAAGAAGAAGTTTGCTTTAGAGAACATTCCTAATGGCGGCCCTGAATTAGTAAAGCTGATTGAAGATACGGTTGGTGATCCAGCTTTAGTTGATGTTAATCCTAAACAGTATGCTAAAAACATCATCAAAGCTTTAAAGGAAAAACAATTTGCAAGTCCTGTATTCTTTAAACAATTCTTTGAGGCAGAGAACAAGCCTATTAACAGTAAGTTTGACAATCTGTTGATATTGTTAGAGTCTGGTATATCTGTTGAAAAGGTAAAAGAGGCTGTAGGAAAAGTCCTATATGAAGAATCAACTATCCGCGGTAATACTATTGATAACTTAGGCCGAGATTTCTTTGAGGGAAAAGCTATTAGTAAACCTGCAGGTATGAGTGATGCAGCCTTTAAAACTATTGAGGAAGCTTTTATTAAACTTAAGTCTGAGATAGATGCTCGAGGTGAAGTTATCATCAGTAGAGATTTAACTTTATTTGGAGCTGTTACTTCTGGTCAATCTGTAGCTGGAACAATGGACTTACTTGTTATCACTCCTGAAGGTAACTTCAAGATTTATGATATGAAGACTGCTTCTCAGTGGAGCCGTTTCGGAGAACAAGGTGATAATCAAGATGGCTACTTTAAGAAAGAAGGCTATGCTTTACAATTAGCTATCTACAAAAACTTATTGGAAAACTTAACGGGTGTTCCTGTTGAGAGTCTTGAATTACTAGGTTTCCAAACAACCAATGATTTAAAAGGTAATATCAGTGATATCAAAGTTGTTGATGATAAAGCTAAGACTACGATTAACTATAATACTTACAAAGTTACCCCAGAAAAAACTTTAAAAGAAGTGGTGTCTGAATATGTACCGTCTGATTTAGAGAAAGGTATTGATCTTGGTGCTGAGGTTAATCCAGAGGCTAAGGCTCAATTAAATGCCATGGGTTATAGTAATACTCAGATTAAAGAATTATCTCGCGAAGAAAGAGCTAAAATACTTACAGGGGGGATTGCTCCAGAAGATTATTATAAGACTGAAACTACAACACCTGCACAAGCTGAAACACCTGATGTTAAAGAAACTGTACCAGGAACGTTTAGTCTTCTTGATGGTCAACGTGTAACTAAAAATGGAGTAGAGGGTACAATCAAAGTAGAGGGATATGGAACTATAATCTTCGAAACTAATAATGTTGAATATGTTATTGAGAATGCAAAGAGTGATAGTAATCCTGCTGAGTTTAATTTTAAAGGTATAACTATTGAAGAACCGTTAGCTGTACCGGCTGCAAAAACTTTAGATACTAAATACAAAATATCTGATATTTCTGAAAATAAAGTCACCGTTAATGATGTTGAATATATTATTCATACTAATTCTATTGGTACAATTACTTCCGTATCACCTGTTAATAAACCTAAGCAAAAACTTAAAAATGAGAAGCTATTAGTAGCTATTGAGATTGAGAGAAATAAATTAGTTTATGACAATGTTACACCAGAAGTAGCTAAAGAAGTTATTAACCAAGCTAAGACTGAAAACCGTACTACCAGTGTATTGGAAGGAATTTATGTTGAAAACTTTACAGACACTGTAGCTTCCGGTATTGATAAATTATACAATAAAGAACCATTAACAGAAGCTGAAAAATTACAAGTTGAGTTATGGGTATTTGACACTTTAGATAAAGTGGATGATTTATTAAGAAATGATGAGTACAAGGATAACGAAGAAGTAAAAAATAGTTTTTATAATTTAAGAATAATTAATCATTTATTACATGAGCAAGACAAAAAAACCGAGTCAGAAACAGGAAGTGCTAAACAAACTTCTGTATCTAAACCTACCAAAAAGTCAAAAAGAACAATTAAACAAAAAGCTCCCTCAAAAATAGAGGTTGCTGAAGCCAAAGAAGAAGCTCCTGTTGAAGAGGTTTCTCCTATTGATTTGTTTAATGCCATGTCTATTGAAGAAAAATGGACTAGTTTAATAAATGATATGAAACCCGAAGATGTTCTTGATGTTGATAATTTATACTCTGCAGGAGTAATGCAGGTTAAGATTACTACACCAGGGCCTCATCAAGGTAAAATATTGGATGTTACAAACCAATTAGCTAATGCACCAAGAAAAGTTAATCTTGAAGATCCGGCTTCCGTAATCATGCTTCAAAAGATTAGTAAAGATTTCAAAGGAGATGGTAAAATGAGACCAGCCATTGAGGTTAATAATTATCTAGGAGATGTTTTCGGATATGTTAGAGAAAATACACCAGGTGCAGTTAAAGAGTCTCCTGTTGAAACTCCTGTTGAAAAGACCGCAACAGCTGAAGCAATATCAAAAGATATTAACATTGATACGTTAAGAGTGGCTAAACAAAAAAATTATGAAGTGATGTATGAATCTTTAGATAATCCTGAAAAAAATGGCAGGTATTTAATTACAAAAATCACAAAAAATTCAGTAACTTTAGCCAACTTAAATGATAAAATTACGGTTAAGACAAAGGATCTAGCAACTAATATCAAATCAGTTTTAGATAATGTGGAGCCAGTAACTTCAGTTGAGGATAAAAAAGTCATAAAAGAAAATACTAAGGTTAAAGAAGAACCGAAGTTTACTTTTACAAGACTTAATAAAGATGAGAGATTTAAAAATACTAATGATAAAACTTGTTAACCCATGTCTATTTGTAATTTAGAACAAAACTTAGAGTTAAAAAATGCTTTAGCTAATGTAATTTATAATGAAATTTTAGATGCTGTTGATGCAAAGAAGCCTTATAAATTATCAGATACCATTAAGGAATTATACAAGAATAACTATAATGAATTCAAAGATGAAACTAAAGCATTAGGTTTAGTTGCTGCATTACCTTCTTTACTTTTTCAAGTAATCGAAGCTGAACCTTCTTTGTTTACTAAATTAGCCAGCACCGGCTTTAACTTGGATGAGACTGTTAAATTCAAAAATGAAATTGAGTCTTCTGAAGATCCTTTAGCAATAGTAAAAAGTATTGTAAGCACTGAGCCAGTTAGTGTAAAAGTTCTTATTGATACACAATTAAATCCTGAAACTAAACCTACAGATTTACAAAGCTTTCCTGAAGCTGATGTTATTGAAGTTACCGGCAAGTTTTTAAATTCTAATTCTTATTTTGCTACTACAGGTCAACAGCTTGATGAGGCTAACAAACTTCCGTTCATTACAAAGACAAATGTCAATAAGAATTTTTATTATAATATTTTACAAAAATTAGCAGTTAGTCAAGGAGATAAATTAACTTTTGAAAATGTAGAATACTCAGGTCACACCGGATTCAAACTAAAAGCATTGTATGAAGGTAACCTTCCTAATGCTGAGACCAATCTTTATCCAGGTACAAAATTAGATTCTAAATCTAGAATTGCTGCCGTTACCGATAACAATGGTAACTTCTTATACTTTAATGAAGCTGGTGAGATAACCACTGAAGATAAAGGTAAGATTGCTTATTTCTATTTAAAGAATGCTTCTGAAGATAGTAATGCTAAATTGGAGGCACAGTTATTCACGCAGTTAGATAACATCCTGAAGGATACTTACAAAGATGATTCTATCAAGTATGAATTAGAGAAAGCAAAAGCTAAAGATTATTTAAAGAAACAAATCACTCAAGAGCATAACATGATGATGAGCATCAATACTAAATTGATGAATGGTCAAACTGTTATGTTAGATATCACAAATGCTAATACGGGCTATGTAGAGAATACAGATATTCTTTACAAAAACATTAAGAACCCTGAACAATTAAAAGCTGCTAAACAAGATTTAGATCAGCCTTTATCTAAATATAAACTTTCTAAAAAAGAAATTAATAGTATCACTGTAGCTTTAGCTCCTATAATGATTGGTGGTGTTTTAAAAACAATGAAAACATCTGCTATTAAGTTTGATAATATTAAAGATTTCATTGGATTAAAAAGTGGTTTATTAGCTACTGTTGAGCCAGATATATTCAATAACATTATTAAAATGTTTACTGAGCCGTTAGTAAATACTAATGGTAAAACATTTACAGCTAATGATATTTATGATTATGCAAAACAATTTATAAACTTATCTCAAGGTGCTAACAAAAAAACACCTTTTACTGTAAGTGTAGTGAATAAAAAATTAGTAACTACTTTAAATAATAAAACTTTAGATTTAAGAAATGAAGCAGATGTAGCTGCATTAAAAGATTACTTTGCTAAGAATGCTTTTTTTACTTATATCAAAACTAATATTAATAATACATACACAGCTGTTAGTATTACGGATGGGGTAGTTACTAAAAAAGATGAGTCTTATGATGATTTGGTATTAAAGAATATGATACCGCGTGTAGGCTTTGACTCAACTACTCAAAGACCTTTATCTCCTAATGGATATTTTACTTTTAAGTTAGCTGATGAAGCAACTGAAGTTCAAGACAAAGCTAAGGAAGTTGTTAATGTTGTAAAACCTGTTGACTTAAATTTTGATTTAGATGTGTATGAGAGATCAAAGTTATTACAAGCAATGGGTACGCCAGAGCAAAATGCTAAAGCTGAAGCTTGGTTAAAATCAAGTGCACTGTTTAAAGCTAAAGACGCTAATGGTAAACCTTTATTTAACATACATGATTTAAGAAATGTAGTAAACTCAGAAGCTTGGGCTACATTTAAAAAAGCTACAATCACATTATACGCTGGTTCAGATTTTACTACAGGTTATCATGAAGCTTGGCATGCCTTCAGTCAAGTGTACTTAACAAAAGCTGATAGAGATGGGTTGTATGATGCTGTAGGTAAATTGCCAGGTACTTTCAAAGTTATCCGTAAAAATAACTTAGGTGGTATTACTAACTTGTCTTTCGAGACTGTTAAGTTCAGTGAGGCTACTAGAAAAGAGAAAGAAGAATTTATTGCTGAGGAGTTCAGAACATTTGCTGTTAACAATGGTAACTTTAAAACTCAAAATGCAAAAACTAATATCTTCCAAAGAATATTTGATAGAATTTGGAAAGCATTACAAACATTATTCAAAGGCACTTCTACAGAGAATGTATTTTCTAATCCAGGTTCTGAGGGTATCTTATCTGAGATATTCAACACATTATACTTAGCTAATACCGAAGCTGATTTAAGTAAGTATAAACCAGATATCAATAATGGTGAATTTACTATATTGAATTCAGGCCCTGTTAAAGAAGATGGTTCTCCAATCTTTCAACCTACAGAGTTGGCTTTACTTACTCGTAGTATGGATGGTATTATATCTAAGCTTACTACAAGTTTACTTACAGCCAATGTACCAAAATACAATGCTGTGGCTACTTTATTGACTACCAACAAAGGTTTAACTAATCTTTATGGTACAACAATTTTATCTGCTTTCACAAACCGATTGGAAACTTTAAAAGCTGAGTATGAACAAGAACAAAAAAGCTGGGATGAGATAACAAGAAATTACAAAGCAGGTAATATTGATTTATTAGAAAGGGCTATTAAAAACTTTGGTGATATCAATGAAATCCTTAATACTAAATTATCAAAAGATAATTTAATATCTTACCATATTGAGACAAGTGCTTTTGCTGATAAAATCAGAAAAGAAGCTGATGAGGATACTGTAGAAAAATTAGGAGATAAATCAGGTAATGAGACCGACTCTTTAGAATTGGCTGCACCAGATGCCGTTTTCCTATTGAAGAGTTTAATCAAACAAACAGAGACTGCCAATAAAGAAATAGTAGATAAAGCAAACAGTTTAGGTTTCCCTGAACTAATTGACTACAGTTCTTTCTTTAGAGTATTGATTGATAAAGCTGGTGGAGAGAAGCGTGTTGATGAACTTTACAATAAACTTGTAGAATTAAAAAATGTATCTCCTTTATTTAACCAGTTATTGGTAAAATTAGGAGATCCATCTAAAGTAATACCTGCATCAAAATATGCTGGCCAAATGTGGTTAGGTATAACTCGTACCTTAAACTTAGAGAAAGAGAATTTAGTTTCTGCTCAATACATCATTGAGGAAGATGCTGCTAAAAAATCTGACTTTAAAGTATTAGTAGGTAAAGTGAGTGGAGACAATTACTTAATTAAAAATAAGAAATGGCCTACAAGATTTGCTACTGAAGTAAGTCCTTTTGTTGAACAGAATTCAGATAACCAAACTGTATTAAAGTTGGATACTATTGCTAATAAATTCTTAAAACAAGAAGTTGATAGTGAAGGTGTAATCCGTTATATGGTTCCAGCTGTACAACAAATAGCTTTCTTAAATGCCATAGGAATGTTTGTTGAAGACAACTCCTATATTAGAAAAGCTATAGCTGAAATTTCAGACAGTGTTAATTATATTGCTGATTCTATTGGTCAAGCTAATTTTAATAAGTCAGCTTTAGCTCAACGCGGTGAAGCTCCTATTACCAATATTGTTACTTTCTTAAGTAAGAAACATCCTAATGTACAATTACAAACTAAAACAGGTGTATTCAAAAAAGGTAATATAGAGTCTCAAGCTAGTTTGGTAAACAAGATAGCTCAGATTGATGCAGATTATTCTGTTGAATTTGGTAATTCAATGATTAGTATTCCTGGTGGTGGTAAAAAATCTACCAGTTCTTTAAACAGTTCCTTAACTCAAATTGTATATGCAATGAATAAGGCTGCTGTTACAGGAGACTTTAAAGCTGATGGTAATTATTCTTATGCTCCGCACCTGGCTTATGCTAACAACCCAACGGTGATGGGTTCTATATTCATGAAAAATCTATATGATTTAAAAGGAGATAGAATTACTGATAAACATGTTGAGATTGTTGATTTAGTAGGTTCTCAAATAACAGATGCCGAAGGTATATCTGATGGTGTAGCTCATGGTAAGATGAGTATGAATGATAAGTTCATTACAGACTTCTCTTCATTATTGAGTGCAGGTTATATTGAAGCTGTAAGACATGGTGAGAAGAGTACTTATTCAGGTGTTCGTTTAAACAAGGTTGATACTTATAGAAACAAATTAACTCCATACTTGTATATCGATACTCAAGCTTTTCTTAAAAACAAGAAAGGTGATTACTTATTAGGCTTTGATCCGTTTGATGTACTTATTGAGAATATCATGATGCCGAAGTTAGAAGGTGAGCTTCGAAGAATTAAAATGATCAAGAGTAATCCTGAGCTTTATAAGAAAGTTAAAAACTTCTGGAACAGAGGTATCAAGTTAGATTTCTTTGACAAGATATTACAAACTTCAGGAGAGAGTTTGGTTGGTGAATATGCTGACCAATTAACTGATACTAATAATTTGAATGACTTGTTGAATACTAATCCAGGTCTTCGCGAGAAAATCAGCAATGATATCAAGAGTTACTATACTGAGTTCAAAGAAAGAATTGAGAAAAACAACTACAATAAAACCTTTGAGAAAGATAGAGTATCTAAAGTTCCAACTTTCTTAAACAAGGTTGCGACAGAACATTTATCTAAAGAACAAATTGATGCTATTGCTAATGATAAAAACATTAAGGATGCTTTGTTGTATTCTTTTGTAATTAACAGTTCAATTCATGCTAATGAGGTTATCTTGTTAGAATTAGGTGATGGGTTCCAGTTTTATCATAATAAAGATGAAAGTACTAAACGTGTACCTACATATAACTCAACAGGTATTATCTTCCCTACAGATACTTTAGCACAAATGTTTATTAATACTCATGTAGGCCGACCTTATGAGGACCAGTTAATTGCTGAAGGTAAATTAGTAAGAAAGAATACTAATCAGAAATCTAGCCGTACTTATAATGGTACAGGTATCAAAGCTATCATTAAGGAAAGTGTTGTTGATTCTAATTCTGATACATACAAGCAGTATGCTGATATGTTCCGTCATTGGTTAACTAAAAGAAATTACAAAGGAGATATCAATGAAGCTTTATATGGTAAAGAGGGTACTTTCGAAAAACCTACAGGTGGTTTAATGAAACCTTATACAGGTATTAAAGATGGTGATGGTCAAGGTTGGGTATCATTTGATACTTACCGTCAGCTCAAAGAACTTGAGAATAACTGGTCACTAGAACAAGAAGCTGCTTACCAGAAAGAATTAAAAGGTCTTCCTATCAGCCCCGCTGAATTAGAGGAATTATTCCCTGTATATAAATTACAGTATGCAGGTCCATTAAAAACTAAGGATGGAGAGTATCCTGTGCAGTCTATTGATAAGTTCTCATTGTTTCCATTAATACCTAGTGTTATTAAAGGGATGCCGTTAGAACAAATGCATTTAGCTATGATGGCTCAAAATGTAGATTATGCTTTATTTGATTCAGGAGCTAAAAGATCTTATATCAGAAAAGATGATACTACAAACGGGGATGTGATCTATGATGGAACTACCGATAAGATTAAACCTTACACTGAGATTGAGTTTACACCAAATGATATTCACTTTGAATATTTGAAAAATCAAACTGAGATTAGCAAAGTGTTCAAGGGTAAATCTACTTTATCAACTCAGCTCCGTAAAGTATTTAACATTAGTCTTTTTAATGAAGGTACTCCTATTGACTACACCGGCTCTAAAGACTGGTCTTCTTTGTCAAATGCTGAGAAAATAAAAGCAAGTCCTATATACAAAAACACTGAAGTAGTATATGATCAGATTACGCGATTAACTTCTTTCATGAAAGACCAATTGATTAAAGATTTAGGTTGGGAATTAGTTAATGGTAAACCTAAAGGTGATATACTTAACATGATTAATTTTGTTAAAAAAGAATTAGTTAAGCAAGATTATAGCCAGCATGAGATTGACTTCATTGAATATGAAACCAATTCTGATATAGATTTAAGTTTAAGTCCTGAAGCTGCCCGTTTAGAGAAATTATTAATGGCTGTTGTTAACAACCGATTGGTAAGATTAAAGATTAAAGGTGAAGCTTTGGTACAATTTTCTGCAGCATTTACTAATCCTACACCGGCTGACATTGCTAAATATGATGACTTTGGAACTAATGGTTTAAGACCTTATGTAGTAGATCCTAAAGGTAAAGAAAATACTAAAGGAGTACGTGTTAAGGTTGCTCTTACTGAGAACTACCAAAACTTGTTTAATACAACTTACTATGAGACAAAAGATGGTAAAACTGTAGACTCGGGTAAGAACATTGCTGTATACATTAAGAACCCAGATACTGAATCTAAGAAGAAATTCATATTAGATTACCAAGCAAGTTTTAATCGTCTTAATGAGATGATTAAAAATGATACCTGGTTATCTGATGAAAATAACAGAAAAGCTTTAATGATTACCGGTGTGAGGATTCCTACACAAGGACCTAACTCAATTGAGTTTGCTGAAATATGGGAGTTTTTACCAGCTTCTGCTGGACCTATCATTATCATTCCTGCTGAGATTGTTGCAAAATCAGGAGGTGACTTTGACGTTGATAAGCTTACTATGTACATCAAACATATTACCAAGACTGGTAAAACTTTAAATGATTCATACAATAAGCCTGAAGATTTAGATTCTTTAATTAAAGAAGCTGAGGATAAATTGAAAGCATTAAAAGGAGAAAAATTAAATGTAGTTAACTACTTGAATGATTTCCGTGAAACTTTTAATACTGAGAAAAATCATAAGAACGTTAGTAAAACTGATGAAAGAAAGTATGCTAATAAAAATAATGAGCAATTACTTAAAGTTTTAAAAGACCCTAATTCACAAGAGTTTTTAAAGAAGAATTTTAAAGCTTCTTATAAAGTTTATGAAAACACTTTAAAGAAATTTACTACTGAAGACTTAGTTGAATCAGAGAACATGATTGATGAATTGTTCAGTAAGAAAGGTGAGTTAAATTCATTGTTCAAAACAGTAACTGATTTAAAAGAGCAAAAGAGATACTTTACTGCAGGTATTCAAAATAAGTTAGTTGATGATATTGTTAATGTTATGCAGATGCCTGAGATGGCTTTTGCTTTAATGCAGCCTAATGATACTCACTTAACTCAACCTTTAGCTAAAGAATTAGAGGAAACTTTTAAAACCTTGAATAATATTCAAGACAAGAAAGGACCGTTAGGTACAAGCCCTACCTCTTTATCTGAGTATGATTATAACTTACAAAAACAACAAGATAATATTTCTGGTAAAGAGATATTAGGTATGATTGCATTACAAAATACATTTTCAAACTTGTTAACCATAGCTGGAGCTACTATGAATCCAAGTTTAAAACTTACAGTAGAGTTAGCTGAAATTGATGAAGAAGGTAATGCGGGTGCTAAACAATTTGTAAAAAAAGAAGTACCTATTCACTTAAGATTAAACTCTAATACTAAAGTAGTAAAAGATGAAACATTAAACGCTGTATCAGTAATTTCTTTATCAAATAGAACTGATGCTGAAAAAATTAATGCTATATCTGATGTATTATCTCAATTGATGAACGGTGCTGTGGATGTTGGTAAAGATGCCTGGATAGCCTATTTACAAGGTAATATGGAAGTTATTAATAAGATATTATTCTTATTACAAACAGGTGTTCCTATTACTGACATTGCATACTTTGTAAGTAATCCATTAACTAAAGCGTATGTGCAAGAAAAAATAAACAGAAGTTCTCCGTTAGCTAAAATTAAGTATGGTCCGAAAACTAATACATCTATCAGTTTTGCTAAAAAAGAAGCAAGACGTACATTTTTAAATAGTATTATTAAAGATCCTATATTAAAATATAATAAAAATAATATTTGGGTTTTTGATCATATACTTAATACTAAATATAAGAATGTATCTTTTAGTAAAGCTACATTAAAAGCTGTTGCTAATTCAAAGATGAATGTTACAGACCCTAATCAAATTGCAGGGTTCTTACAATATTTATACATTGAAGATTTAATTGAAGAATTTGATAATTTTAAGAGTTATTTAAATGTGGATACCTCTACATCTATTGATAACTATGAAGCTCAGGCTAAATTGAATGACATTAGTAAAATTGAAAACTTCCAAACTTTAAATAAAGATATCCTTAAATGGTTCAAGGAAAAAAGTCCTATTTCTTCTTTCTTTGTACAAGAGTTTGCTAGATCATTATTTGGTGAGAATTTATTTAAGACTCGTGATAATAAAATTATTAATGATTTTTTATTAGATTTAACTGATAATTTAATAGCTATGAGTATTTTAAAAAGAGATACAATAGTTAATAAAAATTCTTTAGTAAGTAAATTTAAGAATGCCTTGAGCTTATATATATTCACTAATAATCTTAAAAATTACAAAAAAGGTAACACAGAGTATAAAGGTGTTACTTTATCAAAATTATTTAATTCTAAAATTAAGAATATTGAAGAATTGAATAAGGATTTTAGAGATAAAACTTACTATGCTAATTCAAAATCTGAGAACTCTTATTTGAAAAGAGGATTATTCCCTGTAAAAGCTGAAGCTTTTGGAGAGAATGATCAAGATGCTTTTATTGAATTTAGTATTGAACGTGAGTACTTAAGAACTTTATATTCTTATGCTGACATATCTAAAAGTTCTAATTTTAAATTAACTAGAGATGCTTTAATTAAGTCTCATGCATTATTTACTAAACAAGAAAATGAAACTGAAGCTGAGTATATAAACAGAATTAATAATTTAACTTATGAAAATATATTAATGCACAAAGCATTAAATAACACATTCAATGATTATGAATTATTTAAAGCTAAAGATTACTCGGTAGCAAAAAGACTAATGGATATTATAAAAAATAATCCAGAGTTAGAAATGCAATTTGGTTTAATTAGTCAGTTTGCTGCTTCTCACATTACTAATAAACGTAAAAACTTAGCTCGTTCAAACTTCAAGATTAAAAACTTGTTTGATTTAGATAGAAGTTTAACAGAGGAGTATTATAATGATTGGGTTAAATTAGCAGACCCTACAATTAATAAGGTATCAAAAACAAACCCTAATTATAAACAAGATAATCTTGAAATCAGTGAGTTCTTTAAGAGTTTACCAATTGTGGCTTTCCTACAGACAGGTATGGACTCAAGTGAATTTTCTTTAAACAAGATTATGCCTTATGATAATTATCGCCCAATCATGGAAAAAGCTTCTGACAGTTTCTATAAATTATTAGAGTCTGATGAAAAACAAGCTAAAAAGATACTTGAAGGTTTCTTTATATTATTTAAAGAAAATAATAGTACACAAAATAGATTATTTAGAGGTAGGGGTTTAAGTTATAAAAAAAGCTTAAAACAATTATTGGAAATGGTTGATAATACAAGTCCATATGCATTATCTAATCAGGAAAGTGTTAGTAAAATTGAAGAAGGTATTTATTTGATCAATACTAGATATGTAAATAATTACGGAGAAGTTGTAACTTTATCTGATAATTATTTAAAACAAACAAAGGATGATAATCCTCAAGTAAAAGTGTTATTAACAGATGCAGATTTAGACCTTGATTTCACTGATTTAACTACAACTGAAGCTTTAAACAATGCCAAATCTAAATTAGATACTAAAATTGCTGAGATTATAGGATCTGGTGTATCAATTTACTTAAATTCTAATGG
>Ga0154020_10004720_pt1 | contig 16209 bp, 11 predicted proteins | sample Klosneuvirus_201_FD_109709 | JGI IMG/M metagenome (GOLD analysis project Ga0154020, IMG submission 109709) | Active sludge microbial communities from wastewater, Klosterneuburg, Austria - Klosneuvirus_20160825_MG | ecosystem: Engineered > WWTP > Aerobic digester > Activated sludge | place...
CAACTGGCCAACAGTCCGGTGGGTTTCGGTTGGGGACGGGACTCGCGAACAGGGTGACCTCGAGGACCGGGCCGGCCGCTACTTGAAGGAGAGCAACGAGCTTCACATCAACTCGGACTTTCGCGTGTTCAACGACATGGTGGAGCGCACAGTGCAGCTCTACGGAGACGCACCGGGCGTGAAGCCGCTGGCGCTGGGTGCGGTACGGCAGTGGTTCGAGCAGGTTCTGGTCGAGGCCGTTCTCGGTATCCAGGCCCTTGAGAACGACCTGCACTGGGATCCGAACGCGATGACCGCAGCCCTGTCCGAGGAGGCTCTGACCTTCGCGATCATGCCGCGGTACTTTGTGTTCGCGGCCATCAAGCGGGATGTCGGTGGCAAGTTCGGCAAGGTGTGACCGCGCTCGGGCGGCACCCCAACCCCGCGAGGGTCTGGCGGCTCTGGCGAGGGATTCTGACCGATCCCGCGTACCCACCGTATGCCCTCTTCTGCGCACAGAAGATTTGTTACCCTCCGCCGCCATGGGGCGAGTCCTGGTCACTTGGGTCGGCATGAAGGACTTGAGCGCGGCCCAGGGCAAGTCCGACGACCACGGGCCGATTGCCGAGGCGGTGAGCAAGCGTTCGTTCGATCAGGTCGTCCTCGTGTCGGACTACCCGAAGAGCAAGGCCGAGCCCTTCGAGGCGTGGTTGAAGACGAAGACCGACGTCCCGGTCACGTTGAAGCTCGAGAAGCTACGAACACCGACCAACTACGAGGACATCTACCGCGCCGCCACCAAGACGCTGGACTGGCTCGTGCCCACGCTCCCGAAAGGAACCAGGCTCACGTTCCACCTGAGCCCGGGGACGCCCGCCATGGGTGCCATGTGGATCTTGCTGGCACCGCGATATGGGGCCGAGCTCATACAGTCCTCGAAAGAAGCCGGTGTCGAAGTGGCGAACGTGCCCTTCGAAATCGTCGCCGAGTTCGTGCCAGCGCTCGCTCGGCAGGGGGACGCCGCGATCGAACGCGTCGCAGTGGGAAGCCAGCCGGAGGACGCCAGCTTTGACAGCATCGTGCATCGAGATGAGGCGGTGTCTCGCTTGATCGAGCGCGCCCGCCTCGCAGCACCATGGGACGCCGCCGTTCTGATTGAGGGGGAATCCGGAACGGGCAAGGAGTTGCTCGCCCGCGCAGTGCACGACGCGAGTGGGCGCAAGGGGCCTTTTGTCGAGGTCAACTGCGGCGCGATTCCGAAGGAGCTCGTCGAGTCACACTTCTTCGGGCATACGAAGGGGGCGTTTACCGACGCAAAGTCCGGACAAGCGGGGAAATTCGAGCTCGCCGACGGTGGCACACTCTTCCTGGACGAAGTGGGCGAGCTGCCCCTGGAGGCCCAAGTGAAGCTGCTCCGCGTGCTCCAAGAGAAGAAGGTTCAGCGCATCGGAGCCGCCTCCGCGACGTCGGTTGATGTGCGGGTCATCGCGGCAACCAATCGCGACCTGGCCGCTGAGGTTCAGGCGGGTCGCTTCCGTGAGGACCTGTACTTTCGCCTTGCGGTGCTGGAGCTTCGCACGCCCGCCCTCCGGGAGCGTGGCGACGACGTTTTGCTCCTGGCCGATCGGGAGCTCGAGAAGCTCAACGGCGAGCGGTCACCGAGAGATCAGAAGAAGCTTTCTGCAGCCGCAAAGAACGTTCTTCGCCGCCACGACTGGCGCGGGAACGTACGTGAGCTCCAGTCGACGCTGCTTCGGGCCTTCGTGTGGTCGAAGGGGACGACCATCGACGAAACCGCCATCACGGAAGCAGTGGCCACCCGGAAGGCGGCCGACGCCGAAATCCTGAATCGACCCATCGGAAACGGCTTCGATCTCAGGGCTACATTGAGCGAGGTCATCCGCCACTACGTCGCCCGCGCCCTCGCTCAGACGCAGGGTAGGCAGCAGCAAGCTGCCGAGCTGGTCGGGTTGAAGAACTACCAGACGCTGGCCAACTGGGCGAAGAAGCACGGGGTTGAGCTCTGATGGAACGGATCGTGCTCTGCCCGACCGCATGCTCGAGAGCGAGGTGCCCATGAAGTCGCAGAACTTCGAGTTCCTGCGAACGAAGCGGGCAATCCTCGCTGACCTGGCGGGGTTTGCGGAGGCGTACGCGCATTCGGATCCGGCGAGCTCGCTCATCAAGCAACGCGGGTTCGTGGAGAACGTGGTGACTGGGATCTACCAGGCGTACCGCCTTCGCCCGCCGTTCTCCGACAACCTGAACGACCTGATGGGTGAGGAGGCGTTTCGCCAGTCCGTGCCGGACGTTGTGCAGAACAAGCTCCATGCCGTGCGCAAGGCGGGCAACCACGCGGCCCATCCACGGCGACCCATCACCAGCCAGCTCTCGCTCGAATGCCTGGCCCAGCTCTTCGACATCGCGCGGTGGTTCCACGTGCAGGTCGACGGGGGCGACCGCGCGGCAACCCCGAAGTACGTCGCGCCTCCGCCCGAGCCCGAAGGCACGGCCAAGACCCGAGACGCGCTCGAGAAGCTGCGGCTCGCAGAGGCCAAGTACGAATCGGTGCTGGCGGCGCTGGAGGAGGAGACGAAGAAGCGGCTGGACGCGGAACGCGCCGCCACGGAGCACGCCACTCAGCTGGAGCAGCTGAAAGAAGAGGGTCAGAAGGTCGCGTCGTTCCTCGAGTTCAACGAGGAGACCACGCGCCGGCGCCTGATTGACCAAGCGCTGCTGGCCGCTGGGTGGGCTGTCGGGCCGAACGGCGCGAACACCGAGCAGGTCAAGCAGGAAGTCCGACTTGCGGCGGCGGGCGCGGACTCGAACGCGGGTCGGGCCGACTACGTGCTGTACGGGGACGACGGGAAACCCCTCGCCGTGATCGAGGCAAAGCGCACGGCGAAGGACGTGAAGCAAGGAGCAGAGCAGGCGCGTCGCTATGCGGACGCGCTGGAGAAGGAAGCGGGTGTCCGCCCAGCCATCTTCTTCACCAACGGTGCGGACACGTTTCTGTGGGACGACGCGCAGGGCTACCCCTGGCGGAAGGTGTACGGCTTCTACTCGAAGGACAGCCTCGAGTACCTGGCGCACCAGCGAGCGAATCGGCGCGCGCTCGCCACGATCGACGCGAACCTCGCTATCGCAGACCGGATGTACCAGCTCGAAGCCGTCAAGCGCGTTTGCGAGCGGTTCTCGGCCAATTTCCGCAAAGCGCTGCTGGTTCAAGCGACCGGCACCGGCAAGACGCGGGTGGCCATCTCCCTGTGCGACGTGCTCATGCGGGCAGGTTGGGTGAAGCGGATCCTGTTCCTGTGTGATCGCCGGGAGCTGCGCAAGCAGGCCGATCGTGTCTTCAAGGAGTTCATGCCCGGCGAGCCGCGTGTCGTCGTTGACAGCAGCACCTCGAGCGACCGAGACAAGCGCATCTACCTCGCGACCTACCCGGCGATGATGAAGTGCTTCGAAGACTTCGATGTCGGCTTCTTCGATCTCATCATCGCGGACGAGTCGCACCGGAGCATCTACAAGAAGTTCCGGGCGTTGTTCCAGTACTTCGACGCACTCGAAGTGGGGCTCACCGCGACCCCTGTTCGCTTCATCGAGCGGAACACGTACGAGCTCTTCGGCTGTGAGGATCGCGACCCCACGTCCCACTTCAGCCTCGAAGATGCGATCAAGGCAAACCCTCCATACCTCGTTCCGTTCCGCGTCGTGGCGGCGAGCACGAAGTTCAGTCGTGACGGTTTCCGCTACGCCGACATGACGCCCGAACAGCAGGCTGAGCTCGAGGACCAGGAGCCACTGGCCGAGCAGGTGGACTACGAAACCACGGATCTGGACAAGTACTTCTTCAATCGAGATACGACTCGCTCGATTTGGCACTCGCTGATGGAAACCGGCATCAGGGAGGCGACCGGAAGCCACGTTGGGAAGACCATTGTGTTCGCCCGGAGCCACGTGCACGCGGAGCATCTCGCGGACGTCTTCAGCGAGATGTACCCCCAGTACGGGTCGACGTTCTGTCGGGTCATCGACAATCAGGAGCCCAGGGCCGAGCAGCTCATTGACGACTTCAAGAATCCGGACAACGAGCTGACCATCGCCATCTCCGTGGACATGCTCGACACGGGAATCGACGTTCCCGAGGTGGTCAACCTGGTCTTTGCCAAACCCGTCAAGTCGTACGTGAAGTTCTGGCAAATGATCGGGCGAGGAACTCGGCTACGAAGAGACCTGTTTGGACCAGGCCACGACAAGACCGAGTTTCTGATCTTCGACCACTGGTCCAACTTCTGGTGGTTCGACGAGAAGTACAAAGAAGCGCAGCCTGCCCCGCAGAAGTCACTGCTGCAGCACCTCTTCGAGGCTCGCATCGAGCTCGCGCAAGCGGCCCTGGACGAGATGGACCAGGAGACGTTCCAGGCGACCGCGGGCCTCATCATTGGCGACGTGCGCGCTGTCCGGGACACCAACGCGATTGATGCACGCGACAAATGGCGCGAGCTCGAAATGCTCGCGGATGGCAGTCGAGTGCACCACTTCGCGGCTGCCACGAAGGCTGACTTGCTCTCGATTGTGGCGCCTCTGCAGCACCTTCGGAGCATCCGGGGCGACGAGGAAGCGTACCGCTTCGATCTGCTGATGACTCGACTCCAGGTCGAGCTCGCGCGGGGGGGGGCGGTCGCACCGAAGGTGCTCGACCTCCGCGCGCGCGTCGAGGAGGCCGTGGAGCTGCTCGGAAAGAACCAGAACCCCGTCAAGGCCAAGGCCGACGCCATCAAGCAGGTACGGAGCAAGGAATTCTGGGCCGCGGTCGAGGTGCACCATCTCGAGGGGCTACGCCGCGAGCTGCGCGGCATCATGAAGTACCAGCAGCTCCCACCGACCACCCGCGTCGCCCCTCAGGTGTTCGACGTCACCGACTCGGAATTCTCCGCTGAAGCATACATTCCTCGGCTCGAAGGGTTGGATCTGGTGGAGTACAAGCGACGCGTCGAGTCGGTGCTCCGAGACCACTTCGCGGAGAACCCGATCCTGCAACGCGTCCGGGCAGGCAAGAGTGTGCGTGAGGACGAGCTGGAGGAGCTGGCTAGCCTCGTGCTGCGGATCGACGACAAGGCGAACGTCAAACACCTCGCGGGGCACGACCCGGAGGCGCGTCGCACGTTGCTGACGGTATTCCGTGGCCTGGTTGGCCTCGACGCTGCGGCGGTGGAGAAGGCGTTCACGGGCTTCGTGCACAACCACCCGCGCCTCTCGTCACAGCAGCTCAGGTTTCTCCAGGTGCTGCAGAACTACATCGCCCAGAACGGCGGTATCGAGCTCGAGCGTCTGTACGAGCCGCCGTTCACGACGATCCACGCGGAGAGCATGGATGGCGTCTTCAAGGACCCGGGAGACGTGGATGAGCTGTTGGCCATTCTGAGCGTCTTCGAACCGAAGCGTGCTACTCCAACCGAGCGGCCGGCTGCGAGCAAAGTCTCATGAGCGCACTCACCACACAGCAGAAGAGCGAGATCAACAAGCTTTGGGAAGAGTTCTGGACTGGCGGGATCACCAATCCGCTCACCGTCATCGAGCAGATCTCATTCCTGATGTTCGCGCGCCTCCTCGACGTGATGGAGACGACCGGCGAGCGCAAGGCGGCGCGCCTCAAGAAGCCCTTCAAGGGCCGATTTGAGGGCCCGAACGACCCACGCCGCTGGAAGAACTTCAAGCAGCTCCCCGCTACGGTCCCAGAGTCGGACGCGAAAAAGGGCCTGAAGGGCATGCTTCAGGTCGTTCGCGATGATGTGTTCCCGCACTTCCGCAAGTTGAACGGGGGTACGACCTTCGCGGAGTACATGCAGGACGCGCAGCTGATGATCCAGAAGCCGAACCTGCTGGCCCAGGCCGTCATCATGATCGACAAGCTGCCGATCACCGAGGGCGATGCGAAAGGGGATCTCTACGAGTACTTGCTGAGCAAGCTCACGACCGCGGGCATCAACGGCCAGTTCCGCACCCCTCGGCACGTCATCCGCTTCATGGTGGAGCTCCTCGAGCCAAAGCCGACGGAGACCATCGGAGATCCGGCTTGCGGCACTGCAGGCTTCCTGGTGGGCGCGATGCAGTACCTGCTCGAGACGCACACGTCAGCGAAGGGGAAGATTACAGGCGAGAGCGGCGAGACGATCTACACCGGCGACCTGCTTGAGCCGTACCGCGACCACATCCAGAACGGGATGTTCCATGGCTTCGACTTCGACGCGACCATGCTCCGGATCGCGTCCATGAACTTGATGCTCCACGGCGTCGACAACCCCGACATCCACTACCAAGACACCCTTTCCAACTCGTTTCCAGAGAAGTTCCCGAAGCAAGCGACGGGCGGCTTCGACATCGTCCTGGCAAACCCGCCGTTCAAGGGCAGCCTCGACGAAGGCGACGTGCACCCGACGCTGACGCAGGCGGTGAAGACCAAGAAGACCGAGCTCCTATTCGTGGCGCTCATCCTGCGCATGCTCAAGAAGGCGGGTGGTCGGAGCGCCACCATCGTGCCGGATGGCGTGCTCTTCGGGTCTTCGAGGGCCCACACCGAGCTGCGGAAGATACTCGTCAAGAACAACCAACTCGAAGCGGTGATTTCGCTTCCCTCGGGCGTGTTCAAGCCCTACGCCGGGGTTTCGACGGCCATCCTGGTCTTCACCAGGGGTGGAAAGACGGATCACGTCTTCTTCTACGACGTGTGGGCGGATGGTTACTCGCTCGACGACAAGCGCGATGAGTCCGGGCCGGAGAAGGGTGCACTTGGCCCGGTCAGGGACAACGACCTGTACGACGCGCTTGCGCGCTGGCGGAAGCGGAACCCGAAGAAGGACACTGACCGAACGGCCAAGCACTTCATGGTGCCGGTGAAGGAGATCGAGGAGAAGGACTTCGATCTCTCGATCAACCGGTACATGGAGGCGAAGCACGAAGAGGTGAAGTTCGACCCGCCGAAGGCGATCATCGCGAAGCTGCGCGGGCTCGAGGCGGAGATTGCGAAGGAGCTGAGCGAGTTGGAGTCGATGCTGTGACAACCGCGCGTGGCACGGTCGGAGAGGTTCTGCTCGCGATCCAGTCAGGCAGGAGCGTGAAGACGAAGGAGCGCCCCGCGCAGCGTGGCGAGATGGGCATCCTCAAGGTGAGCAGTGTCACGTGGGGCGAGTTTCGGCCTCAGGAGAACAAGGCAATCCTTGACGACTACGACCCCGCAGACTGTCCGCGGCCCAAGGCGGGTGACCTCCTTATCTCCAGGGCCAATACTCGTGAGCTCGTCGGCGCGCCGGTCTTGGTGCAGAGCGATCGTCCCGACCTGCTGCTCTCAGATAAGATCCTCCGCCTCGTTCCCAACGAGGCTCGGGTTGATCGGCGCTATTTGGCTCGCGCGCTTCGTTCGTCTGAGGCGAGGAGACACTTCGAGAGTCGGGCTGGCGGCACGAGCGGCTCGATGACGAATATCACTCAAGAGGACATTCGCTCCGCTCCGTTGCTACTTCCGGCACTTCCCGAGCAGCGCCGAATCGCCGACATCCTCGACAAGGCCGACTCCATCCGGCGGAAGCGGAAGGCGGCCATCGCCCTCACCGAGGAGCTCCTGCGGTCGGCGTTCTTGGAGATGTTCGGGGATCCGGTGACGAATCCGAAGGGGTGGGAGGTGAAGGCGCTCGGGGAAGTCATCGAGAAGCTTGAGGCGGGATGGAGCGCGAACGGAGACGGGCGACGGCGTGCGACTGACGAATACGGCGTGTTGAAGGTAAGCGCGGTTACGTCCGGGTTCTTCCGACCGGACGAGCATAAGGCGGTTGCTGAAGCTGCGGTGGACAGAGAGTTGGTGACGCCACGCGCCGGCGATCTGCTGTTCAGTAGGGCGAATACACGGGATCTGGTGGCGGCGACCTGCCTTGTGGAGCAGGACGAACCCAGGCTGTTCCTTCCAGACAAGATCTGGCGCGTGATCCCTCGAGCGAGGCTCGCAGTGGCGCCGTACATCCGATTCCTCTTGGCACACGAACGATTCCGCGGCGAGCTCACCAAAACGGCGACCGGCACGAGTGGCTCCATGCTGAACGTGTCGATGGAGAAGCTTCGGGCGCTGCGTGCCCCGATCCCGCCACTCTCAGTGCAAGAGCGGTTCGCGAATGTCGTGTGGAAGACGCTCAAGGCCAAGGCGCTACACGAGCGGGCCCAAAAGGGCACCGACGAGCTCTTTGCTTCGTTGGTTCAGCGTGGGTTCCGCGGCGAACTCACCGGCTCCGACGGGGCGGGCAAGCCGCCGCTCGGGCTCTTCGAGGGCGAGGAGCCACGCTGATGACCAAGCCCGACCTGCCGCTCCGCACCGCCCTCGTCTACGACTTCGACGGCACGCTCGCGCCGGGGAACATCCAGGAGCACAGCCTCATCCCGGAACACCTGAAGACCGCGAAGAAGCAGTTCTGGGATCTCGTCGCAAAGGAGAAGAAGGCTCACGACGCGGACGAGATTCTTGTCTACATGCGGCTGCTACTTGAGAGGGCTAAGGAGCTCGGCCTTCCGCTGACACGGGAGGTTCTTCAAGAGCACGGCGCGAAGACCCCGCTTTTCGACGGGGTCACCGAATGGTTCGAGCGGATCAACGCTCACGGGCTGGAGCGTCACCTGGTGCTCGAGCACTTCGTGATCTCATCGGGCAACGAGGAGATGATCGCGGGGACCTCCATTGCCGGGAAGTTCAGGAAGATCTTCGCTTCCCGGTACCGGTACGACGGGCAGGGGCGAGCGGAGTGGCCGGCGATTGCGATCAACTACACGAGCAAGACGCAGTTCCTCTTCCGGATCAACAAGGGCGTAGAGAACTCCTGGGACCACGATCCCGTGAACCGTTGGGTACCGCCTGCCGAGCGTGCGATCCCATTCTCGCGGATGATCTATTTCGGAGACGGAGACACCGACATCCCGTCCATGAAGATGGTCCGGCACCAGGGCGGCCATTCCGTCGCAGTGTTCGACCCGGACCGATGGGCGAAACGCGAGCTCCAGAACAAGGTGTACAACTTGATTGCGGAGGACCGCGCCCACTTCGTGGTGCCAGCCGACTACACGGATGGGAGCCAACTGGACATCACCGTGAAAGGCATCCTGGGCCGAATTGCGCGGGACGAGGCGGGCTACCGAGGAAAGGACGGGAGCGGGTCGTGATTCACGCTGTCGAGCTCGAGAACTTCAAGGGAGTCGGTGGCGCACTCAGACCTCGCCATGGGTTGACCACGGGTGGGGAGCGAGCGCGCGGGAGCGCCCCGGGCGGAGGGAAACCGGGTGCGGAGGAGCCGCCGGATGGGGTCAAGAAGCACCCGCGCCGGCTGCGGGTCGAGCTCGCCCCCGTGACGCTCCTTTTCGGCGCCAACAACGCCGGCAAGAGCACCATTCTTCAAGCGCTCCTCTACGTGCTCGAGGTGCTGCAGCATGGCCACCCAGACGTAGACCGCACCGAGCTCGGCGGGGACATCGTGGACTTGGGCGGATTCCTGCGGTTGGTACATCGGCATGAGCTCAATCGAACGCTCGCCGTGCGCGTCGAGTTCGACACTCCGGGCTCCCTCAACGTTTTCGAAAGGAAGTTGCCCGGCGCGATTGACGACATCGACGACCGCGTTGATGCGGCCTGGTTGGAGCTACAGGTCGCTGCGATGGACGCGTCGATTCCGCTCGTCGATTGCGTCCTCGTCGGGACACACGATGACCCATCGCCGGTCCTCGAGCTTCGCGCGGTTCGCCCGGGGCCCCTTCGGGAGGGTGACCCGATTCTAGCGACCCTCAACTTGGCGCATCCGCTCTTGAGCCCGTCCGAGGAGTTCATCGTGGGCAAGCTCTCGGACGGGGCCTACGAAGAGAGCCCCGGCCGGTTGACCGTGGCGATCTCACGCGGCGTTCGCGATTCGATCGTGCCTGCGCTCGATGAACCGGTGCGAGTCCTGGCGTACGACGGGCCCATGCTCCCGCTGATGGGGCCGGAGTTTCTGGAGCGGCCGCAGAACGTGGCCGCCGCGCTGATCGAGCTGCTCGGCCCGGGGGTGATCCGCCAGCTGGTCGCTGCCCTGCGGAGCACGCTGTACGTGGGGCCACTGCGGGCCATTCCGCCTCGTGGATTCCTCCGGGAACGCGCACAGCGCACGACACGCTGGGCCGATGGCCTGGCGGCGTGGGATGCCCTGCTGGGCGACGAACAGGGCCTGGTCGACGAGACGAACTCCTGGCTCGAGAGATTGGGGGCGGGTTGCCGGGTTGAGGTTCAGACCCTGGTGGATCCCTCGGCGTCGGCCGAATCCGTTTCTGCCCACGAAGCGACGGTGCGCCGTCTGCTGCTCGACGTCGGCACGGGCGCTCCCGTGCTCCCCTGTGAGGTCGGAGCCGGGATCTCCCAAGTGGTGCCGATCGTCGTCGCGGCGCTGGAAAGAAGCCGGCGCAGGCTGGCGCTGATCGAGCAGCCGGAGCTCCACATCCACCCCGCGCTGCAGGTTGGATTGGGCGACTTGTTCATCGAGGCCTCCGCCTCGCGACAGTTCCTCATCGAAACCCACAGTGAACATCTCGTGCTTCGGCTACTGCGGCGCATCCGCGAGACCCACGACGGCGAGCTCCCCGAGGGCGCGCCGAGCTTCACACCCGAGCAACTCAGCATCGTCTATGTGGAGAATGTCGAAGGCGCGGTGCGCGCCCAGCGATTGCGTGTCGCGGACAAGGGCGACTTCATTGACCGCTGGCCGAATGGGTTCTTCGAAGAACGCCTGCGGGAAGTCTTCTGATGTTCTTCGAGTACGCCATTGCCCCAGACGTGATCGCAAACGCACAGGATGCGAGGTTCCTTCTCGAGGCGTGCCGTCCGTGGAAAGGGCGATTTGTTGCCGCGTACCCCACGACCTGGCCGGACATGGTTCTCCAGCGCGCAACTGATGGTGAACGCAAGGCCGTCGAAGTTCGTTTGCTGGCGGCGAAGAACGCGGGGACCTTCGTCCGACGGCGAACCCGGTACGATGCGACGCAGACGTGGCTCTGGAATGCCGAAGCCGAGCACGTGCGGAACGCGTTCCGCGCGATCATCACTACGGAAGACTGCGGATCGGAGCATGTTCTCAAGGCGTCGCTGGTGGACGACAGCCAAGACCGGTGGAGAGTCGACAGCGGACGTTTCGTGGACCGTGACCCGGGCAAGCTCGTCGAGGCCTTGAGGCTATTGCTCGGCCTGTCGTCGCACGTGGCAATCGTTGACCCACACTTCCGCGCGGACCAGCCGCACAAGACCGCCCCGTTGGTTGCTCTGGCGAGGGCGCTGCGCTCCCCGACAGTGCCGCTCGAGGTTCACTGGAGCGACGAGCCTGATTCCATGCCTAGCTACGCACACTGTATGCGGCATGCCGAACGCGTGCTTCCGGACATCCTGCCACACGGCGTCAAGGTCACCCTGCGGTGCTGGCATGAACGGCGGGGCGGCCCGCGTATTCATAACCGCTTTCTCGTCACGAATATCGCCGGCGTGAAGTTCGGGGACAGCATTGAGGAAGGTGCTGTGGGTCACCAAGATCACTTGTCGATCCTCGACGAGCCCTCGCGTCTTGCGATCTGGGATGACTACGTAGCCGCGCCTGGCGGGTTTGACTCGGGAGGACCTCCGCGTGAATTCGTCGGTCGGAAAAGATAGTGCCCGCGACAGGGATCCGCGTCGATGACGACACCCCGCACCTTCTTCTTTCCGCACGCGCGTGAACGCGAGAGAGCGCCCGGTGGCAGCCCAGGGCGAGTGCCCTTCGAGATCACGGGTGACCTGGTGGACGGTTCATCGACGCGGAGGGGCAGTGCCGTTGTATGTGCCGATGGCTACGGGCTCAACCAGTGCGCGAGCAACCAGGACCCGTGCGTCTTCTGTGAACCCCTCGGGCCGCTGCATTCGTTCTGTCGAGTGGACACCCTGCGGGGCAAGGACCACTACGTGCTCGAGCTCGAAGGGACGCAACGGCGGTTCCTGTCCGACGTGGTGAGACCCGGCGATCGGATTGTCTATGGGAAGGCAGATCCCCCTGCGAAGGGGGCGATCACGCGCATCTGGGTCGACACCGTGATCGCTGTGGCGCGGCGGATCCGCTGGCCCGCGACGGTCAAGCCCGCGCCCGGCACGAGCTGCGGTTCAGGGGCGAGCGTCTGCAAGCAGCGGCGGTTCCAGTTCCGCGCGCCCACAGTGTTCGGCGCGACGCTGGGCGTGGTCCGGACGAGCGACGCGTTCAAGTTTCACTTGCGCGACGCAGACGTGGGCGGCGCCCACTGCTGCACGGAGAATCGCGACCCCCATGTGATCGAGGGGGCTGTGATTCCGACACCGGCGGCGGTGCTCGCGGGCGCGACAAGCTTCGTGACTCTCGCAGAGCAGTCCGATGGTAAGTGGTGGCCCACGTTCGTCGAGGCAACGGATCTGGCGCCAGCGGACTGGACCGCCTTGATCGCGTTCTTTGACTCGAAAGTCCGCCGCAACCCGCGTAGTGGCTTCATTAGTGAGATGGACTCCACCCTCGGGCTCAAGTTGCTCGCTGCCGTGGTCGCGGTGTCGGGGCGAGGGCAGGGCATGTCGGGTACCGTAGCGGTCCCGCCGCTCACGCCGTCGCGGGAGACGATGCGGTGGTCGCCGAGCACCAAGACATTCGTCCTGCCCTAAGCACGGTTTTCAGCGGTAACGCCACCCGCCGCTCCGCAACGCGAGGCGGTACACACACTGTCCCCGTGACCCCACAAGGAACCTTGTGCAGACGCAAAGGGCTTTCTCTTCGCATGCGGCGACGCGCCGCGACCTAGCGAATTTCAGGAAGATCTCTGCCATTCTCTCCCTGGCACGACCCATGCTCTAGCGCTTTGCATGGCAAACGGCGATGTCCGCACCGCAATCTCGGCCTCCCCCGATGTGGTCGAAGTCAACATCCAGGACTCTCGTAGCAACGCGACGCTGGCGTTTTGCGAGCTCACCGCCCCACAGCAAGAGGAGCTCGCCCGCGAGGCGTGGAAGGTCGGCCTGCGGGCACTGCTGACGGCGTACTCGCAAGCGCAGGAGGCCCGGCTCACGGAGATCGGCGTGACGCTCCGCGAGGATCTCGACCGCGAGCTCAAGGCCCACGTGGAGCGGACGGAGCGCGCCGTGTTGGACGCCTTGGGTCGCTACTTGGACCCGGAGAACGGTCAGCTGCACGTCCTCCTGTCGGAAGGCGGAGCCCTGGCCCAGCAGCTCCGGCGTCACGTGGGCGCCGACGGGAGTGTGTTGGCCGACACCCTGGCCAAGCTCGTGGGCGAGAACAGCGTGCTGTTCCGCAAGCTGAGCCCGACCGAGAGCGGCGGATTGGTGCAAGTGCTGGCGACCGCAGTGGAGGGCGTTTTGCAGTCCGAGCACGGCCAGCTGCAGAAAGCCCTGGACCCTTCGAGCGGTGACGGCGCGATGGCCAAGCTGGTGCGGGCGCTACAGGAGACGGTAAGGCTCGCTGGAAGCGATCAGGCCGAGCGACTCAAGGCTGCGTTGTCGGTGTTGGACGCGAACGACCCGACGTCGCCTCTCAGCCAGATGCGAAAGGAAACGCAACAGGCACGCGAGGCGTTGCTCCAAGCCATCAACCCCGCGGCCGAGAACTCTCCGTTGGCGCTGTTGCAGCGCACGCTGACGCTCGCGCTCCAAGAGCACACCAAGAATCAGCAGGAGACGCTGGCGGCCGCCCGCAAGGAGCAGCTGGAGTTCCAGCAGGAGATGCGAGAGTCCATCCAGCGCATCGAGCTCAGGCGGACCGATCTGTCGCGGACCAGCCGAGGCGGCGTCGTGTTCCAGGACGCCGCCGTGGAGGCCGTGCAGCACATGCTCGGCGGGGCTTTCCTCGTGGAAGACACCGGTAACGTCGTGGGGACCCGCGCGAACTGCAAGACTGGCGACGCGCTCATCACGTTTCCGCCGGACCATGGGTTCGCCGGGTCGAAGGTCGTGATCGAAGCGAAGCGCGACAAGACCTACGGTGTCAGTCGTGCCCTCGTGGAGCTCGCTCAGGCTCGCGAGAACCGGGGTGCGTGCGCGGGCATTTTCGTGATGGCTCGTAGCCACGCGCCGGCTGGTTTTCCGCGATTCGTCCGCTACGGTGTGGATGTGCTCGTCGTCTGGGACGAGGAAGATCCGTCGAGCGATCTCACCTTGGAGGCTGCGCTCATGGTCGGCGTTGCCTTGGCGACGCGCCGCTCGCCCAAAGCTGACGACGCGGATCTGCAAGCGCTTGCAAGGATCGAGCAGCGCGTTGCTCAGGAGGTCGAGCGGCTCGAGCGAATCCGCGATGCGGCCGAGAAGATCCGCAAGCAAACGGAAACGATCGAGAAAGAAGTCGCCACGGGCAGCAAGAAGCTCGGAAGCATCGTGAAGGACGCGAAGAAGACGCTGGCTGCGCTCGATGTCGAACTGGATGACGACGAATTGGAGCGCGAGACGCCGGTTGAGTTTCCGGAACAATGCGAGCGGCTAGGCCTGCCGGCCATGACAGGAACCGACAAATGAAGGAAGCACCGCGAACTCCCCCTGATTCGCACCCGATGCTGCTCGCCGAACTCTGGCGGCGGATCGACGAGGCGGCGCTTGAGCTGTTTGTCGAGCGCTCCGCCAACGCAGCGGATGACGGCCCCATCGACCCCGCAAGGGATGTCGTCTGCGTATTCCTCGCAGTCGCCGGGGCGTTCGCACGCGCCTTCGGATGCCCGCAAAGCGTGTTCATGGCGATGGCCCAGGGCGCCTTTGATGACGATGAATGCAAGATGGGCGGCAAGTCGAGCGTGAGCGCACGGCATCTGTGTGGAATGGGGCGGGGGCCTTGGAATTGACGACATGCGCGTTCGAGAGGCGCAAGTCCACACACGCTATCGAGGTTGAGAGATGACACTGCACACTTCCGCGATCGCCTTGATGAGCGTTTCCGGTGTTCAGCACCTGGTCGAGCGTGCCTACCGCGAAGGCGGAGAGTTGCAGTACCTGCGCGAGTTGGCCGTGAACTCCCTAGAAAGCGGAGCCACGCGCATCGAGTTCGGCCCCGAGTGGTGCGCAGTGGAACGCGAGCGCGTCTACCGCTTGATGGTTGCGGACGACGGTTGCGGCATGGGCCCCGAGCAGCTGTTGAAGTTCCTCAACACGTTCGGCGGCGGTGGCAAGCCCATCGGTGATGCGCACGAAAACTATGGCGTCGGGGCGAAGACTTCGCTGTTGCCCTGGAACCACGCCGGAGTTGTCGTGATCTCCTGGACCCCGAAGCACCCGAACGGGTCGATGATCCAGTTGATGCGCGACCCGGCTACGGGCGAGTACGGCGCAAGGAAGTTCGAGACCGCGGACGGGAGCTTTGAGGAAGTCGTCGAGCCTTTCGACGAGTGGACGCGGGTCAAGCCCAGCTGGATCGGCGACCACGGTACCGTCGTGATCTGCCTTGGCAATACCGGACGGGAAGACACCTTCCTCGGCAAGCGCGGCGAGGGCGATCTGCATGGAATTCCTGCGTATCTGAATAGGCGTCTGTGGGATATCCCCCCGGGTGTCGAGATCTATGTACAGGAGATGCGTTCCAATGAATGGCCGCGCAGTCTCGCTGAGGCAGCGGGCCCACAGCCGATGGATGGCTCCACCGACCGTCGCTGGAACCGTCGCCAGGTACATGGAGCCCACAGATACGTGCTTGGCTCAGAGCGCAGCTCGAAAGGTCGTGTCGCAAGCAGTGGCTCGCTCAGGTTGAGCGACGGCACGAGCATCGACTGGTGGCTATGGGAAGGCGAGCGACCGGCGATCTACTCGTATGCGCACATGAACGGGTACATCGCCGCCCTCTACAAGAATGAACTCTATGACACCCAGAGCCACGTCGCGCAGTATCGGACCTTCGGCATCACACAGAAGTCGGTGCGGGAGAATCTGACGCTGGTCGCGCGACCTCCGCTGAGCGAGGGCGCTTACGGCGTCTATCCCGACACCGCACGAAACGCGCTCAAGATCCAAGGCACGAAGCGCGCCGGCGAGCCGCTGCCCTGGTCTGACTGGGGTCAGGAATTTGCGGAAAACATGCTGTTAGAGCGTCTTTCCATTCGGCGTAGCACCTGATAGTGACGCCGTGTGACAACGATCTCGCTGGATCTTCGAAGCCGGGTACTGGATGCGCTCCGGGAGGAGCCGTCGTCGTTGAAGGTGGG
>Ga0154020_10004721_pt1 | contig 16208 bp, 7 predicted proteins | sample Klosneuvirus_201_FD_109709 | JGI IMG/M metagenome (GOLD analysis project Ga0154020, IMG submission 109709) | Active sludge microbial communities from wastewater, Klosterneuburg, Austria - Klosneuvirus_20160825_MG | ecosystem: Engineered > WWTP > Aerobic digester > Activated sludge | place...
CCTGCAAATCGGTTCATAAGACCGACTGATAAATGGTAATAACTTTTATTTATTCTTTTAGCCTGAGGTATTTATGAAAACTTTGTATTGTTTTATAGTTGCGACATTGCTCTGTGTTGTGCCACTTTCTGCACAAAAACCCGTCCAAGAGTTACCGGAAATGCAGGAGTGGTATCGGTGGGATGGAGCGCAAGGTGGATATATTTCTTACCTACCGGGGTTTAGTGCCGATGGCGGTATGAATGCTATTACTCAAAAACGAGATGGCGACCCCACATGGTTCAATCGTTTTGCGTATGATACGACAAACCAATTCTCATGGAATGGTGGGGCATGGACTGTGGTTCAGTTAGATTTGAACGGGGATGGAATACCTGACTATATAGACGGTGAAGGGCGGGTCTATCAGGGCTTAGAAAAAGGGAAACCACCTGGGGCGGGCTTTGGAAGATACGAGCGGGGCGGAGATAAATTTTTTGTCGCTGATTTTAATAAAGATGGTTTTGATGATATGCTCACCCCGACAAATGAAGCTAAAACCTTTAGAATAATATTTGGAGGTAAAGACTTAACGCGCTTACGCAGTACACAAGGGTACTATCTACGCCCCTATTCAACAGGTGTTTCTGCATATATAAACGAAAAAGGGGAGCCACGGTTACTGACTTTTTACCGTACAAATGTTTCCGAAGGGTTTTACTTGGATGCCTTACAATTTGAAACGAAAGGTGATTCAATTGTGGTTTCGTTGAAACAACTATCATCTATTCAAGAAACGAAAGCAGATAAAAATCAGCAAATTTTTTATCCTACCATGAGTGGGCTTTATATCAATAAAGCAGCCAACGAAAGAACGTTTCTTGTGTCGACAAAGGCAGGGGATATAAGGATGTACTCGACTGTAATGGATAAGTTTTCGTTACAATTGACCCAAAAAAGAGGGATAGGTTACCTCTATCTCTTACAAGGTAGTGTCGATGGAGATAGTATCCCAGATATAACAACAATGATATTTTACAACAATGTTCTTCGAGCCTGTATAATCTCAGGCAGTCCACTTTTAGGCTTCGAGCCACGCGCAATACTTGGGGCAGTCAGCGGAAAATGTGATATAACGTCGTCCACAGTTTTTTATATTGGCGATGTTACCGGAGATGGTATAGGAGATATTGGAATTGCGGATTCCTATAGTGGTTGTTTTTCGATTTTCAAGGGTATCGACTGGCGTAAACTCTCAGTAGTCGCCGAAACAGGCAAGCCCGATTTCACTCTTCGGCAGACCGAGCCAAATCCTGTCTCACCCACCGGTATGGCAATACTTCCAGCTACGCTTGCTCATGCAGGAGAATATATGCTCGAAGTCTATGACCTGACGGGCAAACGGCTCGGAGAATTATTTAAGGGAGAGCTTCCAGTCGGTGATGTGCGGATTCCGCTCAATATTAAATCGCTGAATATTGCTGCCGGAATGTTTACTCTCCGGTTATCGGACGGACGGCATACCCAAGAACGTGCTTTTGTTATCACTAAATAAGGAACTATCACTATGCAAACAATCCTAACAATAATGAAAAGCCCCGTTCAGTTTGTTGCCTTTACAAACTTATTACAGTATCTCCGCGCACTGAACAGTCATGCTGTTTCCGTATTTACTCGAAAATCCACTCAGAATAATAATCTTGTAAAGCTAATCCTTGCTTTCATGATGGTATTTCTCCTGCCAGCTTCTGTTGCCGTTGCACAAGTTCCTTTAGATCCCCCTTCGATTACTCGGTTGAACTCCGTACTAACGGAGGATCTGTTTATGGAGCCAATTACGTTCACTGACACAAGTATATTTGTCGCTGACAGAAAGGATTTTATTCTTGGTCATCAGTGGGGAACAGCACCCATCGGTGTAAATAAACGATTGCACATGAATACCTATAACGGACATCCCGTATTCCTTGCAGAACGAGAATTAGAATTTCCAACCTATCCGCAGACAACAGGCAAGCCAACGTATCTTTCATGGCAACCAAGAGAAGAATTTGTAGGATGGGACTATTGGACAGCTTTACAATTCGATCCCGAAGGAAGTACGTCGGGATTATTACCTCCCTATATAGCACCGGATTACGACACGACCGGCGCAATATTCGGTTTTAGTCAGAAACGAGCTGGTGTACGCGGGTCAACTGGCTCTGGCTATACGAATCGCTATTTGTATATAACTGATAGCGTTCCTTCGGGTGACACGGGCATTATCATTCTTTCCAAACCATTAGGTACAGAATCAATGGCTCGACGAGCACCGGAAGAAAATATCGGAATAGGTTATAATGGAACACGGTGGTATGTGGCAATCAACTTGCGACGTAAAGATTCAACTTGGGATAGTGTAAACAATATGCAGGATACGGTTCTTACTATTAAGTTACCGTATAGGTACATAATAGATGATACAAATGGAGTGAAGATACTATCCGGAAATAAAGTCATCCAATTCGACAGCATTAGTTCACCAATCAACTTAACCGGCAAAGGGTATTACCCACGCGGTCGATTTATGGATAATTATTTACCTGCAAAAAATGACAGTGTGTTTGTTATTCGCCGTTCCATGCTGCCCAAGTATAGTGATACCTGCGATATTACTCTCTCAGCGTTCTTTAGAGCTAATGATACGATAAATAATTTTTTTCGAGCTGGTGGAAGTGCGGTACAAGATGAAATCGACTCATTAAACATGGAAGTTCGCTACTTCGGTAAGTGCAACGTAGCCATAGACTGGATACGCCTTGAAACACCGGATGCACGTGCATTATTTCGTGGTGAGAAAGATTTGAGAATAGCAAAAGGTCTGAGTAATCTCTATAAGCATGTCAAAGATTTGCAACTCTCCCTTTCCGGAGCAAGGTTGTGGCGGTTTTACAGCACCGATGAGCCAAGCCCGCTTATGTACCGGGCTCATCGGTATTATTCTTATTTAGTTGAGCATAATATTCACACCGAGGGAGGTGTTGGTACGCAATACCAAGCAATCGTACCCGAAAAAAACTATTGGGGAAGCACGCCTCACTATCAAATGCAAAGCCCTATTCCATTTGCCAAATATAGTGGAACATGGGGATATAAAATGGGATGGGATGGGTTTTATCTTGGTCCGAAGTTCAGTACAGATAGTTTGAATAATGATTATCGAACAGATGGCTCGGCGTATGAGTTATATTCTTCAACCAATAAAGTAAATAACATTGATGGAAGCACCGATTATTGTGCAACAGTTAAGGGCTTGAAAAGCAGTATTGGAGGCTTTGAAGAGCGGTATAAATTTTTAGTAGAGAATACAGCAGGGCTTCTTGCGCAGTTCGATAAAGGATTGTATTATGGTTTCCGAGATAGTAAATATATGTACAACGGCAAGCCGTGGCTATGTAATTTTTGGACGATGTCCGAATGGATACCATCGAGAAATGATTCAGGAGTCTATAGTATTCGCGTTGAGTACAACCGCCCACAAACAGGAGAAGAATTTCGACAGTCAGCTTCATTAGCATTAATTCTTGGTGCAAAAGGGTTTATGTACGATAGGTTTCATTATACACCTCAATTAAATGATTTGCAGGTAAATGATACCTTGGTCGATGTTGCAAGGATGGGGGTGATGGGTGGATATCAAGGAATTTCGTCAACAGTGATAGATAATGACACAAGCGGAAATTTCTTACTTAACAGCGAGGCAACTGGCAGCGATTACTTACATACAGGCGATTATTCTCATATTGACCAGTATTGTAATCTTCAAAAAGTAGCTGACAGCTTTGGTGTGGATACAAACCATATTTATATTGGACGGAAATCCACACGGCTTGAAATTATGAAACTGCATGACAGAATCAATGTATTCGGCGATACTCTCATGCGCTTGCAGCTGCAAGGATGGTATGGGAAAGGACTTCGTGAATTTAGAAGTATGAAAAACAATGATTCGACCCTCCTTACAAATTTTCTAATCTTGGACTCGGCTCACGTAAAAACGCGCCCTATAAACCGAAGCTATGCCGATGGATGGGACACCACCTATTGTGATATTACCATTCATAAAGATACAAGTATCTCAATGGATTCTGTCTTTACCATAGGCGTATTAAATCGAAGGACGAACCCTCTTATTCGTCCCATCGGTGATTCAATACTACGTTTCTATCCAACAGCCGAATTTGATAGTTTAACGCTGCATGGTGATTCACTTTGGAAGACCCAACGCTATAATCAAGGTGGTAGTCGTGAAATCACCATACCTTTCAATTATCATTCATCGCATGGCTATGCACTACTGCGGGTGCGAGAGTTAGGCGGAGGAATTGACACCGTAATAGGACAAGACCGTGGTCTTGCTGTGAAGTTTCTTCCCGGTGAAGGGAAAATGTTTAATGTTACAGTTCTCCAGCCCGATACAACACTTGCAGGGAACCTAAGTTATACAAATCAAAGGAAGCTCGTCGGTTTCTTCAAACACGGAAGCACGGATACCATGTATTATCATCTGACCTACCATAAGCCAAATTCTGACTCTACCACTGCTGTCTATTATCGTAGGAGTGAACCTATATTGCGTAATTCATCAACCCAAAACATCATTTGGCAAAATGAACTGCTCGTTTCTAAAAACATCCGGTCAACCAAAGGAAACACTACCACAATGACAACGTTGAACTGTGCCTATCCTTCGCTTGTTGTACGCTATGACAGTACTTCAGGAATAAACAAAGTCTATATTGTCTATGCCTGTGTCGATGAAGATACATGTTTCTATTCTGCAAGGAAGCGCATCGTAGAAACGGTTCTCTCCGCAGATGCAACAACCCAATATTTCAATTTACCGCTCATGGCTGAAACACTCGGTAAATTTCATGGTTCGCTTGAAGAATATGGGACACCAATGATAAATGCTTCTGATAGTGGGAATTATTACTGTTGGGCGGATTCTTTGCTTGGTATCGTTGTTGGTTGGAAACGAACGGGTGCTCAATATTTACTGGATACGAAGAATATCAGCTACCATTTATCCATTGGTCAAATCCCAGTCGCTTGCAAACACCCGAGTTTGAATAGTTATTCACGTATTGAACTTAAAGAAAAAGATTGTGCTCTCGTGTGGCAGGAAAAATGTTATAGTGGAGATAATGTTAACAGAAGTAGAATACTTTACACACGATTGCAGATGATTAACGGCATCTTAAACCCTTATTTGCCCCCAACATTATCCCCAGCAAATGGCGTTCAAATCCTCGGACCTTCTGGCTGTATTGCAGAGCTCAATTATGGCGGTTCGCAATATGCGAATCATCATATACCAAGCGTGTACCGCGAAATATCAGACAATATTGTCTACTCAGCAGATCAACAAAGAGATATGCGGTTTGATTGTGTGTCTTGGCACTCGTATGAATTTACATCGAACCCCGGCAGTCCTCTTGGTGCAATCTATCGACGAACATTATCTATTTACGACACGAACGGAGTGGCAAACTTATGGGGATCGGATGGAATATCCCGAATTCGTGCGAGTAGTGCATATCTTGGTAATGTTTCACTCTCGCAGGGAGATGCAGAATTAGTACCTATTGGAGGATATATGCACAATTTGAGTGCTCGCTCACATATCATGACATTTACCGAATCGCCTGTCTTTACATACGGCGGCTCACCACCATACAGAAAACTGTGGCAAATACAGAGTAATACATACTTTGCACCATCCTTTCATGACACAAGTTTAGCGTCGTTTCAATCAACAAGCAAGGCGTTTGTCATTGACAATGATGGAGCGGTGGGTCAAACAGCCGCATTACCCCGCATGAATACCCAAGAAGAATGGCGCAAGAATCGTCGCGTGTATGAGGGGGTAACGGTCAGCTCATTACGTCGGATACAGGCATCGGCAGAGTATTTTCTCAAACAAACAGCATCGAGCGAAAGTGAGCCGTCGATATTTAGCGGTTTTCACGACGGTGAAAGTACATACATGCTCTCCAATCCAATTCTCAATGGAAGTACGCTGAGTTTGGAGAGAGTAAAGCGCTTACGAGGCGAAGCAGGAAGGTACGGCGGTCGTCATGGCTTCACCGATACACTTGAAACGAATTGGTTTACTGTGGGAGACGAAGCAAACTTAATGCTGAAAAGCATAGGCAAGAATGCGGACTTAGTATCAGCATTCGTCGAACGTCGCAGCGACGGCGAAAGATTCGCCGTTCAACTTCGTACATCAGACGATACCACGGCACTATGGACACGCATACCGTTACTTCGCGGCGGCGTAGAAGAATACCGTTTCTTCATGGTAAAGAATTCTGTGGGTCGTGGAGAGGAAGTATTTACAATTCCTGACTACGGCGAAGAAATGGTACTCGGTGAAATGAAAACAAGTATCAGCTTTAATAAAGGCAATAACGACATCCAAGCGATTGACTTAGGACGTAAAGCAGGAGCGCAGGCAAGTATCCGCGTTTTCCCGAATCCCGCCCAAGACAAGGTATCGGTGGTAGTTCTCGGGAATAATCCCAAAGATGTGTGGCATATCAAGGTAATGAATGTATTAGGCGATGTGATGAGCGAACACAACGACAAAACAAGTTCGCTTTTGGAGATAGTCACGGAAGAATATCCATCAGGTGTGTATTATATCACAGCAGAGTCGGGTAGGTTGAATGCTACAGCGAGGTTTGTGATTATGAAGTAGAAGTTCGTGCTTCAATTGACCTCAATGTCAGTTTTGACACTGTCTCATAGTACACAGTAATACAAATAGATACAATCATTGCGATTGATGTCATAGAATAGTCAGAAGATTTGATACGATTCGATAGTATGAGAAGATATTCGAACGGTACAGAACCAACTGCGAAAACAGCTCAAGAGCCGGTATAGGGTATTAAGATATGTTTTTCTGACCTTTTAGCCCAACAGCAACAGTCAAACACCTTTTTTTGTGCCTAAATTTTCAAAATTTAGGCACTTTTATATTCGTGGTTTTGACCTTTTGGGGGTATTGGTCTGAAAATGGCACGAATTCCACCCGAACAGAACGATTATTTGACAGTCAACAGAACGGCACTTTAGCTCAACATTCATTCATCGCACAGTGTAAAGCCGAAAAATAGCATGTAGTCGTGACATGAAAACGGTGTTTTTCAAGCCGGAATTTTCGGGAGTACTTTTTTTCGTAGTTTGAATTGAATATTTGCCGGAAAATTTTGAGAATTTTGGTGTTGAATTCGTCCGTTGCCTACTTTTTCCTGTCGGAAAAATGAAAAAGTGAAGAATTCTTATTCGTGTCGTCCTCAGAGGTGTCTGGCATCGGGGTTTTGCGGGGGGAGGGAGCGGCTGTGTTTCACTCTGGCAGGCATCTGAGTGTATAGATTTGAAGCAACAGATTACAGAGGCGTACAAATAAGTAGTGGAAAATCTGTAGAGCGAGTTTTTTTACGCGAAAATTTGAGTGGCGTGTATTTGTTGCACTGTGAAAAGCTGCAAAGCAGTCGCGAAAAGTAGAAATTTTGTTCCTACGGCTCATGCACGGTAGCCCGATCCAATCCAGATGCAGAAATTCTACTCATCTCTTGGAGCAACGAGAGCATATTCGAGTATGCACATTCATGAATTTGGGGATGAACTCAGAATTTCCAACATCGTACTGCCGTGGGATTGAAATTTTTCGGTAATTTTACCAGATGTATGAAGAACAGGCATCTTCTGTCGGTGTAAAACCTTACTGGTATTGAGAAAATGATATTTTTGGTTGCCGAAAGCTCACTTCTTGTGAAGAGGATACATTGCCGGATTCCATATCTGAGCAAATTGTTGTACAAATCACTTTGGGATATTCAATATACATGCAAACTATCTCACTATACTTTGACAGCCCTAAATCCTTTGAGCCCGAAATCATCAAATCTCTCGGTGGTATAGTAGGATTATATTTTATATTCGCTCAAACAACCTTCATTCAATATCCATTTGATAAGTCAAAGTTGCTTTATATTGGTATGAGCGAAAAGAAGACCAACAGCATTAGTAATAGGCTGTTAGGACACTATGACGGCAAATCAAAAAATGTTGGACTCGTAAACTATAGAAAGAAGGAAGCACTATTATTTACTTATCTGAACTTTGACATCCTTAAAGCAAATTGGGATTTCAGAATCGAAGACCTTGAAAGTTATTTCATCCAAAATTTTGTTGAGCGTTACGGAGTTTACCCAATTTGCAACAACAAGACTGGAGCAGAAATACATAGTAGCGAATTGAAGGTAAATATAAAAATTGACTGGAACTATTTCAATACAAGATAATCTATGAACAACAAAGTAAAATCAGGCAATGAAATTTTGGAGGATTTTTTCGCCAATATTTCACAAATTAGTAATGTAGATAAAGAACTTGCAGAGTCATTATCTAATTTATATCATCAGGGTAAGTTGACAGAAACTAATCTAAAAAATGAACTTTCATCACTCAGAGACAAAGATGCCAAATAAAATTAGAAAAATATCCATCTCTGGACTACGTGGAGTCCAAAAGACCATAGACCTTGTATTATCGGAGAAATCTATACTGCTTTACGGAGATAACGGAACTGGTAAGAGCAGTATTTCAGATACGTTAGAATGGTATTTCAATGATACTGTCAGCCATTTATCTGGTTCAGAAATTGACCTTAAAGATGCTTTAAGGAATTCCAATTTATCTGATACTGAAGAATCTTCTGTTGATATAGATTTTACGAAGTCGGCTTTTAATTCAAGTAAAACACTCAAGCATAAAAAGGGTAAATTGGTTTCAGGATATTCAAATGGGTCAGATGATTTTAACTCATTCCTCAACCAAACGAGAGGAGAAAACCTTATTCTACGTTATCAATTTCTGCGTGACTTCGTTGATAAAACCAAAAGCGATAAGCTCAAAAACTTATCTGACGTAATTGGATTTGCTGATGTGAATAAGACAAAGGAAGTCCTTAAAAAAGCATATAGCTCTATAAAAACCGAAATCAAAAGTCAGAACTATGAGGCACAAATTACTACCCAGAAACAAATTCAGATTGACAAAATACAGGCTGCCATTGGTGAAGAAAAGGATTTGTTTGAAAAAGTGAACGAGATAGTAGCCCCATTGAAATTAGAAGTGGTTGTAAGATCACTCCAAGACATCGATACAGTCCTTAATCGACTAAAAGCTCCCACAAACACTAAAACTCTTAATGAACTAAGGTTCCTTGAGAACTGTAAAACTGTGTTGACCAATTTAAAAAACGACATAGAATTATTGAATTCAGAGTACGAAAACTATTATTCAGAGCACAAGAAAATCACTGATGATGTTCAAAGCATAATGCAGGTGTTCTTTGCTGATTTACTGAAAGCAGGAAGTAGTGTCATTGAAAAAAAGTACCACAGAGATGATACTTGTCCGTTGTGTTTACAACCCAAAGGAAAAGATGACTTACTTAAAGACCTGCATAGACGATTAAAGCAAATTGAAATATCATCAAAGCAAAAAGAGATTTATGACGCTGCCAAACAGTCGATTATCGAGATTTCATCGGAAAGGATAAGGCGACTTGAAAATTTGAGGAATGAAGCACTTTATGACGAAGAATCTTTTGATCAAATCAGAGCTGTCGTAGATGTTTTGCTAAACAAACTATCAGCTTACGAAATGAATGGGAAGGAAAAAGTTACATCGGGGAATGTAATTTTAGAAGCTAATATATTAAAAATCAGTGAGATAGACTTTGCTGCTTTAGCTAATCTATCTTCAAAAATTACAGCTATTGAAACTGCAATAAAGAAAGATAATCATACAGTAACCTACTCAAACATATCTTCTGCAAGAGATGCCTTTCTTCTTATCAAGAGATTAGAAAGGGCAAAGAAGGTTCTTGAAGACCAAAGAGCTTCAATGGAAATCATCTACAATGAATTTGTAAAGAAGCAAAAAGAAGGACTGGAAAATTTCATAACTACCTTTTCAGGAAAGATAAACGAATACTACCAGTTTATGAACCCCGGTGAACAGTTCCAAGAATTGAAAATTGTTACGATTGGTGATGATGATGAACTCAATGGAATCACTATTGAGTATATGTACAATGGCAATTGGGTTTCGCCGCCACAAAAATATTTTAGTGAATCACATCTTAATTGCTTCGGTTTATCATTCTTTTTGGCTTCGGTTATCGCCTTCAATAAAGAAAACAAGTTCTTGCTTTTAGATGATGTGATTTCAAGTTTTGATAGCAACCATAGGGTACGATTTGCCAACTTGATATTTGAAAAATTTTCGGACTACCAAATTATTTTGCTTACTCACGAAAACGAATGGTATCAATATGTAAGTCAACTGGCAAAAAGAAAAAGTTGGCTAATTAATGAAATCAAGTGGAGCGATTCAGAAGGAACTCACTTAGAGAATAAGCCCAATGAACTCCGAGAGTTAATTGAAGCAAACTTAGCGAAAGGAAATGTTGATTTATTGGGAAATTCAATCAGGAAGCACCTTGAGCATTTGCTAAAAGAAATATGTGCAAACCTTGATGTGAAAGTGGCTTTCAGGTTCAATGAAGTAAATGAGAAACGAATGGCTGACGAGTTGTTGAATGAATTGAAATCAAAAATCAAAAAGAGTAGTAAAGACTTAGAAGCAAAGATGGCAGTAGTTGATAGGATTATTCTCTCGAATATTTTAGGAAACTTGCTTTCACATGACAATCCATTTTCCCCTAAGTTAGGCGACCTTAAAGCATTCTGGGCAGATCTGAATGAGATGGAAAATTTATTCTATTGTCAGAATTCTGATTGTGGGAAACCTGTTTTAGTAAAACATTACGATACGGTACACAAAAGAATAAGATGTAAATGCGATTCATTAAGCTATGATTGGAAGCTGTAACAAAATTCCATCCAAGTAAGTTGCCTTGGTGTCTAAGCGCCAATATCTAACGAATAATCTTTACTCCTAAAAAGCGATATATACCATGACCAGAAAGGAAGGATTTGTGTCGCCTGAATATCCTGATACAGATGATAAAGAGGATCTTTCGCCGAAACATGACACAGCCTATCACAAAATTTCCCAAATGACGATAAAAAATAACAGGTAAGCCTACACTCGATGAAACGTCCATAAATTAAAGCCCACGCATGAACATAGACACCTATTTGCAAATTGACGACCTAACACTAATCAAGCACCTGAAAAGTATTAATAGTCAGTTTCTGCCCGGAATTAAAGAAGTATATGAGAGCATAAAAGACATCTTGAATTCGAGAGTTCAGCACGTTTTTCCAAACTACACTCTTCATAATACCGAACACTCGTTCAGAATTATTGAGTATATGAGTAAATTGGTAGGTGACTGTACAAAACTGAGTGAACTTGAAATAACTCTATTGATTTACTCTGCACTCTTGCATGACATTGGTATGGCTGTCAGTGAAACAGACATTGATGCAATCCGATCAGATTCATTTCCTTTTTGTGAAGTGAAGTTTTCTGCAATGAAAAAGCTCATGGGTGATGATGAGAAACTTGCTTTACAAGAATATGTTAGACGAATTCATGCAGGTCTTTCCGGTAGGTATATTCGTGAAAACCTTAAAGATAAATTGGTTGTTCCAAAATTACCAACACTCGACTTTACTCAAGAGTTAGCTTTTATTTGTGAGAGCCATACTCAAGATTATGATTGGATAAAATCCAGACTCAGAACCAACGAAGTGCGAGGTGACTTTACTTTTAATCCCCAGTATATCGCTGTTATACTTCGGTTAGCTGATATTCTTGATATTGACGGAAACAGAACTCCTTATAATTTATACAAGCTTATCGCACCTCAAGGAGTTAGTGATGAAGAGTGGAAACAGCATTATGTAATTTCCAACAATGAGAAAATTGTATTCAATGATTCAACTCAACAGAAAAAAATTGTTTTTCATGGTAAATGCACCAGTGCGAGAATACACCGGAAAATTCTTGTTTACATAGGTTGGGTAAAAGATGAGATAATCAATGCGACTGCGTTAGTAAGCGGTATGTCGAGTCAATATCGCCTACTCTTCGATACTAATCCTGAAATTAACATACAGCCAGAGGGCTATACCTTCTCAGATTATAAAATGACACTGGAGTACAGGGCTATCAGTAATTTACTGATGGGTGAAAAAATATATGGATATAAAAATTTAGGTCTCAGGGAGCTAATACAAAATTCAATAGACTCATGTAGATTAAGACAAGAGACCGAAGGAGTAAACTTGGAATTTGAACAAGATGCATATACACCAATTATTAAAGTAATTTTAGATAAGGATAAAAATCAAGTAATTATCAAGGACAATGGTACAGGAATGTCATTAGATATTATCAAGAAGCATTTTCTAAATATTGGCGTTTCCTATTATAATTCCTCAGAATTTTTGTTAAAAGATTACGAGTATAAACCGATAGGGAATTTTGGAATTGGCTTTCTTGCTTGCTTTATGCTTTCAGATGATGTAAAGGTTATAACGCGGCATTATAAATCTAAGCACAAGTATGTCATAGAACTTGAAAAAGGGAATGAATACACGTCACTTACTGAATCAGAAGATGTGGAGTTTCATGGGACGGAAGTAATTCTGAATTATAAACATTTTATGACGGTGTTTGAGAACAGTGTACAAAGAGTTAAAGATTTTCTGAATAGCTACTTTTTAACGGATGGGATTAAATTTGAACTTGTTGATAAGTCAGAAAAGCAGAAGTCAGCTATTAGCAACCTAATTATTTTATCCGAACCTTTAGAAAAAGGTGTGTTTAGAATCAATTTTAAAGACTACCTTAACAATATTGAAGGTTACGCACTTATAAAGAATAAGAAAACCTTCATAAACAAATTTGATGATCTTGTTTTTACTGGTGAAGTATTTACTTATGATAATGACTGTGGTTTTGAACACATTGAAGATTTTACAAAACTTGAAATTAATGACTATATAGATAACGAAAAAATTAAGTACATAGCCATACCATTGATTCCCTTTAAAATCGTTGATGATTTTATGAGTGGTATGAAATTCACTTCAGATAATTTTGACGAAGTAATTGAAAAACTCGATAGAGAAATAAAATGGATTTCACTAATTGTCCCCAAAGAAAATCAAGCTGAGCTTATACCATTTTCCATTGAAATAAATGATGCGATATTCGAGGGGTTATTATTTGAAGACCTTGTAAAGCTTGGTCATAGTGCTACTTGTCCAACGAAGGTATATATAAAATCAATAAATCTGTTTGAAGGTAGAAAAAATGAAATTTACCTACCTTTCGATGAATCAGAGAATGATTACATCATGTACTCTTGGCGAATGTTTGGCAAGCGCAAAGAATTATTCATGCGCAGTGTCCTGATTAAAAATTTCAGATTTTCAATACCAATATCTACATCAATTTTTGAAATCAATACGATTGTAACCAACATCAACTCAAAACAATTTATCCCGGATATTTCAAGGAATAATGTATCATCAGAAGTTAAAGACACCATAAACTATATAATCGGGAAAGCTATACATGTAGGAGCTTGTGATGTTTTACAGTTGGGAATGGACGAGAAAACGACCTTGCAAAATTTCATTGCAAAATTTTATAGTGAAAGAACCCGGTTCGAGATTTAATCAGGAGATTAGAAATTAACGACTTATATAATCTCATGTTAGTACCTCCATTTTCTTCACCCTCAAATTTAAAAAAAATCGGTAATTTGCTCTCCGCTTATCGCTGCCGCTCCAAATGGCACGATGCTACGACTCTCTACCTTCAAAATTCTCTTACCAATCCGATAAATCGTTAGACAAAATTATGGCAGTAAAAAAATCTGAACTCTATAGTTCTCTTTGGGCAAGTTGTGATGAACTCCGTGGTAGCATGGACGCAAGTCAGTATAAAGATTACGTTCTCGTAATGCTCTTTATGAAATATGTGTCCGACAAAAAAGACCCGCTCATCGAAATTCCCGAAGGCGCAAGCTTCCATGACATGATAGAACTCAAAGGGAAGCCGGGGATTGGTGACAAAATGAATAAAATTATCGGTGAGTTCGCTAATGCGAACGGACTAACCGGAATTATCACCTTTGCAGACTTCGCCGACGACGATAAGCTGGGCAAAGGTAAGGATATGATTGATAAGCTGAGTAACTTGATTTCAATCTTTGAAAAACCCGAACTCGATTTTAGTGGCAACCGCGCCGAAGGCGATGACTTGCTCGGCGATGCGTACGAATATTTGATGCGCCACTTTGCCACCGAAAGCGGTAAAAGTAAAGGACAATTCTATACTCCTTCCGAAGTCTCTCGGATTATGGCGAAAGTAGTCGGTATCAGCAACTCCAAAAGCCAATCCGAATCACTCTACGATCCTACTTCCGGCTCAGGTTCTTTACTCCTGAAAGCTGCCGACGAAGCACCTTACGGAATAACCATTTACGGGCAAGAAAACGACAATGCCACACGCGCTTTAGCCGTGATGAATATGTGGCTTCATGGTAATCCTGACGCTGATATTCTCCAAGGTAATACTTTGGCATCTCCACTGTTTACCGATGATATTACCGGTGAACTCAAAACCTTCGACTATGCGGTATCGAATCCTCCTTTCAGCTACAAATCATGGATGAATGGCTTAGACCCGCTCCATGATGTCTATAAACGCTTTGATGGCTATGATGCCGTACCTCCAAAAAAGAATGGTGACTTTGCCTTCCTCTTGCATGTCATTAAATCTTTGAAATCAAAAGGTAAAGCGTGTATCGTTCTACCGCTTGGCGTTCTCTTTCGCGGAAATGCAGAAGCCGACATTCGCAGAAAGATCATACAAAAAGGGTATATCAAAGGTATCATTGGCTTACCTCCTAACTTGTTCTACGGCACAGGTATAGCGGCAAGCTTGATCATTATAGACAAAGAGAAAGCAGACACGCGCGATAGTATCTTCATGATTGACGCAAGTAAGGGGTTCATCAAGGACGGGAACAAAAACCGACTCCGTGAACAGGATATTCATAAGATCGTCGATACCTTCAATAATCGTATCGAAACCCCAAAGTACTCGCGTATTATACCCATAGCCGAGATTGCCGACCCCAAGAATGACTACAATCTCAATATTCCACGCTATATCGACAGCCAAGAAGTGGAAGATATTCAAGACATTGAAGCGCATTTGCTCGGTGGCATTCCGGCGCGTGATGTTGATGCCTTGGAGAATTATTGGACTGTCTATCCTTCACTCAAGAATCATCTCTTTGAAGCAGTAAAGAGCCGACCGAACTATTACCAACTTAAAATTCCCAACGATGCCATCAAAAATAGCATCTTCACGCATCCTGAGTTCACTACCTTCGGGCAGAAAATGGACGAAGTATTCGCTCGATGGCAATCTGAAACAATCGCTTATGCTAATACCTTGGACATAGGTATCAAGCCCAAGCTCGAAATTCACCACATCTCCGAGAATCTACTCGATCATTACGACAATAAGCAACTGACGGACAAGTATGCCATGTATCAGCACCTTATGAACTATTGGGCTGAAACTATGCAAGATGACTTCTACGAGCTTGCCGCCGATGGGTGGAAGGCAGGCAACGAAGTCAGGCGCCGAGAAAAGCGAATCAAGAAAGGTGAAAAGGAAGTAGTGAAGCAAATACTTGGCTTGGAAGGATTAGAAGGCAGACTGATACCGCCTACTTTACTGATTCAAGAGTGTTTTTCCGCAGACCAACGGGAAATTGACACCATGACCGCCGAAGCCGACGCGCTGATCGCAAGCATGGACGAGCTACGCGAAGAGCATGGAGGAGAAAACGGCTTACTCACGAGTGCTATGGACGATAAAGGGAAAATCAGCAAAGGGAGTTTGGTCAAAGCGATCAAGGAAGTAGGGAAGCGAAACGCCGACAATGCCGAGGAGTTTGATATGCTGCAAAAGTATAAAAAGCTTATGGAGAAAGAATCCGACCTCCAAAGCACTCATCTCAAAAACGCCAAAGCCGAGCTGGAGATGAAAGTCATAGCCAAGTATCCGGCGCTAACAATCGAGGAAATCAAAACCATCGTGATTGAAAAAAAATGGATACACGCAATCGCCGAAAGCATCCGAAGCGAAATGGACAGCATCAG
>Ga0154020_10004722_pt1 | contig 16206 bp, 15 predicted proteins | sample Klosneuvirus_201_FD_109709 | JGI IMG/M metagenome (GOLD analysis project Ga0154020, IMG submission 109709) | Active sludge microbial communities from wastewater, Klosterneuburg, Austria - Klosneuvirus_20160825_MG | ecosystem: Engineered > WWTP > Aerobic digester > Activated sludge | place...
ACGCCGCCGGAGTACTTCTTGAACTGCTGGAAGCTGTCGTCGGTCTTCCAGGCGAAGTAGGCGTCGGCCGCGAACCCCGTCGGCAGCAGCTGCTGCTGCGCGCCGTACACCTCCGTCTTGGTCGCGCCGGCGCCGGCGCCCGGGTCTGCGTCGAGGTAGACGAGCAGCCACTTGTTCGCGGTCGCGCCGGTGCCGATGTCGACGCCCGCGTAGCCGACGTAGAGCGCAGAGGCGTCCCAGGAGACGTAGGCGTCGAAGCTCGGGGTCGTGGTGGTGAGCTTGTCGGTCGCGGCGTCGAAGTCGTTCACGCCGTCGATCGTGATGGTGTGCCGGTAGGGCGTCCCGCTGTCGACCGGCGCGTCCACCCCCGTGTCCGTCCCGGTGTCGAGGGGAGCGTCGAGGGTCGAGTCCTTGGCCGAATCGATCGCACCTGTGTCGATCGTGCCCGTGTCGATCGCGCCGGAATCGATCGCGCCCGTGTCGAGCACGGTCGAGTCCGCGGCCGAGTCCGCGCCCGAATCGCCCCTCCCCGAGTCGCGGACGATCGTGCCCCCCGAGTACCCGTCGAGATCGGCCGTGAGGCTGCACGACGCGAGACAGAACCCGAACGAACCCACGGCGACGGAGGCCCAGCGCACGCTTCATGGGGCCTACGAGAGCGCGCCCTTGTCAAGTCCCGGACACGCCACCGACACCGGTGCGGGGCACCACCACGGTGAACGCCGTGCCGTGGGGCGTCACGTCCGCCACCTCGATGCGCCCGCCCTGCGACGCGGCCAGCCGCTGGCTCAGCGAGAGCCCGAGGCCTGTGCCGTTGGGCTTGCCCGTCACGAACGCCTCGAACAAGTGGTCGCGGACCGCGGCCGCGATGCCGGGCCCGTCGTCGCGCACCTCGATGGCGATCTCGGCCTCCACCGCGGAGAGCCGGACGTGGATGGTCCCCGGCCCCTCGCCGATCGCCTCGACCGCGTTGCGCAGCAGGTTCAGGAGCACCTGCCGCATCGAGTCCTCGTCGACCACGGCGTCGGTGGCCTCGGCCTCGACCTCGATCGCGACCTGCTCGGGGCGCGCGAGGCCGGCCAGGACCTCGAGCAGGAGACCGCGCACCTCGACCCGGCCCCGCTCTCCCCCCCGCGCGTCGGCGAGCGACTCGCGGACGATGCGCTGCCCGGCGTGGATCTGGCGCGCCATCCGCTCGAACTGGGCTTCCACGCGCGGCAGATCGGGCGACTCGGCGAGCGCGCGACGGACGAGGTGCAGCGAGGTCTCGAGGACGCTCAGGGCGTTGCGCAGCTCGTGGCTGACCTCGGCCACCCGCGCGCCGAGGGCCGCGAGCCGCTCGAGTCGCGCTCTCTCCTCCCCTGCCTCCACGAGGTCATCCTACCGAGAGCGGTCGCGCCGAGTCTCGCGCATTCCTTCGGCATCTTTCCTGCACTCCGTCCGTGACAGCCCCGCTGGGGTGGATGAATCGCCCAAGCACCCACCCCGTCCATCTCCTCGAGAGGCAACCACCATGAACCGCACGTCCTTCGTCTTCACCGCCCTGATCGCCCTCGCCGTCCCTGCTGCTGGCACGTTCTTCTCGAGCGACGTCCACGCCGAAGCGGCGCTTGGCCCCGCGAGCTCGTTCGTCAAGGGCAAGTACGACAACGTCATCAAGTTCCTGGGCGAGAAGCCCTCCCCCGAGCGCGAGAAGAAGCTCGACGCCGAGCTCGCGAGCCTCGTCGACTACGACGAGATGGCCAAGGCGGTCCTCGGTGGCGAGGCGGGCAACCGCAAGCCCGAGGAGATCGCCCGCTTCACGAGCGTCCTCAAGGAGCTCATCCAGATCAACTACAAGAAGAAGCTCGCCGAGATCACCAAGTACAAGGTGACCTACAAGGCCGAGGTCGCCGACGGCGCCGACACCAAGGTCCAGACCGAGGCCAAGGACGAGGCCGACAAGAAGGCCATTCCGGTCACCATCGACTACAAGGTCAAGAAGAAGGGCGCCGGCTGGATCGTCGTCGACATCATCCCCGAGGACTCCTCCTACGTGAAGGCGTGGAACAAGGAGCTCATCAAGGTCGTCAAGAAGGACGGCTGGGACGCGATGATGAAGAAGCTCGACGACAAGCTCGCCAAGGAGAAGGCCGGCACGGCCGCGCCCGCCAAGAAGACCTGAGAGCCGTTCTGGGCGTGACCGCCCGTTCACGGTCGAGAGGGGCGCTCGGGTCGTACCGGGCGCCCCGTCGTCGTCCGAGGGTCCCGAGCGAGCGCGGCCATGGGAGGCCCCCGTCGGCCTGGCGAAAGGTCGGGTGACCGGACCACTGGACACTCGTTGACTCCACTAGCGGCTGGGACTAGAAGCGCGATGCCGAATCATGCCGAAATCCACTAGGATTTCGGCCCGCCGCGCACCTCCGCCGGCGTCCTCGGCAACAGAGCGCCATGATCGCGTCCTACATCCCGATGTTCCTGATCATCGCCGTCGGCATCTTGCTGGCGACGGTGTTCTTCCTCGGTTCGACGTTCCTGGGCCCCAAACAGGCCAAGGGCGCCGAGCACAACACCCCCTACGAGTCGGGCAGCGAGAGCAGCGGCGGCCGCCACGTGCGGCTGTCGGTCAAGTTCTACCTGACCGCGATCCTCTTCGTCGTCTTCGACATCGAGGCGGTGTTCCTCTACCCGTGGGGCATCAAGTTCCGCTCCTTCGGGTGGCTCGGCCTGGTGGAGATGCTCGGCTTCCTGGGCGTCCTCGTGATCGGCCTCGTGTACTGCTGGAAGAAGGGAGCGCTCGAATGGGAGACGTGAGGGTCCTCACCGGCTCGGAGTCCGGCTTCGCGACCACCAAGCTCGACGCGCTCCTCGGCTGGGCGCGCAAGTACTCGCTCTTCCAGTACCCGTTCGTCACGGCGTGTTGCGGCATGGAGTACATGTCGCTGAACGGCCCGCGCTTCGACGGCCTGGCCCGCTTCGGCGCCGAGGCCCCGCGCTTCACGCCGCGCCAGGCCGATCTCATCTGGGTCGTCGGCACCATCAGCCAGAAGCAGGCGCCGGTGCTCAAGCGCATCTACGAGCAGATGTGCGAGCCCAAGTACGTCATCGCGTTCGGCACCTGCGCGTCGTGCGGCGGCTTCTACGACAACTACGCGACCGTCCCCGGCATCGACAAGATCATCCCCGTCGACGTGTTCGTCCCGGGTTGCCCCCCGCGCCCCGAGGCCGTCATCGACGCGCTGATGCTGCTCATGGAGCGCATCGCCAAGAACGACCGCACGCCCGGGATCGTCAAGCCCCACAACGACCCGGTCGAGCAGCAACTCCTCCAGCTCGGCAAGCGATCGGCGCCGGACATCGAGGTCGGCCCGCAGGCCCGTACGGTGGAGGGCGCGCTGCAGTCGTCGTCGAGCCGCACCCGAAGGGAGAGTGGCGCGTGAGCAAGGTCGTCCTCGAGCGCGTCCAGGCCAAGTTCGGCGCGCAGGTCCTCGAGACCCAGTCGTTCCGCGGCGACGACACGATCGTCGTCACCCGCGAGTCCTGGCACGACGTCGCGGCCTTCCTCCGCGACGACGCGGTCACCGACATGGCGATGTTCATCGACATCACTGCCGTCGACTGGCCCGAGCGTGCTGCAGAAGAGGCCGAAGAAGAGGGCGTGCCGGGCGCCGGCAAGCGCTTCGACCTCGTCCTCCACCTCTACTCGCTCGGCAAAGGCCACCGCGTCCGCCTCAAGACGCGCCTCGCAGACGGCGAGCAGCCGGCCACGGTGAGCGACCTCTGGGCCGCCGCCAACTGGTTCGAGCGCGAGGTCTGGGACATGTTCGGCATCAAGTTCGCCGGGCACCCCGACATGCGTCGCCTCCTCATGTACGAAGAGTTCGAGGGCCACGCGCTCCGCAAGGACTACGCGGCCGACCGCGCCCAGCCGCTGGTCCCCTACCGCAACACGCCCGACGTCCTCGACAAGCAGGCCCCTTTCCGCGCCGACGAGGGCATGCCCTTCGGCCGTCGCGACTGGCAGCCGCGCGACCACGCCTGGACCGCGCTCGACACCGAGACCGCCGATCGCCCGCTCGGCGAGGCCGTCATCGTCAACCCCGACAACCGACGCCCCTCGTAGGCGCCCTCCCGAGCCGAGATGGAACCGACAGACTACGACATCGACGAGAGCGAGCTCGATCTGCCGACCGAGCCCATGCGGCTGGCCATGGGGCCGTCGCACCCGGCCATGCACGGCACCATCCGCATGATGGTGGAGTGCGACGGCGAGATGTTGACCAAGGTCGACGTCGAGATGGGCTTCCTGCACCGCGGCTTCGAGAAGATGTGCGAGCGCGGCACGTGGGCCCAGTGCTTCCCGTACACCGACCGCCTCAACTACGTCTCGCCGATGCTCTGCAACGTGGGCTTCGCGCACGCGGTGGAGAAGCTCGCGGACATCGAGATCACCGAGCGCTGCAAGTGGTACCGCGTGGTGCTCGGCGAGCTCGCGCGCATCACCGACCACCTCACCTGCAACGCCGCCATGGCCATGGAGCTCGGCGCGTTCACGCCGTTCCTCTGGATGGTCCGCGCCCGCGAGCACATCTGGGATCTCCTCGAGGAGGAGACCGGCGCCCGCCTCACCCACTCGTTCGCCCGCATCGGCGGCATGGCCAAGCCCCCGACCCCGCTGCTCAAGGCGCGGCTCGGCGAGGTGATCCCGGCGGTGCGCAGCATCATCGACGAGTCGATGAAGCTCCTGCTCAAGAACCGCATCTTCCTCGACCGCATGCAGGGCGTCGGCGTGATGAGCGCCGCGGAGGCCGTGCAGTGGGGCTGGACCGGCCCGACCCTGCGCTCCACGGGCGTCGCTTACGACGTCCGCAAGGCGCACCCCTACCTCGTCTACGACCAGCTCGACTTCGACGTCCCCGTCGGCGAGCGCGGGGACAACTACGACCGGTACCTCGTGCGCAACGAGGAGATGTACCAGTCGCTGCGCATGCTCGAGCAGTGCGTGCAGAAGATGCCCGACGACGGCCCCATCAACGTGGCCGATCGCCCCGAGATCGTCCTGCCCGAGAAGAAGGACGTCTACACGACCATCGAGGGCACCATCCAGCACTTCAAGCTGGTGATGGAGGGCGCCAAGATCCCGGCCGGTGAGGTCTACGGCTTCACCGAGGGCGGCAACGGCGAGCTCGGCTTCTACATCGTCTCCGACGGCACGGGCACGCCCTACCGCGTGCGCATCCGGCCGCCGTGCGTGTTCGTCCTGCAGTCGTTCCCGCGGATGATCCGCGGGCACATGATCGCCGACGTGGTCCCCACGTTCGGCAGCGTCAACATGATCGGTGGAGAGTGCGACCGCTGACGCGGGCCGCACCAGAATCAGATGCCGGTAATCAAGATCGACGGCAGGGAAATTCCCTTCGAGAAGGGTGACTCGATCATCCGCGCTGCCGACAGGCAGGGCATCGAGATCCCTCACTACTGCTGGCACCCCGGCCTCTCGGTCGCCGCCAACTGTCGCATGTGCCTCGTCGAGGTGAGCCGCCCCGGTGGCCGCCAGCTGATGCTCGACGTGCTGGCGTGGGACGAGGAGAAGAAGGCCTACGTCCCGCAGAAGAAGCCCAAGCTCGAGCCCGCCTGCCAGGCCGAGTGCGTGGAGGGTATGGAGGTCAAGAGCGACAGCTCGCCCCACGTGGCCCTCGCGCGCAAGAGCGTGCAGGAGATGCTGCTCCTCAACCACCCGGTCGACTGCCCGATCTGCGACCAGGCCGGCGAGTGCAAGCTGCAGGACTACTGGCTCGAGAACCAGAAGACGAGCAAGCGCATGCTCGACGAGCCGGTCCACAAGCCCAAGGCCGTCATCTTCGGCGACACCATCGTCTACGACGCCGAGCGCTGCATCGTGTGCACGCGCTGCGTCCGCTTCATGGAGGAGGTCGCGGGCGACGCGGTCCTCGAGAAGCGCGAGCGCGGCAACCTGAGCGAGATCGTGCTGGCCGCCGGGCGCAAGCTCGAGGGCCACTACACGATGATGGTCGACCACGTCTGCCCGGTCGGCGCGCTCACCACGCGCGACTTCCGCTTCAAGGCGCGCGTGTGGTTCCTGCGCAAGTCGAAGACCATCTGCCCGGGCTGCGCCACCGGCTGCAACGCCTGGCTCGACTACGACCCGCGCACCGGCGAGGTCCCGCGCCTGCGGCCCCGCGACAACACCGACGTCAACAAGTACTGGATGTGCGACGACGGCATCCTCAGCCACCGTCGCGTCCAGCAGGACCGCGTGCTCCGCGCGAGCGTCGGCCGCAAGAACTCCCGCGAGCAGGTCACGCCGGTCAAGGCGCTCGCTTCCGCGGCCGACCTGCTGCGCGCCGCCAAGGGCAAGATCGCCTTCATCCTCTCGGCGCAGCGCGCGAGCGAGGACAACTTCGCCCTCGCCACCCTGGCGAAGAAGCTCGGCGCCAAGGAGCTCTACGTCGCCAAGCTGCCCGAGTGGGACGGCGACGAGATCCTGCGCGACAAGGACCACAACCCGAACACGCGCGGCGCCACCGCGGCCGCGGGTGAGCTGCCGATCAAGCCCATGGCCGACCTCGTCGAGCCGGTGGTGGGCGCGCAGATCCAGCTCCTGGTCGCCCTCGGCGGCTGGGCCGACATCGACTCGATGACCATCGGCTCGCTCGGGCGCGCCAAGGGCATCGCGGTGGCCTCCAACGAGGGCCCGCTCACGGAGCTCGCCGACGTGCTGCTCCCCGCGGCCTCGTGGGCGGAGCAGGACGGCACCTTCACCAACAAGAACGGCCTCGCGCAGGCGTTCGCCGCGGGTCCCCGCCCGGCCGGCGACGGGCTGGCCGGCTGGGAGGTCGTCGTCCACCTCGCCAAGGCCGCCGGGATCGACCTCGGGTTCACCACGCTCAAGCAGCTGCGCGCGGCCATGCCGGAGAGCAGCCTCGTCACGCAGAAAACGAAGAAGGCCGAAGCCACGACCGACGCCACGGCCTCGGCCGGGGCCGCGGAGTAGCCATGTCCCAGCAGACCTTCCTCCTCCTCGCCGCCGCGGTGAAGATCCTGATCGTGGTCGGCTTCGCGCTCGGCCTCGCCGGACCGCTCACGCTGGTCGAGCGCCGTCAGATGGCCATGATGCAGGACCGCATCGGCCCGAACCGCGCGAACCTGCGGATCTTCGGCAAGAACATCACCGCGGGTGGCCTGTTCCACCCGGTGGCCGACGCCCTGAAGTTCTTCTTCAAGGCTGACTTCGTCCCGCCGAACGCCGACAAGGTCCTGCACGGCCTCGCGCCGATCCTCTCGATGTTCCCGCCGATCTGCCTCCTCGCGATCGCGCCGTTCGCCGACACGCTCTGCCCGGAGACCCTGCGTCACAGCTTCTGGGCCGAGGTCCCCCGGTTCGGCACCTGCGCGATGAGCGGCCCCAAGTCGCTGCCGCCGGTCCCCATGATGGTCGCCGACCTCAACGTCGGCATCCTGTTCGTCTTCGCGCTCGCCGGCATGGGCATCATCGGCGCGACGATCGCGGGCTGGTCCAGCGACAACAAGTACTCGCTCCTCGGCGGCCTCCGCGCGGCCTCGCAGCTGATCTCGTACGAGGTGGCCATGGGCCTCTCGATCATCGGCTGCCTCATGACCTTCGGCAGCCTCCGCCTCGACGACATCGCCCGCTGGCAGGACGCGAACGCCTGGGGCATCTTCGTGCAGCCGCTCGGCTTCTTGCTGTTCTTCACCGCCTCGCTCGCCGAGGGCAAGCGCACGCCGTTCGACCAGCCCGAGGGCGAGTCGGAGATCGCCGCGGGCTACCTCGTCGAGTACTCCGGCATGAAGTTCGGCATGTTCTACACCGGCGAGTACATCGAGATGATCGTGCTCTCGGGGTTGCTCGTCGCCTTCTTCCTCGGCGGCTACAACGTGCCGTTCCTGCACCGCGACGGCTTCACCCTCGCGATCGGCGACGAGGTGCTCTTCCACAAGGGCCTGCCGCACATCGTCGTCACGCTGCTGCAGCTCGGCACCTTCTTCGTCAAGACCACGGTCGTCACCTGGGCCCAGGTGTTCATCCGCTGGACCTTGCCCCGCTTCCGCTACGACCAGCTCATGAAGCTCGGCTGGCGCATGCTGCTGCCCGCCTGCCTCGTGAACATCTTCCTCACCGGGGTCATCCTGCTCGGCATCGACCGCGCCGGCGAGAACGTGCACACCGCCCTCAAGGTCGCCGCCGATCTCTCCAACGCGCTCATGCTGTTCACGATGATCGCCCTCCCCCTCTGGGCCATCTACGGCCTCCTCACCCCCTCCAAGCACATCTCGTTCACCGTCCTGCCCCGTCCGCGCAAGATGCTGCGTGACGAGGCGGAGGCCTGAGAGCACCCATGGCGCAACCCCTCGTCGGCAAGTTCCCCTACGACCGCGTGAAGGGAAAGCCCGTCTCGCGCCCCGAGATGACGGCGCTCGAGAAGAGCTACGTGACCGAGGTCGTCAAGGGCCTCGGCATCACCACCGGCCACTTCTTCCGCAACACCAAGGCGATGATCCGCGGCGAGCGGCCCGACGCGGTGACCGACCCGCTGGCCGAGGGCGTCACGACCCTCGACTACCCGGAGCAGAAGAAGGTCTACCCCGAGCGCTTCCGCGGCGTGCACCGCCTCACCCTGCGCGACGACGGCTCGCCCCGCTGCGTCGCCTGCCTCTGCTGCTCGACCGCCTGCCCCGCGCAGTGCATCTACATCGAGGCCGGCGAATACGGCGAGGGCGACAAGCGCCGCGGCTACGAGCGCTTCCCCGTCAAGTTCGTCATCGACGAGCTCCGCTGCATCTTCTGCGGCTACTGCGTCGAGGCCTGCCCGTGCGACGCCATCCGCATGGACACCGGCATCCACCCCGTGCCCTACGACTCGCGCGACCAGTTCGTCTACGGCAAGACGATCCTGATGTCGTTCCAGTCGCACGACGGCACCCAGCAGAGCCAGAACCCCCGCCACGAGCCCGGCGAACAGGGCCACCCCGGCGTCACCCGCCTCGGCAAGCACTGAGTTGCTGGGGGGGCTCACGCCCCCCTGGAGGTCGGCCGCCGCGCCTCCACCTCGCCTGCGGCTCGTGGAGTCGCTGACCGCCGACCACCCTCCTGCGGCGCTTCGCGCCGGGACGGCGACGCCCCTCTACCCCTGTCCGCCCGCCGAGGCGCTTCGCGCCCGGTCGCACCCCGGCCCGCCGAGGCGCTCCGCGCTCGGCCAAGCCCCCCGAAGGTGCTGTGGCTCGCCTACAGGTCTTCGACCGCCGTCACCCCGCACCGCGCCGGCAGCCGAGGCGCCCCCACTCCCGGCGCGGAGCGCCGCACGGGGGTGGTCGGCGGTCTGCGACGCGACGTAGCCCCGCAGGGGCGGTGGAGCGGCGCGGGGGCGGAGGAGCGGCGCGGACGAGGCGCCCCCACTCCCGGCGCGAAGCGCCGCACGGGGGTGGTCGGCGGTCTGCGACGCGACGTAGGCCGCAGGCCGGAGGAGCGGCGCGGCGGCCGACCCCAAGGGGGGCGTGAGCCCCCCTTCAGCAAATGGGCGTGAGCCCCCCTTCAGCAAATTAAGCCACGCAGGCGAGGCCCATGACGACGACGGTCAAGACGGGGACCAGGGTGCGGGCCACGTGGAAGACGCGGCGCACGTGCTGTTCCTTCACGGTGAACATCCACCAGGTGGAGATCATCCCGAGCAGGAGCGAGATGTAGACGCCGAGCATCAGCTTGTCGGCGCGGGTCATGTAGCTCGTGGCCGGGAGCTCCTGCATCAACGAGAAGTGGAACAGCACCGCGCCCGCCAGCATCGGGGCGCCCGCGTTGGAGCGGACCTCCATCTCCTCGGGCGGCACCCACATGCCGAGGAGGGCGATGAGCACGATGACGAACGCCGGGACGAACACCTTGAAGATGGCGCTCGTGGCGAACCGCTCGAGCCCGAGCGAGAACACGTAGCGGCCGTAGTAGAGGTCGTCGCCTTCGAAGCGCGACCCGTGCACGATGCCGAGCGCGCGCGCCTGGACGAACGACACCTGCCAGCCGACGGCGCGGAAGCCGCGCCCGAGGGTGGTGCGCTCCTTGTCGACGACGAGGCGCACCGTGTCGGTGCCGCGGCGGTCGTCCTCGAGGACGATCTTGAGCTCCTGCGCGTCGAACGGATACTTGCGCAGATCGGCGGGCGACTTGAACTGTCCGGTGATGCGATAGAGCTTGAAGGTGGGGCGATCGGCGACGACGCTCTTCTTGTCGATGGCGCCGTTGGCGACCTGCAGATCGAGGTCGGGCATGGGCTCGACGCTCGTGAGGCTCAGGTAGAAGTCGGCGGCGAACTTGCCGGTCTTGATGTCATAGTCGTCGACGCTGTTGAGGGTGAGCGCGACGTTGATGCGGACCGGTGGGGTGGCGTCGGGCTTGGCGAAGGGCGAGCGGAACGTGGGGGGGACCCCGTTGACGGGAGGGTGGAACGGGACCCCACCGTCGGGCGCGATCGCGAGATCGACCGGCATCGGGGGACCTGCGTCGGCGCTCGCAGCCGCCGCGACGCCGGCATCGTCTCCGCCGGACGCACTGGCCGCACCGCTGGCGCTCGCCGCTGCTCCGCTGGTCGAGGCCGCCACCGACGCCACTCCGGAAGCCTTCACGGAGGGGAAGCCCTTCGGTCCCACCATCGGAGGCGCGCCACCGGGCGGCGCGGCCACGCCGACGTCGAGCGGCGCGGACTCGGCCCGGCGAGCCCACATGTAGCCACCGAAGACGAGGATGACGACCATCGCGACGACGTTCATCATCGACGAGAAGGGCGAGAGCCGGCGCTGCATTGCCGCCACGATAGAGCAACCCGAGGCCGTTGGGGACGGCACGGAGGAATCCCATTGCGTCGGCGGCGAGAGGCCGGAAGCATGGGGCATCATGGACCGGGAACGCGTTCGGGTACTCGTCGTGGGCAGTGGGGTCGGGAGCCTGGCCGTGGCGGCTTTCCTGCGGCAATCGGGGTATTCGGTCACCCGCGCGGAGGAGCCGGACGGCCCGCGCCCCGCGGGAGTCGTGGTGGCCCGCAACGGCGTCCGCCTGCTGTCGCTGCTGCCCGGCAACGTGCTCGAGCACGGCGTCTCGTCGACCGGGATGACGGTGCGGGACCACCTCGGCGCCAAGGTCGGCGAGGAGCCCGATCACGGCATCGTCGGGATCGGACGCGACGAGCTCACGCGCACCCTGGCCACCGTGGCCGACGTCCAGGTGAAGCACGCGGTGACCCAGCTCGTGCCCGTCGAGACCGGGGTGCGCGTCACCCATGGGGACGAGGCGGACTACGACCTCGTCGTCGCCGCCGACGGCGCACACTCGCGCGTGCGTGCTCTCACGTTCCCGAAGCAGCCCGTGACCGAGGCGCCCTTCGTGATGGTGAGCTTCCTCGCCCAGGGCGACCCCGCCGATCGCGCGTCGGAACGCATCCTCGGCAACGGCGTCACCCTCACGCACGTGCCGATCGGCGGCGGTCTCCGCCTCGTGCGCGCGGTGTTCGCGTCGGCGAAGTCCAAGGTCGAGGTCGCTGAGGTCCGCGAGGCCGTCGGGGCCCCAGCCAAGGGCCTGTTCGACGGCATGCTCGCCGACACCCTCGTGCTCGAGGGCCTCGTCGAGCAGATCGCCCCACGCTGGTCCGAGGGTGCCGTGCTCCTCGTCGGCAACGCCGCGCACCCGCTCCACCCGCTCCTCGATCAGGATCCAGCGATGACCTTCGAGGACGGGCGGGCGCTCCAGGTGGCGCTCGATCGCAGCGAGACCGTCGCCCACGCGCTCGCGGCGTTCGAGCTCCTGCGCAAGGAGCGCGTCCTGTCCGTGCACAAGTCGAGCTGGGCGCTCGCCAGCGCGGGCCAGAAGCGGAGCGGTTTCGCGGCGTCGTTCCGCGGCGTCCTCCACCGGCTCGCGCCGTCGCTGTGGCCGCGCCCTGCGGTCGTGCTCGACAGCGGCACCGAGCTCGATCAGCTCGTCTCGCACCGCCCCGATCTCACGCCGCTCACCGAGGAAGCGCGCCAGTTCCTGCGTTTCCTCGTGAAGATCGGCCAGGTCGACGGCCGGTTCGACGAGGCCGAGCGCACGTTCATGCGCGGCAGCCTCCAGGAGTCCGGCCACTTCGCCACCGACGAGGAGATCTCCGCGATCGAGGACGAGGTCCGCCGCCAGATGACCCGCGAGATCGTGCAGCCGTTCAAGGACCGTCCCATGCACGTCCGCGAGAGCGTCCTCGAGGCAGGCGTGCTCATGGCCGCGGCCAGCGGGCGCATCGCCTCCGACGAGCACAAGGCCCTCCGTGAGGCCGCCCACGCCCTGGAGATCTCTCCCGAGGTGCACGAGCGCCTGGTCGCCGACGCGATGGCGCGCGAGAGCAGCGTGGGCTAGCGCGGACCCATCCTCGGCGGACCCATCCTCGGCGGACCCATCCTCGGCGGATCAGTCGCGGCGCAGCCAGGGGCACTTCTCGACCAGCGCCGGGGTGCGCTTGCGATCGCAGTGCACGCCCACCGCCGTCCCCGTCATCTTGAGCTCGGAGCACACCTCGATGCGCTCGTAGTTGGCCTCGTCCTTGGAGTCGGCCTTCACGGCGCATTCGCCGATCTTCACGATGTCGCCACGCCAGTTGCCGCGCTCCGAGTTGTACGACTGCACGATCTCGACGCTGACGTTCTTCATGCCCGTCTTGAGCTTGTCGAGGGCGCACTTGGCGAAGTCCTTGTCGCCGCGCACGAGCTTGCGCGCGTCGCCCGGGCAACCGGAGTACCGGAGCTCGACGTCCATCAGCGTGGGCGCGCGCGGATCGCGCCCGAGCGGATAGACCCGCGTGAGCTCCACGCTGGTCTTGAAGGTCTTGTTGCTCCGACAGCTGACCAGCGCCCCGAGGGCGACGAGTCCGAGCGCTGCACCCCGCATGCTCCATTCGTATCAGGGTCGGAGAGCGAGCGCATCTAGCCGAGGCGCCAGCTCCGGCCCTCGCGGGTCCAGGTCCGCAGATCGCCCATGCGGCGGGCGAGCGTGGCGGCGTCACAGGGCAACGGCACCTCGTGGATGACCACCTCGGCGACGCCGGGGTGCACGGCCTCCGCGAGCGACTGCGCGTCGGCCAGCGTGGCGCGGATCGCGAGGAGCGTCGGGGCGGCCCGTGGACGGCGCACCTCGATCAGGTAGGCCGGCGTCGGTCGCCATGGCACCTCGAGCGGCTCGACGGGGATCCGTGCCGTCGAGTCCTCGAGGTCGCGGGCGTCGAACGAGAGGGGCGCGGTGCAATCGGGGTCGAGCGCGGGCTCGGTCAGCGTGGTGTCGTCCATGCCCGAGGGGTCGGCAGGAGCACGGCGAGAGTTGCGTCAGCGCTTCAGGAGGCCGTATTTCCCGATGCAGTAGATGGCCCGGAACGCGTCCTTGAGGCCGATCTTCTTGCCCTCGGCGTAGGTGCGACCGTGGTAGCTGATGGGGGTCTCGTAGACGCGGACCCCGAGCCTCGCCACCTTGGCGGTCACCTCGGGCTCGAAGCCGAAGCGCTCCTCCTCGAGCACGAGCGACTGCAGGATCTCGCGACGGAACACCTTGTAACAGGTCTCCATGTCGGTGAGGTTCAGGTCGGTCACCACGTTGGACGCCAGCGTGAGCAGGCCGTTGGCGATCGAGTGCCAGAAATACAGCACGCGGTGCGCGCCGCCGCCGAGGAACCGCGAGCCGAACACCACGTCGGCCTGGTCGAGGATCAGCGGCGCGAGCAGCTTCGGGTATTCGTGCGGGTCGTACTCGAGGTCGGCGTCCTGGATGAGGACGTAGTCCCCCTTGGCCTCGCGGAACCCCGTGTGGAGCGCCGCGCCCTTGCCCTTGTTGTGCGGGTGCAGCACCACGCGGACCCCGGGGAGGGACGCGATCTCGCCCTGCAGCAGGTCGCGTGTGCCGTCCTTGGATCCGTCGTCGACGATGACGAGCTCCTTGGAGGCGACGGGCGCCGCCAGCACGGCGTCGACGATCGACCGCAGCGTCTTCACCTCGTTGTAGGCCGGCATCACGATGGTGAGCAGGGGCCGGTCGCGGTGGGTCTCGGCGAGCGCGCGCGCGACGAAGGCGTCGGGGTCTGCGATCATGGCCGCGCGTTACCGCGTCCGCGCCCGTCTGCCTAGCTCTTCCCCCCTGAGCCCACGAAGGGTAAGTCGCCGCGATGTCGCGCGCGCTCCGGACGATCGTGCTCACCGCGATCGCCGCGCTGTGCCTCCACGCCACGGTGGTGGCGGTCAAGAGCCTCACCCACCCGGCGCGCACGGTGCTCGCGGTGTTCCGGATCGGCGAGCTGCACGACTGGGCCAAGGGACAGCCGAAGTTCGTCCTCGACGAGCACTACCCCCTCGAAAAGGGCGGATACGGCACCGACGGCCAGCAGTACCTGTTCATCGCCCACGACCCGCTCCTCCGTCGGCGCGACGTCCTGCCGTGGATCGACGCCCCCCGGTACCGCTACGGCCGCATCCTCCTGCCCGCCCTCGCGGCCACCACCTGCGGCGGCAGCTCGCCGTGCATCCCGCGGGCGATCCTCGGCTGGAACCTGCTGTTCGCGGCGGGCATCGGCGCCCTCGCCGCGGCGCTGGTCGGGGCGCGCGGGGCCTCGCCATGGTTCGGCCTGCTCCTCGCGGCGAGCGGTGGCCTCGTCTGCACGACGGACATCGCGGGCATCGAGCTGTCGGCCCAGTTCTGCGGTCTGCTCGGGGTCTTCCTCCTGTCGCGCGAGCGGCGATGGCCCGCGGCGATCGCCTTCGCGCTCGCGGCGCTCGGGCGCGAGACGTACGTGCTCGTACCCGCCGGCTTCTTCCTCGCCGAAGCCATCGAGCACCGCCGCCACCTCTTCCGCGCCGACACGCTGCGCCTCCTGCTGCCGCTCTCGCTCGCGCCCGCGCCGGCCTTCGCGTGGGCCTTGTTCCTGCGCCGCGCGCTGCCGCCCGACCAGCACGGCGGCGGTCTGCAGAACCTCGCGCCGCCGCTGTTCGGCCCTGGGCGCCTCGTCGCCGAGTGGCTGCACCAGCCGAAGATCGACGGGCACGTCGTGCTCGGTGTCCTCGTCGGCGGCCCGCTGCTCCTGATGATCGGGCGTCACCTGGCCTCGGTCCGCCGCGACCGCTCGGGGCTCGCGCTCGCCGCCGCGCTGTTCGGGTGCCTCGCCCTCGTCTCGTCGGAGATGGTGTGGCTGCGTCCTGGGGGCTTCGCGCGCGGCCTCGACTTCCTCTATCCGGGCATCGTGCTGTCGGCCCTCGCGCGCGGCGACCGCCTCACCGCTCTGCTCGCCGTCTCCACCCTCGTCCAGGTCGTCAGCATCGTCGGCGATCACTTCGGGGCTGGATGAGCGACGACGCTGCCACTGTCCCCGCGAGCAAGGCGCGCGCACGCGCGATGTTCGCGCTCAAGCTCGCCATCGCGGGGCTGGCCCTCGCCTGGACCCTCACGCGGGCGCCGCTCGCCGCGCTGCTCGACTCCGCGCGCCGCATGTCGGCGTTCGCGCTCCTGGCCGGGCTCGCGCTCTCGGCGCTGAACCTCGTCTTCGCCGCGGCACGGTCGCGCGTGGTGCTCGCCGCCTACGGCGCGCCCGCCCCACCCCGCCTGTCGACGCTCGTCCGGCTGCAGTGGGTTGGCGTGTTCTACAACACCGTCCTCCCCGGCAACGTCGGCGGCGACGTCGTGCGCGCCCACGCCATGCGGGACGCCTTCGCGGGCGGCCCCAACGCCTACGTGGTCGTGCTCCTCGAGCGCGTGTTCGGCCTCGCGGGCCTGCTCACGCTGTCGGCGTCGATCCTCGCCGTCCACCCCGTCGCCGGTGTCACCGGGCTCTCTCGCCTCGCGGTGCTGGGCGTGGTCGCCGCGCTCCTCGCGGCCACCGCGCCGCTCGTCGCGCGCCGGCTCGGGCGCCACGTGCCGGGGAAGCTCGGGGCCCTGCTCCTGCGCCTGCCCGAGGCGGGCCGGCCGGGGTTCCTCGTGCTCGCGTTCGCGCTCTCGATCACGACCCAGGCGCTCGTGGCGGGCACGGGTCTCCTGCTGGTCCACGCGGTGGCCCCGGGCGTCGCGGCCGCGGGGGTGCTCGCGCTCGTGCCGGTCGCGCAGGTCGCCACCTACTTCCCGGCGACCATCGCCGGCCTCGGCGTGCGCGAGGCCGCGTTCGTGGTGCTCCTCTCCCACGCGGGCGTCCCCAAGGCCGACGCCACCGT
>Ga0154020_10004724_pt1 | contig 16196 bp, 17 predicted proteins | sample Klosneuvirus_201_FD_109709 | JGI IMG/M metagenome (GOLD analysis project Ga0154020, IMG submission 109709) | Active sludge microbial communities from wastewater, Klosterneuburg, Austria - Klosneuvirus_20160825_MG | ecosystem: Engineered > WWTP > Aerobic digester > Activated sludge | place...
AAAGCTTCGCGCCCTCCCGCTTGATTAACTTCATCCAGTGCGGTAGAAAGGTATTCGTCAGCAAAAGCCGGCTCTGCTCGCAGCAGTTCCACTACTGCATCATCATGAGGACGGGATGATTTAATCATGCTTTGTTTCTCCTATTCCAATTCTTCCAGTATTCCAATGCAGTATCAATTTCAGCCTGTTGTCTTCGCTTATCCCCTCCTGCCAATATCAAGATAAGTTTTTCTCCCGCTCTGGCGTAATACACACGCTAACCAAGCCCATGATCAATGCGCAATTCCCACATACCATCGGCAATAGGCTTACAGTCTCCAAAGTTTCCGGCGGCCATGCGTTGTATTCGCACTAAGATACGCGCACGCGCTTGCCGGTCTGTTAAACTCCCCAACCATTCCTTAAAAGGATCGCGCCCATCATTTGTCAGGTAATCGGAAACTTTAAACATATTGTGAATTATAAGTTACATTTAAGCAAATACAACACTGTTATTTCACCATGTGAAGCCCCGCCTTAGTGGAGGTAAGCTCAATTCCAGCTTGTTCCAAGATCCATGCTTCAATTTTAACGTGCCAAACCCGCAGCAGATCAAGTGGGCGACGTATGTAATGCTTTTCTCGCACCCTTTGCGGCTTGTGCCCTTGTATCTGCGCAGCAATACCGGCGGGCATTTCTATCCACTCGCACAAGCTGGCAAATGATCGCCTTAACCCATGCAATGTCACATCCAGCCCAGCAATAGTACATGCCTTATCGTGCGCAATGCGTGGTTCGATCAAGTGTCCACTTGCTGAAGCCGGACTACTGAAAACCCATACATTACGACGTGGTAATGTTGTCAGCAAATGAGCAACATAAGGCGTTAAGGGAATCACTTTCAATCCTTCCACCTTGTCTTTTATAGCCATACTATTCCACTGAAAATCTATATCATCCCAGCAAACAGAAATTAATTCATTCGGGCGCGCACCTGTTAGCAGCAAGCTTTGAAGGTATGCGCTGATGATAGGGTTGCTGATTTGTTTTACGGCAGTGAACCATGCAGATAATTGTTCGCGCTGCAATGCATCATTTTTTGACGCAGCCTTACCCAAATATTTTTTTACTTCTTTGACTTGTGCTGGATTGCTCGTAACGATAGAACTGTAAGTGGGATGCGTAGCGCACCAATTTAGAAACGTACTTAATAGTGTTCTGGCGTTACGCGCGCGAACTGGCCTTTTGACTCCTTCAACCTTTGCCCATGCTGTCATCAGTTCAGAGGTTAAGTCAATAAGCCGGATCCCTGCCAATGATGCAAGCGCACCGGGTTTTGTCAGTTTGTTACTCCTTGCTCTCTTCTTTCCACCGGATTGCATGGCGCGTACATGGTCATGCAAGTGCAGCTCTCCCCATGTGGATTTCATGGTTACGACATATTCATCCCATGCTTTGCCTACTGTCACAGTTTCACGAGCTTCCTGTGCTTTCATGGCAGCGATAGTGGCTTCCTTGGCGGCAGCTTCATCAGCTTTTACTTGGCGCGGATCAATGCCTTGATCTGTCATTACTTTAAGTCTTGACGCTTCTTTTTGTGCTTTACCGAGTGGCCATGCTTTGGGGCTGCCTATGGTTATACGTAAGGTTCTACCGTGTAGCTTTGTTTCAAAAATATAACTTTTACTATCAGTATTAGTGACACGTAACCCTAACCCAGGCGTTTTTCCATCCCAGTAGATGCTTTGCTTTGTGCCTAGCTTGCACTTAAATTCAGCAACTCTTTCTGCTGTGAAGTTTTCCCACTTCATTTTGTCACCTTTCTGTGTAGCCATTATGTAGGAAAACTATATCAAAATTGTGGAATATCTATCAACACAAATAAATAATGAAATGTTGTTATGTTATTGTTATAACTGTATTTGGTGATGAAGATCAACACAAACAAATAGTATTTTACGGGGACTCGTAATCCCTTGGTCGCTGGTTCGAGTCCAGCCAGACCCACCAAATAATGAAGCACTTAGAGACTAGAAATCCTAAGTGCTTTTTCTTATCTGAAGAATGTCACCGCGCTTTATCAACGACACTGGTCGCAGTGCAACACAACAACCCGCCTAATTCCAATTCCCGATAGATATGCAAATATATGTATAACTAACTGTTTTTAATATATTATAGCAATATAATTATTTCTGTTTCTATCTGTAATTGGAATAAGCGGGTTTATGTGGAATGGTTATTTAGTTAATGCTATTTCCCAATCCCCAAAGATGTTAACCCGGATATTGAATGAATTGCACACGCCCTCACTTGTCTCTTGATTCCACAAGGGATTTATCTTAGTCAGGTGTATGAATAACTACACTGCTTCTTCGAAAAATCCCTTCTGAAACCAATATCATGCGTGAGCATCGTGCGAATTCATGCAATATCCGGGTTAATAAGCATTGAAAATCTACTCCTTTCAACACACACTATCCCCAACGATCTGATATATGTATGCAGAACATGTGCATAGAAATTATTGATGACAAATCCTGACGCTTTTACCTGGGAAAAGTTGGATGCTGATTGACAGGTAGACAAGCCATTTAAACTCAAGCAGGAATTCATCAGGCAATCATTTCGGCCTGCATTCCCAGTCGCCATTGCATATCACAAACGAATAGCCAAATCCTTTATAGTGCAATGAGAATAAATTGCTTTATGCGTAAGCATGCCCTTGCCTGTGTAACGTATCGAATGCTTCAGGCACACATAATCCTCATGTAAATTATCTGAAATCCAGACAAATCAGATCAGGTGTTTTGCTTTTCTGTGTCGTGACACAAAACTGAGCAATCCCAATCCGATCAGCAGCATGGCGTAGGTCTCTGGCTCCGGGATCGCGACGATAGGTGAAAGCATAAATGCACGGGATCCGCCACCAGGAGAATCCTCCCGCCTCCCCCATCCAACGATCTGTCCATGATTGTTGATGTCAACCGCTGCTGTCAGTTGAGTCCATCCGGCTGCGACAACCGGCGCAAGCAGTGAGAGATCGGTGATTAAACCATCGCTATACAGGAAAGCGCTGCCAGGGCAGAAGTCACAAAAACTATCTAATCCCCCCACCACTTGTCCAAAATCGTTGATACCGTCGGCGCGGCTGTCTATCGGCGTACCCAGATCGGCCATGCTTGAGCCGCTTGCACCAGTGACAAAGGCTTGCGCAGAATAATAACCTATGAATTCATCATAAAGGCTGGAAAATCCCACTACCTGCCCGGAATTGTTAATATCCCAGGCAATGCTGGATGTCGTCCCAGTAAGGGTACTCAAATCGGTCATGCCTGTGCCGTTTGCACCAGTGATGAAGGCGTGCTGTTGAATATCAGCAGCCGCAATGGTTGAAGATCCCACTACCTGCCCGGAATCATTGATACCGTAGGCAGAACTTTTATTTCCACCCAAAGTACCTAAGTCGATCATGCCCACACCATTCGGACCAGTGATGAAGGCGTGGTAAGCTGCATTGCCCGCAATGGTTGAAGTTCCCACTACCTGCCCGGAATTGTTGATACCGTAGGCGTAGCTGATATCTCCACCCAAAGTACCCAAGTCGGTTATGCCTGCGCCGTTTACGCCAGTGATGAAGGCGTGAGCGTTACCATCAACAGTGAAAGAAAGTCCCACCACCTGTCCGGAATTGTTGATATCGAAGGCATAGCTTGTTGTTCCACCCAACGTATCCAAATAATGCTTTCCTGCACCGTTCGCGCCGGTAATGAAGGCACGATTCGTTCCATCGCCATTGTCATGGCCCACCACGTGTCCGGAGTCGTTGATAGCATTGGCAACGCTGTATGTTCCGTCAAGAGTACCCAGTCCTGTAATTGACCAGTCCGCACGTGCAATTGCTGGAATCGAAGTTGCAAAAATTCCGGTGAGAAAGATTGCCATGCATTTAACTTTTAAAAGTTCCATCTTCACTATCACTCCTCATTATGGGGTTGATTCAACTGTTAAGCCTAAGAATCTATCGAACTATGCAACGAAAGATCTGGGAAATATGAACCTCTACCCCCATTAATTCAGCAGATTACTCTTGAGTCCGATAGATTCCTAGAAAAATTTTAAAAAACTTCATTGCCTGCCGGTTCAGCAGGGATTACGGCATTCATATTGCGCCTAAGATTGGCAGTGGATGTGTAAACCACTTTGCGGATGCGATTAATTGCGCCAAGCGGACGATGTTCGAATACTGAGTGCCAAGGAGTGTACGAAAGATTCTCACAGAATTTGTGCTGTTCCGGCTTATCAAAATCCTGTTTGGGGATCGTGATAGTCGCGACCTTGAAAAAAGGTGCTACGCTTTCTTCCCATTCGTTTGTGGCCATCTCGACGCTGAGTGCTGCGTTTGCCGCTGTGCGATTATCTCGCGGCTGAATCAAGAATTCGAAACAGGCGTCATCGGTATCGAGATGTTTCTTCATCGCCGTGCGCAGGAAATCGGCATCCTGAAATTGATCTTCTTGCGGAGTGTTGTCCAATTGACTGCAAGGTTTTGCGGAATATTTCATGGCGCGGCGGTCTGATCCGGAGCCGAGCTGATAAGGCACCATCGACCAGTAGCGCGAATAAAGCGGGTTTCTGATTTTCTTGCCATTGATTTTTGCTGCGATGATTGAGCCTTCGATCCCAAGTGAAAGGGGTGCGGACAATCGGGTCAACAGATTTGAACTGCTGAGCGACTGAATGAGACTCAGATATTTCTGCGGATCGTTAATGAAGAACACGGGATGATTGATCATCACGAAATCCTGAGTATTGTTCTCGTCGGGCAAGAGTTTCTCCCCGGGAACGCCCATGAGTTTGATTGCCATGCCCCGCCCGTCACCTTCTTTATCTTCGCGCGTTGGATCGCTGTCGCCATTTGAAAAGCGAATCCAGGCCTTATAGCTTGCACCGGGCTGAAAGATGCCGTGCTGATGTTCATCCTGCAGCGTCTTATTAACCTTAAAATCCGCCAGTACACAGCCATGTGCCTTGGAGTGAACATGGCGAAGCGCGGGAAGATCGTTCGCATAACGCGTTCTGATCGTTTGCTGGATACTCTCCATGATGGCCAAAGTCGTTGCTCCTTCTTCCGGCCAAGGCGACTCACCGAGTTCTGCGTCATATTCGATGTCACTGGTTAGCGCCAGTTGACTGCCGGATAGTTTCGTATCCGCAACCGTACTTTCTTGTGGGGTACTGCAGGCGGTTATAAGCGCCAGGCTTGACAAAAGTACTGCAATAATGGGCAAAGTTGGGAAAGGGGTTAATGGGTGCATGATAGCGGTCTCAAAGTAAAACGGAATGGGATTCAGGTATCGCAGTATTTTGAAAGTATTGCAGTGATTGCGTATTCAGTATGTTCGCTATCGCACAGATTTTGATGAATATTACGATTAGTATAAAAATTGGCGTAGGAATACTCTTTGTTTGATAAAGAGGAATCGAATGAAAACGCCGCGGAGTTTTTTTAATCAGTATGTTCATTATAGCGGTGATACCCGACTTAAATGGTTGCGCCGGGATGTCGGCGCAGGATAAGAATACTGCGATTGGTGCTGGTGGTGTCGTGGGTAACGCGGTCAGCAAAGGTAAAAAGCAGCGCCAATGATTACACGAATCTACACCCGGCGTTTAAATTCTCTTTACTGTTCTTTCAAATACCGTGTAGTTACAGCGGAAACGTCTGGGTGAAAGGGATCGAGCTTCACCAAACCTTATGAGTCACATTACCATTCCTTCGAGTAAAGATTGCATGCCGAATCGAGTTCTGATCATCACGAGCGATGCTGGCGACGCCGAATCACTAAAGAATGTGCTCGGCCAGGCAGATGATAGTGCATTCAACATTGAATGGGTCACGTGCCTCTCCGATGGACTTGAGCGGCTGCGAGCAGATGATATTGATGCCATCCTGGTAGATTTGTTTCTGCCTGACAGCCAAGGCATTGCAACATTTGATCAGCTATTCGCCGTTGTGCCTCATACACCGATCTTGACGCTCCATGCGACAGATAACGAAATGCTTGCGAAGGAAGCGGTGCAGCGTGGCGCGCAAGGTCATCTGTCGAAAGCGCACATTGGCAATAATTTGATACCCGGTTCGCTAAGCAACATCATCCAGCGCAAGGCCGTCGAGGAATCTCTTTTCATAGAAAGAACACGCGCTGAAATCACGCTCAACTCCATCAGCGACGCAGTCATCAGCACGGATATGGCGGGCAATGTCGATTATTTGAATATTGCAGCGGAGGGTATGACCGGATGGCTGAAAGATGAAGCGCGTGGATATCCAATTCGCGAGGTGATGCGAATTATCGATGGCAAAACTTGCAACCCAGTGTCTAATCCAGTCGAATTGGTGCTGCGGCTGGACAAACCCATGACATTGGCTGCGGATACGATTTTGATCCGGCGCGATGGAAACGAAGTGGCGATCGAAGATTCGGCCGCACCGATCCATGATTCAAACGGGCGGATCAGCGGCGCAGTGATTGTGTTTCACGATGTCACGCCGGCGCGGGCGATGGTCGCGAAAATGGCCTATCTGGCGCAGCACGATTCCCTGACTAATTTGCCAAACCGCGTGTTGCTGAACGATCGTATCACCCAAGCCATCGAGTTGGCAAAACGGCGCGGTACGTACCTCGCTCTGCTGTTTCTGGATCTGGATAATTTCAAGCACATTAATGATTCGCTCGGACACGCAACCGGCGATCAGCTCCTGCAATCCATAGCACAAGATCTGAGCACCTGTGTGCGCAGTTCCGACACGGTTAGCCGGTTGGGCGGGGACGAATTCGTGATACTGCTGACACAGGACAAGCATGCACAGGATGCTGCCTTGACTGCCGACAAGATACTGACTGTGTTGGCAAAGCCACACGCTATTGCTGAACATGTTCTGCATATAACAACCAGTATCGGAATCAGTGTTTATCCCGCAGATGGCGAGGATCCGGAAACATTGATCAAGAATGCGGATATCGCGATGTATCACGCCAAGGAAAGAGGCCGTAACAATTACCAGTTTTTCAAGAATGACATGAACATCCGTGCATTTGAGCGATTAGCCATTGAGACGCATATCCGGTATGCGCTGATGCGTCAGGAATTCGTATTGTATTATCAGCCTAAGGTCAAGCTGGATAGCGGAAAGATCACCGGCGCCGAGGCATTGTTGCGCTGGCAGCATCCAGAATGGGGTTTAGTGCTGCCGGATCGTTTTGTGCAGATCGCAGAAGATTGCGGCTTGATCGTGCCGATCGGCCGCTGGGCGTTACGCGAAGCCTGTGCGCAAGCCAAGCGCTGGGAAGAAGCGGGACTGAAATTGGGAACAATTGCGGTTAATATCTCGGCGCTGGAATTTCGCTTCAAGGATTTCGTTGCTGGCGTAGATTTAATTTTGAGCGAAACCGGATTGGATCCCTGTCACCTGCAACTGGAAATTACCGAAAGCGTGTTGATGCGCGATGTTGAATCCAGCAATATGATCCTTCAGCAACTGAAGGATATGGGGATACAACTGGCGGTAGATGACTTTGGCACAGGCTACTCCAGTTTGAGTTACCTGCATCAATTTCCGATCGATATCCTCAAAATCGACCAGTCGTTTGTGCAGGATATTAGTTATGATAACGGAATCATTGCTAGCGCTATCATCGCCATGGGCGCCAGCCTGAAGCAACTGGTAATCGCCGAAGGTATAGAGAAACAGGATCAGCTAGCCTTTCTGAAAACACAGCATTGCGAAGAAGGGCAGGGTTATTTTTTCAGCCGTCCGGTTGTCGCGGAGCAATTTGCACAACTGCTGGCAACAGGACGATGCGATAAACAAGAAGAACAGGGAAGTAATGATGAGTAGTCATTGAGTGAGGCCAGTGATTCGCGCCGTGAAACCTGGCAATTGGTGTTTCGGGATATTAACGAGCAGAATAAATTTGCTCCGCGTCCCCTGCGCCTATCCCTGTGGCAAGATCACGGGGGTTGTTTGTTCGTAACTAACTGTATTTAAGAAGTTATTGTAATATAATTATTACTCTTTCTATTGAGAATTGGAATCAGGAAACAACGCGGCGTAGTGATCGTTCAACGCGCCGTAACACTCGCAAGACACCGCTTCAAGTGCCTCTCGATCAAGGATACTGATTTCACCACGGTTATAACTGATAATCTTTCGCTGTTGCAGCTTGCCCGCGGCGATGGTGACGCTACTTCTGCGTACCCCGAGCATGTCGGCGAGATATTCTTGCGTGAGATGGAAATGATCAGCGTGTGCGCGGTCGTGTGTCATCAGCAACCAGCGCGCCAGCCGTGGTCCAATCTCATGAAAATGGGTGCAGGCTGCGGTTTGCGACAGTTGCATCACCAATACATACAGATAACGGTTGAGTATGGACAGCAAGCAGGGGCAGTTGCGCAATTCGTTCTGAAATTGTTCGGTCCTTATCCGCAACGCACTGCCAGGACCTTGCACCACCGCCTTCAGTGGTGCATCAGCGACTCCCAGCAACAGCGTCACGCCGAGCATGCCTTCGTTACCGATCAGGCCTACTTCCAGCGGTTGATGGCCTTCCATAGTGATCACCAGCGAAATGAAGCCCTCAAGGGGAAAGTATATATGCTGGATGGGCTGATTCGGCTCACACAGGACATTGCCGAAAACCAACTCTACAGGTTCGCAGCACAGCATAAGTCTGTTTCGTTCATTATTTGGCAAACACCTAATCAGATGATTGACCACTTGCAATGGTTCTGTAGATGACATTGATTATCCGCAAAACGAAGAAACTAAAAAAATGGCACGAGAAAGTAGCTGCCCTATCCACGATAATGCAGACTAAGAGATAGTCACACAACAGTCTGTACGGTACACCACACAAAAAAGGTGCAATAATTGGATTCTTTTTTAAAACGGGGCTTAGCTCAAAGGAAATTTTAAAAAATCGATTATGTTCAGTAATTCTATCCCCAAGTCATTTACCCTGGTTTGGAAATACATCGGGCAACAGGCGATCGGTTTCTTTCTTGACTACGGCGTAACATTCACAACTTAGCTGCTCAAGTTTGGGCCGATCCAGTACCGTGATATGCCCGCGGTTGTATTCGATCACACCGAGTTTCTGTAATTTTCCGGCCGCATCGGTGACGCCTTCGCGGCGCACACCCAGCATGTTGGCGATCAGTTCCTGGGTCATTGTCAATTGGTTGCCCGGCAAGCGATCCAGCGAAAGCAGCAACCAACGGCACAGTTGCTGTTCAATCGAATGGTGGCGATTGCATACCGCCGTCTGAGCCATTTGCGTAATCAGGGCCTGCGTATAGCGCAGCATCAGGAGCAAAAAACCTGTGTGGCGATTGAATTCTTCCTTGAGCCGCGATCCCGGCAGCCGGTAGGCGTGGCCGGCGCTTTGTACGACGCCCCGGCTTGGCGTGCTTTCACCCCCCATAAATAAGGCGATACCGATGAGCCCATCGTTACCTACCACGGAGATTTCTGCCGATGCACCGCTTTCCATCACGTAGAGCAGCGATACGATAGAGTCGGTCGGAAAATAGACATGACGCAAAGTATCTCCGGATTCATACAAAACCTTGCCAAGCGGCAGTGACACCAGTTCAAGATCCAGAAACAAACGGTTCTGAACTTCGGCCGGCAGGGCAGCCAGAAGATGATTCTGCTGTGGGGTGGGTGGGATGGGCGGGGTTGGCATAACAGCCTCCATTCTGACTACTGCCAGAATAACGCAAATCGGTTTTCTTTGTGCGCCATCATGCATATACTACCCGGATTCTTTTCTCATGGCCGTTTCAGGCGAGCAGTATGGGTTGCAAGCACGCAACACAAAGATCAAAAAGCTAGATTTGTGCGCTATCGCACAGACGCTTTGGCGTTTAATGTATTTAATCTTGCCATAAGTAGTTTTGCCGGTTTGTGTGAATGAAGTGACCGAAATGCATTGTGGTGAGCAATGCGAAAGCACGGCAACCGAGGCACTCAAACTAGATTCATTAGCAACACATTGTTTTTACAAACTATCTATCAAATAATCACTGGAGACATAATATGTTAGAAACCATCGCGTTAGTGTTAATCATTCTGTGGATACTCGGACTTGTTTCGTCGACAACAATGGGGGGATTTATTCACTTGCTCCTGGTCATAGCAATCATAGTGATACTGGTCCGGGTTATACAAGGCCGAGGGTAATCTTGCGTTGATTCCTTCTGGTTGTAGGCAGAAAAAGCCAGCAACTACACTTTATATCCGGATATATCCGGACGCTGGTCAATTAACGGCTGGTATGTACGGTATCACACAGACAGCTTTTGCCGCGGCCATTAGAATACAAACTGTAATTAGCGGAGTTCTGAATAGCGTAGGGTTCCTTTATATTTGTCCTTCCGAATGCAATGGGGGAGTCTTCTGGAAATCAACAGCATGGATTTCCCGCTCTGCTCGAAATGACGAATGACAGTTGTTCAGAAGAACTTTAGATAACACTATATTCAGCGGGAATGGCCTGGTGAATATAACCCAACCCAAAAATGGAGAAATAAACATGAAACCTTACTACCTTCTTATATTGATAATTACCGCAACGTTTCTGGCGTTGTCTGCCTGTGACAACAAGCAAACAGGCAGCGAAAAAGTTATGAATAAAGTAGATGACGCGCTGGATCGTCGCCCCGGCGAGAAAGTCCGTGATGCAGCGGAAGAAGTGGGTCAAGAGATTGACGATGCCGCCAAAGAAATCAAAGAAAGCGCTAAAGATGCTGGCAATTAGTATGCACCTTTCGTGAAGTTTGAAAGCCGGTTTTATATTTATTAACCAAGGAGATACATTATGAGCACGAAAAAAGCATACCAACAAAAGATAGAAGCTGAGGTAGAGTTGGCACAGGCCAAATTGGCTGAGTTAAGAGCCGAAGCGAAAAGTTCCGCAGCGGATGTTCGTATTAAATATGACAATCAGATTAAAGAGCTTGAACAGAAGATTGATGCCACGAAGGACAGGTTGAAAGAACTGAGCGAAGCTGGCGATGATGCTTGGGAACATCTTAAGGACAGTGTGGAGAGTACTTGGGATACACTCAGCAGCGCTGTTAAAGATACTGCCGCGAAATTGAAGGCGCAGTTTAAAGATTGAATGTAGCCTAACCTTTAAACCGTTTCACGCTAATGCGCATACCGATTAGCGTGGATTTTGCGAGTAAAAAAGATAGTAAAATCCTCTAAATATCGGTATTCGATTCTCTCGGATCGACGAAGAATCAAGCGCGCGTACCATCTGAAAGCGTTATAGTTTGATCCATCAGCAATCCCGCATAGCTTGTTGGTTGAGCTTTGAGCAGATATTGCTTGCAGCACCGCGCAATCAACACTCCCTTTGCAACGCTCGATGCGAGCGAGAAGCAACACATCAATACTCCGCTGTATACTGCAGGTAAATACGCAAGGAGTAATATGAGCTTAAGCCAAGGAGAAGCAAAGATGAGCATGGGAGAACGTATTCTGCAATTCTTCCAGCTTGCCGCAATCGCCATCGTTCTGATTAGCTGCTACCAGATTGTCCATCCGTTTATTCCCGCGATCCTGTTCGCAATGGTGGTGTGCATTTCGACTTGGCCGCTTTATCTGCGGTTACGCAGGGCATTATGGGAAAAACCCGCGCTGGCGTCGTTATTGATGATACTGCTGCTGATTATGTTAGTAATCATTCCATCCGCGCTGCTTGCCGTCAATCTGGCGGATAATGTGACTGCCACTTTCGACATAATCAAAGTATCTCTGGAACGCGGTCCGATTAAGCCGCCTGCATGGCTTAAAGAGATACCCTTGTTCGGTGAGCGTCTCAACAGTTATTGGAAAGGACTTGCTTCCGGTGGAAAGGAAGCGGAATTGCTATTCAAAGAGCTGCTTGAGCCGGTCAGGAATTTTCTCGTTAACTTGGGTAACGTAATCGGTCAAAGCTTGCTGCAGATGGTGTTCGCTGCATTCATCGGTTTCTTTTTCTACCGTGACGGTGAAGCCTTGATACAGGCGTTGCGTAATGGGATGGGGAAGCTTCTTGCCGGTAGTCTCGGCGCTGAGCCTCTGGCAACGATCCATCATACTGTGACGGGAGTTGTGCATGGCATATTCGGCGCAGCATTGGCGCAGGCCATCGCCGCCATCATCGGTTTTCTCATCGCCGGAGTGCCGGGCGCTTTCCTGCTCGGTGCCGCCACTTTTTTTCTATCCATGATTCCAATGGGGCCAACCTTATTATGGGGCGGCGCCAGCGTCTGGTTTCTCTACCAGGAATCCTACGGCTGGGCAATTTTCATGGTGTTGTGGGGCGTACTTGTGATCAGCAGCATCGACAACTTCGTCAGACCCTACCTCATCAGTCGCGGAAGTAGCTTGTCTTTTCTGCTAATTTTTCTGGGTGTGTCTGGCGGCATCGTCGCCTATGGTTTTATTGGTATTTTCATTGGCCCCCCGATCCTGGCAGTGGGAATTACCCTGGCCCAGCTATGGACGGCACATCCAGCATTGAGGACAGATAATTCCCCCGAGCTACGCAGTTGAACGCAATTATCCGTTCTCTCTGCATCCTTTGTGCGGCGCCGCACATACTAAAGTCGAATCGTACTGTAAAGTTATTTATGTGTGGTGATGTGATTCGCATGGAGTAATCAGATTGGGTTTTAGACCCTTGTTGATTCGTACCAGCAGTATGTTATTGAAAAACTTACACATTGTTGCACAATTGCTCAATATGGCGACGTATTGGAATAGCAAATTAATAATTCGCAATACTGCAAAGGAGATCAAAATGGGTAAATATTTTCTGGGATGGCTGCTCGGAGTGCCGGTATTCGTATTGGTCATCATTTATCTGATTAACAACTAAGGAAGCTCTAAGAGGGTCCACTGAATCGTTGGAAATGTTGGAAAGTATGATGATTTTGTGCAATTTTGGCGCGTCATATTGCTTGAAGCTATTCTGGTCAGAGCGTATCATTTGAGCAGAATTGGCGAAAAGGCTATTGGATTTCTTGTCATTTAGTTAAAAATTATCGAATCTATTTGTTTAAACGGAGAACAATCATGGCAACAACAGATGAATTTAGTAAAGAGATGGATCAGTTAAAAAAGGATTTGGCCGCTCTTCGGGGAGACATTGGATCGTTGGTAACTTCAGTGAAGGCTCTGGCAGAAAAACAAGGTCAGAGTGTTGTCGATCTGGCTCATGATGCGGAAAATCATGTGCGTGACCAGACTAAGATTGCCGGAGAAAGTGTAGAAAAGTATATCGAAGAGCGCCCGCTTACCAGTGCACTTGTTGCCTTCGGCAGTGGTTTCGTGATCGGTATGCTGCTGAGTAATAAACGTTAAACGGCTGAAATAAGTGCTGCCAAAATTGCTTGCAGAGATCGTCGCTGCGGAACATGCCAAACTATGGCGAAGTTCGGTCAGGTTAGCTATCGTAATGGCCCTGTTGGGATTGGCCGTAATGGCCGTGGTAGTTGGTATGGTTTTTGTGCTTTATGGCTTGTACTTATCGTTAGCCGAGTCATTGCCGCCTTGGCAGGCAGGTGTGATTGTGGGTGGGGTAGTGGTGCTCTTTGCTGCAATTTTGCTACTGGTTATTGCACAGCAAAGCCGGCCAGCACCGATTAAAAGCAGCAATCCCCCCGAGCAGACGACTTCCGATGATTCCACCGCTCAGTTGGGATCCGTAATCGGCGATATCGTAGCTAAATCCAATGTAAAAAGCAGTGATATTGTGCTGACGGCATTGATCGCTGGAATAGTGCTCGGCGCTAGTCCGGGTTTACGGCAGCGGATACTTACCACGCTATCAGATCTGACCAAAACTACCGATAAGTAACTTTGTGACGCAGAACTCCCGTTTCATCAGGATTGCCATAGAATGGCTGGGGCTTCCCTAATTTTTCACCGCATCATTGGACTGATAACCAAAGCCAGCGCATCACCAGAAATCCAAAAAAACCAATCAGAATCATTAGACCAAATCCTAAGAGACCCAAAATTCCAACAAATAAACGGCTATGAATTACTGTTTTTTCTGGCTGATTAAGGTAATCATTCAACAATTGCACATTCCGTTGATTGGCCTTCCAGATCAAATCTGATACATCACCAACAACAGGAACAATGCCCAGGACTGCATCAAATCCAATATTGAAAGCCATTTTCAGAAGAATAGATTTTGGAGCGCCCATCTGAGCTGCTTGTGTGAGGATGTGACTTGAGATCAATGCTCCTAAAGCATCTCCGAATCCGGGGATCAATCCAATTATGCCATCAAGACCAAACCTTATCTGTGTGCCTGGAATACGAAAGGAGCTATCCATTAACCACGCTAGCCGATTTAACTTTTCTTGTGAATTTTCTATTTGTGATTTGTTCATGTTTAATCTCTTTCGGGTTTAATTCCTCGCCCCTTGCGGTGGCATGCTTTATTTATCGGACTCAATGATGAGCATAGATTTCAGACGATATAGGAAAAACAATCCCCCTTTTTTATTCGACAACCAAGCCGCACAGGCTACTCCACAAGGTTTCTGGCGCTTTCTTTTTTAATCAAACTTCGGGGTTTGAGCGCGATTCTGTGCTTTGTGTAGTGCGGCTGACCGAGGAGCCATCACGGCTAGCTGGTTTCATGAGGTATGCCGTATTTCATTGTGGCTTAGGCTGTTTTTGCAGACACCGCTTAATTTGTGGTGTTTTCCATCGCGCGGGCCATGGTCCTGCCCATATCAATCTGCAGAATGGGGTTGTTTTTCATGATGACCTGTTTAGGAAGCTCTGAATAACCCGCATGTGTCATTCCGAACAAAGTGAGGAATCTTTGGTAATCAATACGATAGATTTCTCGCTACGCTCGAAATGACAGTTATTCAGAATTTCTTTAATGAATGCCGTGATTCGCATAAATTAAGTGATAAACGGTATAGGCTAAATACCTAGGCTTGAGATTTAGTGAACCATTCCCCCTCCCGGCAATCTGCCGGGAGGCCCAAAACAAGCAACAAAACCCAATTACAAAGACGGAATTAACCTGCGAGCCGCTCCACTGGGGATATTTGAATTCTTTGGCGAAGGATCATTTGGATTTCCTCCAGAAGAAAGCTGCAGTTCTTCTTCTGCGGTTTTTACTTTTGCTGCCTTATCTTTATCGATAACAAAACCGGTTTTATAATTTGGGCCAATACTTTCTCTATCAACAAATTGATGGTTGGGATCAAAAGATTTGTCGAAAGCAAATGCACTGCCCGCAAAAAAAGCTGCACAAATAATAATCCCCAGTGTTAATTTTTTTCCTTGAATCATCATTATTCTCCTTGATTTCGGTTAATGTAGCTTTTCATAATCCCAAAATTCACATACCTTATCTGTGCGTTACCGCACACTTAATTGACAGATTTAGGCAATAAACCCCATAAAGCGGGTGTGAGTGATTGAGACATTAAACATTATGCATTAAGCATTCTACGCAATCAAATGAGGGTACTATATTCGACCCAACAGCATCAGAATGAGCAAGATCAGCAACACCGTCCCAAGGATGCCACTGGGGAAATAGCCCCACTCCCTGCTATGCGGCCACGTTGGAATCACGCCTGCAATAATGCCGCCGACCAATAACCATATCGCTTTGTCAGTGGGCGAGCCTGTTAGTGCTTGGGATACATCTGAACTTGCGGAATCAAAGGCGCTCACGCCCCAGACAACCAAAAGAACTCCAACGATAAGTAGTGCAACAGATAAACCTTTGTTCATGTGTTTTCTCCTGAAGGATTGAGGGTCAAAACAGCGTGTAGCTATAATAACCATCATTACTGACGATAATTACTAAGGACAAAATTACGCTGATTCTTCTATTGATTCTGTGCGATAGCGCACGGAAGTGTAGTTGCATCCACTTTATGATGAATTTGTTTGGAAGTGGATTAGTTATTGGGTAGGTAGCGCGGACTGTTGTCGGTTCGTGTTTTGAGAATGTTTCAATTTAGAATGAGGAATTCATCATGAACAAGGATCAATTAAAGGGCGAAGCAAAAGACTTAGCCGGCAAAATTCAGGAAGAAGCTGGAAAACTGGTTGGCAGCAAAGAACAGCAGGCCAAAGGACTGGGAAAACAGATCGAAGGAAAGATACAGAA
>Ga0154020_10004725_pt1 | contig 16195 bp, 8 predicted proteins | sample Klosneuvirus_201_FD_109709 | JGI IMG/M metagenome (GOLD analysis project Ga0154020, IMG submission 109709) | Active sludge microbial communities from wastewater, Klosterneuburg, Austria - Klosneuvirus_20160825_MG | ecosystem: Engineered > WWTP > Aerobic digester > Activated sludge | place...
AAAAAAACTTACCGGAAATTTTAAAAGCATATATTGATCAGTACAACGCAATAAAAGGAATACATAAAGCAAAGCTGGTTACGGCAGGTGAGGTAAGCGATGATATGAAACAGTTTATCATCAATAAAATTAAAACAGAAGCCCAGGTAGCACATATCGAACTGCAATCTGAGATAAATGAAAGCTTACTGGGTGGTTTCACCTTGCAAATGGAAGATTTGTTTATTGATGCCAGCATTAGCCGGGACCTATCTGATATTCGCCGCCAGTTTATGAGCAATGAATACATTCACCGTTTAAGGTAATACTCAAAATAAAAACAAAAGCCCGGCTATGTTTCTTACAGCCGGGCTTTTTATTTTAATAATAATTTTTATTCATCTATTGCATTCCTTACTACAGAAGCACTCAGTTTGCGAAGTGGATTTTTGTATTGTTCTTTATTTTCTCTTCGGCCATGAATAATATCTATACAGGTAAATAATGCTTCTCTAAACGAAGATTCATCGGCTATCCCTTTTCCTGCAATATCAAAAGCTGTACCATGGTCGGGAGATGTACGCACAGCGCCCAAGCCGGCAGTAAAATTCACGCCTTCGCCCATTGCCAAAGATTTAAAAGGAATCAGGCCCTGGTCGTGGTACAAAGCCAGCACCGCATCAAAACTTCGGTATTGGCCACGTGCAAAAAAAGCATCGGCACTATAAGGGCCAAAGCAAAAAATATTTTTTTGTTTTGCATCTTTTATAGCAGGGCGTATAATTTCTATTTCTTCCTTGCCTACCAGGCCTTCATCTCCTGCATGGGGGTTTAAGCCCAACACTGCAATTTTAGGCTTCACAATTAAAAAATCTTTCTTTAAACTTTCATTTATGATACTAAGTTTTGATAAGATATTCTCGATGGTAATATGTTGTGCAATGTCCTTTACAGGTACATGCTCTGTAAGTAATGCAATACGCATATTTTCTGCAACCATCATCATGGCAACATCTTTTACTCCAAAATAATTTTTAAGAAAAGGGGTATGCCCACTAAAATTAAAATCTTTTGATTGTACGTTTTTTTTATGAATGGGAGCCGTAACCAGGCCGGCAATCTTGCCAGCTTTTAATGCCTCGGCGGCCATACGCAAACTTATTACTGCATATTTTCCCCCTATTTCATTCAGGATACCCGGTGTAATATTAATTTCTTCGTCCCAGCAATTATATACGTTTACCTGTTTTGGGTTCAGCTGCCCCATGTCTTTAATTACCGAAAAGCTAAAATGCATTTCAGGCAATGATTTTCTATAAAAGTTCAGTAGTTTATTGTTCCCAAAAATAACAGGGGTACAAAATTCCATGATCCTGTTATCACTTAATGTTTTTAAAATTATTTCTGTTCCTATACCATTTATATCGCCGCAGCTAATGCCAATAATGGGTTTATGATCTGTTGAAGGGTTCATATATTATATATATTTAGAAGTTGCAAACTTACAGTATCCTGCTAATATAGTTTTGTATTATCATGCTTAAGCGATGGAAGCCCATAAAAGTATAAGTGAGAATAGTGCATGCGATAAACAATACACAGCGTATTTTTCCGTTGTTACGATGTTATATATACTTAGTAAATAGGGTAATAAACTTTAATCAGCAAAAATGACAGGTAACATGTGGGTTAAAAGGCCGCTATTGCAGATCATTGTCTTACTCTGTGGCTCACCAGTAATGAGCCAGCAAGTGGGTGTAAATATAAATAATGAAAGTCTTCAGTTAAAAGTAAATGTGCAACAGGCTTTTAATTTTGGTGTTTTTGCGCAAGGTGCAACTGGAGGAACCATTTCAATTTTACCAAATGCTTCCAGAGCTGCCAGTGGTTCTGTAATTCCCCTTAACATGGGGGGCTTATACAGCCCGCTAATACTGGAAATAGAAGGAGCCAAGGGAACGGTAATATCCTTGCTGGCAGGGCAAACTACCATTTTAACCGGGAGTAATGGAGGTATTATGAAACTTAAATTGCTGGATATAAATAATTCAATGCCATTTATAATTACCAATGAGGCACCGGCAAAAAACCTGGTTACGATCGGCGCAGAGTTAATAGTAGGGAATATGTCAGAATCTCCTCCCGGTAATTACAGCGGTAGTTTGTATTTGTCTTTTTTGACGGACTAAAAAATAATACAATTTCAATAAATCCAATATCTTGAAAAGACAGTTTACGATCAAAGGACGATCAATCCTTTCTCGTACCTCTTTTTTTATTTCTTTCTTATTTATATGCTGCGGGGTATTTTTATTACCCGGTAAGGTTACTGCACAGCAAAATGAAAATGATTTTGATGAGGTGATTGTTACCATCCAGGGGCAAAATATTGGTACTGCAGAAATCCAGGCACTTGTGATAGCACAGGATTTATATTTACCGGTAAGTGATTTATTCAACTACCTGGCCATAAAAAACAAATTATCAGGCGATTCCATAATTGGGCATATCTTAAACCCGAATGATGTTTTTATTATAGATAAATCCAACCACACAATTTATTATAATAAAATCAGTACTTCATTTCAAAAAAATGACCTGATCTTTTCTTCTAACGAATATTATTTAAAAATAAATTATTTTGGGGTATTCGGGCTGCAATGCAATTTTAACTTCAGGAGCCTTACTGTTGATTTTATCAGCAACATAGAACTTCCTTTTATGAGGGAAAAAAGATTGGATCAAATGCGCAGGAATATCACCAAAGTAAAAGGAGATATTGTAGCTGATACAGTAATAATAAGAAAATTTAAATTATTACACCTCGGTGCATTGGATTGGAATATAGCTTCCACTCAATACCAGGGCAACAATACTACCTGGGCAAAAATAGCTGTGGGTGGCATTCTTGCCGGCGGTGAAACCAATGCCCAATTTTTATTTTCAAATCATAATACGTTAGATATTAGGAACCAGATTTTTCAATGGCATTATGTAAATAATGAACAAAAATATGTAAAGCAAATTAGCCTGGGAACCATCTATGCACCTGGTTCTTATAGTACTATTCCTTCACTCTTAGGTGTTCAAATGAGCAACACGGCTACCAGGCAGAGAAAATCTTTTGGGAGTTGGATCATCAGCAATAGTACCGAACCCGGTTGGATTGTGGAACTGTACATCAATGATGTGTTGGTTGATTATACAAAGGCCGATGCCTCAGGATTATTTTCTTTTGAAATCCCGCTGGTTTATGGAAACAGTAAAATAAGGTATAAGTTTTATGGCCCCTGGGGCGAAGAACGTTCTGCTGAACAATTGATCAATATCCCTTTTTCTTTTTTACCAAAAAATACAGTTGAATATTCATTAACAACAGGTAAAATACTTGATAGCACAAAGAACTTATATGGAAGGCTAAATATAGGATATGGACTTACTAAACAAATAACCATTGGTACCGGGGTAGAATATAACAGCAGTTTGCTCATGAAGAAAGCACTTACTTTTCTAAATGTATCAGCAAGGATTGGGAATTCACTCATTCTTTCGGGTGAATATTCACCCGGCACATTCATAAAGTTTTCTGGTAATTACAGGTTGCAAAAAAAGTTACAAGTAGAAGCTTTGATCATTAAATATGCACCCGGGCAGGAAGCCATTCGTACCTCCAGCCAAACAGATCAAAAACTTATGTTTTCAATGCCATTTAAAATTAAAAATTACAATGGGTTTACCAGGCTGGTATTAAATAAATCAAAATTTTATAAAGAAGAACTCAAAACAGCAGAATTATTAACCAGTATTACTGCCAGGCGTGTAAATGCAAACATTACCAGCTATGCAGTTTTTTATAATAAGCCGGAGATCATGAGTAAACTCGCAATCAATATCCCGATATTTTTTAATGCCCGTTTTACACCACAGGTACAATACCATTTTCAAAAACATGCAATCGTAATGCTGAAAGGAGAATTTGAAAAAAGGGCATTTAACAATATGGTTGTAAACATGGGGTACGAGTATAATAAATTAATTAATACTTCAGCATTTACACTGGGAGTACGCTATAATTTTTCATTTGCACAAGTAGGAATTTATAACCGAAAGGTAGGTAAACATATAAGCAGTACACAATCTGCTTCCGGTGCTGTATTGTTTGAAGAGGGTTTTAAAAATATTAGAACTACCGATAAAAGTAATGTAGGGCAGGGGACCATTCTTTTACTACCATTTCTCGATTATAATTGTAATTACATACATGATGCCAATGAACCCGAAGTATTAAACCTGAATGTAAGGGTAGATGGATGTAAAATAGACCGTAATTCAAAAAAAGCGGCAGTAAAAATTTCTGCATTAGAAGCGTATCAAAAATATTATATAAAAGTAGATGACCTCAATTTTGATAATCCTGCTTACCAGATTAAAAATAAAGTAATAGAAGTAGAAGCGGAACCAAACTTTACCAAAAAGATTGAAATACCGGTATCTGTGTTAGGTGAAGTAAATGGTTATGTAAATAAAAGAACAAATGGAGAACTAAAAGGAGTAAGTAGGGTTATTTTACAAATATATAATGAAGCAGGAAACCTGGTGGCTAAAACACTAAGTGAACAGGATGGTTACTTTAGTTTCCTGGGTTTAATACCCGGTAATTATTTTGTTACTACCGATGCTGTACAAATGGAAAAAGTAGGAATGGCCAACCAATCCGGTATGGTTCATTTTACGATTAAAGAAAACAAAGAAGGTGATATTATAGATAATGTAGCGGTGGTACTTGTTATGGATAAAGCAAATACAGGGCATAAATAAAATGAATAAAAAATAATAAAAATATATCGCAGATATAGCAATATATACTATTAGGTTTCGTTTTATATAACTATAAACTATAACAATTAAAAAAAATTCAATCAAATGAAAAAATCATTAGGAGTCCTTGCTGTTTTTTTAATTACAGCAACTGCTGTTAATGCTCAGGCAACGGCTACAGCCAATGCTTCAGCAACCATTGTGAGCCCCATTAGCATTTCAAAAACAACAGATCTTAATTTTGGTAACCTGGCAGTAGATGCCACAGGTGGTACCGTAATATTAGATCCTTCGCTTGCTGCTACCAGGAACTCTTCGGGAGCCGGTGGTGTCTCATTTCCTGCCAATACCGGAACCGTTTCAGCAGCTGCTTTTACAGTAAGTGGGCAACCAAACTTTACCTTTGATTTTAACGTACTGAATCCTACGATTCAAATCAGTAATGGTGTTGAAATCATGAATGTTGAAAACTTTACAAAAAGTGTTGGTGCCGGCCTTTTAGACGGTGCAGGTACACAAACAGTATATGTAGGTGCTGATCTTATTGTGAATGGTTCGCAAGCGCCAGGTACCTATACCAGTGCTTCTCCTTTTACAGTATTGGTAAATTATAATTAATTTTTATTTCTGAAACTGCATATAAAAATATGCAGTTTCATTTTTTTACTTACTTAATAGCGAATACCCTAAGTAGCTTTTTCTAATAAATATTAAAACCTGCCTTACACATGTTTTATTTACGATTACGCATTTGCGTCATATTAATTTTGGCCTTAGTGGCTGTAGATTCCAATGCCCAGGGCGATTTACTGATCACACCTAAACGATTGGTCTTTGATGGTTCTCAAAGAACACAGGAAGTAAACCTGGCCAATATAGGAAAAGATACCGCTACTTATAATATATCTTTCGTTCAATTTAAAATGGATGAAAATGGAATATTTTCTTCCATCCCCGATACGGATACTACACAAAAATTTGCCAATAAAAACCTTCGTTTTTTCCCCCGAACCGTTACACTTGCTCCCCATGAAGCACAATCTGTAAAAGTACAAATGATCAAATCAAATGAGCTTTCCCCCGGCGAATACAGATCGCATCTCTTTTTTAAAAATGTTTTAAATAAAACAGCACTGGGTGATGATTCACCCGTTAACAATAACGATACGGGTATTACGGTAAGCATAAAACCGGTTTATGGAATTTCTATTGCCACTATCATTCATATTGGGGAAGCTAATGTATCTGCTTCATTGTCCGGGGCTAAATTTATAAAAGCCGGAACTATAGCCGGTCCTTCCTTACAATTTAAAATTAACCGGTCCGGTAATTTCTCAATTTATGGTGATATAAAAGTAAATTATGTATTACCCGGCGAAAAGCCAATTGAAATTGCATTAATGAGAGGTGTTGCTGTATATACACCCAATCTATTTAGAAACATCTCATTGCCTTTAAATAATATTCCCGGAATTGATTTTTCAAAAGGTGTTATTCATATAGAATTCACTGATCCTGCCAGGAAAAATCAAAGGATGAGTGAAATTGAAATAAACTTATAAAAGCATTTCATAATCACAGATAAATTTATATAATATATATACTTGTTTCTAATTGTTGGCAACAACAATTTATTACCTCCTATATCCCAGCTTGCAGTTTGTCTATTATTAGTTGATTCATAATGATATATATAATCACAATATCTTAAAAATTATTACGTTATATATATTCAAATACCTAAAAATCCAATACAATTCAGCAAAAATGAAAAATTTATTACTGGTAATCTCCTTAATCTTTACAGCCCAGTTGGGTTTTGCTCAAAATTCAAGCAAGCACAATGAATTAGTTGAACGTGAAATGAATGCCTACCATGCATTTAAAGTAGGGCAGCTATCAAATAATTTAACCAATGGCGAAGATTATGATGTAAAATACTATCGGTTAGAATTAAGGCTAAACCCCGATACCTCTATTGGAAAATATGTAAAGGGAGCCGTTACCATGTACTTCAAAACATTGAATCCTAATTTCAATAAAATTACACTAGATTTTGCTTCGGCATTATTATGTGATTCTGTTATTTACAAATCTGTGAAACTTTCTTCCGGTGTGGTAAAACAAGCAGATACCTTAAAGATATCTATCCCAACTATTGTAAATGCAGGAACTTTAGATTCTGTAAAAATTTATTATAAAGGCATACCACCTATTACCCCCGGTTTTAGTAATGGAACCGGTTTTGTAAAATCAACACATGGTTCCCCGGTTAAAAATTATATTTATACTTTATCTGAACCTTATTCTGCCTATACCTGGTGGCCTTGTAAAAGTTTAAATGTAAGTGATAAAGCTGATTCAGTAGATATTATTGTAAGTACACCGAGTGCATTTACGGTTGCTGCAAATGGTAAAAGAATCAGTGAGGTTACCATCAATCCAAATACAAAAATTACTACCTGGAAACATAGGTATCCAATTTCTTCTTACCAGGTAGCAGTGGGGGTTGCAAACTATGTGCAATATCCATCAATACCTACATTGGTAAATATTGGAGGTACCAATATGGAGTTATATAATTTAATATTCCCCGAAGGGAATACTGCTTCCGCAGCGATAGCACTTGACAGAACTGCGGATATGCTTACAGTATTCAGCGATAAATTTGGAGATTATCCTTATAAAACTGAAAAATATGGTAATTATAGTTTTGGTTTTGGCGGCGGAATGGAGCATAACACTTTTAGTGGCATGAACCCCAGTACTTATAATGCAACAAATGATTGGGATGTAATTGCGCACGAACTGGGCCACCAATGGTTTGGCGCTGCAGTTACTTGTGGAAGCTGGCGAGATATCTGGCTCAATGAAAGTTTTGCCAGGTATAGTGAAGTGGTTTACCTGGAATTTAAAACCCCGGATCCGTATGTAACTACTACCGTTTCTTCTTATAGAAGCAGTATTAAATCAACAGCTACTAGTGCCAGTTACCAGGCAGAGCCTATTTTACAATATGATACGGCTGATATTATGACCATTTTTAATCCTTCGGTATATGTGTATGAGAGAGGGGCCATGTTTGTAAGTATGCTTAGAAAAACATTGGGAGATGCAAAATTTTTCCAGGCTTTAAAGAATTATCAAAATGACCCATTATTAAAATATGGAAACGCCAGCAATGATGATATGCAACGGCACATGCAGGCAATGACGAGCCTGGACCTTTCTGAAATGTTTGATGATTGGCTTACCAAAAGAGGATATGCACAATATAGTGGCGCATTATGGAATAATTCAGGAACTAATTTGATTCTAAAAATGCCGCAAACAACATACGGCAATTATAATTCTCATTTTGATTTACCCATTGTAGTAAGAGTTAGGAAAACCACTGCACCTACAAAAGATACTACGATTGTGATTTTTGATAAAGAAGGATCCCTGTTACTTTTAAATGATGGCGTGGTACAAATAAATGGATCTACTACTATTCAGCTCCCACTTTCATTTGTTCCTAATTCGGTTTCTTTTGATGATTATTATGAAGTATTAGCTACTGGAACTTTTACAAAGAGTGCAGCGCTATTACCACTAGCGACAAGTATCGTTGATTTTTCGGGCAATAAAGTAAATAAAGATGTAAACCTGCTGCTTCACATTAACCAGGCAAATGATTATGCATCATTTGAGGTAGAAAGAAGTAATGATGGTATCAACTTTAATAAAATCGGAACTCAATTAGATCCACATGGCATGAATGAATTCACTTATACCGATCATAATGTTCCTTTAGGTATCCTGTATTACAGGATCAAAATTATAGACCGGAATGATAGCCGTTCTTATACTAAAACAATCGTGATAAATAGTAAAAACAACTCGTTATATACCATAGCGCCCAACCCTGCAAAAGATTTTATTTTAATAAACAGCAATGAACTAAATGCCAGTTTAGTAACAATAAAAATTTTAGATACCAGGGGACAACTCATGATGAAACAAGGAAGGAAAAACATTTCGTCTAATAGTAAATTAAAAGTGGATGTAAGCAATTTGGCAAATGGTATTTATTATGTAGAAATTGAAAATGAAAATAAAGATAAAATGGTTGAGAAAATAATAGTACTCAGATAGCTTAATCATTTATATCCTAACAAACATCCTGTTTATGAAAAATAATTCGGTAACAAAAAATTCTTTTCAAAGGCTCGTAATACTTATGTTGTGTGCTATCTGCCTGCTTGCAACAAATGTATCCTTTGCGCAACCGGCTATTATATCAATACCGGTAGGTATTGGTTCACCTTGTAGTAACAACCGGGACTCTTTGAAATATTATAATTACAATGACTTAACCAATATATTAAGTCATCGTTCAAATTGTAAACCAAACCTGGCCAGTCCGGGGTTTTCTGATAACCTGGCAACCATACAGTTTAATCAATTTGATGGTTATTTATATTTTGCACAAATTACTGCATCCAGTGGCCAGTACACCACCAATATGTATCGTTGGCTTCCTACCGTATGTCCTAATGGAGCTGCTTTACCCATCTACCAGATTTTTGACAACCAATTGGTAGCTGGTATAGAGTTCGATCCATCTACAGGATATGGATATCAAATAAATTTTGTGGATACCACTGGCGTTCCTGCATTTAGTTATGATGTTACCGGTACTGTAGGTCAATATTTATCTGCTGCCATTGTAAATGGTAAGCCTGCAACAGCACATTACAATGCAACAAACGGAGATCTTCGTTATTGCCGCTCTAATGATGCACGGGGTGTAAGCTGGACGAACCCGATAACTGTTACTTCCACAGGAAATATTGGCCAATATGCTTCTTTAGCGGTAGTGAATGGCAACCCGGCAATTGCTTATTATGATGTTACCAATGTAAGGTTAATGTATGTAAGGGCAACGGATGCCAATGGTACAGCCTGGGGTACTCCTGTAGTAGTAGATGAACCTCCGGGAGCTACCAATGTAGGCCAATATGCAACTTTGGTTGTTGTAAATGGCAACCCGGCAATTGCTTATTATGATGCCAGCAATGGAGACCTAAAATACGTAAGGGCAACTGATGCCAATGGTACAGCCTGGGCTGCGCCCCAAGTTTTAGATGCAGGCGGAACTACAGGTCAATATCCGAGTATGGCAATTGTGAGCAGTAATCCCGCTATATCATATTATGATGCTACCAATGGCGATTTAAGATATATCCTGGCAACAAATACCTCAGGTACTGCATGGTCGGCGCCTGTATCTGTAACAACTGCTGGTAATATCGGTCAATTTAGTTCATTGGCTGTTATTAATGGTAACCCCGCTATTTCTTATTATAATGTAGCAAATGCTGATTTACTTTATGTACGTGCTAATGATGCCAATGGTACAGCCTGGGGTAGCCCAATATCTTTGGCAACAACAGGCAATACAGGCCAATATACTACCCTGACAACAGTAAATGGTAACCCTGCAATAGGATATTATAATGTAACGAACCAGGATATAAAATATATAAGAGCTACCGATGCAAATGGTACGGCCTGGGGGCCTGAAATAACACCTGAAACATCCGGTAATATGGGTCAATATGCTTCTATGGTTATTGCTGACGGTAATCCTGCATTTGCTTATTACGATGCAGGAGGTGCCAATGCCCGTTTTATACGTGCTTATGATAATTTAGGTGATTATTGGTTCAGAAATTCAGGTGTATATGATATGGAATTGCAACAGGTTGATTTCTCAACAAATACCTTAGGGCCATCCAGGCATATCAATTTTGGGCCAAGATATATTTATCGTCAGAGTGGAGACGTGGTAATGACGCCAGGTAAACAAATGCTTGCTGTTTTTGATAATAAATATTTCACCGTAAACTGGCAGGATTATGCAACAGCTAACCCACTTGTTGCTACTTTTATTGATACTTTAAATTTTGGTTCAGGCAATAACCTGGTAGGGCTTGCCTATGCTAGCGGTAAATTAGTAGGTAGTATTCGTGCAAGTTCAGTTTGTAATAGCTTTCACCGTGAAATTGATATCTTAACTGGAGCATTAAACACCATTACCAGCACTGATAATTTTACTTCGGCAGATATGACGAATATCCCCACAGGTATCGGCGCTGCAAAAAAGTTGGTATCTGTTACCAATGTGTCAGGTAACACTTATGATGTAGTGTATGAATTAGTGATAAAGAATTTTGGTGGCACACCCGTGAGCAACGTACAGGCTTATGATACCTTAAATAATATAAATGGCCTGGCAAATAATATCAGCGCTTCCATTATATCCTTTACAGCTCCGGCAGGTATCACAGCAAATGCTGCTTTTGATGGGAAAACGGCTGGTAAATTTAATTTACTTACGCCGGGCGGTACACTTTCAAATATACCCGGCCAAAATACCATTACCATACAAATTAAATGCAGGATATCAAATATTTTACCTGGTATCGTATATAATAATTCAGCTACTACTACGGGGGTAAATTTATTTGGAGATAACCTAAGAGATGTTTCTACCAATGGTTCAAACCCTGATTTGAATAGCAATGATAAACCAGATGATGTGGGCGAAGATCAACCAACACCTTTATTAATAACGGTACCTGCTATTACACCTCCCTGTTTAACCTTAACGAATGTATTATATACACAAACATTTGGAGCAGGTACTGGTTTGGTAGCAGTCATACCCGCACCTGTGGTACCACCTATTGTATTCCTCGCTACTGGTACTAGTTTATATACCTCGGCCCTTACGCAACCGTTGCCTGCAGAAAGATATACCATTACAAATGATGCTTACAATGCAAATAATGCAAACTTCATTCACTTAACAGATCATACGGGTAATGCCAATGGCAGGATGCTGGTGGTAAATGCCGATGCCGCTAATACTACTATGTATAAAGCATCATTTTATACAAGTACCTGTGCCAATCAGCAATATTCACTTTCATTTTATGCTGCCTTCCCAGGTAATGCTAATTATGAAACAGTTTGTAATGCATTTGGGGGCTTCCGGTATCCTCGTATCAAAATGAGAATTAGGGAAGGCGTTTCCGGGTTAATTATTACAGAAACCTCTACGGTCGATATTACTACAAGTGCATGGCAACAATATGGTTTAAGATTCCTGGCACCCGCATCCTATACACAGCTAATTATTGAATTAATTAATGATGCGCCCGGAGGTTGTGGTAACGATGTGGTAATTGATGATATACAATTTGGCTCATGCGATCCTACACCGGTAGTAAATATCAACACAATATCGGGATGTATTGGCCAAACAGCAACATTTAGCAGTAGCTTAAGCGATCCAGCTGCGTTGCCTGGTACCAAAGAATATCAATGGCAGGTAGCGCCTGCAGCGGCAGGGCCATGGGCAAATATAGGGGGTGCTACATCCGCTACCTATGTAATAAATCCTGTATTACTTGCCAATACCGGAAAGTATTATAGGGTATTGGTAGCGGCAACTGGCAATATCGGAAATACAAATTGTCGTTTTGCTTCGCCTGCTATTTTATTGGTAGCAAAATATCCTTCTGTAGATCCTACGAGTGCCAGTAAAAATAAAGACAACATTTGTGCTGGTATAGCGGTAACATTAAGCCAGGTAGGCGGTACCTTAGGTACAAATGCCAACTGGGAATGGTTCTCCGGTTCCTGTGGTTCTACTGTTATAGGCACTAACCCAACACTAGTGGTTACACCTTCTACACCTACTACTTATTATGTACGGGCAACCGGCGATTGTAATGTAACTCCCTGCGTTCCGGTTACCATCTTCATTTCTTGTGATATTGATAAAGACAAAGATGGTATTCCTGATTATGTAGAAAGCTATATGCCAGCTGCTTTTGCAGATCATAATGGAAATGGAATAATAAATGCTTTTGACCCGGCATATCCTGGTTTTGTTGATAATAACAATGATTTTATCAATGATAATTTTCAGGCCGATGGCGATAGCGATGGAGATGGAATACCCAACTACTTAGATACTAATTTCCCCGGCAGGATAGATGTAAATGGCGATGGCGTGGATGATCGCTTTGATATGGACCTTGATGGCATCATCAATATGCTTGACCTGGATAGCGATAATGATGGCATTCCTGATGTAGTGGAAGCGGGTGGTGTAGATGTAAACGGAGATGGAAAAATTGATAATTATACTGATACGGATAATGACGGCTTAAGCCAAAATGTAGATAATAATAATACCGGGGCGTATAATTCAGGTGTAGGATTGGGAAGCATTGACCTGGATGGCGACGGTGTTGCTAACGCAATTGACAGGGACAGTGATAATGATGGCATACCGGATGTAGTAGAAGTATTTGGTGCAGACGTAAATAATGATGGTATCATTGATGGTTTTGTAGATGTAAACGGTGATGGTATTTCTGATAATATTTTACTGGCAAATGCATTATTGCATACCGGGCCAGATGTAAATAATGATGGTAAAGCAGATAGCTATCCAGAAAAAAATATGGACCGTGATGGCCGCCCCAATCCCTATGATTTGGATAGTGACGGAGATGGTATTGTTGACGTAGTAGAAGCAGGGTTCCCCGACACAGATTTTAACGGCTTTATTGATGGGGCTAAAGGGGCTGATGGATGGAGTATTGCAGTAAACAATATGGTTTCATTGGTATTAACAAACACTGATGGAAGGGGCAAACCCGATTACCTGGATATTGATAGTGATGATGATGGTATCCCGGATAATATAGAAGGCCAAAGTACTGCCGGATACAAATTGCCAACTTATTTAGATATAGATAACGATGGTATTGATAATGCCTATGATCTTACACCATATAATAATACCTATGGTGGATCTGGAATCATTCCTTATGATAAAGATGGGGATGGTACACCCGATTACAAAGACCTGGATACTGATAATGACGGTGCATTGGATATTTATGAAGGGAATGATTATAATTTCAATGGGATGGGTGATGAGAATGTAACTTTATTACTCACCGATGCTGATGATGATGGGCTGGATGATCGTTTTGATTCCCTAAACGTAAGTACAAAATATTTTAAAGGCACATCGTATAATATGGGCAATGGTGGCTCCACTTCCGGAGACCCCGTTCCGGGATCAAGATGTACAGTACAGAAATTTAATCCTGCACAAACGGATAGGGACTGGAGGTATATTGGGTATGTGCTACCGGTACAAATGCTAAACTTTAATGCTACGCTTCAAACAAATGACCAGGTGTTACTAAACTGGAATATTTTAACATCAGCAAAAATTGGTTCAGTAGAAGTGCAAAGAAGTACAGATAATGTGAATTTCATGAGCGTTTATTTATCCAATGCAGAAGTACCTGTAAATGAAAGTATATCATTCAATACTGTTGATAATATTACTGAAATTTATAGTACTATTATTTTTTACAGGATAAAGGTTACCGCTAAAACCGGTGAGGTTACATACAGCAATATAGACATTGTTCGGTTATTGAAACCTCATGCTGAAATGACCATCAGCCCTAACCCTGCACATGATTTTGTAATTATTCATGTAGCTTCTGAAAAACAATTTGTAGGTACCATTCGCTTAATAGATAACCTGGGAAAAGTAGTGTTATTGCAAAAACAAAAATTTGAAAAAGGATCAAACAATGTTCAAATCTCAAATCTTGCCCGTTTTGCAAAAGGAACCTATAGTTTACAAGTAGCGCTTGAAAATGCGCTGCTTACAAAAAAACTAATCTTGCGTGCAGAATAATATTTAGTTCCGTGCTGGAAAATGATAAGGCGCTGCCCCCGGGCAGCGCCTTTCTATTGTGCTTTACTCCCATTTTTATGTATTAAATTGCAATATGTACACGCTCAAAAAAGCTTTGGGGCAACATTTTCTTAAAGATGAATCCATCATTGCTAATATTGTAAAAACCCTTCAGCAAGAAAAATTTACACGTTTGCTGGAAGTTGGCCCCGGCGGTGGTGCCCTCACTAAAAGTTTATTATCCATACCAGGTATTGAATTTAAAGCAGTAGAGTTAGATGCAGAAAAGGTTGACTACCTGCATATAAAATTTCCGGTTTTAAAAGATAAGATCATCCATCAAAATTTCTTAGATATGGAAATGCCCTTTCAGGAGTCCTTTATTCTTATTGGAAATTTTCCATACAATATATCTTCTCAAATTTTATTTAAAGCCCTTGAGTGGAAAGACCAGCTACCTGTAATTATCGGTATGTTTCAAAAAGAAGTAGCACAACGGGCCGCCGCAGCGCCCGGTAGCAAAACCTATGGGGTATTAAGTGCATTAATACAACCCTATTACCATATTGAATATTTGTTTGATGTTCCTCCATCCTCTTTTACGCCCGAACCTAAAGTAATGAGTGGCGTTATTAAGTTACGGCGAAAAGAAAAACAATTAGCCTATAAATCAGATAAAAAATATATCCTATTGGTGAAAACAGCTTTTAATCAGCGGAGAAAAACTTTGCGCAATGCCGTTAAAAGCTTATTTATGCCCGATGTACTTCAGCAGGATATTTTTAATAAGCGTGCCGAGCAAATCAGTATTGATGAATTTGCAGCGCTTACTTTTTTGATGCAATGAAAAAAATAGCTTATTTAATTTGTTTATTGTTTTTCGCATCTTGCTATAGCCCCCGCTATGTGTACAGCCCGGCAGCACATAATGTACCTATATTTCATCGAAAGGGAGATGCCAAGCTGGGTGTAAATGCTTCCCTTAATTTTTTTGGAAACAAACGTACCAGCCTGCTCTTTACAGAACCTGCAAAAAATAAAAGTATTGGTATAGATGCTCAAGGCGCTTATGCATTAAGTGAAAAATGGAGTTTGCAAGCTTCCTTTTTTTACCGAAAAGAAAACAATAGCGGAGGCGCCGGCTTTACGGCTACAGATAGTAATAAATTAAATTATAAAAGAAATTTAATAGAAGCAGGATTGGGTTATACAAAGAAACTATCTGCCGATGGTACTTTATTATTACAAATATTTACAGGTATCGGTATTGGAAAATTTATCATACATGAGCAAAGTTATTCAATCAGTTTGCCCTTTACAACCCATTTTCATAACAGCAGCGTTATAAAAGGATATTTACAACCAGCACTTATTTTTTATAATAAGAAATACATGCATGCGGCGCTTTCTCAACGTATTTCGATGTTATGTTTTACCAAAATAAAAACAGATTATACAAATACAGAATTATCTAATTATTTTTTAGATAACCTGTCTCATGGCGCTGTGTTATTTTGGGAGCCGGCATTTGTAAATAATTTCTCTTTTAAAAAATTACCGGGTATCATGCTGGAATATCAATTGGGAGCCAGCCTTTTATTAAATCATAAG
>Ga0154020_10004728_pt1 | contig 16193 bp, 11 predicted proteins | sample Klosneuvirus_201_FD_109709 | JGI IMG/M metagenome (GOLD analysis project Ga0154020, IMG submission 109709) | Active sludge microbial communities from wastewater, Klosterneuburg, Austria - Klosneuvirus_20160825_MG | ecosystem: Engineered > WWTP > Aerobic digester > Activated sludge | place...
TGGGCGGCGGCATCTTCATCCGCAATGTATCGAACCTCGTGTTGTCCGGCACCACCTTTGTCGCGAACAGCGCCGCTGTCGGCGGCGCCGGCGTGTGGCAGACGTCCGCGAACGCCACTTCGTCAGTGACCAATGCGCGCTTTGAGCGCGGAACATCACCCAACGTGGGCGGCTTGAAGACGTTCGGCAGTCTCAACCTGACGGATAGCACCATCATCAGCAACACGACGACGGGGGTGAACGCTGGCGCGGTGTATGTGGGCGGCTTCGCGCAACTGAGCGGCGACCTGTTTCAGAACAACAGCACGGCGGGCAACGGCGGGGCAATCGTCGCGACTTTCTCTACGCCGGTGGTCAATACTCAGTTCGTCAGCAACAGCGCCGCAGCGCTGGGCGGCGCGGTGTTTGCCAACACCGCGGTGCAGTTCACCAACGGGTTGCTTGACCGCAATAGCGCCGGCAGCAACGGGGGAGGCGTCTACGTGCTTAACGGGAATCTCGCGATCTCGGGCACCCAATTGACCAACAACAGCGCAGGCGGCGGTGGCGGCGGAGCCTGGCAGAATAGCGGAGGCAGCGTGCAGTTGACCGGCGGGCTGTTCCAGAACAACGGCGCGGCCGGTAACGGCGGGGGCGTTGTGGCGACCAGTACCCTGACGATGCTAGGGACGCAATTCATCAGCAACAGCGCGACACTTAAGGGCGGCGGAATCTATCAGAGCGCCGGGTTCTTTGTGGGCACGACGGGCGGCCTTTTCGACCGAAATAGCGCGGATACTGGCGGAGGCATTTACCAGGCGGGTGGGCCGCTCACCATCTCTGGCACGGTATTCACCGGCAACAGCGCAACGAATGGCGCGGGTGTGTGGCACAACCCCGGCAATAATATAGCGACGGTCACCAACGCGCGGTTTGAAAGCGGGGTTTCCAACAACGTCGGCGGACTGGTGACGTTCAGCCCGCTCACGCTGAACAACAGCACCATCATCAGCAACACGACGACCGGCGCAAACTCGGGCGCGGTCTATGCGGGCGGACTCACAACGATTGTTGGCACCCTATTCCAGAACAATCGCAACGCGGGCATCGGCGGGGCGCTGGTCAACCACGCCCCCACGAACATCAGGAATTCTCAGTTCATCAGCAACTCGGCCACCAACGCGGGCGGCGGCATCTACGCCTACGCCACGCTCAACCTGACCAACACGCAGTTCCTGAGCAACACGACCGCCGGGCAGGGCGGCGGGTTTTTCAGTGAAGTGGCCGCAACCGTCAACGGTGGCCTGTTCGTGGCCAACCGATGCACCAGCACCAACTGCATCAGCAGCGGCTGGTTTGCCAATACCACCCTCGCCTTAAGCCAGTTCGTGACGATCGCCGACAGCATCAAGACGCAGACAGTGCTGACCCAGGCGCCAGGGGGCGTGTTGCTCCTCAACGGCACCGACGGTCAGACCATCGGCGGCACGAGCATGTCGACGTTGAGTAACGTGGAAGTCGCGAATACGGGCGCAGGCGTCCACCTGGGTCAGGATGTGACCGTGACCAATCGTTTGACCCTGACGACCGATCTTTCTACCCTGCCGAGCTATCGCTTGAACTTGACATCAGGCGCAACCAGCGGCGGGAATGGAGACGTGTGGGGCCTGACCTCACGTGAGCATGCGTTCAGCCTGAGCAGCGCGTATCCGTTCGGCAATCCAAATGTCTCGGTTAATCTCACCGCCGGCACGCCGCCGACTGGTTTGTTGGTGAATCTGCTGCCGGGTAGTCCGATCGGATTCAGCACGGCCGTGTCGCGCACCTACCTTATCACCCCGACCGGGGGCGGCGCGTTCACGGCCACGCTGCGCCTGCGTTATCGCGATACTGAACTGAATGGCAACCCGGAAAGCAATCTCGCGTTGTGGCGCAATACCGCGGGCCTGGTTGGTTTCACGCCCAGCCTGTCGGATACCGTCAACAACTGGCTCGAGTCCGATAGCGTGACCGCTTTCTCACCGTGGTTCATTGCGCCGAATCCGATTGCACTGGCGCTGTTCGTGACGACCACCGGCACAGGGATTGGGGTGGTGACCCCGACCGTTGGCAGCACGCTGTACGGCTATGGCACGGTGGTAACGCTTACGGCTTCTGCGAACACCGGCTCAACCTTTGCGGGGTGGAGCGGCGCGTGCGCGGGGATGGGCGACTGTCCGGTGACGATGACAGCCGACCGCCTTGTGATCGCGACCTTCGTCAAGAATGAAATCAAAGTGTTTTTGCCGCTCATCACGAAGTAGCCTTTGGGGTTGACCCGGCGAGATCACAATCCCCGCGCGAAGCGATCGGATTGTGATCTCGCCAACCATCATTGGGAGGACCGCTAGCGGTACAATCTCGAATCTTCATGCGTACCCTCGTCTCGCTCGACCTTGAAACGACCGGCCTCGATCCTGAACGCGACGTCATTCTCGAAGTTGGCATTCTGGTCTTTCGCGGCCCTGAAGTCGTCGGGGAATACAGCCGGATCGTCAATCCGCAGCGCCCGATACCGCCAAAGATCACGGAGCTGACCGGCATCACGGACCAAATGGTTGAGCGCGAGGGTGTGTCGCTCTGGGAAGCGCTCCGCGAGACTGAACGGTTGTGCGGGAATGCCCCTATCGTCGGACACAACATCGGTTTTGATCTCGGCTTCACCCGGCGACAGCGGGTGCTTTCGGCAAATGCCGCCATCGATACCTTTGAGCTGGCCGGGATTCTCATACCGCATGCCAGCCGCTACAGCCTCGGCGCGCTTGGGCGGGAGCTTGGTATTTTGGAGCCGGCCACACATCGCGCGCTGGACGACGCTCGCGTGGCGCATCAGCTCTACCTCAAGCTTTACGAGCGCGCAATTGGTCTGAGGCATGAGACGTTGGAGGAGATCGCCGGACACGCGGATCGAAGCGGATGGGGCTTGGCGCCGTTTTGGCGCGACGCGCTTGAAGCGCAGGAGCGTGGCGCGCGATTCACATCGACGGCGCCCGCCCGAAGCGCGGCTGCCGCAGATCAGCGCAAACTGGCGGCCAAAGCGCGGACTGAGGCGCGGCCGCTCGTTCCGAATGAGAATACAAAGCCGCTTGATCCGGAACGGGTGACCGCGACACTGGCGCCGGATGGCCCTTTCGCCCGGAGATTCCCGGGCTACGAGTCGCGCCCGCAGCAGCTCGAAATGATGCGGCGGGTGGTCAAGGCCTTTAACGATGGCACGGTTGAGCTGATCGAGGCCGGCACAGGCACAGGCAAGAGTCTGGCTTATTTGATCCCATCCATGCTTTGGGCGATCCAGAATGGCCAACGGGTCGTTGTCAGCACCAATACCATCAACCTGCAGGAGCAGTTGATGGACAAGGACGTGCCGGCGATTCTGAACGCGCTTGGCCTGGATGGGCGGGCCGCGGTGATGAAAGGAAAAGGCCGCTATGTCTGTGGCCTGCGGGTAAGCGACCTGCGCAAATCCGGCCCGCGCACGCTTGAGGAAGCGCGGGTGCTGACCAAGATCCTGATCTGGCAGCCCGATACCATCCATGGCGACACTGACGAGCTGTTCGTCCCCCAGCCGCTGGAGCGGGTCGCGCTCAGCCACTTGACCGCGGAGAACCCTGCCTGCGATCGAAACACATGCAGCGCAACGGATTGTTACTTCAACCAGGCCCGCCGAATGGCCGAGAACGCCCACGTCGTCATCGTCAACCATGCCCTGCTGCTGGCGGACGTGGCCGTTGAGAACAAGGCGCTGCCGGAGTACAAATACCTCGTCATTGATGAGGCCCACCACCTCGAGGCCGCCGCCACTGAAGCGCTTGGGTTTGTCATCGATCGGGACGAGGTCGGGCGCAACCTGGGCGACCTGGCTCGCGGCGGCCGCAAAGCGGCCGGTCTTTTGTCCGATATCGTCACGCAGGCGCGCAGCGCGCTGCCCCCGGACCAGAGCGGGGCGATTGAGGTCCTGTCCGACCGGGCGGCCGCGGCCACCCAGCGCGCATCCCAGGCGTCGACGACGTTTTTTGACGAAGTGCAGGCCTTTGTGGCCAATCAGAATTCGGCTGATGGCTCGGACTACGCCCAACGTACCCGGTTAACAGCCGGGGTGCGCTCCAACCCGGGTTGGGGGTCGGTTGAGCGGGCTTTTGACCCGCTGCTCGACGAATTGACCGCGGTCGCCAAGTCCATCAGCGCCCTGTTTGGCGCCCTGTCCGAGCTCGCTGAAGGCGGGGCGGATGGCATGGACATGCTTCTGGCGCGGGTGAGCGGCGCATCGCGTTTCTTTGTCGAGGCGATAGAGCAATTGAATGGCATCATCAGCAAGCCGAACGACAAGCGCATCTATTGGGCGGAAACCGAAGCGGCCCGAGGCGGACGGGGACGAGGGATGCGGCTCACACTGCATGCCGCGCCGCTTCACGTTGGAGAAATGATCCGGCAGCGCTTGTGGGACCAGAAGGAGAGCGTGGTGCTCACCAGCGCAACGATGCGGACCGCCAGCGCGAGCGGGAAGGCGCTCCCGACCTTTGATTACGTGAAAGGCCGGCTCGAGGCCAATGACGCGGGATCGCTCGCGCTTGGCTCGCCATTCGACTTCAAGAACTCGACGCTGGTCTATGTCGTCTCGGACATGCCCGAACCCAATCAGCCTGGCTATCAGCAGATGGTGGAGCGCGGATTGGTCGAGCTGTTCCGCGCAAGCCAGGGTCGTGGCATGGCCCTGTTCACGAGCTACGCCCAACTGCGCGCGACAAGCAAGGTGATCGCCCCGCTGTTGTTGCGTGACGGCATCATCGTCTATGAGCAGGGCGACGGAGTCTCGCGGCGGGCCATGCTGGACCAGTTTCGGGGTGCGGAGCGGGGTGTGATTCTGGGGACGCGCAGTTTCTGGGAAGGTGTTGACATTCAGGGCGAAAAACTGAGCGCCCTCGCCATCTGCAAGCTGCCCTTCGACGTGCCGACCGATCCGATCTTTGCTGCTCGGAGTGAGACCTTCGAAAATTCGTTCAGCGACTACTCGGTGCCCGAAAGCGTGCTGAAGTTCCGGCAGGGATTTGGCCGGCTGATCCGTTCGCGTTCGGACCGTGGCGTCGTAGCGGTCTTGGACCGGCGAGTCATCTCGAAGCAGTACGGGCAGGCTTTCCTTAATGCGCTTCCCGGGCCTACTATTCAGCGCGGATTGATGACGGGACTGGGTGCCGCCGTCAGCGCCTGGCTGACTTCACCGCGCGGATGATCGGCCCCGAGCCGTTGCTACAATTCACCCCAGATCGCGGTTTACCGCGACTAGGATCGCCCTTCCGAGTCAATACGAGGAGGCGATGCGTCCCGGCTTCGCCGGGGCGCATTGCCTCCGAGGCAGGCTCGGTGCGGCGACATAAATGTCAAGAGCGTTACGACATACACGAGGCAATATGCGAACTGTAGGCATGATCCTGGCGGGCGGCCGCGGCACCCGGCTCACCGTCCTCTCCAACAAGCGCGCCAAGCCGGCCGTGCCGTTCGCGGGCAAGTACCGGATCATCGATTTTGCCCTCTCGAACTGCGTCAACAGCGGCATCACGAATGTCGGCGTTGTCACCCAGTATCGGCCACGCTCCTTGCAGGACCATATTCGGACGGGAGCGCCGTGGGACCTCGACCGGCAGAGCGGCGGCGCTTCGCTTTTGCAGCCTTATCAGGGCCGCATGGATGGCGGTTGGTATGAAGGCACCGCCGATGCGATCTATCAGAACTCGGACTACCTGCGGAATGTGAAGCCGGATCTTGTCCTGATTCTCTCGGCGGATCACATCTACAAGATGGACTACAGCAAGCTCATCCAGTTCCACTCTGATAACAAGGCCGACGTTACTGTTGCGACCTTGCGCGTATCGGTCGAAGAGGCTTCTCGCTTTGGCATTCTGCACGCCGACAACACCATGCGGGTGACGGCTTTCGAGGAGAAGCCCAAGCAACCGAAGAGCACCCTCGCGTCGATGGGCATCTATGTCTTTAACTACGCGACGCTGATGAAGGTGCTGACTGAGGACGCCAAGGCGCCCGATAGCGAGCGGGACTTCGGAAAGAACATCATTCCGAAGATGGTGTCCGACAATTTCCGCGTTTTCGCTTATCCCTTCTCGAGCTACTGGGTCGATGTGGGAACGGTCCAGTCGTACTGGGAGACCCACATGGATCTCCTTGCCGATCAACCCTCCCTCGATTTGCTTGACCGTGACTGGATCATCCACACCCGCTCCGAAGAGCGGCCTCCGGTCAACATCCGGACCGGAGCAATTGTCAGCCACAGCCTGATTACCGACGGGTGCACCATCGAGGGATCGGTTGAATACTCGGTGCTGTCCCCGGGCGTGCGCGTGGCGCGTGGGGCCGTGGTCCGCTATTCGATCATCATGACCGACTGCACGATTGAAGCCGGCGCCGTCGTCGACCGCGCGATCATCGACAAACACGTCCGCATCGGGGCGGGCGCGCACATCGGATACGGCAACGACTACACGCCGAATCAGGACGCGGGCATCTCAACCGGTATCACGGTGATTGGAAAGGACACCACCGTGCCGGCCAACTTCAAGGTCGGGCGCAACGTTGTGATCGGCAGCGACCTGAAGTCCGAGGACTTCACGGGTGACACGATCAAGAGCGGGACCAACTACAAGGTGGAGATGATCGATTGATGCGGGTAGATCATCTTGCGATCGCGGTCCCCGATCTGGACGCGGCATTGGCGTTTTATCGTGATGCGCTCGATCTTGTCTGCGACAGGGTCGAGGAGATTGAGCGCGAGGGTGTGCGGGTCGCATTTCTTCCTGTCGGCGAGTCCGAGATCGAGTTGTTGCAGCCGACTCGCCCGGATACGGGCATCGTCAAATGGATGAACCGGCATGGCCCTGGGATGCACCACGTATGTTTGGAGGTCGCTGATATTGCCGCGGCACTCGAGCGCATCCGCATTCATGGCGGCGAACTGATCAATCCGGAGCCGGTCAGCAAGCCGGACGGCACGCGTTACGCCTTTGTCCATCCGAAGAGCACCGGCGGCGTGCTGATCGAGTTGTATCAGCGGCCAACCCTGGCCTGACTTCTAGTAGTTGAAGATCCGATACGGATGCACATTGAGGACCGTTGTGCCATCGACCTCCGTTTCGCCTGACTGGAGCATCGCGTAATTTCGGTGCTGGTGCCCGTGGAGGACAAAACGCGGCTTCATCGCCCGCATGATCCAATTGATGGCGTGAAAGCCGGTGTGGGCGTGATCGTTCCCATTGTGGATGGCGTACGGTGGGGCATGCGTGACCAGGATGTCCAGGGCCTGCTTGCGGGCCATCAGGGGACCCAGACAGCGCGAGGCCAGGACCCAGGCTCTTAGCCACTGCTCCTGCTGCGTGTATTGATACGGCGCGTCGGCGTTATAGCGCAGGCAGCCATCCAGCCCGCCAATCTGAAGCCCGCCGACTTCCTCGCGGGTCATATCCAGGGGTATCCATCCGCCGGGGTGGGTCTTGATGACGCCATTTGGGCCAATCTCGTATTGGTCGTGATTTCCACGTACATAGACGCACGGTCGGTCGAGGCTCGAGGCGATGAATTCCAGATAGTAAATCGGCAAGTCGCCGCAACTGATCACCAAATCCACATCGCCGACGCGATCCTTGATGGCCGGGCTGTACATCCACGGGATCACCTCATCGCTGACCGCCAGAATTCTCATGTGCTGCGGCGGCTCAGGCTTCGCGCCGTTCGCCTTTGAGATAGGAGCGCATGAACTCGTCCAGCCCGCCGTCGAGGACGGCCTGGGCGTTCCCGGTCTCGCAGCCCGTCCGGGTGTCCTTGACCAGTTGATACGGGTGCAGCACGTAGTTGCGAATCTGCGATCCGAACTCGGCTTCAACGTGCTCGCCCTTGAGGTTGCGCAGCTCAGTTTCGCGTTGGCGCTCCTCCTGCTCCTGCAGCCGCACTTTCAGGATGTGCAGCGCTCGTTCGCGATTCTGGGTTTGACTGCGCTGATCCTGGCAGGTGACGATGAGACCGCTCGGGATGTGGCGGATGCGGATCGCGCTCTCGTTCTTCTGGACATTTTGGCCGCCCGCGCCCTGCGAACGATAGGTATCGATCTCCAGATCGGCCGGGTTGATCTCGATGGTGATGTCATCGTCCTGGATATCGGGATAGACCTCGACCCGGGCAAACGACGTCTCGCGCGTGCCGCCTGCGTTGAAAGGTGACATCCGGACCAGCCGATGGATGCCGCGCTCGCTGCGCAACCAGCCGTATGCGCGCTCGCCTTGCACGCTGAGGGTGGCATTCTTGATCCCGGCCTGATCGGCTGGCACGTAGTCAATTTCAGTCATCTTCATGTCGTGCAGATCCGCCCAGCGCGCGTACATCCGCACAATCATCGCCGCCCAGTCCTGGGCATCGACGCCGCCGGCGCCCGGTTGCACGATGATAATCGCGTCGCGATGGTCGTGTTTCCCGGAGAACATCAGCTCTTCGCCGATCGCGGCGATGGATTCTGCGATCGCATCGCACTCGCCCGCCGCTTCGCGGGCGCTGTCAAGGTCGTCCAGCTCATCGGCCAGATCGACCAGGACGCGCGCGTCCTGCAGCTGGCGATCCAGTTTGACGTAGGCGTCAACCGTGGCGCGCAGACCGCTCAACTCGCGCATCGTCGCCTGCGCCCGCATCGGATCGCTCCACAGGCTGGCGTCCGCCGCGGCGGCTTCTAGTTCTTCGATCCGGGTCTGTTTGGCCAGGACGTCAAAGACGCCCCCGCAGGCTGATCAGCTCCGTGTGTAGCGATTCCAGCCTGGCTTTTGTTTCGATAAGTTGTTCGATCATGATTCAAATAGGTCGTCTACGAATTCCGTCGCGTTGAATTCCTGGATGTCGTCGATCTTCTCACCCGTCCCGATGTATCGGATCGGAATTCCCAACTCGCTGACGATGGCAAACGCGACGCCCCCTTTGGGGGTGCCGTCGAGTTTGGTCAGGATTGCGCCGGTGACGCCCACCGCCCCGGCAAACCCCTTGGCCTGGGCAATCGCGTTCTGTCCGTTTGCGGCGTCAATGACGATCAGGGTCTGATGCGGCGCCTCGTGGACACCGCGCTGAAGCACGTTCCGGATTTTCACCAGCTCCTGCATCAGGTTGTGTTTGGTGTGCAGGCGCCCGGCCGTATCGACAATGAGCAGGTCGGCTTTACGCGAAAACGCCGCGAGCACCGCATCATGGGTGATCGCTCCGGGGTCGATATTTGGCGCGCCGGACAGGACATCCACGCCGAGTCGCTCTCCCCAGACTTGGAGTTGCTCGACTGCGGCCGCCCGGAATGTGTCCGCCGCCGCCAATACGATCTTGCGCCCGCGGCTCTTGTAGAGCTTGCACAGTTTGGCGATGGAGGTCGTTTTACCGCTTCCATTCACCCCGATGACCATGATGACTTCCAGCAGCCGGCGTGACGCGTAATCCGCGGGCGGCGCGCCAATGCTGAGGAGCGCGCGCAATTCCTCCTTGAGCACGCCGCGCAGCTTGTCGGACCGCGTGATGCCCTCGCGGAGCGCCCTGGCGCGCAGACGTTCGATCAGCGTCCCTGCCGTTTGCGCGCCGACATCGGCCTGGATGAGCAGGGTCTCCAAATCTTCCCAGGTCTCGCTGCTGATGTCGGATTGACCGAGCGCAGACTGTATCCGGGAAAAGACGCTGTTGCGCGTCCTGCTGAGCGTGTCTCTAAGCGAAGCCATGATATGCCGGCTTGAAACCGGTCGCTTACTATAATCGATGCGTGCCCACTCCGAACTCCCGCCGCGCCCTGTTGCGCCCCGCGTTGACCTCCGCCCTGGGCGCAGCCGCCATCGTGGCGCTTGTCGTCACCGCCGCGATTTTCCTGCTGTATTTCGGCGTGTATGCCGCCTATGCGCGCGGTCTGTTTGAGTTTCCCTTTGACTACGACCAGGGCGAGGGATTTGAGCTTTTCGATGGGATCCGCCTGGCGCGCGGCCAGAACATCTACCTCGACAACGCGGTCTTCCCATATTACGCCTCGAACTACCCGCCGGTGTATCGATTGCTGCTGGTCCCCCTCATCTGGCTCTTTGGGCCGAAGCTTGTGGTGGCGCGAGTGTTGACCTGGGTGATGTCGCTGGGAATCGGGCTGGCGATTTTCGCCGCCGTGCGGGCGGCCTGGACACGTCGGGATTCAAGTAACGCCGGACGCGCGTTTTGGTTGGCTGGCGCCGTGATTGCCGCGGTATGCGGTCTGGCGTTTTTTGCCGCCAACTATGTGTATCAGATCGGCCCCCTTGCCCGCGCCCACCTGCCCATGGTGATGTTTGGAATGTTCGGCGTGCTGTGTCTGGAGCGCGCGTTTGCGGGGCCACGCCCGGCCCGGGGCTGGGCGACAGCCGGCGTTGCTTTGTTGCTCGTGGCGGGTTTCACCAAGCTCCAGGCGGTGGACGCTCTCGCCGCCGGATTTGGACTCCTTTTACTTCGGCGGCCGCGCTGGGGCGTCGCAGCCCTTGGCATTTCGGCCGTGGTGTCCGGAACAATCGTACTCGCGCTCAACGTCGCGACCGGAGGTCAATTCTGGCTGAACGTGGTGGCCGCAAACGTCAATGAATACAGCCTGGATCGCACCTGGGAGATCTATGCCGAGTTCTGGCGCCTGCAGGCCCCCCTGGTCTTGTGCGGCGTCGCCCACGTTGGGCTGGATCTCTGGACGGCGATACGCAAGCGCTCGACGGAACCCATCTCGATCTGGTCGCTCTACTTTCTGGGCGGGATCGCGCTTGGGATGCTGACCGGCAAGTGGGGGGCAGGTCCGGTCTATCTCATCGCCTCCATTGGCGCCGGGGCTGTGTGTGCGGGCAGGCTGGCCGCGCGTCTTGATTCTTCCTTGGTCAAGCGAATTGGCGCGGGCCCTGGACTCGCCCTGGCCGCGCTTGCCTTCAGCGGCCTGCTTGTCTGGCAGGCGGGATTGAACATTCATTTACCGACGTCAGGCCGTCTGTTTGGCGCGCTTGCGCGCGTATTGGGGGTGGAAAGCCGCTCATCCTACCCGCCGTTTGCATACTACGACAGTGTTGGCTACACCCAACTCGGGCATCTTCTGGATCCCGCTGACATCGCAAATGGGTGGGAAATCGTTGCCGCTGTCCGGAACGCGCCGGGGCCGGTGTGGAGCGAAGAGGCGATGCTGACCCTCCTGGCCGGGAAGGATGTGCTCACAAATCCCACCCAGCTCTACAACTTGTCCAAGGCTGGGTTGCTGGATACCCGGGACATGATCAGCCGAATCCGGCGCCGCGAGTTCGGTCTGGTGATCTTCCGCGCCCAGTTTTATCCGGATGATGTCAAGGACGCCATTGGCCAGAACTACCGCTGGGCGCGGAGCATCAAGATGAACGGATTTGACTACTGGCTGCTCGAGCCGCTGGAGCGCTAATCATTCTGCGGACAATCCCGACGCGACGGCTGCCGCCAGCCGTCGCGTCGGGATATCAGGCAGCACTCAGCCCGTCGGGGATAATCCAATTTACAAAGCGCCTCTCGGACGGAACGCGACAACCGCCGGGCGGGGCAGGGGGTTCCTTGGCAGTGTTTCAAAATGTTCAAGACGTGACCGATCGCCTGCTTCGGCAGGACTATATCGCCAACGATGAGATATCGACAGTGGTGTTTCTGGCCGAACGGATGGGCAAACCCGTACTTGCCGAAGGCCCTGCTGGCGTGGGCAAAACGGAGCTCGCCAAAGTCTGGGCGGCCGCCACCGGTCGTCAGCTCGTCCGCCTGCAGTGTTACGAGGGTCTGGACGAAGCCAAGGCGCTCTACGAGTGGGAGTATTCCAAGCAGATGCTCTACACCCAGCTTCTGCGCGACAAGCTTGGCGAGGTGATGGCAGGCGCGAGCACGCTCGCCGAGGCCGCCGATCGCGTGGCCGCGGAAGAGAGTGTCTTTTTCTCCCGGCGATTCCTGCTCCCGCGTCCCTTGCTGCAGGCCCTGACCAGCGAAAAGCCGGTCGTGTTGCTCATCGATGAGATTGACCGGGCTGACGCTGAATTCGAAGCCTTCTTGCTCGAAATTCTCAGTGACTTTCAGGTCAGCGTTCCTGAGTTGGGCACGATCAAGGCCCGCCATCATCCGATGGTCGTTCTCACCAGCAACAATACGCGCGAACTCAGCGAGGCCCTGAAGCGCCGGGCCCTTTACCTGTATGTGGATTATCCAACGCTTGAATCCGAGCTTCAGATCGTCCGCCTGCGCGCGCCGGACTTGTCTGCCAGCGTGGCGAGACAGGTAGTTGAGGTCGTCCATCGGCTGCGCGAGCTCGAACTCAAAAAGGCGCCCAGCGTGGCAGAGACTGTTGACTGGGCCAAGGCCCTGATTTCGATCAATGCGCGAAACCTGGACGAGAAGACATTAAATGACACGCTCAGCGTCGTGCTCAAACATGAGTCCGATCTGCAGCGGGCACGGCGGGCGTTGACGGGCGGCCGGGCCGGGCGGGAGACCGGATCGCGCTAAATGGATCAGCGCATCGTTGAGTTTGTCGCCGCGCTGCGTTCGGCGGGCGTGCGCGTCTCGCTCGCCGAGTCCGCCGATTCGATGCGGGCAATCGAGGCCATCGGGGTGATCGACCGGGCGCTTTTCCGGAATGCGCTCAAGGCGACTCTGATCAAGGAGCCGGCTGATGTCAAGCCCTTTGACCAGCTCTTCCCGAACTTTTTCGGCTCGGAGGGGCCTGAAATGCAGGCGCCCGAAGGCTTGAGCGAAGAAGAGCAGCAGATGCTGAACGACGCGCTCGAGGAACTCCGCGAGCGCATTCGCGAGGTGATGAAGATGCTCGCCAATGGCGAGCGTCCCTCGCGCGAGCAACTCCGCGAAGCCGCCCAGCATGCGGGAATGCGCGAAGGCCAGCGGGCCAATCCCCAGGTGCAAAAGTGGCTCACCGAGCGGATGCTGCGCGAGATGAACCTGACCCCGGAACAGCTGCGCGACGCGATTGAAGCGCTGATGAAGCAGCTCAAGGAACAGGGGATGAACGCCGACGGGCGCCGCGAAGTGCGCGAGACGGTCCAGGCCAATGCGGAGGCCATGCGCGAGCAGGTCTCGCGCTTTGTCGGGCAATCCATGCTGAATCAGCGCGATGAGGATACCCAGCGTCGGCAAAAAATCGATGAGCTGATGGATCGCCCTCTCAATCGCCTGAGTGACGCCGAATCCGACGAATTGCGCGCCCACGTTCGCCGGCTCGTCGCCCGGCTGCGTTCGCGCGCTGCGCTTCGGCTGCGACGCGGCAAGCGGGGCAACTTCGACACGCGCGGGACCCTGCGGGCCAATATGCGCAACCTCGGCGTGCCGATCGAGCTGCGCTACCGCAAGCGGCATCTCAAGCCGCGCCTCGTCGTCATTGTGGATGTGTCAACGTCAATGCGCCCAGTCGTGGAGTTCATGCTCAGGCTGGTCTACGAAATGCAGGACCAGGTCAGCAAGACGCGCTCATTTGCCTTTATCAGCGATCTGCACGACATCAGTCTGACGTTCGTCGAGCATCGGCCCGAGGACGCAGTGCCCAGGGTCCTGGAGGCGCTTCCGCCGGGGCATTACAACACTGATCTGGGCAACAGCCTGAACACGTTTGCGCGGGATTTCCTCGATAGTGTTGACCGGCGGACTTCGCTCATCATCGTCGGTGACGGGCGGAACAACTACAATGACCCGCGTGCGGATGTCCTGCAGGCGCTGAAGTTGCGTGTGCGGCGGATCGTGTGGATGAACCCGGAGTCACCCTGGATGTGGAATACCGGCGACAGCGACATGGCCCAGTACGCGCCCTTGTGCGATGCCGTGCACGAGGTCGCCACGCTGAAACAACTTGCGGACGCAGTCGATGATCTCTTCAGCTATCGGTAAACCATGAAACCCATTCCAGCCCCGTTTGGGCGCGTCGCAGCGCGAGCAGGTCTCGTGGGCGGCATTCTCCTGGGCGTCACCGTGCTCGCGCAGCAGTGGACGCCTTCGCCCGACCTCAATTGCCTCGGCACCTTGATGGTGCTGGTTGGGTTTGCGACCGTGGGCTGGTATGCGGCCCGCGAAGCGGAGGTCGCCGATCGACGCGCCGGGCAGCGCGCCGGCGGCCTGGCGGGGTTGATCGCGGGGGTGGTTTCCGCAATGGCGCTTTCGGCCCTGTTTCTCGTCGTCGCGCTTGGCCCGGTCACGCCTCCGGCTATGACCGCGCTTCAGGAACAGACCACGCCGGCATCCCTGCGCGCCCAGCTTGAAGCTTTCTATGGCGCTGAGCAGGCCAGTCAATTGATCGGCCAGTCCGGATTTAGCATCGAAGAATACGCGGCTGCTCTGCCGCGGATTACGGTCGCCGTAACGATGGCCTGTTGTGGCCTGGGGTTGCCGATCGTTGGGCTGTTTCTTGGATCCGTCGGTGGCGCGCTGGGTCGCTCGGGGCCGGAGCGAAAGAACCGCGCCGGTGGCTGAGGCTTCGCGCGCGCTGGACCTGGACCGTTCTTTGTCGGTAATCCGCGCCTTGGATCGGCGGGCGGGCCGGCAGCTTGACCGGCTCGACCACTGGCCGCTTGCCCAGTGGTCAGGCGCGCCGGGCCTGCGCTTTGCTGGCAACGATGATGCCGGTTGGGCCGGCGTGCTGGTCGTGCCCGTCGACACGGGTGGACCGGGTGAGTGGCTTAGCCGCGGCGGTGGCCCAGCCTGGGTGCGCTGGATTGGCGTTGACGATCGCGCCCCCGTGGGACCGCGCCTGCGCGTGTTGCTGCGCGCAGCCGACCGGGTTGCGCGTGAGGGCGGATTGACAGGCCTATGGCTGCTGTGCGACTCGGGGGGGTGGCTTGATCCCTATCTGCTCGATGAAGGGTATCGGGCCGTTGATGAGGTCATCACCCTCGAGCGTTCGCTTCGCCGGGCGCGTTCGGAGGCACTTGCCGGAAACTTCGGCCCGATCACGCCGGAAGCCAAACGGATCTGCCTCCGCCCGGCGTTGTTCCAGGATGTTGGGGCGGTCGTGACAGTGGATTCCCGGGCGTTCCAAGATCCATGGCGCTATGCCCCCGCGACGATGGCCCGCGAGCTGTCCGCGGCGTCAGTCGCCCGCGTGGCCCTGGACGGGGATCGCGTTGTTGGGTATACGACTGCCGTTGTGCGTGATGGCGGGGGCCATATCAATCGCATCGCGGTGGATACCGTGGCGCAGGGCAGGGGCGTTGGGAGAGCGCTCCTGGCCGACATCAACGGGCAGCTCGCGTTGCGGGGCGTCACCCGCATCACGCTCAACACCCAGCGTAGCAATGTCGCGTCTCAGCGTTTGTATCGGTCGGCCGGGTTCAGAGTTCTTGATCCGCCGCTCAAGGTCTATCATCTGCCCCTCGCATGAAATCGAAACCGGGACGCGACGACCGTCAGCGCACTCAACGCGAAAGCATCCGGCGCACCCAGGCGACCGGGCGCGCGCAAGCCGATCGGGCCGCGCGGCGCGTCGGCGATGCGAGTGCGGCCTCGGTGCCGATTGGGCCTGGGTTGCGCAGGGCGTTTGTTGTGTTCATTGTGCTGTTCTCTTTGGTTGCGCTTGGCCTGGCGGCCCTTCAGAGCCTGACCTCGGCGCCGGTGAACGCTCCGTTTTTGGCGGCAGCGACCCGCGCGCCTGCCGCCACGGTCACAGCCGCAACGTCTAGGCGAGTTGGGATTGTCAGCGGCCATCGTGGCAACGACACCGGAACGATTTGCGCTGACGGATTGACCGAGGCCGAGGTGAACTTCGACCACGCGATCCGGGTGGCCACTCAGCTGCGCACGCGTGGTTTCGTTGTGGATGTTCTGGACGAGTTCGATCCGCGGCTCAAGAACTACACGGCGAGCGCGTTGCTATCGATCCATGCTGATTCGTGCGCCTACATCAACGAGCTGGCGACTGGTTTCAAAGCCGCCCGCGTGCTCGACAGTACCGTTCCCGTCGATGAAGATCGCCTCGTGGGGTGCATCCGCGCCCGTTACGGCGCGGCCACGGGCTTGCGATTCAACGCCAATACCATCACGTTTGACATGACGAAGTATCACGCGTTTTATGAGATCGCGCCGCAGACACCGGCCGCCATCATCGAAACCGGCTTCATGAATCTCGATCGCGCGGTGTTGACCAAGCGGGCCGATTCCGTCGCCAA
>Ga0154020_10004729_pt1 | contig 16193 bp, 10 predicted proteins | sample Klosneuvirus_201_FD_109709 | JGI IMG/M metagenome (GOLD analysis project Ga0154020, IMG submission 109709) | Active sludge microbial communities from wastewater, Klosterneuburg, Austria - Klosneuvirus_20160825_MG | ecosystem: Engineered > WWTP > Aerobic digester > Activated sludge | place...
CGGGTGGCGCGCTCGCGCAGCCAGTCGGTGGCGCGGTTGCGCGCGATGGCCATCAGCCAGCCCGGGAAGCGGCCCGGCTCACGCACGTCGTCCAGGCGCGCGATCACGGTCATGAAGACCTCCTGGACCAGGTCATCGACCTCGCCGGCGGGCACCCGCGCCAGCACGACGGCGTGCACGGCGCGTACATGAAGAGCATGCAGGCGGGTGAAGGCAGCGCGATCCCCCCGCTGCGCGGCCACCACCAGGGCGACCACGGCGGGATCGGGGGCGTTGCCTGAGGGCGCCACCTGGGCACGATACTCCACCCGAGACAGGACGGCGGTCGAGGTCGACCGTTAACCCGCCTCCGTTCAGCTCTCCAGGCGGTAGCGGCGCAGCTTCTTCTGCAGGCCGAAGCGCGACAGGCCGAGCAGCCGGGCGGCCTGGGTCTGGTTGTTGTGGGCGCGGCGCAGGGCCTCGCGCAGCAGGGTCTTCTCCAGGCGCTCGACGCGCGGACGCACCGCCAGGTCGCCCTCGGCGGCGTCGCCCTCACCCTCGGCGGCGCCGGGGCCGGCGATGATGCGCGGCGACAGGTCGGCGGCGGAGATGACGTCAGCACTGGCCATCACGGCGGCGCGGCGCAGCTCGTTCTCGAGCTCGCGCACGTTGCCGGGCCAGTGGTAGGCCGCCAGGCGGCGCAGGGCGTCGCGGGCCAGGCGGCGCGGCGGGCCGTCGCCGGCGTGCTTGCGCAGGAAGTGCTCGCACAGGAGCGGCACGTCCTCGAGGCGCTCGCGCAGCGCGGGCACGTCGATGCGCACCACGTTGACGCGGTAGAACAGGTCGGCGCGGAAGTGGCCGTCCTCGACCAGGCGCACGAGGTCCTTGTTCGAGGCGGCGACGATGCGGACATCGACGCGGTGCGAGCGCTCGGCGCCGACGCGGCGGACCTCGCCGTCCTGCAGCACGCGCAGCAGCTTGGTCTGCAGCTGGGGCGACATCTCGCCGATCTCGTCGAGCAGCAGGGTGCCGCCGTCGGCGACCTCGAACAGACCGCGACGCTCGCGATCGGCGCCGGTGTAGGCGCCGCGCACGACCCCGAACAGCTCGCTCTCGAGCAGGGTCTCGGTGATGGCGCCGCAGTTGGCGGCCACGAAGGCGGCGCCGCGACGCGGGCCGTTGGCGTGCAGGGCGCGCGCGACCAGCTCCTTGCCGGTGCCGCTCTCGCCGTGGATGAGCACCGGGACGTCGGACGCGGTGGCGCGATCGAGCACGCGCTTGAGCTCGCGCAGCGCCGGTGAGGCGCCGATCAGGCTGGAGTAGTCGTAGCGCGAGGTGAAGTCGTCGCGGCTGGCGCTGAGCTCGACGCGCATCGAGGTCAGCTCGACGGCCTGGCGCTCCAGCTCGGCCTCCAGGCGGCGGTTGAGGTCGGCCAGCTCGCGACGCTGGCTGTCGGCCTCGCGCGCATGCTCGGCGTGGGCCAGCGCGAGCGCGGCCTGATCGGCGATGTCGAGCACCAGCTGCACATCGTCGTCGCGGAAGGCGCCCTTGCGCAGGCGATGATCGACGTAGAGCGCGCCGACCAGGCGACCGCGCACGCTGAGCGGGACCGCGAGCACCGAGCGCAGGTGCAGCGCGGCCACGCTGCGCGCGCCCGCCCAGCGCTCATCGAGCTCGGCGTCGACCGCGACGATGGGGGCGCCCCCGCTGGCGGCGCGCTCGGCGATGGAGCGTGACAGCGCCAGCTCCTCGCCGCCGAGATCGGCGCGCGCGATGTTGCGTGCGACCTGGACCTCGAGGACGCCGCCGCGCGAGAGCAGCAGGAAGCCGCGCTCGGCGCCCAGGATCTCGATGGCGGTGTCGATGAGCTCCTCGAGGATGCGCTCGGGCGACAGCTCGGAGTTGAGGCGGCGGTTGACCGCGAGCACGCGGCGCAGGCGGGCCTCGGCGGCCAGGGTCTGATCGGGGCGGGGCGCGGCGCCGGGGCCGGGGCCGCGGCCGTGCAGGATGGTCGCGGGTGAGGTCATGGGCGACAGCACGGCGGCTGTGGCTGAACCTTCGAGGCGGGCCAGCAGCTGGGCGTCGGGATCGGCCGACAGGCCGGCGCGATAGGCCTCGGGGGTGCCGGCCACGATGCTGTCCCAGGCGCTGCGTGCGGCGGCGAGCTCGCGGCTGCCACGCACGGCGTCGCCGGCGCCGAGGTGCAGCGCGGCGGCCAGCAGCTCGGCGCGGAAGGCGAGGGCGCGGCGGCCGCTGGCGATCAGGCGGGCGACCACGTCGGGCGCCGGGGCGGCGGCTGCGGCGGCGGCGCTGGTGGTGGCGGGATCGGCAAGTGCGACGCGGGCGCGGACCAGCAGGATGCGCAGGGACAGGTCGGCGCTCGTGCTCGTGCTCGTGCTCGTGCTCGTGCGGCGGGACAGCGCGCCGTGGGCCTCGGCGAAGCGGCCAGTCTCGAGCAGGATCTCGATGCCGTTGAGGGCCGCCAGGGTGGCCTCGCGGCTGGCGCCGGCGCTGGTGAACTGGCGCTCGCCCTCCTGGTAGGCGTGGGCGGCGCCGGCCAGATCGGCGCGACGGCGCAGCAGGTCGCCCTCGAGCAGCCGGGCGTAGCCGGCCATCAGCGGGGCGCCCAGGGCGGCGGCCTCGGCGTGGGCGCGGGCGGCGGCGCGGGCGGCGCCGGGGAGATCGCCCAGCGCGATGAGGAGGACGCCGCGGTTGAACAGCGCGCCGGCCAGCTCGGCGGTGCGGCCCAGGCGACCCAGGTCGCGCACGGCGTCGGCGCAGCGCGCCAGCGCGCCGGCATAGTCGGCGCGCTCCTTGAGGGCGGCGCCGAGGTTGGCGGCGTAGACGGCGGCGCCATGCAGATCCGACGCGCGCTGGGCCAGCGTCAGGGCCTCCTGGTAGCAGCCGGCGGCGACGTCGATGGCGCCGCGCTGCTGCGCGACCATGCCGGCCAGCGAGCGCGCGCGCCCGAGCAGGGCGTCGTCCTCGAGCAGGCGCGCGGCCGCGGCGACGGCGTCGAAGGGGCGCTCGGCGGCGTCGAGGTCGCCGAGGTAGAAGCGCGCCAGGCCGGCGGTCTCGGCCAGCGCGGCGCGGGCCCGGGTGCGCGCGGGGGGCTCGCCGAGAGCGGCGCCCAGGGGGTGATCGGTCAGGCGCGAGGCCTCGGCGTAGCGGGCGCGCGCGATCTGAGCCCGGGCCGCGAGGGCGCGCGCCTCCAGGGCCAGGGTGTCGTCGGGTCCAGCGCCGGGTTCGTCGTCGCCGCCCTCGGGCAGCAGGGCCAGCGCGGCGCTCTCGGCGGCGTCATAGCGGCCTTGACGCAGCGCCAGCCGCGCGCCGGTGAGAGCGATCCGCGCCGGCAGGGGGGCGCTGTCGCCGGCCCCGGGACTCTCGCGCCAGGACCTGGCGGCGCGGGTGGCCTGCTCGAGCAAGCTGGTCGCGCGCGGATAGTCGCCCAGGGCGGTGGCCAGCTCGGCGGCGGCCAGCGCGGGTTCGGCTGCGGCGACGCCGGTGCGCAGGCGGGCGGCGTCCTCGAGGTGGCCGAGCGCGCCGGGCACATCGAGGCTGCGCCGCGCGGCCTCGGCGGCGAGCACCGCGGCGTCGGCCGCCGCCGCACGCGGGCCGGCGTGCAGCAGGTGGCGGGCGCGCGCGCGCAGCGTGACATCACCCGGCGGCGCGTCCTCGAGCAGCGCCAGGGCGGCGCGATGCAGCCGGGTCAGCGCTCCTGGCGAGATCGCGCTCAGCGCGGCAGCGGCGTGTGCAGGCGACGGCAGCGACGCGGCGGCGCCGTGCCAGCGCAGCAGGCCGGCGCGCGCCAGGTTGGCCAGGCGGGTGGCCAGCTCGGGCATGGCATCGCCCAGCATCGCGTGCAGGGTGGCGAGGTCGCTGGGCGTGGACTGCACCGCGAGCGCGGCGGCCAGCTCGCGCTCGGCAGCGGGCAGGGCTTGCAGGCGCCGGGTCAGCAGGGCGCTGGCCGAGGCGGCGCGCTCGCGCGTGAGGTTGGCGCCCTCGCCCGCCACGATGGCGCGGGCCAGCTCGACCGCCAGCGCGGGCGAGCCCGACGCGAGGTCGACCACGGTGCGCTGGACGCGCGGCTCGAGCGGCGCGCCGACCAGGCCGCCGACCAGGGCAACGACATGCTCGTCCGCCAGGGCCTCCAGCAGCACGGTGCGCACCAGGGCGGCGGGATCGGCGGCGGTCAGCGCAGCGGCCAGCGTGGGCGTGGTCTCGGCCAGCACGGCGAAGCGGGCGCTGCCGGGTTCGCCGGAGCGCACCAGGCTGCGCAGGACGTCGGCGGCGCCGCCGGCGTCGGCGTCGGGCAGGTGCAGGACGTAAGGGCCGGCGGCGGCGGCGGCCACGATGCTGGAGGCGGTGGCGGCGACCGAGGCCTCGCGACGGCGCGCGAGGTCGCCGCCAGGGGCGGGCCGACTCGTGCTGGTGCTCGTGCTCGTGCTCGTGCTCGTGCTCGTGCTCGTGCTCGCGCTCGTGGCGCGGGTGGCGAGGACCTCGGCGACGGCCTCGAGGTCACCACCCACGATCTCGAGCGCCCTGCCCTCTTGCGCCGCCGCCAGCTGCGCGGCCTGCAGCGCGGCGCGGGCCACGCGCGAGCGGCCCGAGCCGGGACCGCCCGCGATCAAGATCACCACCGGGCCGGTCGCCAGCGCCTCGACCACGGTACGCAGCTCGCGCGAGCGGCCGAGCAGCGGCACCTCGCTGGGCGGTGCGCTCTCCGGGCTCGACACCGGCTCGGCTCCGAAGCCCTCGCGCACGCGCGCCAGCGCAGCCAGCACCGCGCGCGCCGACGAGGGCCGCTCGGCCGCCAGCGGCGCCATCAGCGTGGCGATCAGCGCGGCCAGTTCGGGGTCGAGCCAGGGTGCCAGCTCGGGCAGCCCGGGCGCCTGGCAGGCCAGCGCGGCGCGGATCACAGCGCCGCCCTCACCCAGGTACGGCGGCCGCCCCGCGGCCAGCTCATACAGGGTGGCCCCGAGGCCGAACAGATCGATGGCCGGCTCGTGCGAACCGACCAGGGCCTCGGGCGCCATGTAGGCTGGCGTGCCGCGACCGACGGCGTCGCCGCCGCGAGCCCGGCTCAGCCCGAGATCGGCCAGCACCGCGCGCCTGGCGGCGTCGACCAGGACGTTGTCGGTCTTGACGTCGTGGTGGGTCAGGCCGGCGCCGTGCAGCTCGGCCAGCGCCGCGGCCAGATCGGCGCCCAGGCCCGCCAGCACCGCGCTGCGCTCGGCCTCGGGCTGCGCCGCCACGTGCGCGCGCACCGGCGGCCCGGCCAGGTGGTCAGCGGTGAAGAACAGCGCGCCGGCGGGCAGTGGCCCCGAGCGCACCCGATCCAGCTCGTGCACCCGCAGCAGGCGCGGATGGCCCAGCGCGGCCAGCCGTCCGAACTCGGCGCCGAGCTCGGCGCTGTCGCCAGCGAGCAGCTTGAGGGCACGCTCGGCGCCGCCATGCTGGTGGTCGCGCACCAGATACACCCGACCGCCTGCACCGGCGCCCAGCGGACGCACCAGCTGGTAGCGCTCGTTGACTCGCTCCGACGCTGGCAACTTGGTTGACATGCTCTCGATATCGCCGCTGAATTCTTTGTAACAGCCCGGTGATGCAGCGTCAACTCCGATGCGGTTTCGGGGTACGCGTTTTGTGGCAGGGGACGGCCATCTGGGATAGCTTGTGGGGGTTTTCATGGCTCATTGCCCAAGCTGCGGCGCCAGCCGCCCGAGCAGCGGTCCCTGCCCCAGTTGTGGGGGCGTCTCGCCCACCATGCCGCCGCGCCGCGACCAGAGCATCGAGTCGCCACCGCGCGACGTGGGCGACGCAACCATGCAGCGGGTCAGGGGGCTGGCCGACGGCTGGGCGCTCCCCGGGGACACCGGCCGCCTCAAGGTCGTGCTGCCGCCCGCGCTGCCGCCCGAGGCGCCGCCGGCTGCGACCGCCACGCCGGAGCTGGCCACCGGCTCGGGCGCCGGGATGCTGCCGGGAGCGCTCGACGCCGCCATCGAGGCGCTGGAGGGGCCCGACGAGTCGGCCGAGACGCTGCCGCGCGAGCGCGTCGAGCCCGCCGAGCTGGCGCCCCGCCCGCTGCCGCTGCCGGCACCAACTCCGACGCCACCGCCACCGCCACCGCCGCCCGCCCCGGCCCAGGCGCCGGCGCGCCCGGTCGACCACACCGCCCGAGGCCGCGCCATCACCGGCTCCGATGGCCTCGACAACGACGCCACCATCCAGCGTCCGCGCGACAAGCCCATCACCGCCGCGGGTGCGGTCTCTCGCGCGCGCCCAACCCAGGCCGCGCTGGTGCCGCCGGCGCCCGCGCCACCACCACCGCACACGCGCCCGCCCGCGCAGCCGCGCTCCTCCGAGGCCTCACCGGGGACGCAGCACGCGGCGATGGTCCCGGCCGCCGCCGCGCGCCGGCCGCCGCCGCCGCCACTGCCGCGCGCGGGAGCACCGGGCGCCGCCGCCCAGGCCAGCGCCGACCTGGCCATCGCCGTCGCTCTCGCGGACGCCGGCGTCGAGGCCGCGCCGCCCGCCAGCCCGCCCGCGGTGGCACCAGGTGCCCCCCGCGCGGTGTCCGCTCTCGACCTGGTCAGCGCCGCCGCCGCGCGCGACCTGCCCTCGGGCGCCCAGCCGCTGCTGTCGCTGGGCCACGGCCCGCTGCCGCCCGACGCCACCACCATCGAGCCCCTCACCTATGGCGGCGTGGCCGCGCCGACCCGCGGCATCGGCGCGTCGATCCGCTACGCGGCACACGTCACGCTGTACTCGGCGCGACGCTTCCGCCTGCTGCGCGAGCTGCGCAGCGAGGCCGCCAGCAAGCGCGCCCTGCGCACCCAGCGCATGACCGAGCTGGCCGAGCTGGCCCTGACCCTGACCGAGGTGCCCCACAAGGCGGTCGACGCCCGGCGCCGCCAGCTCGACGTGCTGGCCGATGAGCGCAAGCGCCGCGGCGCCACCATCACCAAGCACGAGGCCTCGCTGGCCGCCGAGCGCGCCGCCTACGCCCGCCACGAGGAGGCCGCCAAGCAGCGCAACGCGCAGATCGCCGACCAGATGGCCGGCCTGGAGTCGCGCCTGCGCCCGGTCGAGCGCGACCACGCCGGCCTGGAGCGCGAGACCGATCGCCTGGAGCGCGAGAACGCCCAGCTCGGCAAGCAGATCGCCAGCCTGGAGGGCAAGCTGCCCAGCGGCGCTGGCGCCACCGCCGAGCAGCAGCGCGTCGCCGTCGAGGTCGCCGGCCTCAAGGCGCGCCGCGAGGCCATCGAGCGCGAGGCGCCCGAGCTGGAGGCCCGCGTCGCCGCGCTGGCGCCCACGCTGGAGGCCCTGCGCATGGACCTCGAGGCCGCGCGCGAGGAGCAGAACGCCAACCGTCGCGACCTCAGCGCCAAGGAGCAGCGCATGCGCGACACCTGCACCGCGCTGGACACCGAGATCGTGCGCGAGCGCGGCGAGCTCGAGCGCCTGGCGCTGGAGGCACAGTCCGCCACCCGCCTGCTCGGCGAGGAGCTGGAGCGCGATCGCATCCTGCACCCGCGCCTGACCGCGGCCTACCGCGGCGTCGACGAGCTGGGCGGCGCGCTGACCACGCTGGAGTACCGCATCGCCGAGCTGGAGAAGGAGGCCGCCGGGGTCGACCGCGCCGCGGTGCGCCGCGCCGCGCTGGTGCTGGGCGCGGGCGCGCTGCTGATCATCGCGCTGGTGCTGTTCCTGATCCTGCGCTGAGCGGCGGCCTGGTCATCCGGCGCGCTCAGACGCCGTACTGCACCAGGCGGTTCTTGCCCGAGCGCTTGGCGCGGTACAGCGCCTGGTCGGCGGCCTCGACCAGATCCTGGCGCGTCTCCAGCTCGGGGCGCGGGTAGGTCGCGACGCCGATGGAGATGGTCAGCGCGAGATCCATGGCGGCGAAGCGCGCCTGGGCGATGCGCTCGCGCACCCGCTCGGCGATGATCGACGCGCCGGCCAGCGGGGTCTCGGGCAGGATCAGCGCGAACTCCTCGCCGCCGTAACGCGCCACCACGTCGATGCCGCGCCGCCCGTCGGCCAGGTGCTGCGCCACCTCGCGCAGCACGATGTCGCCGACCACGTGGCCGTGGCTGTCGTTGAGCAGCTTGAAGTCGTCGATGTCGATCATCAGCAGCGACAGCGGGTGGTCGTGGCGGCGCGCGCGCTCGAACTCCTCGCCCAGGCGCACGTCGAAGAAGTGGTAGTTCTTGACCCCGGTCTTGTCGTCGCAGATGACCATCTCGTACAGGCGCACCTGCTCGCGATGGGCGCCCTCGAGCTGGGCGTAGGCGGCCGACAGCTCGCGGCTGCGGCGGCGCAGCTCCTGGGTGACCTCGTAGTGTTCCAGGGCGCGACGCACGATCAGACGAAGCTCGTCGTTGCGCCAGGGCTTGGTGATGAAGTGATAGACCTGGCCGTGGTTGATGGCCTCGATGAGCTCGTCGGTGTTGACCGCGCCGGTGGCCAGCAGGCGCACCACGTCGGGGTAGGCGCTGCGCACCTGCTTGAGCAGATCGATGCCCGACATCTCGGGCATGCGCTGATCGGCCACGATGACGCCGATGGGATGGCGGGCCAGCGCGCGCAGGGCCTCGTCGGGGGTGGCGGCGAAGTAGGCGTGGCCGAGGAAGGGCGCGTCCGCGAAGACGCGAGCCATCGCGCCCAGCAGCTGCGTGTCGTCATCCACGAACAGGACGTCGTAGCGCACTGCGCGCATCATAGCGCGGCCGCCGTGGTAAAGCAGGGACATGCTCGACGGCCTCCCGGCGCTGCCGCGACGTGCGCTGCTGCAGCTGGCGGCGTTCCGGCTCTGGCCGGGCTGGCGCGACCCCGGGCGGGCGCCGCATGACGAGCTGGTGCGGCGCCTCGGCGGCGCGCTGTCGCAGCCCGAGGTGGCGCGCGTGCTGAGCGCCCGGCTGCGTCCGGGAGCGCCCTTTCACCGCGAGTTCCTCACCGCGGTGCTGGGGCCGCCGGCGCTGGAGTATGCCCTCGGCAGTGTGGACGACGTCACGCTCGGGCACGCCGCGCGCGTCCTCGGCGTGGCGCGGCCGCTGGAGGGCAGCGCGACGGTGCGGCGGCGCCAGCTGGCGGCGGCGCTGCGAGCGCGGCCGCGCGGCGTGGTGCTGCCAGCGCTGGGGTTTCAGCCCGACGCGGCGCTGTCGCCCGCTGAGCTGGAGGTGCTGGCGGCCGCCCGCACGGCGCACCAGGCGGCGCGCGACGCCGAGGCGACCCGCGTGGCGGCCGAGATGGTGGCGCTGATCCGCGAGCGCGCCGGCTCGCGCCTGACCCACGCCGGGGCGCCCGAGGCCGACAAGGGCAAGACCGCGCAGGCCTTCGAGCGCCGGCTGGCGGTGTGGACCGGGCGCGAGGCCGGTCGCGGCGCCGGGCCCGACTTCGACGTGGTCGAGTTCAAGGCGGTGCCACTGCTGCGTGGGCCGCGCATCGGGGTGCGCCCGGCAGACGCCAAGATCAAGCTGTGCGGCGTGCGCGTCGAGCCGCGTGACAAGCTGCGCCACGTGGTGTGGGGCTTCTTCTGGAAGGACGAGGACGTCATCGCGGGCGCGGTGCACACCTTCTGGCGTGAGGCGGACATCGAGGCGCTGCTCGGCGGCGACGGCATCGTGGAGGCGCCCGCGGGGGCCTCGGGTGCGGGACAGCGCGCGCTGTATCTGCGTTCGCGTGTGCTGCGCGAGCGCGGCCTGCTGCCGGGCTGAGCGCGCGCCGACGCAGGCGCCAGGCGCCAGGCGCCAGGCCAGGCGCAGCGCAGCGCTACGGGGTGCGCGTGGCCTTGCGCTGCATGCGCTCCAGCGCGGCGGCGGCCAGGGCGCGGATGCGCGGATCCTCGTGGCCGCTGGAGACCAGCTCGAGGTAGCTCTGGGCGTCGTCACCGCCCAGCGCGGCCAGGGCGTCGAGGATGCGCCGCATGCTGTCGAGGTCCTTGAACTCGATGGCCTCGGTCAGCGGCTTGACCGCGCTCGGGTCGCCGATCTCGACCAGCGCGCCGATGGCGGCGTCGCGCACGTCGGTGTCGGGGTCGCGCAGAAAGCCGGCCAGGCGACCGACCAGGCCGCGCGACCGGCGCGCGCCGGCATAGCGGATGGCCATGGCCTTGAGCTCGGGGTCGGGCGAGCCCAGCGCGGCGCCGATCTCGGCCGGGTCGCCCGAGCGCAGGCGCTCCTCGGCGATCAGCGTCTCCAGGGTGCCCTCCAGCGCGCGCTCGGCGTCGACCTGCACCCGCGCCGCGACGTCGGCGGCGATGGGCAGCTGGACCTCGCGCTGGGCCACGCCGCGGGTCAGGCGCGGGCCGTCCTCGGGGCTGCCGCCCACCGGCGTCAGCGTGATCTCGAGCAGGATCTCGGTGATGGCCGGGCCGCGCGTCTTGTCGCTGGCCTGCACCGGCCGGTCGGGCTTGCCCTTGGCGGTGGTCAGGCTGGCGACGTCGATCTGCAGCTTGTGGGTGGCGCCGCCGCTGTCGGCCTCGCCCAGGAAGGCGTCGCTGGCCGCGAGCACGCGCTGCGCGACCTCACGCAGCCTGGCGCCGTCCAGGGTCACCAGGCGCAGCGGCGGCGGGGTGGCGTCAGCGACCTTGATCTCGATGATGCGGGTCCGCGGCAGCGGGGTGTCGTCGGCGGCGGCTCCCGGCCCGGCGCCGGCGCCGGAGTCGGCGTCGCCTCGCCCACCGGCGTCGACCTGGGCCCGCGCAGGCTTGCGCTTGCAGCCGCACAGGGTCGCCATCAGCGCCAGAGACAGCGCCGCCATCCCCACAAGACCGGCGCGAATCAGCTGCCGATCTGTTTGCATAGTGTCAACAGATCATCACCTGGCTTGTAGAAGTCGGGGATGCGCCCGACCTCCAGATAGCCATGCCGCTCATAGAACGAGCGCGCCGCGCCGTAGGCCTCCTCGACCGAGGTCTCGACGCGCACGCGCCGGCCGCCGGCCGCGGCGATGACGCGCTCCATGTCGGCCACCAGGGCGCCGCCGATGCCGCGCCCGCGCGCCGCCGCCGCGGTGCACAGCCAGTACAGATCCCAGGTGCTGTCGGTCATCGGTGTCGGCCCGTAGCAGATGTAGCCGACCGCGAGCCCACCAGCGTCGGCATCGGTCGCCACCAGCACCCGGTAGTCGGCGCGCGCGTCGTCGCCATGCTCGACCGCGCTGTCGACCAGCTCCAGCGCCACCGCGACCTCGCTGGCGACGAAGGTGTCGGCCTCCAGCATGGCCGCGATGGCCGGGCGATCGCCCGCCTGCACGGCGCGGATCACAGCGCCTCTGGATCGGCAGCCGAGCGCGCCAGCGCGGCCTCGGCGATCGACGCGATCAGCGCCGGATAGTCGAGGCCAGCGGCGCGCGCCGCCCGCGCCACGCCGGCGTCCTCCGAGATGTCACAGTTGGGATTGACGTCGATGACGTACGGGGTGTCGTCGGTGGTCAGTCGGATGTCACAGCGGCCATAGTCGCGCACGCCGACCGCGGTCAGCGCCGCGCGCGCCGCGGCCTCACAGCGCCGCTGCTGCTCGGACGTCAGCAGCGCCAGCACCGGCTTGGTGCCGACATACTCCTCGTGCTGCTCGCTCCACTTGCCGTTGTAGGTCACGATGCGCGGCAGCGCGGCGGGCAGGTGCGCGAAGTCGATCTCGTGGATGGGCAGCGCGCGCGACGCCGCGCCGTTGCCCAGCACGGTGACGTACAGCTCGCGGCCGTCGATGAAGCGCTCGACCAGCGCCTCCTGGTGGAACTCGTCGTGGACGCGACGCACGCGGTCGGCCAGCGCCTCCGGCGTGCGCACCACCGAGCCGGCCTCGATGCCGATCGACGCGTCCTCGCGCCCTGGCTTGACGATGACCGGGAAGCCCAGCACCAGCGCGGCGTCGGCCGACTCGCCGGGCGCGATGGCCACCGCCTCGGGCGTGGGCACGCCGCGCGCGCGCATCAGCTCCTTGGTGCGCGACTTGCGCAGCGCGGTGCCCAGTGCCAGCGGCGCCGACCCGGTGTAGGCGATGCCATAGAGGTCGAGCAGCGCGGGCAACACCGGCTCGTGGCGGGCGTCGCGCAGCAGCGACTCGCACAGGTTGAAGACCAGGTCGGGCCGGTGGCTGCGCACGCGCTGCACCACCTCGCACACGTCCTCGCCCGACACCGCCAGCAGCTCGGCCGAGAAGCCGCGCTTCTCCAGGGCGCTGCGCACCCCGACCGCCATCGCGACGACGTCGGAGTTGGCGCGCACGTCGGTCACCAGCCAGTCGGCGTTGTAGGCCACCAGGACGCGACGGATCACGACCACGCCCCCTGCCCGCCCGGCGCCAGCGTGCGCGCCAGCGCGTCATCCTGCCAGGCCGCACCACCCAGCGCGGCGGCGACGCCGGCGCCGACGCGCGCCGCCAGCACGGACAGCTCGGGCAGCGCACGGGCACCCTCGGCGACCAGGGAGGTCACGCGCGCGCAGGTCAGCCCGCACGGCACGATGAGGCCGAACGGCCCCGCCGGCGACAGATCCACGCTGACGTTGAGCGCGAAGCCATGGATGGCCACGCCGCGCGACACGTGCACGCCGCACGCCGCCAGCTTGCCACGCTCGGTCCACACACCGGCGGGATCGCGGCGCCACTCGGCGCTGACCCCGAGCTCGCGCGCGAGCCGGGCCAGCACGCCGGCCACCAGCGCCAGCGTGGTCAGCAGGCCGCGACGCAGGCGCACCACCGGGTAGACCACCAGCTGCCCGGGGCCGTGATAGGTGACGTCGCCGCCGCGCGTGGTCGGCACCAGGTCGACGCCGCGCGCGGCCAGCGCCTCGGGGGACAGCAGCACGTTGGCGGGGTTGGCGCCACGACCCAGGGTGATGACCGGGTCATGCTCGCACAGCAGGACCGCCTCGGCGCCGTCGTCTCCCGCTTGCACGCGCCGCCTGAGCTCCTCCTGCAGCTCCCACACGGGCTGGAACCCCACCCGCCCCAGCCAAGCCCAGCGGACCCCGTGCGTCACGACCAGAAGCTTACCCTTCGGACAGGTCGGCGAAAAGCTCCGGATCGAGGTACTCGACGGGCAGCTGCACCTTGAGCACCCCGACGCCGTGGCGGATCAGCAGATCGGCCAGCGCATCGCCGTCGATGACCGAGATGGCGGCGCCACCCACGGCCAGGCCCTGGCGCGCCTCGCCGAGACCATCGGTTCCCAGCCGGCCGACGCCGATGAGCAGGCCCTCCTCGAACTGCTTGAGGCGCACGCCGACGCGCAGCTCGCCGACGGCCTTGCGGCCGAGGTCACCCTCGCCGGCGCGGATGCCGATGAGGACACGCACCGGCAGCGCACCGCGCGCCAGCACGGCGCCGTAGTAGGTGACGCCCTCGCCGCGCTTGATGTTGGCCAGCTCGGTGTAGCCGACGCGCTCGAGCAGCACGCGCACCAGGTGCTCGAAGGCGGTCGGGGGCAGGCGGCCCAGGCGGCGGCGCAGCGCGATCCGGGTCAGCGCGCGCAGCTCGGCCTGCTTGCCGGTCAGCTCCTTCTCGGCCGTCATCAGCTCGGGCTCGAGGCGGCGGGTGGCCAGCGCGAACAGCCCGTTGCCATGGTGGCGGATGCGCGGACGCAGCCCCTGGCCCTGGCGATCGCGCGACTCCTGCAGCATGGCGGCGCGCAGGGCACGCCAGACGTCGGGCGCGTCGGGACGCACCAGGCGACGCTTGACCGCCATGTCGGCGATCTGGCGGTAGTGCACCGGGCGACCGTCGCCCTGGGTGCGCAGCACCTCGTAGGCGGCGTCGGCCAGCGGCACCGAGCGGAAGCCCCCCGGGTCGGGCCGATTGACGTGGACGACCTCGGGCTGGCGGCGCGGCGCGTCGCCGGGCTGGGGCTGCTGCTCGTGGCTGGGCGGACCTTCGCTGCCGGCGTCGGGGTCGGCGCCGAAGCCGCCGCCGTCGTTGTCACGTGACTCGGCGGGCGGGGTCGACATCGCGGCCTCGGCCACGGCAGCGACCTGGGACGGTGGCGCGCCGGCATAGCTCGAGGGCGCGGAGGGCTCGGGCGGCAGGAACGGACGCGGCACCGTGACGTAGGCTGCTGGCGGCGGCGGGCTGCCGGGCGGACGCACACGCTCCATCGCGGCGTCGAAGCTCATGGTCACGGGCGGACGGCTGGGCGGGCGCGGCTCGCCGCCGGGGCCGCCAGGCCCCTCGGGCGCTCCGGCCTCGGCGTCGGCGTCGTCACGGTCGTCATCGAGACCGGCGTCGGCATCACCCTGGTCGGCGTCGAACGGCGCGCCACCGGGGGCGCCACCGGGGGCGCCGGCCAGGCCGGCCTCGGGGCCGCCACGACCACGGCCGCCACGACGACGGCGACGACGACGACCGGTGCGCTCGCCCTCGCTGGCGGCGGGCACCCCGGTCAGCGGCAGCTGCGCCACCGGCGCGGCGGGCGCCGGCGCGGCGGGCGCCGGGGCGTCGCCGAGGTCGAGCTCGATCATCTCGGGCTCGGGCGCCTCGACCGGCGCGGCGGCCTCGGCGACGGCGACGGCGGCGGCCTTGGCCTTGCCGCGACCCTTGGGGGCAGCGGCGGCCTTGGCGCGCGCCGGCTTCTTGGCCGGCTTTTCAGGCGCCGCAGCAGCCTTGGCGGCCGGCTTCTTCTTCTTGGCCGGCGCGTCGGCCTCCTTCTTGTCTCTCTCTTTCTCTTTCTCTTTCTCTTTCGCCACCGGCGTCTCCTTCGGCTCGGCAGATCGCACCGCACGAGGCGGATAGATCTTGAGCCCGAACGTACCCGCGGCGGCGCCGCGCGTGAGCGGCGTTTCCCCGGTGGTCTTCTTCAGCTCGGCGAGCAGCCGTGCCTGCATCTGACCCTCTGGATCCTTGCCAACCAGGGAGAGCAGATTGCGAGCAATGGCGAGCTCGGTGAGCTTCTTCACGTGCAGCGGCCGACCCTCATGCTTGAGGATCTCGATGGCCGCCTCGACGAACGTCATGAGGTCGTGGCCCCGGCGAAATTTCAGCAGTGGTAGCCCGCCGTGGCAATGGAAGTCAAGGACGGGTTCTCAACATCGCACTTGCGAAAAGTTGCCCCGGCCTGGCCCGGCGTGTTTCCTGGAACGGACACGAAGCACCGTGTCTCGCCCGACGCAGCGTCGCGAATCTCGCAGGAAATCGGCGAGATCTGCGCGGCATCGGGGTTGCTATAGCCATCCCTCGAACCCTTTCGGAGTCCCGCCATGCGTCGCAAGAAGATCGGTGTCCTGATGGGCGGCCTGAGCGCCGAGCGCGAGGTCTCGCTCAAGACCGGCGAGGCCATCTTTTCGACCCTGATGGAGCGCGGCCACGACGCCTATCGCATCTTCGTGGATCGCGACGTCGATCTGGTGCTGCGCCAGGCGCGCATCGAGGTCGCCGTGCTGGCGCTGCACGGGCGCTATGGCGAGGACGGCTGCGTGCAGGGGCTGCTCGAGGTGCTGGGCATCCCGTACACCGGCTCGGACGTGCTGTCGTCGTCGCTGGCCATGAACAAGGTCAAGGCCAAGGAGATCTTCCGGCTGCGCAACCTGCCCACGGCGCCGTACTACACGCTGACGCGCGACCAGATCGCGGGCCCAGGGTCGCTGGCCGATGGCCACGGCTCGTTCGGCTTCCCGGTGGTGGTCAAGCCGGCGTGCGAGGGCTCGTCGATCGGCGTGACGATCGCGCGCGCCGAGGACGAGCTCGAGGCCGCCGTCGAGGAGGCGCTGCGCTGGGGCGACGAGGTCCTCATCGAGCGCTTCGTCGAGGGCAAGGAGATCTGCGTCGGCATCCTGAACGATCGACCGCTGGGCGCCATCGAGGTGGTGCCGGCCGGCGGCGGCTTCTACGACTTCACCGCGAAGTATTCGTCGCGCAAGACCGAGTACCACTTCCCGGCGCGCCTCAGCCCGGAGCGCTACCGCGGCGTGCTGGAGACCGCGCTGTCGGCGCACCGCGCGCTGGGCTGCTCGGGCGCGACCCGCGTCGATCTGATCGTCAGCGAGAAGGGCAACGAGGCCATCCTCGAGGTCAACACGCTGCCCGGCATGACGCCGACCAGCCTGCTGCCCAAGATCGCGCACGGCGCCGGGCTGTCGTTCGGCGACCTGTGCGAGGAGATCCTGGCCAGCGCCCACCTGAGCGCCGGCGGCCTCAAGCGCCACGACCGTCGCTTCATCCAGACCAGCTTCGTCGGCCACGAGCGCCGCCAGTCGAACGCGTCAGATCCTCACTGAG
>Ga0154020_10004730_pt1 | contig 16192 bp, 15 predicted proteins | sample Klosneuvirus_201_FD_109709 | JGI IMG/M metagenome (GOLD analysis project Ga0154020, IMG submission 109709) | Active sludge microbial communities from wastewater, Klosterneuburg, Austria - Klosneuvirus_20160825_MG | ecosystem: Engineered > WWTP > Aerobic digester > Activated sludge | place...
CCGGGCGATTGCGGGCGGCGCGCGGGTCGTCTCTCTGCTGCCGCTGCGCCGCGGCGGGGAGGCGCTCGAGCCGCTCTTCGCTTCCGGCGAGCTCGCGCCGCCGACGCTCGCCGAAGTCGAGGCCTGCCTCGAGCCGCGCCTGAGTGTGCGCGCGGCGGTGGTGCAGGTCGATCCGTGGGATTTGGCCCTCCTCGGACGTTGTGCCGAGTGCGCGCCGGCGCGGCGCGCGCGCCTCGCGCGGCTCTCGCGGTTCCCGCCAACGGCGGAGGGCGAAGCGCCGGTCGCCTGTGCGAGCTGCGGCGGGCGATCGTGAAGCCGGTGCGCGGCAACTTCGACGTCGCGATCGTCGGCTCGGGCTTCGCGGGCTCGCTGCTCGCCCGGCTGCTGGCGCGGCGCGGCCTCACGGTCGCGCTCGTCGAGCGCGGACACCATCCACGCTTCGCGCTCGGCGAGTCGTCGACGCCGCTCGCGGCGCTCGCGCTCGAGCGTCTGGGGCGCCGCCATGAGCTGCCGGAGCTCGCCGACTTTGCGGCGTGGGGGCGCTGGCAGGCGCGGCAACCGGAGCTCGGCTGCGGTCTGAAACGCGGCTTCACCTTCTACGGTCACGAGCCCGGCGTGCCCTACCGCAACAGCGGGCGCGACGAACGCCGGCTGCTGGTGGCGGCGAGCCCGAGCGACGCGGTCGCCGATGTCCACTGGCGGCGCGCCGACGTCGATGCGCGCTTCGCCCGGCGCGCGGTCGAGGATGGCGTCCTGCTCTTCGAGGACACCCGGATCGACGCCGTCGAAGGGGAGGCCGACGGCCTGCGGCTCACCGGTCGCCGGAGCTCGGAGGACGTCGCTATCCATGCACGCTTCGTCGTCGACGCCTCGGGCCCGGCGGCGGTGGTGGCGCGCGCCGGCGGCGCCACCGACCGACCCGCGCCCGCCCCCGGACCCTCTCTGGTCTACGGCCATTTCGCCAGCGTCGAGCCGTTCGAACGCGCGGCCGCCGGCGCGGCGGCGCGATTCGAGCCCGGTCCTTACCCGGAAGGGCGCGCGGCGGTGCACCACCTGTTCGGGAACGGCTGGGTCTACGTCCTGCCGTTCGACGACGGCGTGGTCTCGGCGGGGATCGTCAGCCGCGATCTCCCCCGCGACCGGCCCGCGGCGGAGGTCTGGCGCGCGGCGCTCGCCGAGGCGCCTTCGCTGGCGTACGCCTTCCGCGACGCCCGTGCCGTCGTCGGGCCGCACCTCGTGCACGACGTCCGCCGGCGGCTCGACCGCGCCGTGGGCGAGCGCTGGGCGGCGTTGCCGCACGTCTACGCTTTCAACGACCCGCTCTTCTCGACCGGCATCGCCTGGAGTCTCGTCGCGGTGGAGCGTGTGGCGGAGATGCTCCTCGATGGCGAGGGGTCCGGACTCGAGCCGGCGAGCCTCGCCCCGGCGCTGGCGCGCTATCACGGCCTGCTGGCGCGCGAGGCCGACCACCTGCAGGCGCTCATCGCCGGCGCCGAGCGCCTCTATGCCGACTTCGACGGCTTCGTTGCCTGGTCGCTGCTCTACTTCGCCGCCGCGAGCTTCTGCGAAGCGCGCCAGCGCCTGGTCGATCCACCGGACGCCTGCTGGGAGGGCTTCCTCGGCACCGACGACGCGATCCTCGGCGGCCTTTTCGAACGCGCCGGGCAGCGGCTCGACGCCGGCCGGAGCGGCTTTGACGCCTGGGTGCGCGCGGCGATCGTCGAGCGCGACGTCGGCGGCTTCGCCGAACCGGGGATAGGCCGCCGGATCGGCGTCGACTTCGAGGCGCTGGTCGCGCGCGCCGGCCGGCTCGGCCTCGCGCCCGAGGCGGTGCGCGCGGCGCTGCCCCGCCTGCGCGGCGGCGGCCTGTAAAGTGAGGCCCATGGCCCCGGGCTCTCCGACGCTGATCTTCGACGGCGTCTGCAACCTCTGCAACGGTGCGGTGCAGTGGGTGATCCGCCACGACCCGCGGGCGGTGTTCCGCTTCGCCGCGCTGCAGTCGGAAGCTGGCCAGGCGCTCCTTGCCGGCCACGCGCTGCCGCTCTCCCCGCGCCAGTCGATCGCTTCGGTCGTGCTGGTCGACGGTGAGCGCGTATGGTTCAGGAGCGACGCCGCCCTCGAAGTCCTCTGCCGTCTCGGCGGCGTCTGGGGGGTTCTTCGGTTCTTGCGCCTCGTGCCGCGCCCGATTCGCGACGCGATCTACGACTGGGTGGCGCGTCACCGCTACAATTGGTTCGGCAGGCGCGACGAGTGCTGGCTCCCGACCCCCGAGCTCCGCCGGCGCTTCGTGGACGGCGCGCGATGATCCTCGCCGGCGACATCGGCGGCACCAAGACGATGCTGGCGGTGTTCTCCGCCAGTCCTGCCGCCGGCCGTGGCGCCGATCGCCGCGCGCCGGGCTTCGAACGCGACTCGGGCGTCGTCGAGACTTATGACAGCCGCGACTTCGCCCACTTCGACGAGATTCTGCGCGACTTCTGCGCGCGCCACCGGCCGCAGCTCCGGGCCGCCTGCATCGGTGTCGCCGGTCCGGTCCGGAAGAACCGCTGCAGCGCGACCCATCTGCCGTGGACGATCGATGGCGCCGAGCTGGCGCGCTCCCTGGGCCTCGGCGGCTGCGCGCTGCTGAACGATCTCGCGGCGGTCGGCTACGGCATCGACGTCTTGCGGGAGGACGAGATCGAGGAGCTCCAGGCCGGCGCGCCCGGCGCCTCCGGCAACCGCGCCGTCATCGCCGCCGGCACCGGCCTCGGCGAGGCCGGGCTGTTCTGGGATGGCGCCGCCCACCGGCCGTTCGCCACCGAAGGCGGGCATGCCGACTTCGCGCCGCAGGACGAGCTCGAGATCGGGCTGCTCCGCTTCCTCCAGCAGGAGCGCGAACCGGTGAGCTGGGAGCGCGTGGTCTCGGGGCCCGGCCTGGTGAGCATCTTTCGCTTCCTGCTCGACTTGCAGCCCGCCGGCGCGCGGGCAGAAGGAGCCCCCGGACTCGCAGGGATGGCCGAGGCGATGACGTCGGCGGAGCCGGCGGCGTGGATTTCGCGCCGGGCGCGGAGCGGCGATTGCGCGCTCAGCGCCCGGGCGCTCGACCTCTTCGTGAAGCTCTACGGGGCGGAGGCCGGCAATCTTGCCCTCAAGACGATGGCCACGGGCGGCGTCTATATCGGCGGCGGAATCGCGGCGAAGAACCTCCCCTGGATGAGGAGCGGTTCCTTTGTCGAAGCTTTCTGTTCGAAGGACCGCATGCGCCCGCTGCTCGAGGCGATGCCGGTGCGCCTCATCCTCAACGACCAGGCCGCCCTCCTCGGCGCCGCGCGGCACGCGGCCACGCGCCTGGAGGCGGAGAGTGTTACCTAGAGCTCAGGCAGCGGTGATCGATCGAACGGCTCGGAGGCGCCGGCCGAGGGTGACTTGGGCGGTGACGAGGTCGTGATGAGTCTGAAGGTTGAGCCAGTACTGGGGTGACTGATTGAAGGCCCGACCGAGGAGCAGTGCGAGCTCCGCGGTCACCGGACGATTGCCTTTGACGACGTGCGAGATGCGCATGGGGGAGATGTCGATGGCGCGCGCCAAGGCAGCCTGGGAGAGGCGGAGCTCGCTCAGGAGCTCGGCCAGAAATTCGCCGGGATGAATGGCAGCCAGATTGCCCTTGCGCATGTTGGCTCTCCTAGTGGTAGTCGACAATTGCGACATCGTAGGCGTCGCCGTCTGCGAATCGAAAGCAGACTCGCCACTGATCGTTGACGCGAATGCTGGACTGGCCGGAGCGTTGGCCGCGAAGCGACTCCAGTCGATTGGAGGGCGGCATCAGCAGGTCCGTCAATCGCGTCGCCGAATCCAGTTGAATGAGTCGCATCATGGCGCGCCTGCGAATCGGTGCCGGCAGTCGCCGTGAGCTCCCCGCTTCCCACAAACGCTTCGTCTCGGTATCGGCGAAGCTCCGAATCACTTGATGCATACTAAACGAAATGTTTACTAGCGTCAACAAATGGAGGGCGGATCTCGGCCCGTGCGTGGCGTCGCGGCGAGCCTCGGTTACCAGACCGGGGCCCCAGCCAGGACCGTCTCGGCGACGAACCGTGCGAGGCGCCGGTGGCCGGCGGCCGTGTAGTGGCCGTCGTGCGGCAGGAAGCAGGCGCTGCAGCCGGAGAAGAGCTCCCGGGTGTCGTAGACCGGCAGGTGGCTGAAGTCAGCCGCGGCGCGGACCAGCGCCACCGCGGCGTCCTGTCCCGTGGTGTACGTTCCGGGATCGTCTCCGAAGCCCAGGTAGACGATACGCAGATCGATGTCGTGCGCCCGGCACCGTCCGGCGATATCGGCGAAGACCTTCTCGTAGTAGGTCGCGAGGCGCTCGCGGCGCTCGACGTCGAGGAGCGGCGCGAGAAAGGCCGGATCGGACGCGGGTTCAGCCGCCCAGGCCGGCGTGGTGAGCGCCAGGCTGCCGAGTTCCTGCGCCGCGGAGCGCACCAGGCGCAACGACGGCCGACGCCAGAGCCAGCGCCGGAGCGCCGACGGCATGCGCGCGGGCAGCTGCCGGTTCCACTCGCGCAGCGCCCCGTAGTCGAGCTGGTCGATCTCCGGGATGGCGGAGATCTCGTCCGCGGTGCGATAGACCTCGAGATCGTCGAAGTCGTTCAGGAAGACGAAGAGCACGATCGCCTGCGGGGCGAGCTCGGGGAGGTAGGTGCGCAGCAGGACGTACTCGTCGTAGAGCGCGGCGCCCTGGCGGCCCATGTTGTAGGCCCCGACCCGATGCTCGCTGCGCAGAAAGTGGGCCACCGTCTCCGCCTCTTCGACGCCGTGGCCGTAGATCAGCGAGTCGCCGAGCAGGAGCACGTCGGCCGGCGTCCCCGGGGGATTGCGGAAGCCGCGCCCATCGGTGGCGTGGTGCCAGCGGTAGCCGTTCCAGTAGTTTCCGGTCGCGAAATCCGGCCACATGAAGCGCATCCGCGAGCGCTTCTCGCGGATGTAGATCCCGCCCGGCTTCGTGTCGTAGGTCGAGAAGATGGCGTTCGCCCGCTGTTCGCCGAAGACCTCCGGCGCGCGCGCCAGGAGCAGCTCGAGCAGGCCGAGCAGAACCAGTGCGGTCGCCGTCAGGAGGGTGAGCCGCTTCGCCCAGGCTCGCGGCCGCGGGCGCGGGCGGTCCCGCGGCACGTCGCGCGGGCGCGGCTCGGAGGGCGGGGAGAGGGTCATGGGTGAGCGATTGCTAAGATACCCTGTCTTCCGGCCCCGGCCGAAAGCGACGACCCGCATGCCCGCGCCCCCTTCCGATTCCACCCCACTCCGATCCGGGAGTCCGCACGCGGCCGCCGCCATCTGGCGCTGGCGCGAGAGTGCCGGTGCCGGCGCCGCGGCGCTCCGCGCCGCGCGGCGAAGCTCTCTGCGGCGCGAGGGCGTGATCCGCGCGCTGGTCGGGGGCGTTGTCGGCGGCGCGCTGCTCTACTTCGGGGCGCCGATTCTCGCGCGCGTCGCCTGGGCCGCGGCGGGGGTGGTGCTGGCCGCTGCGCTGGCCTCGCCCGACGGCGCCTACGCGGCGATCGGCCGGGCCCTGGCGCTCTTCGGGCACGGCATCGGGCGGCTGCTCGCCGTGCTCCTTCTGACCCCTGTCTTCTGGCTCTTCTTCGTGCCGTTCGGCCGGCTCCTGCGCGCCGGGCGCCGGGACCGGCTGGAGCGCTGGTTCGACAAGGCTGCGCCCTCCTACTGGCATCGGCGCAACGACGCCCCGCGGACGAAGTCGTCCTACGAGAAGGCATTCTGAGCGCGGTCCGCCCGAAATCGATGCGCATCCTCGGTCTCTCCGCCTATTACCACGACTCGGCGGCCTGCCTGGTCGAAGACGGCGTGATCGTCGCGGCGGCGCAGGAGGAGCGCTTCACGCGCAAGAAGCACGACGCCGCCTTCCCCAGGAACGCCGCGCGCTATTGCCTCGCCGAGGGGCGCGACCCGCTGGCGATCGACGCGGTGGTCTTCTACGACAAGCCGATCCTCAAGTTCCACCGCCTCCTCGAATCGTATTTCTCGGTCGCCCCGCGCGGCCTGTCGCAGTTCCTGCAGGCCGTGCCGCTGTGGCTCAAGGACCGGCTCTGGGTGGCGCCGGAGATCGACGGCGAGCTTCGCGCGCTGGGCGTGGCGGCGCCGCCGCCGGTGCATTTCGCCGAGCATCACGAGTCGCACGCCGCGAGCGCCTTCTACCCGTCGCCCTTCGATGAGGCCGCGATCCTCACCCTCGACGGCGTCGGCGAGTGGTCGACGACGACGGTCGGCATCGGCGAGGGTGGCCGGGTGCGTCTCGTCGAGGAGATGCGCTTTCCGCACTCGCTGGGGCTCCTCTACTCGGCCTTCACCTACTTCACCGGCTTTCGCGTCAACTCCGGCGAGTACAAGCTGATGGGCCTCGCGCCCTACGGCGAGCCGGTGTACCGCGACCGCATCCTCGACCATCTGGTGGACCTCAAGGCCGACGGCTCGTTCCGCCTCGACCTTTCCTACTTCGACTATGTCGCCGGCTGGCGGATGACGAACCGGCGCTTCGCGCAGCTCTTCGACGGACCGGCCCGGTCGCCGGAGTCGCCGATCACCCGGCGCGAGATGGATCTCGCGCGCTCGATCCAGGCGGTGACCGAGGAGATCGTGTTGCGCGCCGCCCGGCATGCCCGCGACCTCACCGGCAAGCGCAACCTCTGCCTCGCCGGCGGCGTGGCGCTCAACTGTGTGGCCAACGGCGTCCTGCTGCGCTCAGGTGTCTTCGACGACATCTGGATCCAGCCGGCGGCGGGCGATGCCGGGGGCGCTGTCGGCGCGGCGCTCGCCTTCCACTACATGGGGACGTCGGAAAAAGATGGGGCGCGTCCGCGCCCCGCCCAGCGCGCGCTGCCCGGCGGCGACGGCATGCAGGGCGCCTTTCTCGGGCCCGAGTTCAGCGACGCGGAGGTCGCCGCCTTTCTCGACGCCCGAGGGCTTCCCTACCGCCGGCTCGCGCCGGAGGAGTGGGCGGCGGAGATCGCCCGCCGGATCGCCGCTGAGCGCGTCATCGGGCTCGTTCAGGGCCGCATGGAGTTCGGCCCACGCTCGCTCGGCAACCGCTCGATCGTCGGCGATCCGCGCTCGCCGCGGATGCAGTCGGTGATGAACCTGAAGATCAAGTACCGCGAGAGTTTCCGGCCGTTCGCGCCGGCGGTGCTCGCGGAGCGCATCGCGGATGTCTTCGAGCTCGACCGCCCATCGCCTTACATGCTGCTGGTCGCTCCCGTCGCGGCCGCGCGCTGTCTCCCGAAGCAGGGCGACGAGCGCGACCTGCCGCTCGTCGAGTGGGTGAACCGGCCGCGCTCCGACCTCCCGGCGATCACCCACGTCGACTATTCGGCGCGCGTCCAGTCGGTCTCGCAGGCGACCTCGCCGCGCTTCCACGCCCTGTTGTCGGCCTTCGAATCCCTCACCGGCTGCCCGGTGCTGATCAACACCAGCTTCAACGTGCGCGGCGAGCCGATCGTCTGCACGCCCGAAGACGCCTACCGCTGCTTCATGCGCTCGGAGATCGATGATCTCGTGCTCGGCGACCTGCTGCTCGAGAAGGAGCAGCAGCCGGCGCGCCCCGACGACGACAGTTGGCGCCAGGAATTCACCCTCGACTAAGAGGTAGAATTTCCCCCATGGGCAGACTTGGCTACGTCAGCACCCTGATCCGCGATTTCGTCGCCTTCGCGCGCGAGCACAAGGCCTGGTGGATCGTGCCGCTGCTCGTCGTCCTCGGCCTCGTCGCCCTTCTGATCGCCACCGGCCAAGCCTCCGCGCCGTTCATCTACACTCTTTTCTAAGGCGCGGCTATCCCGAGGTAGGCGCTCGCCATGCGCAGCGCGTTGCGGAGATTGGACGGATCCTGTGCCAGCGAGCGGGCGTAGAGCTCCTCACCGCGGGCGCGATCGCCGGCGCGGACGTAGGCGGCGCCGACCTCGGCCAGCCAGTCCTCGTCCTTGGGCGCGGACTCCACCACCTGATCGAAGAGCGGCTTCGCCGCCGCCCACTCTCCCGCCTCCTCGTAGACGCGGGCGATACGGATGAGGTCGCCGCCGTCGTGCTTGCCGGCGAGGACGCGATCGAAGAGCGCCTTGCCTTCGTTCTTGCTTCCCGAGAGATAGAGCACGCGGCCGCAGGCGATGTTCTCGAACGTGCCGCTTTCGGCGAGCGTCTGCGCGGCGGCGAGCAGCGTTGCGCCGGCCTCCTGCGGCGACTTGCCGCTGTAGGTCGCGGAGTCGATGACCAGTTTCCTGGCCGCGAAGGCGCCGGCGGCGGCGCCGGCGAGAACGAGCGCGAGAGCGGCGACGACGTGGGACCGTTGCATGATCGGGCTCCTTTCGAGCTGAGTTGGCCTTCATTCTGACGCACTTCGCGGCGGCGGGCCGCGCGCTTGCCGCGCGCCTATCGACACCTGGCCGAGACCTGACCGAGACCAAGCCGATGCGATGCTACGATCAAGACCTTCCGGAGGCCGACACATGAATCCGACGTCGACGCTGCGACCCAGGCCGCTGCCGTGGATCCTCCTGCTTGCGCTCGGCGGCGGGCCGCTCGCCGCCGAAGGGCCGGCTTCCCGCACGGCGGCGGGGGCGCCGATCCGGCTCGAGGTCGACGCGACGCGGGCGGCGCAGGGGGTGTTCCATAGCCACCTGGTGCTGCCGGTCGCCGCCGGGCCGCTCGTGCTCACCTACCCGAAGTGGATTCCCGGCGAGCACTCGCCCACCGGGCCGGTCATGCAGGTCGTCGACCTGCGCTTCACCGCCGGCGGCCAGCTGCTCGCCTGGCGGCGCGATCCGCTGGAGATGTTCACGTTCCACCTGACGGTCCCGGCCGGAGTCAGCGAGATCAGTGCCGACTTCGACTACCTCTCGCCGCCGGAGTCGTTCGGCGGTGGCTACGGCGAGAGCCCCAACGCGACCGCGCACCTCTTCGTGCTGCTGTGGAACCAGCAGGTGCTGGTGCCACGCGGCCAGCCGAGCGACGCCGTGAGCTTCCGCCCGTCGCTGATCCTGCCTGCGGGCTGGAACTTCGACAGCGCCCTCGAGGTCGCGGCGCGCGCCGGCGACAAGGTCGACTTCGCCGCGCTGCCGCTCACCGCCCTCGTCGACTCGCCGCTCCTCGCCGGCGAGCACTTTCGTTCGTATCCGGTCCTCGACGTCCCGGAGACCGACGCCCCGGTCCGCCTCAGTCTCGTGGCCGACACCGCTGCCGATCTCGCTGTGCCGGAGGCACGGCTCGCCGAGCTGCGGCGCGTCGTGGAGGAGGCGCAGGCGCTCTTCGGCGCTCGTCACTACCGGCGCTACGTCTGGCTCGTCGCGCTCACCGACGAAATGGAACCCAACGGCCTCGAGCACCCCGAGTCGAGCGACAACCGCCTGCCGGCACGGGTGTTCTCGGACGCGGGGCTCGGACTCGCCGAGCTGCGCATCCTGCCGCACGAGTACGTCCACTCCTGGAACGGCAAGTACCGCCGGCCGCGCGGTCTGGCGACTGCCGACTACGAGCAGCCGATGCTGGGTGAGCAGCTGTGGATCTACGAGGGCCTGACGCGTTACCTCGGGGACGTCGTGCTCTCGACCCGCGCCGGGATGCGCCCGGCCGTGGCGACCCGCGAGTACCTCGCCTGGATGACGAGCCAGCTCGAGGACGCGCGCCCCGGCCGGAAGTGGCGCCCGCTGGTCGATACCGCGACGGCGGTGCAGCTCGGCGTCGCTGCGCCAGGTCCCGGCACCGCCATGCGCCGGCCGCTCGACTACTACGAAGAAGCGGCGCTCATCTGGCTCGAGGCCGACATGAAGCTGCGCGAGCTCTCGGCAGGCCGGCGCAGCCTCGACGACTTCTGCCGGCGCTTTGCGGGGCCGCCGGGAGGCGGTCCGGCGATGCTCGCCTACACCCTCGACGACGTGCTGGCGATGTTGGGCGAAGTGGCGCCGTTCGACTGGCGCGGCTTCTTCGCGGAGCGCGTCGAGCGCGTGCAGGAGCACGCGCCGATGGGCGGCCTCGCGGCCGCGGGCTGGCAGCTGACCTATAGCGCCGAGCCCAACCTGTTCATGGCCGGGCGCGAGCAGTCGCGCCAAACGATCGACTGGAGCTTCACGATCGGTATCAAGACCAACGACGACGGCGAGCTGCTCGAGGTGGTGCAGGATTCGCCGGCCTTCGCGGCCGGCCTCGCCCCGGGAGGCAAGATCGTCGGCGTCGATGAAGTGAAGTGGTCTCCGGACGCGCTCCGCCGCGGGATGGAGCAGGCGGTTTCCGGCGGGCGCCCGCTGGCGCTCCTCGTCGAGCGCCACGGAGAGCTCAGGACCGCCCAGCTCACGCTCGTCCGCGGCGCGGTCCATCCGCACCTCGAGCGCAGCGCGGAGCGCGCCGACGGCCTGGAGGCGATCTTCGCACCACTGTCGCCCAGGCCTTGACGGCTTCCAGCCCTAAAGGGCGGGGCGTGGGGGGGGCGGCGGGCGTACTTTCGAGTCGCCGGCGGACGCGTCTTCGCAGGCGCCGGCACGGAGGTGGCCATGCGGGAACTGATCGCCAAAGATGTGATGAATACCGAGCTGCTCAAGGTGCGCGACGACATGACCGTGGCCGAGCTCGCCCAGTTCCTGGTCGAGAACGAGATCTCCGGAGTTCCGGTCGAGGATGCCGAAGGGCGGCTGGTCGGCGTCGTCTCGCTCTCCGACGTCGCCCGCTCGCTCACCGGCCGCGACGAAGCGGTCCTCACCCATACCGATTCCGACTACTACCTCCAGAGCTGGGAGGAGCGCTTCAACGCCGAGGACATCGCCGGGCTCCGCATTGCCGAGTCGGATGAGACGGTGGGCGAGATCATGACGCCGTCGATCCTCGCGGTCGACGAGGAGATGCCGATCGGCAAGGTGGCCGAGAAGATGATCGACGCCCGCATCCACCGCCTGCTGGTGACGCGGGACCGGAAGGTCGTGGGCATTCTCTCGACGACCGACCTGCTTGGCCTGCTCGTCGACGACGAAGAGAACTGACCGGCGCGCCGGGAATCGATACGGCGGGCCGCTGCCGCTGCCCGGTCACTTCGCGCTCGTCTTGCCCTCCCGCTGGTCGAGAATCGCCTCCATCGCGTCGAGGATGCGATTCATCTCCTTCATCGCGGCGGTGAACGGCGCCGGCGTGGTCATGTCGACTCCGGCTTCCTTGAGCATGTCGAAGGCGTAGCGCGACGAACCGGAAGCGAGCATTTTCAGGTAGGCGTCGCGCTTCGCGGTCGAGGCGGGCACGGCGGTGGCCTCGGCGCGAATGCCTTCGGCGAGCTTGATGGAAGAGACCACGCTGGTCGAGTACTGGTAGACGTAGAAGTCGTAGTAGAAGTGCGGGATGTAGGCCCACTCGGCGCGGTATCTGTCGTTGACCTCGCAGACGCCTGCGTCGTGGCCGTAGTACTCGCGCACGAGCTGGAGGTACAGGGCCGAAAGGTTCTCGCCGTTCAGCGGTTCGCCCTTGGCGGCCATCTCGTGGATGCGCAGCTCGAACTCGGCGAACAGACCCTGCCGGAACAGGTTCGTGCGCAGGTTGTCGAGGTAGCTGCCGAGAAGAGCCAGGCGCTCGTCGTCCGACGTCGCTCTTGCCAGCATCGAGTGGACCAGCAGGTTCTCGTTCAGCGTCGAAGCGACCTCGGCGATGAAGATCGGATAGTCGTGCGTCGGGTAGGGCTGCGCCCGGTCGGCGAGGAACGAATGCATCGAGTGGCCCGCTTCGTGGGCCAGCGTGGAGACTTCCTCGTAGAGGCCGGTGAAGTTCTGGAGCTGGAACGGGTGGATACCGTAGGCGCCCGTGCTGTAGGCGCCGGAGCGCTTGCCGGGCGACGGGAACCAGTCGACCCAGCGGCTGCGGAAACCGTTGCGGAGGATCTCCTGGTACTCGGGGCCCAGCGGCGCCACCGCCTCGAGGGTCACCGCCGTCGCCTCTTCGGGGGTGAACCGGCGGTCGTACTTCTGGACGATCGGGGCGTAGAGGTCTTCGTAACCGAGCCTGTCGAGGCCCATCATCCGCTGGCGGAGCCTGAGGTAGCGATGCAGCGTCGGCAGATTGGCGTGGATGTCGGCGACGAGCTCGGTGTAGACGGCCGTCGGGATGTTGTCGCCGAACAGCGCCGCGTCGAGCGCCGAGTCGAACTTGCGGATCTTGCGCGAGAACTCGTGCGCCTGCACCTGCGCGCCCAGGGCCGTGCCCAACGTTCGGGTGTACTCGTTGTAGCGGTCCCAGAACGCCGCGAACACCGCCTGCCGGTCGGCGCGTTGGGTCGATGCGCGGTACTTCGTATAGGCCTGGGCGTCCAGCCGGACGCTCTCGCCCGTCGACAGCTGGATCGTCGGGTAGGGGAAGTCGGCGTTGACGAAGACGTCGCGAATCGACTGGCCCGCGGTCGCCATCGTTCCGGTTTCGGCGACGATGCGCTCGGATTCGGGATCGAGCGTGTGCGGCCCGCGGCGAAGGATCTCCTCGAGCGGCTGCTTGTAGGGTGCGAGGCGCGGCTCGGCGGCGACGAAGCCGCGGATCGTAGCGGCGCCCGCCGCGAGGATCTCCGGACGCAGCCACGAGGCCGCCGCGGCGAACGCGGTGCGCGCCAGGCGCGCCTGCTCCTGCATCTGCTGCGCCCGGCCGACCTTGGTGTCGAGATCGAAGTTCATTGTGGCGTAGACGCCGACCTGAGTGAGACGACGGTCGAGGTCGAAGACGGTATCGAGGCAGCCCGCCAGCCTGGCGGCCGACTCGGCCAGGTGCCCGCGACACGACTCGAGCTGCGGGAGCTCGGCGACGGCGGCGTCCCTGGCCGCCACCCACGCCGCTTCGGAGGGGTAGAGCTCCTGGAGGTTCCAGGTGTAGCGGGGATCGGCGGCGGGCGCGCCGGCGGCGAAGACCGGGACGACGAGAGCGCAGAGCATGGCGGCGAGAATCGTACGACGGACAGCCTGTCGGGTCATGGCATACCTCTAGGCCAAGCAAATCACATGGCGGACCGGATCGCGCGCTCGGCGACGGGCCCGCCGGTCAGTCGCAGGCGAAGGCGTCGATCGAGGTGAAGGCCGGCGAGGCGGTGCCGAGGATGTTGTCGAAGGTGCGGTAGGCGCCGGAGGCGCTTTCCGTCACCCGCAGGTGGTACTCGACGTCGGTCGTCGCGGCGGCGTAGACCCAGTAGTGGCCGTTGAAGGAGCAGCCGTCCACCATCTTCACCAGGAGCTCCAGGTTCGCCGGCGCGAAGAACCAGAACAGGCCCGAGTCGGTGGTGAGCGGCCGCGCGATGCCGCGGCCCGAAACCCCCTGATAGTTGGTCCAGCTCACCTCGACGCCGAAACGGTTCTGCAGCAGGCAGAGGCGCTCGGGCGCGTCGACGCAGCCCTCGCCCTCCGTCGCGACGATCTCGTCGAGGCGCGCGAGCGCGGCGTCGGCCTGCACGACGCCGTGGCCGTAGAAGGCGTCGAAGCCGGGCGCGCCGCGGTCGAGCGCCGACTCCTCGATGGCGCGCCGGAGCTGGTCGCGCGCAGCGCCCGGATGCTCCGCGCGCAGCAGGGCGACGGTCGCCGCGACGTGCGGCGCGGCGAACGAGGTCCCCGACCAGCGGCAGAAGGTGAAGCCGCCGAGCCCGCCGGGGAAGCAGACCCTCTTCAGCGTCTCCTGCAGAATCTCGTCCGCGTAGCCGTCGCCGTCGGTGTCGACGCCCGGCTCACCCGCCGGCGCCATGACCGAGAGCGCCGTGCCCCAGGAGGAGTAGCTGGTCTTCAACAGGCGCGCCTCGACGCCGCCGACCCCGATGACGTCGGGGTGGTTGGCGGGAAAGCCCAGGTGGTCCTCGTGGCCGTTGCCGGCGATGGCGGCGATGACGACGCCGGCCGCCACGGCCCGGGCGATGGCGTCGTTCTCGATCGCCGTCGAGCACTCCGGCCAGTCGGCCCCGGCGCAGGCCATGCCGAGCGAGAGATTGATCACCCGCGCGCCCTGGGTCGTCGCCCAGTCGATCGCCGCCGCGACGTCGGAGGAGGCGCACTCGTAGTCGTCCGTGCAGGCGCGGATGGCGAGGATCGAGGCGTCCGGAGCGAGCCCCACGCCGCCGACCCCGTTGCCGGTGCACTGCGCGATGACCCCGGCCACGAAGGTGCCATGGCCGAGACGGTCGGCGGCGGTGCCCGGCCCCGCATGGTCGAGCACCGCGTCGTATTCGCCGGCGAGCGGGTGGCAGAAGCCGTCGCTGCCGGGCGTCGTGGCGACGCTCACGCCGCTGTCGATGACCGCGACGACGACCCCTTCGCCGGTCGAGCGCAGCCAGGCCGCTTCGGCGCCGATCTGCCGGTGGTGCCACTGCTGCACGAAGAGCGGGTCGTCGGCGACCGGGGTCGGAACCGGATTGCCGGTAGCGGTGCGCGCCGTCGTCGCCGGCGACCGCTCCTCACCGAAGGCCAGCCGCTGCACGACGTCGGAATCGACCCGTTCCACTCCCGCCGCGGCTCCCGCCGCACCGGCGAAGCGCGCGCCGAAGGCCGCGGGGGTTTCGTCCGCCGCAACCGGGAGGCGCCACCAGTTCCCGAACAGGTGGCGCGCGCCGGGTGTGCGGGTCAACGCCTGCGGCAGGGTGCGCCCGGCTGCGACGCGGACGAGCACGCGGTCCGTGCGGCTGGCGCGGTTGGCCCCCGCTGCGTGTTCTGCCCGGTCGCCGGCGGCGCCCGCCAGGGAAGCGCCGAGCGCGCAGCACAGCGCCATGCCGAAGGCGAGCCGCCGGACGGCGGCAGGTACCGGTCGCCGGCGGCTGCCGGGCCTCACGCGAGCGACCCCGCGGCGTAGAAGCGGTCGAGGCGCTCGTCCTTCTCTGCGAAGCGCTCGTGCAGCCAGTGGGCGAGCGCCTCGGGAGCGGCCGGCAGCTCCGCCACCGCGTAGCGCCGGACGTGGAGATGCACTTCGCGCATCTCCCCTTTGGCCCACTGCCAGAGCGAGGGCAGCCCGTCGACGTAGCCGATGGTGACGTCGTAGACCGCCGAGATGTGACCCTGGAGGCCGGCGATCGAGGCGACGAACCCCTTGGCGCGCGGCAGCAGGACGTGGCGCGGCAGGGCCAGCCCATGCCCGGCGGCGTACTCGCGGGCGCGGGCGAGGTTCGCGGCCGACAGGCGGGTGCCCTCCGCGAAGGTGATCAGCCAGAGCGGCACCCGGCCGGAGACCACCCGGCGGAACACCCGGTCGATGTGGGCGCGGTCGGCCGTCCAGTCGCGCTTCACGAACAGGCAGTCGAGGAAGGTCATGCCCCAGCCGAAGCCCGGCGCGTACTTGAGCGAGTCCTTGACGAACCACTTGAGGTCGCCGAGCCGTCCCGCCCGGCGCGCGAGCAGGAAGAGCGCCTGCACGTCGGTCATCGTCTGGTGGTTGACGACCACCACGGCGTTCTCGTCCGCCGGCAGGTCGTCGCCGCTGATCGTCACCCGGGTGCGGTGCAGTGAGAGCGTGGTCCAGGCGCACCAGCCCCAGAAGCGGTCGGCGAACCAGCGGTTCACCCGGCGGAAGGCGCGGCGCGAGAACGGGCGCAACACCAGGCTCGCAGTCTGCAGGACGTTGATCAGCAGCAGCGAGCCGAAGAGGTAGAGGGCGACGAAGGCGCCCAGAAGAATGCGACCGAAACCGGCCATGCCGGACGAGCGGCTGCGCAGCGGGGGGAGCGGCATCGAGAGAGCCTACCCCCGATGGATCGCCTTGCGGCGGCTCAGCTCTGGTGCGGGTCGTCCGCTGCGTCCGGCGCGCGCCCGATGTGCACGAACTCGAAGCCGAAGCGTCCCTTGACGCAGAGATTGCCGCGGGTGACCGAGCTCTCGAGCGGCGAGGTCGCCTTGACGATGCGCTCGTCCTGGACGTGCAGGGTCAGCGTGCAGCCGACGCCGCAATAGCCGCAGATGGTGTCGGTCTGCGTCTGCTCGGCCTCGCGCCAGTTGCCGGCCTGACGCAGGTCGAACTCGTGGCTCGCCATCAGCGCGCCGGTCGGGCAGACGGCGATGCAGTTGCCGCAGTAGACGCAGGCCGAGGTCGGCAGCGGGACGTCGCGCTCGGTCGAGATGTGGGCGTCGAAGCCGCGTCCAGCGGCGGCGATGGCGAAGGTGTTCTGCGCGTCGTGGCCGCAGGCGTCGACGCACTTGTAGCACAGCACGCACTTGCCGTAGTCGCGGACGTAGAG
>Ga0154020_10004731_pt1 | contig 16187 bp, 12 predicted proteins | sample Klosneuvirus_201_FD_109709 | JGI IMG/M metagenome (GOLD analysis project Ga0154020, IMG submission 109709) | Active sludge microbial communities from wastewater, Klosterneuburg, Austria - Klosneuvirus_20160825_MG | ecosystem: Engineered > WWTP > Aerobic digester > Activated sludge | place...
CTCGCTGTGCTCGGCGTAGAGCTGCGTCACGTTTACCGGCGTGCCGCCCTCCGACGGAATCACGAAGATGTTCCACGCCCGGCTTTCGCTGCGCGCGCTGTAGGCGATCCACTTTTGATCCGGTGACCACGCGAAATCGCCGCCTCCCATGCCCCGCCACTGCGGCCCGGGGATCTTCACGATCCGTCGCGCTTCACCGCTTTCGATGGTGAACACGTAAAGTCCGCCTTCGGTTCCGGACACCCAGAACGCGAGCCGTTTGCCATCCGCTGAAGGGTGAATCCGGGTGATGTTCTCGTCGCGATTCCAAAGCGCACGCTCCTTCAGCGTCGCCAGGTCGAGTTCATACAAGCGCGTCGTGAACTCGCGGTCCGAGGTGAAATAAACCTTCTTTCCATCGGGCGACCAGACGAAGTCGGAATCGTCACCCACCCAGTCCGTCAGGCGTTTCGCCAGATCCGCGTTGCGGCCGGCGACACCCTTGGGTTTGTCCACGGAGATCGTCCAAATGTCGCCTCGCAGCCCGAACGCCAGCGTCTTCGCATCCGGCGAAGGCTCCAGCTCGCTCACCCCGGAGGCCAGCTTTTCACGACGACGCGTGGTTTGTTTCTCATCCGCCGAGACGAAAAGCTCAATGCGCTCCGGCTCGCCCTTGCCGCCCTTGAGCAGCCACAAGTCGGCCTCGTATTCGAAGGCGATGTCGCCGGATTTGGCTGACACCGTGGGGCAACGGACCGATCCGCCGATGAACGTGGTCAGGGGTTTGCCTTTTCCATCGAGATCAAACTTCCACAAGTTCGGCGTGCGTTCCGGGCTGTCGATGATCGGCGGAATATCCTCGTTCATCGGGCTTGAGGACGGCGTCGCCTCGCCGACTGTGACGGTCAGAATGTTTTTGCCGTCCGGCAGAAAGCGCGACCAGAGATGCTGCGATTGGTCAGCGGTCAACGCCTTGCGCGATTTGCTGGCCACATCCATCAACCAAATCTGCTGCGCCGCCGAGCCCTGATAACGCGGACGGGTCCAGTGAAAACCGTACCGCCCGTAGACGACACGCTTGCCGTCGGGCGAATAACTCGGCGAGTTCAGCTGGGCGTAATCCTCACACATCACCGTCGCCCGGAGCGTCGCCACATCGAGCGAATAGATGGTGAAGTTCGGCGTGTCACGTTTGCCGGCGAAGAGGATGGATTTCCCGTCCGGACTCCAACCGTGGGGTATGTCGCTGCCGGAATGCCACGTCAACTGCCGGGCGGAACCGCCTTCCACCGGAACGGCGAAAATGTCCCAATTCCCGCTGCGGCGGCTGGAGAAGGCAACCCATTTGCCGTCCGGCGAAAAGATCGGATACGCGTCGGTATCGACATGCTGGGTCAACGGCGTGGCGCGCCCCCCACTGGTCGGCGCAATCCAGATGTCCCCGCGATAGACGAACGCGAGCTGCTTTCCGTCCGGGCTCAGCGCCGGCATGCGGCCGCCGACGATGGGTTGTTGTGGCTCCGGCGTCAGCTGCGCCGAGGCGGTTCCGGCAGCCAGCGCCGCCGCGAAGGAAAGGAGGGCAAAACGTTTCATGAGTCTTGGAACAGATTAATAGCCTAGAGAGGACGGAAAGGAAGGAATCTCTGTTCAAGAAACAGCGAAACGATGGCACCTGCCGTGGGGAGGCGGGTGACGAAGGGCGGCTCTGGTGCGGCCGCTATTTCGGGAAGGCGCCGGTGTGGCAGCTATGGCAGTCGAAGTCCTCGTTCGGCGCGTCGATGTGGAAGAAGGTGTGGCCCTTGGGGTTCAGCTTCTCCAATTCCTCGCCGGCTCCCTGCGCCAGGATGGTGTGACAGGAGTTGCAATCGCTCGCCTTGAGCGTGCGTTTGCCGTCCGCGGTCTTGTGCTTGCCGTCATGACAGCGGAAGCAGCCGGCCCAGTCCTTGTGACTGATATTATTCGGGTAGGCGCGCCAGTCGGCCTTCATCTCCGGGAAGATCGTCGTCTTGAAAATATTGTGGGCGGCGGTGACCAGCGAATCCAGCTGCGGCTTGCCGGCATACTTCTCGCGCAAGGTGGTGCTGATCTTGGATAGAGCCTGATCTTCGGTGGTGTAGTTGGTGTCAACGAGCAGCGCGACGAGATTCGACTTCACCCACGGCAGCGTCGGATCAACACGTCCGCTGGCCATCGCGAGATCGACCGCGTCGTTCGGCGTGCGGAAATGATGCGCGGGCCGGTTGTGGCAATCCATGCAGTCCGCGGTGCGGATGCTGTGCTTAGAAGGGTCGTCTTTGAATTCCTCAGTGCGAAACTCCGTGACCACGCCTTTCGAATCCGTCAGGCGCACCCACGGAATCTGCTGACGCTTCTCGTCGGTGGCAATGTACTCAACCTTGTTCGCCAGGTTCATGTGCCAGTGAATGCCGCCGACCGGACCGTGCGTGGGATCGCCGCCGCCGACCTTCAGCGACAGCCGCACCGTGAACGGCGTGTTGGTTTCGTCCGCGAGGAAGTGGGTGTAAGTGCGATCAAGATTGCCCACGTACTTCTGCGGCCAGTGACACTGCTCACAGGTATCCTGCGCCAGACGGAGATTCTTCAGCGGCGTTTTGATTGGGCGATCGTATTCACCCGTCATCACGCCGATGAGCTGATGCACGCCGTTGATCTTCGATTTGATGTACCATTCCGCGCCTTCGCCCACGTGACAGGCGGTGCATTCCACCCGCGCGTGGGGCGAATGCTGGTAGGTGACGAACTCCGGCTTCATCGGCTCGTGGCACGCCTGACCGCAGAACTGGACTGACTCCGTGTAGTGATAGGTGCGGTTGCTGCCAATCGCCGTCAGGAGGAGGAATACGAGGCCGCACGCGACAAAGACGGTGAGGGTCTTGCGGTCGCGAACGCTGGAGAGATTGATCACCAACGGGCTGACCGCGCCTGGACCGGCCTTGAGCGCGTGCCGCCGCTGGAGCCACAGACCGCCGAAGATCAGAAAGAGCCCGAGGAACAGAAACGCCGGCGCAACGACGTACGCCAGGATGCCCATGTACGGATTGCCGTGGTGGGCGAAGAGATCGATCGCGAACAGCAGCAAAAAGGCGAAGACGCTTGCTGCTGCAAGGATCGATCCTGCCAGCGAAATCCAGTTACGGTAAAAACGCGGGCGGCCGTTTCCATCCGTCGGGTTCATGAACTATTTCTTGAAAGCGCGCATGTAGGCCACCAGCGAGCGGATTTCCTCGTCACTCAGTTCACCACCGTAGGGCTTCATCTTTTCCTTGCCGTTTTCCTTCAGCCCGCCGCGGATGGCCTTGATGGCTTCCTCGTCCTTAAGTTCGGCCTGCACCTTCGGGTCGGTGTAATCCTTTGCGCCGGATTGACGACCCATCTTCGTGGCGCCCTTTCCGTCCTTGCCGTGGCATTTCATGCAGTGCTTCTCGTAGAGCGCAGTCGCTTCCGCGGCGAAGGCGCTGCCGGCCGAGAAGGCGACGAGAAGTCCAATGGTGGCGATGATCGTTTTGAGTTTCATAAGCGAGTCAGTTCAACGTTGTGATTCAGTGTCAGTTCAGAACCGATATTGCAGCGACGAGTAGACCATGTGGGCGTCGTACTCGTTGTGCCCGCCGTAGGTCTGGTCGTTGTTGCAGAAGTAGCCGTAAGTCAGTTTGCCGAGGATGCTCTTGCTGAAGCGATGAATCAGCGTGGCGGTGATGGCGTGTTCCTCCGCGCCCGCGCCGAAGGGCTGGCTGAGCGCCGAGTTGTCCACGTAATTATCCGCGCGGTAGTAGGAATACTGCGTTTGCAGGTCCGTCGCCTCGTTCACCACGAAGCCCACGAGACCGCTGGCGTTCCAGTAATCGTTGCGCATCGTCTGCACCACGCCGCGCGCGGTGCCGCTCGCCAGATTCGCCGGCGTGTCCGTGACGTCCCAGACGTAGGTGACATTCCCCTGCAGAAACAGCCGCGCCAGCGGCGTCCAGCTCACGCTCTGACTGAGGATGTGGCTGACCATCTCCGCGCTTTGAATTTTGTCCAGACTGGTGCCGGCGATGTCGGTATCGCCCTGCGTTTCGATGGTCGAGATCTGGTAATCGTAACGGCTGACCAGCGTCACCGAGTTCAACGCCCGCCAGGTCACGCGGAAATTCACGTCGTGCGTGTCGAAGTCCTGTTGCTTGATGAAGGCCGGATAAAAGTCATTCGTCGCCGGCGGCGCGAAGACCGTGGTGTCGACGTCGTGATCGTAGTCGTTCTGGCGGATCTTGTAGTAATACTGGCCGGCGAGATTGACCTTCCGGTGTGGATACCAGTTCGCGCCGAGCACATACTTCTGGTGGAAACGTTCCACGTCGGATTCGCGGAGGAGATCCACCGGACCCGACGGCGCTTCCCGCTCGCGTTCGCGCAAGTCGCCCTGTCCTTGCAGCCATTCCCCGCGGGCGTAAAGAGACCATTTCTTGAGGCCCGTGTAGCGCACCTCCAACCCCTCGGAGAGATCGATGAACTCCCGCTTCTTGGTGTTCACGATGTCATCGGTCACTGTCGGCAACCCCACGCCCGTGCCGACAGTCGTTTCGGTGAAGTCCGTCACACCGGTCTGGCTTTGTTCCTCGATGCGCACCGACGGAATGATCGCGAGATATTCCTTCGGATTGTACATCAAGTTCAGGTTGGCCACGTGCTGGTTGATGCGTGAGCCGCCTTCCAGATCGAGGAATCCTTCGTCACGCGCCTGACGCCGCGAGAACGTAGGATCGTAAATCGGATCGTAGTTCGGGCCGTAGATGCGGCTACCCGAGATGTCCGTGTCCAGGGTGGTGAAGGAGTAACCGGAGGTGAACCACAGGTTGTCCGTGAAGCGGGTCTCCTGCGAAGCGCGCGCGCTCAACAGATCCGTGCGCACACCTTCCTTCTGGGTCAGGTAACGATCGGCGCCGGGAGCGGCGTAAACCGGCGGCAGTTCACCCGCACGACGGTGCATGTTCCGCGAGTTGTCATTGTCCGAAACTTCATACCGCAAGCCGACGCCGACATCCGTCTTGCCCATCGTGTGCTTGACGGCGCCCTGAACAATGTGACGACGCTCATCGATGTCCCAGAAGCTTGGCGCGATGCCGCGCAAGATCGAGGCGCCCGCCAGCGGATACCGGATGTTGTAGTCGCCCCAGACGGTGGAGTCCTTCTTGCCGTCGCGGAACTCGTAGGAATACTTCAGGGTGAACACCGGCAGGTTCGGAAGCGTGAGCCCGAGCTCAGCCCAAGCCTCGCCGCGATCGACGTGCATCTCCTCGTTGTTCAACGTCACCCAGGCGTTCGACCCGCGTGAATAGCCGCCGCTCCAATCCGACCAGCTCCGAAACTCGCGATAGCCCACGCGAACAAAACCCTTGTCCGGATGACTGACCCCGAGCTTCACGAGATAATCGTTGTTATCGAAAATCCCGCGACCATCGATCGTAAACAAGCCCTGCTTGCCGAGCGCGCGTTCGAGATGGAAATCCTCGATGCCACCAAACGGATTCACCGGCTGCTGGCGTCGGTACTGGAATTGGGCCTTGTCGCCATCCACCCAGTTCCGCCCCGCGCCGAACGTGATCCAGTTGTTGAACTCGCCCGGCTCCTCCGTAACCGCCGAGGCGGGCGTTTCCTTCTTCTCGTCGGCGGCAGGCTTGGGCGCGTCTGCCTGCTGCGCCAGGGCGGCGGCTCCACCCATTCCCAACACGACGGCCAGCGGCGTCGCCAGACGCCCGATGTTCCCGAATTGAGGTTTGCTCGTTGCTTTCATGGGAATACCCTTCGAGTTCAAAGTTCAGAATCGGAGCGAGGAGCCAATCTGCGATCCATGGACCGCTTCGTGACATCCGGCTGACCAGCAGGTGCCGCGGCTCAGGAATGAGCTGTGATCCCGCGCGCCGATGTAAATCCGGCCCGGAGTGGTTTGTTGTTGGAAGTGGCACTTCAAGCAAAGAGTGGCGTTGCGTTCGCGCAGCATCTTGGCGTTCACCGTGCCGTGCGGTTGATGGCAGGTGGTGCAGCCTTCGCGCACCGCTTCGTGCTCGAAGACAAACGGACCGCGTTGCGCCGTATGGCAACGACCGCAGGTATCAAACTCCGTGGTATGTGCCGTGCCCCCGCCCATGACGGCCGAGCCTTTGTGCGGATCATGGCAGTCGCTGCAGGAAACCTTGCCTTCCATCACCGGATGATGACTCGGCAGGCTGAAGCGCGCCTTCACTTCCAGGTGACAGCGGAAGCAGGTCTCCGGCGATTTGTTCGGGTTCACGATCGTGTGATGGGCGCCGCCGGAGTCATTATGAAGACTGCCCGGCCCGTGACACGATTCGCATCCGACATCCTTTACATCCGCTCCCTGTACTTGCAGGCGGGCGTGGGATGCTGTTTTGAAATCCCGCACAATCTCCGCATGGCAATCCGCGCAGCTCTGGGAGCCGACGAAGTGAGCGCCCGGAACATCTGGTGGCGCCATCGCTGTGCGCGTCACCGTGGTCGAACAGGAAGCGAACGTCACTGCGGCGACCGCGATGGGAAGCAAAGCCCACGGAGTATTCCAATGCGTCCGGACCCAATGACGGGCCTTGGCCAGTGCGGGAGTGAAGATGGTCGGTTTCATGGAAGTGGGGTCAAATCAAAGGCAGGACAGCTCTGGCAGGATGGAGAACGTTCATCGTGGCCAACCCTCCTCGCCGTCGGAGATGCCACGAAGGCATTTTGTCTCCAAGCAACAATCTGCCTCTCAATCTTCTCGTTGCTCGCTCTGTTTACCACAACTGTCCTGGTTGCGTTTCAAGATTCCGACGGCACTCGCAGAATGCACAAGGGCATCGGTTGAAGGCGATTCCTATTCCTTTACCAAAATTGGCATTTTCGGTACGGAAGCATTTTCGCCCCGGACACACGGGCGCGGCAGAGCGTTAGGGAATCAACTGGAAGGCAGGAGCAGCTCCGGAACTCAGCGCCCCGCCGGACCCTCGAACGGCCAGCGGTTGGTGACGCGTGACCAGACGAGGAATGAAATCAAACCGAGCACCACGACGCCGCCAGCATAGAGCATCGTGACGACGCCGGAGGTTGAGAAGAGGAAGATCCAACCCGCCAGCGCCACGAGGGCGGGAAGCGGAAACAGCCACATGCGAAAGGGCCGCTCCAGATTCGGTGCGTTCTTTCTCAGGAGAATCACCGCGCCAATCTGCCCAATGAACTGCACGAGAATACGGGTCACGAGCAAGCCGTTGATCACATCCAACAACGGCAAAAAGCTGAAGGCGATGGCGAGCCCGCCAATCAACAGAAGCGAGATATGCGGGAAGTTCTTGGTGGGATGGAGCTGGCCGAAGACGGAGAAGAAGTTCCCATCCTTCGCCGCCGCATACGGAATGCGGGAGTAACCCAGCAGCAGTGCGAAGCAGCTGCCGAACGCAGTCCACAAGACCAGCGCGGTAAACACCTTGGCCACTCCTGCGCCATGAACCCGTTCGATCATCATCGAAACCACCGGCGGCGGCGGGTCCGGCAACGGCTGGCCGGGCGCGGGAACAAATTCCCGCCACGGAACCACGCCAATGATCGAAAGATTGATCGCCATGTAGATCAACGCCACTCCCACAAGGCTGATCATGATGGAACGCGGGATAACGCGTCCGGGATTCTTCACTTCGTCACCGATGAAGCAGACATCGTAGTAACCAAGGTAGTCATAGACTCCCACACGCGAAGCGGCGCCGAGTCCCATGAGGTACCCGAAAGAGAAATCGAAGGCACCTGTCGGGAAATCAAACGCGACCGCGGAATCAAACGTGGTCGCCCCGGTTCCAATCACCACCGCCACCGTCAGCATCGTTCCGATCCACAAGCTCACGGTGATCTTCCCAATCGAGGTAATCTGCCGGTAGAGCAACGCCACCGCCAGCACGCCCACCCCAATCATTACCGCCGCCCCGACGCCCGCGGACATGTTGGGCCAGAGATAACCGACGTATTGCTTAAAGCCAATGAAGCCCGACGCGATCTCCAGCGGACCGCTCAGGATGAACTGGAAGATGAAGAGAAAGGTCATCAGCCGACCGAACGTCTTTCTGCCGAAACCATCCCTCAAATACACATAACTCCCGCCGGAGCCCGGCAACGCCGCCCCGAGTTCGCTCCAGACCAAGCCGTCCGCCAGCGCGATCACCAGCGCCACCAACCAGCCCAGCATCGCCTGCGGCCCGTTCATGGCGGACATCAGTGCCGGGATCGTGATAAACGGCCCCACACCAATCATGTTCGTCATGTTCAGCGCGGTGGCCTGGAGTAGTCCAAATCGGCGCTGCAAATGGGGTTGGTGGGTATCTGAAGACATCAGCTGGCTAAGGTGAGTGGAGGCGCAGAGCCGGGAGATTCATTGCCGCGCAGTCTACGAAACAGGTCTGCCGAGGGAAGGAAAAGTCCGTCCGCCGTCCGTCGGAACCACCGCAAATCTACGAGTCGACACTTCCGCAAACTGCTGGGCGCCACGCCGCACCCCGCGAGTTTCGGCCAGATTCCATGAAGTTTGCCGAGCCAACGCTTGCAATCCCCCGGAAGGTTCCTCATGCTTACGCTGCATTTTTTCCGGCGTGTGATAGTATCACCGTCCAACGCCAGACACTGAAGCGCATGAGCACAACGCCTGAAGCGGAATTTGATTTAGAAAAGCTGTTCCTCCCTGCATGGGCCAAGGAATCGCCGCAGAACAACCGTTACGCCAAGTTCGAGGGCGAACCCGAGCGCCGCGATCGCGGTGACCGTGGCGATCGCCGGGATCGTCCCGCTCGCCGCCCTGGTGGCGGTCCAGGTTTCGGCCGCGGACCCGGTGCGCCGCAAGGTGCGCCAGGCCAGGGTCGTGGACCCGAGCGCCGCGGCGGACCCGGTGGACCCCGTCCCGCCGGCGGTCCTCGCCGTGATGGCGGCCGCCCGTTCGGTCGCGATGGCGGTCCGGGACGTCGTCCCGAAGGTTTTCGTCCGCCGCCGCCCGCACCGTTGCCCGAGCTCCAGCTCACGCTCGCTCCGGAGGATTTGAGCGTCGACATGGTCGCCAAGCAGATCCGCGTGACCGGTCGCGCGTATCCGCTGTTCGACATCGCGCACCTGATTCTTCAAAAGCCCGAACGCCACACCGTCACCTTTACCGTGAAGAAGAAGCAGGACGGCACGGCCATCCAGCCGCTCTTCTCCTGCGCGCTGGATGACACCCTGTGGCTTTCTGAAGACGAAGCGGTGCGCCACGTTCTCGACAAGCACTTCGCCACCTTCTACCAGCCGGAGAAGACGCAGATCGATCCGCCGAAGGGTGTTTACACCTTCGTCGCCCAATGCGGCATGAGCGGTGTCGTGCTCGGTCCACCGAACTATCACGATTATCAAAACCAGCTCCGCCGCCTGCACGCCGAGCGCTTCTCACGCCTGCCGTTCGAAGCGTTCAAAGCCCGCGTCAAGATCGTCAAGGACGAGGTCATCGTAAAGAAGTGGGTCGAAGACCAGAGCTGGAAGACCGAATTCAACTGCCTCAATCTCCCCGAGCCGCTCAAGCTCGGCAGCATGGAGGAAGTGGAGAAACATTTCCGCCAGGTCCACCTGCCGAACATCATCAAGCAGATCGACACGATCTCGATGACCGGCACGGCCAGCCGCAACATTCGCGACCGCGAACTGATGCGCCTCGTCCGCACCAAGTGGGAGGAACAGAAGCGTTTCCCATTGCAGCTCGCCACCACGCTGAGCCAGCAATTCGCCTCTCGCGGCCTCCAGTTCTTCAAGGTCAACAAGACCGTCACTCACGTCGCTGTCGCGCGTCCGCACTTCCTCGATCTCGAAGCCACGCCGGTTTCCGAGGGCGTGAAGCGGATCGTGGACTTCATCAACGCCACGACCAAGTGCACTCACAAGCAATTGCTCGCGGCCCTCGCTCCCGCTGCCGCACCGGCACCGGCTGTGCCTGCGGCAGAGGCTGCTCCGGCGGCAGAAGGACAGGTTGAAGCGCCGGCCACACCAGCACCGGCACCCGAACCGTCTCCGGAACTGGCGGCTGTGATGACCGATCTGCACTGGCTCATCCATCAAGGTCACGTGATCGAGTTCGCCAATGGCGTGCTCGAAACCGCGAAGAAGCCGGCTCCCAAGCCGGTCAAGGCGGCGAAACCGGCCAAGACGGAAACTGCAGCGGCCGTTGCCGAAACCGCCGCTCCCGAAGCCGGCGAAGTGACCGGTGCCGAAGCTCCCGCTTCCATCGCCACGGAAACACCGGCTCCGGCGGCTGAGGCCGTTGCTGAACCAGCTGCACCCGCGGCCGAAGCAGCTCCGGTCGCCAGCGACGTTCCGCCGGCCAACTGATCTCAAGCGCCCGTTCGACCGGAGAAGCCGCGGCTTCTCCGGTCGGATGGTGGTCCGTCAGCGATTTGCGGAGTTATGGAAAACTTCACTTGGCTCACCACCATTCGATCCTCCCTGCTTTTGCTGCTCCTCGCGGCGGTCAGTCCTCTTTCGATCCCGGCCGCAGAAACCAATGCAGCGACCAACTCTACCACGGCGATCGTCACCAATGCTCCCGCCGCACTCTCGCTCGACACGGAACGCCAGCTGCGGAGTTACCTCAAGCTCCAGGAGCAACTGCACGCGACGTTGATGGCCATCGAGCAGGCTCGCGTTGAAGCCAGCCTCGAAGCGAAGACCAACGCGGAACTCCTCGCCGCCCGTCTCGAACAGCTCGAACAGAAACTCGCCGAACAACGCGAGCAACAGCTGGCTGCGTCCAAGGATTCCAGCGTCACCGTCCTGTGGATCGGCGGCGGCATCGTCGCCGTCGGCCTGATCGCTCTCGCGCTTTCCATGTATTTCCAGACGCGCGGTGTGAAACGCCTCGCCGAAGTCGCAGATGGCTTTCAGAACGATCGCGTCCTCCTCGGCGGCGGTCTGCCAATGGCGCTCGCGGGTTCCGAGCGCCTGCTTCTTGGTTCCGGATCAAGCGGCGGAAATAAAAACCTGCTCGCAACAATCGACCGACTCGAACGCCGCGTTCTCGAACTCGAAGGAACCACCACGGATATCCCGGCAGAAACCACCGAAACACCCGAACGGAAGTCGCGTCGTCGCAACGGCAGTTCCGATCGCAAACCCGCCGATCAAGCCACGGTGCTCCTGAGCAAGGGAAACGTCCTCCTCAGTCTCGGCAAGGCCGAGGAAGCGCTGGCGTGCTTCGATGACGCCATCGCCACTTCCCCAAATCTAGCCGAAGCCCAGCTCAAGCGCGGCATGGCGCTCGAGAAATTGAAACGTCTCGATGACGCCGTCCGTTCCTACGACCGCGCCATCGCGTTGAACAAGTCACTGACCCAGGCCTACCTCTCCAAAGGCGCGATCTTCAACCAGCAGGAACGTTTCAACGAAGCGCTCGAATGCTACGAGCAGGCGCTGCGCTCTGAAACCGGCGTCAGTTCGAGTAAATCTTGATCACGTCCGCTGCCGCCGTCTCGTACGCCAGCCGCTTCAGCTTCTCTACCTGTCCCTGATCGCTCGCTTCCTTGTTAAACATCGAGCTGAGCGATTTGCTGTCGAACGCCTCAGGCGAGAACATCGTCCAGTTTCCCGAACGCACATCCACCAACGCCATCTTCAAGCGGATGCGCATGTAATGCTTCTCATCCGGCAGCATCCAGCCGACGACTGGCACCCACGACACGGACTTCGTCTCCAGATTGCGCCGCGCGGATTCCAGCGTGCCCCAATAGCACAGCACCGTCTCGCAACCCGCCCGCGCCGCCGCCAGTCGAAGTGCCTTCGCGTAACTGGAACCCGCATCGCGCGCAACGGAATCGGACTGCCCGTTGAACGGAACTACGTTCACGTGCTTGGCCAGCGCCTGCGCCATCGGCGAGTCCGGTTGGTAAGCGCCGGATTGAATGACGAGCACAGAAGATCCTTTGCGCACGCGAACGCGCGCTGCCGCATCGAGGGCTTGCTGAATCTCCTGATCCGTCACCGCGCCGCTGCGTTGCAGACCGAGCACATCAAACTCACTGAGCTCTGGCGCGTGAACATGGGCTCCGCGCGACCCTGGCTCGGTGTAGCCCGAGTTGGAGATGGAACGAGTACGCGTGCACCCCGAGAGAGCGACCGCCACAACGCCGCAGGAGATTGCTAGAAGCCAGCCGTGTCGAAATGAGTTTTTCATAAGCAGGAATTTCAATTTCCCACTTCGACACGAGGCCCGATCGGGCGTTCGAGGAATTTACAGAGAAGCCGGCGCGCGGCTCACAGCTGCTTCATCGCGTTATCGAGCGCTGTGTAAAGCTGCTGCATCGTCGCCTCCGTTTCGTCGCCCATGTTCGAGAGACGGAACGTCGTGCCTTTGATCTTTCCGTAGCCGCCATCGATCAGGAATCCCTGATCCTTGACGAGCTTCTGCAGCTTCGCAGCGTCCACCGTGCGACCGCCCGGCTTGGCTCCGTTGTTCACACAGCAAAGCGTCACGGACTCGTAACCCGCTTCCGGGAAGAGCGTGAAACCGTGACGGGCCGCCCAGTCGCGCGTCATCTGGTTCGTCTTCTTGTGACGCGCGTAGCGGGCTTCGAGACCTTCGGCGAAGAAATCGTCGAGCTTCGACGCCAGGCCGTAAATGTGCGGGATGGCCGGAGTGCTCGGCGTCATGCTGTCCTTCGCGTTCTTCTCGAATTCCACGAAGTCAAAGTAGTAACCGCGATCCTTGATCGTCGCCGCCTTCGCCAGCGCGGCCGGCGACGCCGTGAACACCGCGAGTCCCGGCGGCATGGCGAACGCCTTCTGCGTTCCAGCAAGCAACACGTCGATGCCGAGTTCATCGAACTGGATCGGTAGCGCGGTCAGCGAGCTGACGGCGTCCACGATGAACATCACGTCGGGATACTTCTTCTTGAGCGCGGCGATCTCGAGCAGCGGCGACATCGTGCCGGTGGACGTTTCGTTGTGAATCAGCGTCAGCGCATCGAACTGGCCGGTGGCGAGTTTCTTGTCGACTTCCTCGGCGCGAATGGGCGAGCCCCACGGCACCTGCAAGCCTTCGGCCTGTTTGCCGCAGCGCAGGCTCACATCGAGCCACTTGTCCGAGAATGCGCCGCACATGCAGTTCAGCACTTTCTTCGCGACGAGATTGCGGATGGCACCTTCCATTACGCCCCAGGCGGACGACGTGGAGAGATAAACGAGCTGCTTCGTGCCCAGCAGCGTCTGAAGCTGCGGCTGCATCTTCGCGTAAAGATCTTTGAAGCCCTGCCCGCGGTGACCGATCATCGGCGATGTCATCGCTTTGAATGTCTTTTCGCTGACTTCAACCGGACCGGGGATGTGCAATTTCACGTGTGCCATAGTTCAAAAATTCAAAGCGGAGACGGTTTCACAAGCACCGCCGGCAGGCAAGTTTCCTTTCCGCCAGCCCAGCGTGTGTGACCTGCTCGATTGTGTCCCGGCAACGGACCGGGCGCAAATCCACCGTTGGCTTGCCGTTTCCCGGCCTGAACGGTTTAATCCCCGCACCAAATGGCCGCCGCAAAGAAAACCCGGAATTCCAACTCGCTGCCCATCGACGCGCCCGCCCGCCGGCGACTGCCGCCTCTGCTTCGTCGCGCCTGGTATGGATTGAACCAGGCCTTTCGTCGTCGCATCGCCCATTTGGAAATCACCCCCGACCAGTTCACCGTGATGCGGACACTGCTTGAAGGCGATCCGCTTGGACTCACTCAGCGCGAGCTGACGCAGCTCATGACCAGCGATCCGAACACCGTGGCTTCGTTGCTCCAGCGCATGGAGGAATCGGGCCTCGTCGAACGCAAGGCTCATGAGAAGGATCGCCGAGCCCATCGCATCAAACTCCTCGAAAGCGGCCGCTCCAAATACGAAGCTGCCCGCGCGCTGGCGGTGGAACTGCAGTCGGAAGTCCTCGAAGTCATTCCCGCCACGCGACGGGAGGAATTCCTTGAAGACCTGGCGCTCGTCGCCGACGCCTGCAAAGCCGCCGCGGACGAATCACCGCGCAAAACAGTCGATCGCGCGGCTAGCTAATTTTTCCTAAGCGTCGAGAGGTATTCGACCAGGTCGACCATCTCCTGCGTTGTCATCGCCGCCTGCAAACCGGCGGGCATGATCGACAACTTCGATGGCTGGCGGGATTCAATCTCGCTCTTCTTCAATCGCGTCACGATGCCGCCCACCGCCTTCACCGCCACCTCGTCCGCCGTTTCGCTCGCGAGCAAGCCATAGGCTTCGTCGCCGTTCTTCAGCGTGAAACTCCACGCTTCGAATCCAAACGAGACGCCCGAGCTCGGCTCCAGAATCGCCTCGTACAATGCGTCCTTCCCCAGCTTCGTCCCAATCTCCGACAAGTTCGGTCCCAGTTCGATGCCGCGTCCGTTCACCACGTGACAGTTCGCGCAGCCCGGATTCGCTCGGAAATAAATCTTCTCCCCGTTTGCCACATCACCCTTCTTCTTCACCAGCTCGCCAATCGGCGGCAGCGGCGCCGCATTCTGCCCCTGCAACGGTGGCAACACCTTCGCCGCCTCGGCCTTGATCTCCGGCCAGCGCACCGCGTTCAGCTCTGTCGACGCCGTAAACTTCAACGCCTCCGCGAGCTTCTCCTCGCGAGCCAGCTTCAGCACCTCATTGGCTCCGTCCGTGGTTCTCGCCAGTGATCGAACCGCCTGCTTTTGCAAGGTCACGTCGCGCTGGCTATCCGCGATCACCGGCGCGAGGAACTTCACCGCCTGCTTCTCCGCCGTGTTGCCCAACGCCTCGGCGATCTTGGCAGCCCTCACCACATTCGTTCCGGTCAACGCCGCTTCGATGACCTTCGCATTGCCGCCGGCCAGCACGAGGCGCATCGCCTCCACGCCGCTCTCGCCCGCTGGCTGGGCGGCCGCCACCTCGAGCAATCCCGCGCTCTGGCCTTTCAATTTGAACTGTTGCACCAGCTTCACGAAGTTCGCCGTGCCCCGCGTCTTCTCGAGCACGCGCATCACCGCGTCCTTCAGCTTCGGGTTGGCGTTGATATCAACACCCTGCAATCGACCGAGCGCTTCCACGGCCAGCGCCGTCTTCTCCGCGTCCGTGTCCGCCGCCAGAACGCGACCGACCCCGGCCGAAATCAACACCGCCACCAGCAGGCCACCAAGCCATCCGCGATTGAACATCATGCGGAACATTTTGCGCATGCCGGACCCCGCAGCAAGCGACGAATTCTCCGCGCAGGCCGGCTCATTTTGAATTCCATGTTCTTTCGGGCGCGCCCGTGATTCACTTCGCCGCGCATGGCGCATATTCACGAGAAGATCGATTTCACCGTGGCCATTTTCGTGGTGCACGAGGGCAAGGTGCTGCTCATCCATCATCGCAAGTTGAACAAGTGGCTGCCGCTCGGCGGGCACATCGAGCTGGACGAAGATCCTGAACAGGCCGCGCTCCGCGAAGCCCGCGAGGAAAGCGGCTTCGACGTGGAACTGCTCGGCGAACGTCCGCCCACCACTGAACCCGGCACGCGCGCGCTGATTGGTCCGCGCTTTCTCGACATCCATCGTATCAGCGACACACACGAGCACATCGGAATGATTTACTGGGCGCGGCCGAAGGGCGGCACCATGGCGCTCGCCGAGGCGGAACATCACGACATCCGCTGGTGCACCGCGGCCGAACTCGATCAGCTGAACCCACCCATGACGAACGCGGTAAAGTGGTATTGCCTGAAAGCCATCGAGGAAATCTCCAGCGCTTCGATCTAGTCGCAGGCCAGAACTCCTCCGTCACGAATCACCAATCACGCTCTTCGCATCACCTTCCCGATGTCTCCACGCCAGTTGAAAGCCGGATGCTTCGTCCTCGAAGGGCTGAACATTTACGCGGCGGCCTTCTACTTCAACTACCTGTTCTTTTACACGAAGAGGGAGTTTGGCTTTGGTGATCGCGAGAACCTGTTCCTGGCTGCCGCCAACGGTTTCCTCTACATCTTCTTTTCGTGGTACGCGGGACAATTTGCGCAACGCCGCGGCTACTATCGCGCCCTGCTGGTCGGCTTCGGCATCATGGCCGTCGCGCTCGGCGTCGGCACTTTCGTGCGCGGCTGGCCTGGGCAACTCACCGTCATGCTCGCATGGACCGTGGGCATCTGCTTCACCTGGCCGGTGCTCGAAGCACTCGCCAGCGAA
>Ga0154020_10004732_pt1 | contig 16186 bp, 17 predicted proteins | sample Klosneuvirus_201_FD_109709 | JGI IMG/M metagenome (GOLD analysis project Ga0154020, IMG submission 109709) | Active sludge microbial communities from wastewater, Klosterneuburg, Austria - Klosneuvirus_20160825_MG | ecosystem: Engineered > WWTP > Aerobic digester > Activated sludge | place...
GCGTGCGATCGAGCGTCGGCGGATGCGATCGTGTCGTCGTTTCCGCCTGGCGCAGTCACCGGTCGATCTTCTCACTATTCGGCGGGCGCGGGGATCTCCGGGGCCACTCGCCCGCTTCTCCGAACAGCTAGCCGGTCACTCCACGAACTCCTTCGCGGTGAGCACTGTCTCGTGCTGCGCGGCATAGATCCGATCCACGAGAGCCGAGATGGGCTCGAGAGGCTGTGGGGTGAGGCCAAACATCGCGTCCACGTCGAACGCGAAGGACTCCTGCAGTTCTTCCGAGACCATCAGGGAAGCGAACGTCGTGGCGTCCACGTCGCCAGCATGTGCTTCATAGGTGTCGAGCAGCATCAGCAGGATGTACTGCTTCTTCTCTTCGACGGGATTCTGGGGCTTGGGGAGGCGGGCCACGTGCTTCATGCTACTGCGCGCACCATTGTTCATCGCGATCGATCACGCGGCGATTCGTCACGCGCGACTCGCGCCAGGGTCAGCGCTTCTTCCCGCCGACAAAGGGAACGAGCGCCGCTTGCTTCATCCACGAGGCCGATTGCGCTTCGTCGAGGTCCTTCACGGCTCTCGGTTCGACGCCGCGTGTGGACTTGCCCATGCCGATCGGCGTCACCGGCGGTACCGGCGACAGCTCCGTGCCGCGAATGAACATCAGCTTCACGTGGCCGACGAAGGCACCGGACGAGAAGCACCAGCCATCGTCGACGCCGTAGTACGCCATTCCCCACTTCACCGCGCGACGCAGATTCGGGACGGTCTTGGCCGCCAGCGCATCGATGCGCTCGGCGATCGCGCGCTGCGGTTGCGGCAGGCTGGCGATGTACGCGAACACCGGCGCGTCACCGTCGGCGGCTTTCGCGGCGCTTGCTTTGCCCGTCATCGCGACGCGCAGCTCGGTGATCTTCGCTTCGGTGGTCTTCGCCTTGGTGACCTTCTTCTTCGCGGACCGTGCGCTCATCGGAGCGCGAGTGTAGCCAAGTCAAACCCGTGGCGCGGGCTATGGCGCGCACGTGCACGACGCGCCGAAGCAACGGAACGCGCTGAACACGATCTGCGTCGAGGACAGGTAGCTCGGGTGGTGCGGACAGAGCTCGGGAGGGAGCGGGATCGCCTGGCGTTGCGTGCCGTCGGGCGCCATCCGAAACAGGTGCTGCTGGAGCGCGGTGCCCGCGAGCGCGAGCGTCCAGTACACCACCTCTGCATCGTCGGGGCGCCACTCGCCGAAGCTGACGCTGGTGGTGGCGGCGACGCCGGGCGGCGTCAGATCCACGCTCGCCGGCGATGCCAGCACGCGCGACTGCGGGCGCATGGGATTTCCATGCAGCGCACCGAGATCGAACGACACGTCGGGGTGCTGCTGCATCCACGTCACGCGTGTCCCCGCGTGATCGAAGCGCGGATCGTTGGTGCCGAGGACCTCCGCGACCGTCGGCCACGCGCAGCAGCCGGACATCTCCGGGCAGATCGGGCAGCCCACGACGCTCGCGTCGGCGAGTGAGGTCGCGCCGTTCGCCGGGAGCTTCCACACCGGACGCATCCAGCCGCTCGGATGATGGAACAGCGCGGGGAACACGATCGATCCCGATGCGTCACTCGCGCCGCTCTGATGCGGATCGATCGGGAGGATGAGCTCGGGCGGTAGCGGGATAGCGTCGATCGTGAAGGTCCCCGGCAGCGCCGTGAACGTCGCGCGCTCGAGCCGTGTCCAGTTCGGATCGCTCGGGTGATCTTGTCGGAGGAAGATCAGCTTGCCGTCGCTCGTCCACGAGCTGTTCGCCGTCATCTTGCCGGCGACGACCGGCGTGATCGCCGTGACCGTCGTGGGCGATGACGCTCGGAACACGACGATCTGGGCGCCGCCGTAGTTCAGCCCACCGGGTGCGTTCGCCTCGACCTCCATCGCGAGGCCGTTGTTGTCTGGATCCTCCGTGTAACGCGTGGCCGTCAGCCAGTCCGTGCCGGCGAGCTGGCGCACGTGGCTCAGATGCTGCGTCCCCGCGTCGACCAGGAGCCGCAAGCCGGTACCGTCGGTGTTCACCGTGTACACGCCGAGCGCGGGGAGGGCGTCCGGGCCGTCGATCGCCGCGTCGTGGTCGCCGTCGCTACCGTCGGAAAACGCGGCATCCGTCGACGCGGCGTCGGGTTTGTCGCCACCGCCGCTGTTGCATCCGGCCACGGTCCACACACCGAGCGCGATCAGGGATGCGCGAAGCTGCATGACGCACGGTGCTGCATCGTGCATGCCGCCGCGCGCAGGAGGCGGGCCGCTGCGACGAGATCGAGCATGCCGTGGTCGTCGAGAGACCTCGACGATCACCTCGGGATCACGGGACGAAACAGGTGATGATGTTCCAGCGGAGGTCCTCCCTTGCCATGCACGTCACGATGAACAGGCTCGTGGTTTCGTTCGCCGTCGCGCTCGTTCTCTCGCCGTCGTTCGCCACGGCCGAGGACGACCTCGATGCGGCCACGCACGCGGCGGTTGTCGCGGCGATGACGAAGCGGGCGTGCGTCCCTCCGGGGAAGGTCGCGTCGTCGACCGAAGAAGGCGTCATCACCTACTACTCCGCGTTCGTCGCCGCAGCAGGCACGGAGCTCGTCGCGTGTGTCTCGCGCACGCAACCCATCGAGACCGTGGGAGCCGCGAAGCCGTTCCAGTGCTGGACCGTGGATCCGACGACGAAGGCACTCCGCACACGTCCGGCGGCATTCGTGGCGGGGCGCGCGTTTCGCATTCCTTCGGCGTGTGCGGAGGGCTTCTGCAAACCGCAAGAGAAGCCGACGGTGGGCGCGGGTACGGAGGTGTTCGCGCTGTCGCCCGATGGAGCCAAGGCCGCTCGGATCGTGCGGGGCATGATCCAGATCTTCGACGGGAAGACGAAGGCGTTCCTGCGCGAGTTCCCGGTGCTCGACGAGAACGGCGAGGGCACGGGACTCGGTTCGTTCGACGTCATCCTGGTGGGTGACACGCTGATCGTCGCCGCCTTCGCGGCAGGACCCGATGGCGGCGCGTGGATGTGGAACGCGAGCACGGGCAAGTATCTCGGTGCAGTGGGCAGACCTGGAGAAGGTGATGGCCACGTGAACCTCTCCGCGGGCAGCTACGGGCTCGTGGATGCCACCCACTTCGTCGCATTCGATGGCGGCTACGAAGAAGCGATCGTCGACATGCTGACCGCGAAGATCTCGACGCGCGTGATGCCGAAGCCCGCCGCGTGCTCCGACGAGGATTGGTTCGGACAGCAGATCATCGACATCATCGGCTTCGGCGAACCCGTCAAAGCAAAGTGTACGAAGGCCGTGCGCACGGCACAGAAGAAGTTCTGGCGAACGGCACCCTCGCCTGGGTTCGTGAACGTCGGTGGGAGAGGCTACAAGCTGAAGCACGGAACGAAGGCGGAGCTTCTCGTTCTCGAACCGAAGGCAACGCGGCCGAAGACCGTGCAGCTTCCGATCTGCAAACTGAAGTAGCCCGGTACTACTCGAACACCAGCGGCCGCCGCTCACCATCGTTCTCTTCGACGAGCAGCACGTGGATCCCGCTGCGCGCGCCGAGCCGGACGAACCCCTCTTTGTGAGAGAGCGCATCGAGTCCCGAGAACATCGATCGCTTCCTCGCTCCGCGCAGGCCGTCGAGATAGCCGGCGAGCGCATCCTCCTCGAACCGAGGTGCGATCAGGATCGCGCCGCCGAGCTCGGTATGACCGAGTGTGGTCTTGAGCGCGATCGCACGCGCGATGATCGCGTCCACCGCGGCCTTCGTTCCGAGCGCGACCCGCTCGATCACGTGCAGCACCTGGTGCTCGGCGCCGTACGTCACGGCATCGAAGGCCGACTCGCTGCGGAGGTTCTCGGGTGCGTGGTGCAGACTCACCTCGCGAACGCGCGCCAGCGGCTCGATCAGGCCCTTCCAGCGACTCGCGCGCCCGAACATCACGAACTGCGGCGCGAGCTCGGTCAACACCCACCGTGCGGCGTCGTGGATCGGATCCGCGACGACGAGCGTCTGCAGTGTCGACTCGCCTCGCCGGAGATCCGCCGTGGCGTTCGATCGCGGCCGCAGCTCGAGCGCCTTCGCAGCCGCGCGCGTGTCGGACCGGACCGACGACGCTGGATCGATCTCGGGCCGCACGACCTCGAGCGCGAGGTCTCTCAGCTGTCGTCGAAACGTGATCGAGGGGAACCCGTGGCGAACGGGATCGATGCTCGCCGTCGCGCCGCTCGCACCGATCCACTCCTCCCATCGCTGGGCCGCGGGCGACACCGGCCAGCCCTCGCTGAATAGATCGAGGACGCGGTGCCCGCGACTGAACAGCGCGAACCCGAGCTTGTCACCCAGTGCGAGCCGGAGCGCACCATCGAAGCCCTCGGCGGCCAGCTTGCGCTCGAGGTGGCCGAGCTCGACGATCGAGGCGTCGAACGTCGTCGTCTCCGATCGCGGAGGTGCGAGCAGGGAGGCTAGAAGACCGACGACGCGCGCGTCGTGCTCGGCGGGGATGGCGTACAGCGTCGCGTCGACCTGCTCCGGGATCGATTCGATCGCGGCGTCGCCGATCCGTCCCGTCGCGGACTCGAAGGCCGCGAAGACGATCCCGTCGGCGATCAACAGGCACGTGCCGCCCGCATCCAGCCCACCGCAGAACGCCCGTGCGTGCAACGGCCTCTCGAGCACGCGATCGAGGAGCGATCGTGTGAGTTGCCTGCCGAGTGCGGTCGCCGGCCAACGCCGCATCGTGCTGACGACCAGTGCTTGTGGAACCGAGCCGTCGGCGACGATCACCGGGACCCGCACGAGCGGTGACTGCGGGATCGGTAGCGCGACGCCCGACGCCTTGGTGACGGCGCTCGACGAGAATGGCTGGAGCGCCGAGGCCATCTCGGCTGCACTGCCGAACCGATCCTCGGGCCGCTTCGCGAGCGCTCTGGCGATGATCGCGTCGATCGCCGGAGGCACGCGCGCCACGAGCAGACTCGGCGGCGCTGGCATCGTGTCGTGCACCGCGTGGATCAGCTCGTAGATCGTCGCGCCCTCGAACGGTGGCCGCCCGACGATCATCTCGTAGAGCACGCTCCCGAGTGCGTAGAGGTCGACGCGACAATCGCTCGCCTGACCGAGCAGCTGCTCGGGGGCCGCGTAGTGCGGCGTGCCCACGATCACTCCGGCCTGCGTGTGCGCCAGCTTCGAGCCTCGCACCCGCGCGATCCCGAAGTCGGTGACTTTGACGCGGCCGTTCGCGACCAGCATCAGGTTGGCGGGCTTGATGTCGCGATGCACCACGCCCGCTGCATGCGCGACCTCGAGCACCGCGAGCACTTCGAGCGCGACTCGCACGGCCTGCGGGATCGAGAACCGCTGCGGCTCGTCGGTAAGCAGCTCCTCGAGCGTGCGGCCCTCGAGCCACTCCATCGCGATATACGGCCAACCGCACTCGGTCCCGATGCGATGCACCATGGTGACGCCCGGGTGGGACAGCGCCGCGGCGGCGCGGGCCTCTTGAAGAAAGCGGTCCACGGCGAGCTGCGCCGCGGGCCCACGCAGCCGCGCGACGTGCTCGGGCTTGATCACTTTGATCGCGACGTCTCGCCCGAGATCTAGATCCTCGGCGCGATACACCGCGCCCATCCCGCCCTCGCCGACCTTGGTCACGATGCGATACGGGAAGCTCGCTGTTGGGTGGGGAGGGGGGAACATCGTGGGGCTCAGATCACGTGAAGGCCCCAGTGAAGACCCGCGAACGCCACCAGCATTCCGCCCATCACGACCATGATCTTGTCGTGGATACAGAGACCCTTCTTCGCCTTGCAGCCATCGATCGGACACATCTTCGCCATCGGATCCTCCTGAGTCGAGCTCGACTCTTCCCTGCAGTCTCGCGACCGCCGGATCCGTTACAGAGGAAGTGTCGATCGCGGCACGCGCCCAGCCGATGGCATCACGCGGACGCCGGCCTGATGCGTCCGTCCTCCATCTCGTAGAGGAAGTCGAACACGTCGAGGGCGCGATGGTCATGCGTCACGACGAGCACGGCCGCGTCACGCTCGTGCGCGACCTTGCGAAATAGCTCCATCACGCTCCGGCTGCGCTTGCTGTCGAGTGCCGCCGTGGGCTCGTCTGCGAGAATGAGCGAAGGATCGTTGGCAAGGGCTCTCGCGATCGCGACGCGCTGTTGCTCTCCACCGCTCAGCATCTCTGGATACGAGCGTTCGCGATTGTCGACCTCGAGGTACCGCAGGAGGTCGCGTGCACGCCGTCGGCCGTCGGTCTTGCCGCCGAGCTCGCACGCGATCTCCACGTTCTCGCGCGCGTCGAGGAACGACGTCAGGTTCGCCTTCTGAAACACGAAGCCGAGGTGCTGTCGGCGCAGCAGTGCGAGGTCCGCTAGCGGCTCGCCGTCCTTGATGACGAGGCGGCCATCGAAGAACACCTCGCCACGCTCTGCGGGCGAGACAAACCCGAGCGCCTTGATCAGCGTGGACTTGCCCGAGCCGCTCGGGCCGAGCAACGCGGTGACGGTGCCACGCGCGAGTGCGAGGCTGACGTCATCCAAGGCGACGATCGCTGTCGAACCGGATCCGTAGGTCTTCGTCAGCGAGACGGCTCGAACGGCATCGGTCATGGTCAGCCCTCCAGCGCCGTTGCGGGGTCGATCCGCATGACGTGACGGAGTCCGAGCATGCTCGCGAGCGTCACCATCACGATCGTGGCGAGCGGTGCGACGAGGGCGATCGTGTCGGTGATGACCACCCGCCGCGGGAATTGCGGATACGCGAGCTGCCCGAGCACGTACGCGAGGCCATAGCCGAGGACGCCCAGGATCCACGCCTGTTGCAGCACCAAGCCTGCGAGGCGCATGCGCGGTGCGCCCATCAACTTGAGCACGGCGAGATCGTGCGTCTTCTCGAGGGTGAGGTTGTACATGACCATCATCACGATCACCGCGGCCGTGAGCGTGAGGATCAAGGTGAACAAACCGATCTGCATCCGGGCACGCTGGACCACCCCGCCGAGGAGCAGCATCTCCTCCTCCGCTTGTGAGTAGACGCTGACGTCGCCCCAGCTCGCGAGTGTCGCGCGCACCTCGTGTTCGCGGTGCGGATCCACGGTGAGCAGCACGGCGGCGAGCGGCGGCGACGCGAGCGCCGGTGGACGCCATCGTGGATCGGTCGCGACGTCCTCGAGGCCGGGCTGGCTGCGGCCGAGGTCGGTGTAGCGCAATCGCTCGATGACTCGCTCGCGTTCGAGCACCGTGGCCTCCGCGGCCTGATCGAATGCCACGAGCTGCGCGTCGGCGACGGTCATGAACGCGACCGACTCACCACCAGACGTGAGGGCATTCTTCGTGAGTCCGACGACGCGATACTCCTCGTCCGCGAGAACGACGGATTCGCCGATGTGCAGGTCCAGCGAGCCATCGACGATGATCTCGCCGTGTGGCTGGGCGAGGTGACGGCCACGGACGAGCGGCACGGAGTATCCCGGATCGTCGGGCCAGCCGAGGCCGACGAGGGCGATGCGCATGACCGCGCCGCGATGCTCGCGTTGGATCAGCTGGTACGTGTACGGGCGCGCACTCCGAACCCCGGGCAGCGCGGCGACCCGTGCTTCCACACTCGGATCGAGACGCGAACCCTCGGCAAACGGTCCACGCGTGTCTCGCTGCACCACCCACAGATCCGCGTGCATCGCGCGGGTCAGGATCGTCGCGTCGTCGACCATTCCGGCGTAGATGCCCTGCATCGCGATGACGACCGTGAGCAGCAATCCGAGCCCTGCGGCGGTGCCGAGGAACCGGGGCAGCTTGCGGCGAACGTCTCGAATCGCCAGGTTCATCGAGCTCTCCAGCGGCGTCCCGCAGGGAGGGATGCGCTGGTCGACGTAGCGGCGAGCACCGTCTGATGTTCGGCCAGTCCATCGAGTACCTCGACATGAGTCGTGCCCGTGATCCCGAAGCGTGGCCGCACGACGGCGATCCTCCCGTCGCGATCGGCGTAGACGTACGGACCTACGGCGTCGCGGTGGAGCATCGCGATCGGCATGCGCAGCGCTTTCTCGTGACGACCGAGCTCGATCCTGACGTCGGCGCGCTGTCCGATCGCGATCCGGCGGTCGAGCTTGTCGGGTGTCACATCGACGAAGAGCTCGTGGGTCTGCCGGTCCGCTTCCCACGAGATTCGCGTGACCCGGCCGCTGACCGGCGCGGTGGTCCCCGGAAACACGATCTCCGTCGGTTGTCCGATCTCGAGCCGAGGCAACACGGTCTCGTCGATGGCGACTCGGATGTACACGCGCGTGGTGTCGACAATCCGCAGCACCGTCGTGCCGATCGCGACAGTGTCGCCGGGTTCGCGCAGCCGTCGCGTGACGAGACCGTCGAACGGCGCGAGCAGAGTGGCGCGCACCATCGCGACGCGTCGTTGTTCGGCGCCTCCCGCGGCGACGTCGATCCCGCGGGTTGCTTCCGCGCGTTGCGCGAGGACACGATCGAGGTCGGCGCGCGCGACGCGCACGCGATCCTCGGCGTCGTCGCGCTCCGTACCCGTGATCGCGCCGGTGTCGGACAGCGCTCGCGTGCGTGTCGCTTCGCGTTCCGCGGTGAGGAGCAGCGACCGGGCGCGCTCTTCCTCTGCGGCGAGTCGCTTCAACGACGTCCGCGCGGCCGCGATGCCCGTCGTCGCTGACTTGAGATCCGCCTCGGCCTGGCTGGTCTCGAGTCGTGCGAGCTCCTGGCCGAGCGTCACGCGCGTACCTTCATCGACCAGCACGTCGCTGAGTCTGCCGACGAGATCGAAGCCCACCGCAGCCTCGCGCTGGCTCTCGACGGTTCCGCGTCCGAATGCTTCCTGCACGATCGTGCCGCGGTCCGGGTGCGCGGTGATCACGGGGACCGGTCTCCAGAGGACCATCCAGGCGACGGCGAGCACCACGACCATCAGCACCAAGACCCAGGTGATGCGACGCACGAACCTCAGGCCTCGACGCAGCCATGCCGGCATGATCAGTTTCCCTCGGCGCGGTGCGTCGGGCGGCCGAGATGAGAGACGAGCAGGACGACGTCGGTGCCCGGATCGGGCCTGACCGCGTGCGGCACCTTGGCCGCGAGGACGATCGCGTGGCTCGGATCGATCCGCAGCTGCTGACCGCCGGCGTCGACCGTCGCAGCACCTCGCAGCACCTGGATAGTGACCGGCACCTCGGAGTGATGCTCCGGAAGCACCGTGCCACGGCGGAGCACGATCGAGACAAGCTCGAGCGCCGGCTCGTCTACGAGCACGGTCACCTCGCGGTCCTGATCGCCGCTCGTCGAGACAGGAAGCTCGACGACGCGCACCGAAGGACCATCGATCGACGGCGAGGAATGCGGCGTTGCCCGGGGCGTCGTGAGTGGCGGTGTCGAACCAGCGCAGCTCGCCACGACGACGAGCGATGCGGCGATAACGATCCGGGTGTACCGACACTTGTCTCGGGTGGGGGCGCTCATCTTGCTCGCTTGTCCTTTCGTGGTGATCGCGCGGTCCGCGTCCCGTGCGGCTGTCCGCGGAGCAGCCTCTCGAGCACGCTCCACGTGGCCTGCGGCGACGGCACCATCTTCGCGCGTCCTCGCGTCGACGCTTCGACCGCGCCCTGCAGCGTGCCGCGTATTACCCAGCCGAGGACGACCAGGTCGAGCTCGGCCGGGATGTCACCGTCGGTCTGCGCGTCGCGCAGGCAAGCCTCGATGAATTGCTTCGAGCGAGCGATCGAGTCGCGCAGCCGGCGCGCACCTTCTGGACCTGCGACCTGCTCCAGGCAATCGCTGGTCGCGAGCCGCAGGATCTCCGGACGCTGCCGGACGAGCGCGAGCCGCGCGAGGAAGAACGCTCGCAATTGCTCGAGCGGTGGTTGGCCCGGCGCCGGGTAGCTCTCGGCCAAGACAGCCTGAACGCGCTCGATCGCGACGAGGATCACCTCGTCCATGTCCCGAAAATGGCGGAACACCGTCGAGTCCGCGATTCCGACCTCGCGGCCGATCTCGGCGGCGGTGAGCAGCGATGCGCCTCTGGTCGCGAGGATGCGCAACGCCGCGTCCGCGATCTGCGGTCGCCGATCCTCGGTGCGTTGCCGGCGTGGACGATTCGTGGTCACGGGCGTGATCCGCAGTCTGGCGACCACCTCGTTATAAGCAAGTACTTACTTGCATAGGGCTCGCAGGAACGCGGCCGCGGCCCGCGACAAAACGACGCTCCCGTGTTTCCTCGTGTCGTCGATGTTCGCCCTATCGCGATCGAGCTGTGCCCAACGAACCCGGACCGCCGTGGGAATGGCCGTCATGAACCCCGTCGTCGCGTCGTCAGGCCGAACAGGTAGTAGATCCCGCACCGCGAGACGACGCCGGTCAGCGCGATCGCGCCGCCGGTCACCGCGCCCATCGCCTGGAGCCCGACGCGATCGAACACCGCGATCGCCGCTACCGCGAGCGCGATGCCGACCAGGATACGGACGACGCGATCGCCACCACCGACGTTGCACGCGAACGAGTACGTGGCGAGCTCGCGGAGTCGGAACGTCATGTCATCTCCCGGGCGAAGCGTTCGAGGCCGGCGAGTCCCGCGGTGTAGAGCTCGGAGATGCCGGCGCGCACGGCGTCTGCCGCTGCCGCGTCGACGAGGTCGTAGTTCAAGAACCACAACACCTCTGCCTGTCCGGCTCCATCCTCGCTCACGCACAGCGTGCCTCGCACGTTGGTGGTCGGCAGCATGTCCTGGCGATCGATGCGGTACTGAAAGATCCGGTTCGTGTGATCGATGGTCTCGATCGTTTCCTCTAGCTGGTGACCCTGGCCGGTCGTGCAGAACCGGCGTGCACCGGCGCCAGTTCCGTCGAGGCGACACGTCGCGATCGCCGGCAACCAGCGGTCGATGCGGTCTCCCTGACTGACGATCTTCCACACCGACAGGGCCGGCGCTGCGAGACGTTTCTTCACGCTGACGATTTGCATTCGAGCTCCTTCGCGACGCGATGCGCGTCGACGAGAGCCAGGATGCGCGCTAGCGGAGGCTGCCGGTAGGTGACGATCGGTTGAAGGATTGTCACCAAATCGGTGATGATGCGGGATGGCGTTCGACCGGCTCGAGGATCTGCGGACGTTCGCGCTCGTCGTCGATAGCGGAAGCTTGTCGAGCGCTGCGAGGACGCTCCAGCTCTCGACGAACGCGGTGAGTCGGAGACTGCAGCGACTCGAGGCGCAAGCGGGAGCCAGGTTGCTCCACCGAACCACTCGCCGGATCAGCCTGACCGACGAGGGTCGGATCGTCTACACGCGCTGCAGCCGCATCGTCGCCGAGCTCGATGCGGTCGAGGACGAGCTGCATCCCACCGGCGATCCGCTGCAAGGAGCCGTGCGTCTCGCGCTGCCGCCGGCCGCCGCCACGCGCCATCTGCTGCACAGCATCTCGACCGCTCTGTCCGCTCACCCGGCGTTGAAGGTCCAGCTCCGGATCGCGAACACGTCGGTCGACCCGATCGCCGGAGGCGTGGACATCGCTCTCCACGTCGGCCCCGTCTCGGACAGCTCGTTGATCGCGCGACTCCTCGCGACGCGCAGCTGGGTGTTGGTCGCGTCGCCGGAGTATCTGAAGCGTCATGGCACGCCACGAACGCTGACGGATCTGGCGAACCACCAGTGCCTTCGTCTTCTCGCCGATCGACCGCAGCGAACCTGGAACCTGGTCGATCGAAAGGGGCGCCGCGTGAAGGCGCTGGTCGGCGGAACGTTCGAGTGCGACGACAGTCGTGTCCTCGGCGACGCGGTGTATGCGGGCCTCGGCATCGGCGTGCGCTCCGACGAGGAGCTCGCCAGCGGCCTCGCAGCCGGCACGCTCGTCCACGTGTTGCCGGGCTATCGCTTCGGAGCGTTCGAGCTGTACGCGTTGGTTCCGCCGGGCAGACTTCGAATCCCTCGCGTCGCTGCATTCGTGGAGCTGCTGCGCGAGGTGATGGCGAACGCGTGAGCGCGTCGACACCACCACGTTCGATCGTGACGCCGCTGGGTGGACGCAGTCACCGTCACGCCGTACGGTCCTGAACGGTGGCCGTCTCTCCGAGCGATGACAGCGACTTGGTCTCCAGGTTGCGTCGCGGTGACGAGGCAGCGTTCACCACGCTGGTCGATCGATACAACCCGGCCCTCCGCCGCTTGGCGCGAAGCTTCGTATCGACGGACGCGGCTGCCGACGAGGTGGTTCAGGACACCTGGGTCGCCGTCCTCGACGGACTCGATGCGTTTCAGGAGCGCTCTCTCGTCAAGACATGGATCTTTCGCATCCTCGTGAATCGCGCGAAGACCAAGGGCGTCCGCGACGCACGCATGGTCCCGATGTCGGGGCTCGACACGGACGAGCAGGATTCCCCCGAGGCGGCCGTCGATCCCGCGCGGTTCGACGAGCGCGGGATGTGGAGCAGCCCTCCGCAACGGTGGGAGTCCGAGACCCCGGCGAAGCTGCTGCTCCGCAAGGAGCTGGTCGGCGAGCTCGAGCGTGCGATCGCTCAGCCTCCCGAACGGCAGCGGAGCGTCGTCGTCTTGCGCGACGCCCTCGGTTGGTCGGCAGAGGAAGTGTGCGACCTCCTCGAGCTCAACGAGGCGAACCAGCGAGTGCTGCTGCATCGCGCGCGGTCGCGACTACGAGCGATTCTCGAAGCGTATCGATCTCGCTGACGTGGTCGCGCGCCTCGATCCGAGTGGTGCGACGAAATCTGCACGCTCGATGTAACGGATCGCGACCTCGCGGGACCGTACCGCGTAGTCAACTTTCACTTTGGAGATCGAAGATGAGGAACGCGTTCGCGATGTATCTGACGCTGGCAGCACTGGCAGCGTGTGGCGGTGGGAAGGCGGCGCCCGAGAAGCCCGGCGGCATGATGGACAAGGGCGGAATGGACATGAAGATGGGCATGGCCGATCCGTCCGCCGACACGGTGCCCGTCCTCGCCGCTGCGAAGGGCTACACGAGCTGGTCCAAGTTTCCCGAGATGCCAGCACCCACGAAGTCCGAAGGGCACATGGGGATGTTCGTGCTCGGCTTCCACAATCAGATCGTCGGTGACGCGATCGCTGCGAAGACCCTGCCGCTGCCCGACGGTGCGGTGATCGTGAAGCAGGAGATGACGAGCGCGGACGGAGCGCCCATGTCCGTCACGATCATGAGCAAGCAGGCCGGTGCCTGGTACTACGTGAAGGCGTCACCCGACCTGATGAAGGTGATGTCGATGAACGGCATGGCGATGGAGGGCACGTCGGTGGGGATGTGCAAGGACTGCCACGACAACGGTGCAGACAACGATTACGTGCTCACCCACAAGTTCAAGTAGCGGGTCGCTTCGCGGGGCCACCGCGCGGGGCGTCGCATGTGCTTTTTGTGTGGGGCATGCGATGCTCGAGAGGACGCTTCGATGCTGAACTGTCGCGACATCACCGAACGGACGACCGACTACGTCGAGGACTCTCTGTCCTTTGGCGAGCGCGTGTCCGTGTGGATGCACCTCGCGATGTGCAAGCACTGCCGTGCGTACCTCCGGCAGTACCGCGAGACGATCGCGCTCGTGAATCGATTGCCCGACGAGCCCCCGCCGCCGGAGTGTCGCGACGAGCTGCTCCGCCGGTTTCGCGAGCGGAAGCCGTAGCCCTCGGACACCAGATCGCGCCCGACGTTCCACGGAACTTCGGGACGGCGCGAGCGTCCATCCGGGGTGCTGACCTCGCGCTTCGTGTCGTGTCTCGTACTCGCGACCGTCGGCTGCCACGGGACCGAGTCGGTCCCCTCGGCGGCGGAGCCGGATGTCGTGACGCCGGATGTCGTGGTGACGCCGCCGGCGGCGAAGCCACCGCGGACGTGGCCGGTGATCGCGACGAACGATCTCGAGCGCGAACCGGCACCACCGTGGACGCTCACCGCCTCGGATGGGAGCGGGCTCCAGCTGACTCGGATCGATGCGCGCGCGGTCATCGAGGGTCCGCTCGCGTTCACCGAGCTCCATCTGTACTTCCACAATCCCGAGGATCGGATTCGCGAGGGAAGGTTCGCGATCACGTTGCCGCCGAGCGCGGCCGTGTCGCGGTTCGCGATGGAGGACCGCGGGCGCATGCAGGAAGCCGAGGTCGTCGAGAAAGCGCTCGCGCGCCGGATCTACGACGACTTCCTCCATCGCCGTCAGGATCCGGCGCTCGCGGAGAAGTCGGGCAACGAGTTCTCCGCGCGCGTGTTTCCGATCGACGCCCTCGGCGACAAGCACATCGTCGTGTCGTACTCGCAGGCGCTCGCCGGCCGGCCGTACACGCTGCCGCTGCGCGGGTTGCCCGAGGTCGAGCGCGTCGATGTCGTGGCCGAGAGCGAAGCGCTGTCCAAGCGCAACTGGCGTCCCGATCGCGACTTCGTCGCGCGCGCGCGAGGTACGGGCGCGGTCGTGTCGGGCGATCTGGTGGTGGGCGCCGTCGACGTCGCCGCGACGAGCGTCGTGATGCGCGAGGAGGATGCACCGACGCAGCTCACGCTGCTCGTCGATACCAGCGCATCGCGCGCTCTCGACTTCACGGGCTACGTGGCATCGATCCACGCGCTGATCGGCGCGCTGCGAGTGCGCTACGGTGATCCGATCGATCTGCAGGTCATCGCGTTCGATCAGGACACGCAGCGGATCTTTGTGGGCCTCGCCGAGAACTACGGCGCGACCGAGGATGCCGCGTTGCTCGCGCGTGGTGCCGCCGGCGCGTCCGACCTCGAGCAGGCGCTCGACGCGCTGGCGACCTCGCCGCTGCCGCCACATCGACGTCTCGTGATCGCGACGGATGGTGTGCTGACGGCCGGCGCGGACACCCGAGCACTCGTCGCGGCGGTGCAAACACTGCCGATCGATCGGCTCGATGTCGCGATCACCGGCGGGCTCCGCGACGATCGGCTCGCGGCGAGCATCGCGCGCGCGGCGAGCGTGCGTGCCGGCGATGTCTACGATCTCGATCGCGGGATCGAGGCCGTCGCCGAGGGCCTCGGGGCTCCGGTGAGCCTCGACGTGGCGATCGATGTCCCGGGGGCGCAGTGGTTCTACCCGAAGACGATCCCGGCCGCGCGCGCGGGTAGCTCGGTCATGGTCTACGCGCGCATGTCCGAGCCGGGGCGTGCCGTCGACGTGAAGATCGGAGAAATCATGCATGCACTCGCGCCGAGCGATGCGACGCCCGCGTTGGTCGAGCGCGCGGTCGCGAGCGCCGAGATCGAGGAGCTCGAGGCAACGCTCGAGCGCACGAGCGAACCCGCGGCGGCCACGTCGCTGCGCGGCGAGATCGCGAAGCGGTCGGTGCGCGATCGCGTCGTGTCGAGCCAGGCCGCGATGCTCGTGCTCGAGACCGAGGACGACTACGCGCGGTACCAGATCAAGCACACGACGCTGAGCGACATCCTCGTCGTCGGCCCCCATGGACTCGAGCAGACGCATCGCACGGCGATCATCGCGGCCAAGAAGCGCTCGAAGAAGCCCGACGAGGTGCTCGTGCACACGGCCGACGCGCGCGGTGGCTTCGGCTTCGGTCGCAGCGGGTTCGGTCCGGGTGGCGGTGGCTCGGCGTGGGGATCGATCGGCGTGGGGCGCTACGGCACGATCGGTCACGGGGGCGAGACGGGGCATGGCCACATGCGCGGTCACGCGAGCATGCGCACCCATGTGGCGGCCATGCCGGCGGTCTCGATCGGTCAGCCGACGGTCAGCGGCGATCTCGACAAGAGCTCGATCCGCCGCTACATCCATCGCGCCCTCCCGCGGGTTCGCTATTGCTACGAGCGCGAGCTGCTCGCACGGCCGACGTTGGCGGGGACGATCACCACGCAGTTCGTGATCGGCGCCGACGGCAAGGTCGCGAGCGCGGACGTCTCGGGATTCGACGACACCGTCGCGCGCTGCGTGGCGGACGTGATCCGATCGCTCGAGTTCCCCGCGTGGATCGGTGGTGGGAGTGTGCAGGTGAACTATCCGTTCACGTTCCAGACGCCGGACAGCGTCGCGCGCGACGAGCGTGCCGCGGCGGCGGCGGCTGCAGTGCAGGCGCCAGCGGCGCCGGCGATGTCGCCCGCTGCAACGGCGCCGTCGTCCGAGCGGGGCACACCGACGACAACGCCCGCAAACACGGCACCGACCGCACCGACGACA
>Ga0154020_10004734_pt1 | contig 16179 bp, 13 predicted proteins | sample Klosneuvirus_201_FD_109709 | JGI IMG/M metagenome (GOLD analysis project Ga0154020, IMG submission 109709) | Active sludge microbial communities from wastewater, Klosterneuburg, Austria - Klosneuvirus_20160825_MG | ecosystem: Engineered > WWTP > Aerobic digester > Activated sludge | place...
GATGAGATGTCCTTTACACAATTGCGTCCAATCGTCTCGGTTCCGCCGCGAGTCAGCCACGCGTAGCGGCTGCCCAACTGCTGCGCGAGCATGGTCAATTCCTTGCCATAATCCAATTCCCGACGCCCGGCCGCCAAGGTCAGTTCGGCTTGATCGAGCGTAAACACATTGGCTCGCGAGTACCGTCGATTGATGATGTTGAAACCGTGATTATTGGAGTTCGTCTGACAATTCACCGCGAGGAAGCGGGCCTGCTTCTGGACAAATTCCCGGACCGGATCCTCCATTACGCCGTGCCCGAAGTCCATCACCAGAACGAGATCGTAGTGGTCTACCTCCTCGGCAATGCGATCCACCACCGTCTGCTGAAGCGCAGCGCGCGGGGCGTGCTTGTCGATGAAATTGACGGAAAACAGCTTTGAAAGTTCCTTGCCGTCAGTCCGCGGCTCAACAAAACGCTGCTTCACCACCGTGGTGAATTCCGAAGAGCGCACCAAACCATCCCCTTCGGGCTCGAGAAATGAGGCAAGCGTGTCTTCGAGCCAGGGCTCGGTTCCAACGAGCCCCACCAGTTTGACGTGCGACGTGAATTCCCGGATGTGCCGGTACACCGCAAGCGCTCCACCCGCCTGCATGTCGTCGGCCACAAAACGCCCCGACAGAATGCGGCTCTTGGACGTCAGCCCCTGGACTTCAAGCGTCGTGTAGCGGTCAAAAATGACGTCGCCGATGATCAGGACGCGGAGATTCCTGAAACTCTCGATGATTTCGCGAAATCGCGTGGGAGAGCATTCCTGAGCCACCGCACGGCAGAAGGCTTTGACTTCGGACGGATACGAATCGAAGTGATTATTGAGTAGTCGTGTCGAACTGAATACGACCGATCCCACATAGCGCATTTCGCCGCCGACCCGCTGCACAGCCATCACGTCATCGGCGATGTTGCCCGTGACATCGTTCTCCTGATCCTCGTACTCGCGACCCTTGCAATAAAACGTCGGACGCACGCACTCGATCGCCTCCACGGCGGCCGCGTAGGGAACGATGACCACGTAGTCTACGCAACCGAGGGCGGCCAGCCAGCGGGAGCGGAGTTGGTCGTTGAAGAAGGGTCGGCCGGGTCCCTTGTTGACCAATTTCTCGCACGTCACTGTGACCACAAGCACGTCTCCCAGCGCCCTCGCCTCCTCGAAATGGACGATGTGGCCGGGATGGATGAGATCAAAGGTGCCGTGACACTGCACCACCCGCTTCCCTTCGCGGCGCAAGCTGGCGAAGAGCGAAGACGCGTGCTCGAATGACAGGATCTTGTCGTGCGACATGGCCGGGATCAGGGTTTGTGAATGTAGTCGAGGGGCTGGTTGCGAATCTCGTCGAAGTGGGTTTCCACCCACCGCAGAGTGCCCCGGATACCAGTCTGCAGGTCGACCCGGTCGCGCCACGCCAACTCGTGTCGCGCTTTCTCGCAGTCCAGTTGGTAGGCGGCGTCCTTGCCGGGACGATCCGGGCAGACCTCCGCGACCTTGGCAAAGTCCGCCCCCATCTCACGGCAGATCATCTCGACCAGCTCCCGGATGGAAACAAAGCGCGATGTCGAAAGGTGGTAACACTCTCCCACAGGGCCCAGCTGCGCGACCGCGAGGGTGGCAACTGAAACATCGTCGATGTGGATAAAGGACCGGATGGACTTTCCTCCGCCGTGCAGCTGCAGTTTTTGGCCCAGCTTGATCGAAAGGATGGTCCGGGGGATGATCCGGTAAAGTTGCTGCCCGGCTCCGTAAACATTGGCCGCACGCGTCCAGACCACCGGAAATTTATACTGAGCGTAGAAGGTCCGGAGATGCAGATCACACGCGGCGCGAGATGCGGCATAAGGCGTGCTCGGATTGAACGGAGCACTCTCATCGATCAGTCCCTCGGTGCTTCCATAGACCTCGGGCGTGCCGATGTGGACGTATTTTTCCAGCCACGACCGAGTGCGCAGTTGATCGTGGAAAAGCACATTGGCGAGCACGTTGGTGCGGTACCAGTGTTCGGGTTGCAACCAGCTCTGGGCAACCATGCCCTGGGCGGCAAAGTTAACCACCCACGAGGGCTTGAACTCATCCAGAGCCGCCATCAAAGCCGCGAGGTCCTGATTGAGGTCGGCTCGAAGAAAACGGAAGCGTTTACGGCTCGCGGACGGAAGCCAGCGGTAGGGAAGGAAGCACGCCGGCGGCTCGTCCGATCGGCTCGCGCCAAAGACGTCCAGGCCCTGCTCCAGGCAGTGACGGGCGAAACTAGCTCCCGAGAACGAGTTGCTCCCGAGGATGGCGATTCTGCCGTTCATGTTTTTGATTCGGACGATGCCCGCTGAGCCACTGCATCAGCATGTGGCCCACCATCATTTGAAGATCCTCGGCGACCTGCATGTCGTGCACCGGAAAGTGAATGGGATGGTCGGCCAGCTCGAGCGCCCGACCACCGGAGAAACCCAAAAAGGCAAACGAGGTGAGTCCCAGCTCCCGAGCGCGAACCAGCGCTTTGACAATGTTCGGAGAGTTACCGCTGCCCGAAAGTGCGATCAGGACGTCCCCCGGATTGGCTTGAACGGTCAGCTGTTGGGAAAAGACATCCTCGTAAGCGATGTCATTGGCCAGACAGGTCATCACTGCCTGATTGGCGGGCAGCGCGGATACTCGGAGTCCGCAGCCTCCATCCTTGTCGATCCCGTAAAGAAAATCGTTCGCCAAGTGAATGGCGTTGGCGGCGCTCCCGCCATTACCGCAGAGAAAGACTTGCCGCCTCTCCCGCCAACAGAACTGCAGCGTCTCTGCCAACAGCACGACATTGTCCCATTCGTGTCCCTCGAGCGCGCTCAAGAGCGTCTTCTGGTAGGCTCGAACGAAAGGAGGTATCATTTGTCAAGGCAGGTTGGAGGGAGGGACAGAGTGCCGACTCGGGACAAGCACCACACGTGCCAATGGGTTCTATCTCGGTACTAATCATTGTTGATCAAATGCTTAAATTACCTATAAACCAGAATTTAGGTCAGGGAAACAGCGAGAGACCAAACCGAAATGACGTCGGGCAAAATTTGCCGCGCGTGCAGGCCGATTCCCGGCAACCCACCCGTGCCCCGTGCACGTTCCCGCAAACCGATCTCGGTTTTGTGGGTCGCGCAGCCCGTCCCGGCATAATTTTCCTCACTGTCGACTCCTCTCCCGCGCTCTCGGTGTTCCTCTTAACCGGCGCCAACCAGCCACCGACGAGAGATCGTTCCCGCCTCCCAATCAGCGCGTTTGGCGGAGGATCTCGCCGATCGCGGCGAGCAAATCAGGGTAACCCGGAACGCCCAAGCGCTCGCGCAAGACCCGCCGTTCCTCGGGTTCAGTCGCGGTGACATCGACCGCGGCAACACGGACACCCGCATTCAAACCTGCCTGCCAATCCGATGGCGCGTCGCCCAACATCCAGCTCGTCCGAAGGTCGAGCGCAGCCGCCGCGCAGGTTTCCTCGATGAACCTGGGCGACGGCTTGCGATAAAGTGACGGCTGATCCGGCGCCTCCGGAGCAATGCAGATCCCGGAGAACACATCATCCCCCAAGCCGATCAATTCAATCATGCGACGATTGACCGCATGCACCGCCGGTAGATCAAAGAGACCGCGCCCGACCCCGGATTGGTTCGTAAAGAGGTAAAGCTTGAAGCCTGCGGCCAAACTTGCGCGCAGCGCATCCACGACTCCGGGGATCAGGACCACTTGGTCGGGAAGGTGCAGATACGGAATGTGGACAATCAAGGTTCCGTCACGATCGAGGAACAGGCCGCGCGAGTGCCGGCCGAGGTCCCGCGGGGACGAAACGGTTTCAGGTGGTGCAACGAACGGCATCGAAGGAAAAGCGACGCACCTAATCCGGAAGCAATCAAGACCACAGAAACAAAGCCTCCGGTTCGGAGCATCTTCTCGCACCTGCCCTTTCCTCGCGTGCACCACGAACAGCGCGTGCGTCAAATCCGCAGGATTTCACGCTCAATTGCGCGCGACGTCGGGACGATACCCCCGGTACCGATGCAACCTTCCGCGATGTCCCGCCGAACCTCGTCCGACGAAAGCCACATCGATATCGCAGCCCTCTGCCGCGAACTCCACGACGATTCATTTTCAGACTGGCCGACACCGGAGGGGAACCATCAAGGTGAGGGGGTTGTTCGATTCACTTCCCTTCACGAACAGGTTGAGGCCGCCCGCGAAAACCCTGCTCCGGCACCTTACGGGCTCTGGCCGGTTGGCCCTTTCGGCGGCGATGCCGCTTGAACCGTGAATCCCGATGCCCCCAGCGGCGGCCCGAGGCGACGCGTTCGGGTGTTTCACTATTGCTCGTGGGCGGAAGGATTGGAGGACGCTCGGGGTTTCCTCGAGCGGTTGCCCAAGCTGGAACTGGAGGCAAAGGTCAGCGATCGAAACGATCCGGACCTGCTGCGGATGGCACGGCTTGACTGTGACTGGCATGGCGAGAATGCCCGCGCGTTTGGGGCATTGGAGCATCCCGACCTGACTTTTCTCCCCGCTCGAGTTGTTGGATCGAGCGGTATGCTCGCCTTCGCTCAATCGAGTCTAGAACGTCCCCGGGATGAATCGTGGTGGTTGATCGTCATAGGCCAGAACCCGCAGGCGCTTGCCGGTGCATGGTCCAGACTCGGACCGATTTTGAAGCGCACGGGTGTTTCCCTCCTGTTTTATGCTTTCGACGAGGCGAGCCGGACGATGCCATGTTTTTCCGAACTCGCTCCTCATCTCGACATTCTGATCCACGACGAGTTCCCGCTGGATGCAAAGTCTGCCGCACGCCTCCGCCCGAACTGCCGCCAGGTGCATCGGAGCTGGGTCGCCAACCTCGTGCCGAACGCAGTTCCCTTTCAAGAAAATCCTGAACGAGCACTGCTCTTCCTCGGATCCCAGCTGGGCCTAACACCGCATCGCCAGCGCCAAATCAACTTCCTGCAAGCCACCTTCAAGGATCGGTTTCACGCGATCCACGACCATTCGCTCCCGGTTGCGGACCGGGCGAGCGTAAATCGGTGGAAAGTCAGTTTCTGCCCGGAGGGACGCAAATTCGCGACGCCGGCGATGAGCGCAACGCACACGGATCGACCCTTTTGGTCCGGTTGCCTTGGGATGGTCCCGGTCTGCGAAGACTCGGTTCAAGGAGGTCGTCTCGAGTCGCTTAACCGTTCAGGAATGATCTTGCGCTATGCGCACAGCGATCTTCCCGGATTGCGGGATGCCTGCGAACGGGCGTTGGAGATGTCCCTCGCTGCGAGGCGTGACATTTACGACCGGTTCAACCGGGAAGAGACCGTAGGACGAGTCGTCGCGCCATTGATCGCCGCACATTTGTCTGAATCGTGAGCCGTCGCCGGCTCGACGGGCGACCATTCGGCAGGGATCAATCGATCGCAGCCCCTCTTATCGACATGAGCCAATCAATCGTTGCGTGCGTCCAGGTCTAATACTTGGAGCGGAACCCTTATTAGTAGCGTTCAATTCGTTGCGGTTTCTCAAGGTGATCGGACACTGCAGCAGATATGGCTTGAAATGGCATTGGCCCTGCGGACGCTCTCCGCACTCGCGCTTGCCTGCTGGCCACCGCGTTTCCCTTCGGTGACATGATCCTCTCTTCCTCCCTTCGCACAACGTTTCGTCGCGTTTTAAAAGCATTGTTGGTCGCTTGCCTCCCGCTCCTCATGGGCGGGTGGATCTACGGACCGCAGTCGACCTTCGAGGCCGAAGGACCGGTCGCCAAGACGCAGTTGGACGTATTTTATGTCACCGTATGGGTCACCGGGATTATTTTCGTCCTGGTGGCGGCCGTCCTGGCCTACGCAACGATCAAATACCGGGTTCGTCCTGGGCATGACACCGACGCCCCTCCTCCCGAGCAAAGCCACGGCAATCCCTTGATTGAATTGGGACTCATCGCTCTGTCGGTCGTAGCATTGGTCGTAATCGCCGTGCCCACGCTCAGGGCGATTTGGTTTACTTACGATGTTCCGGAGGAGGAGCGAGCCAACGCCTATGAAATTACCGCAACCGGCTACCAGTGGTGGTTCAAGTTTGAATATCCCAGCGAGCAAATTGATGGCGCGGGGACGCTTGTCTCGGGAAATGAACTCGTCATTCCCGCGGGCAGGCCGGTTCGGGTGAATCTGCGCACAATCGACGTAATCCACTCCTTTTGGGTGCCCAAGCTGGCGGGTAAAGTTGATATGATGCCCAACCGCGGAAATCACCTTTGGCTCAAGGCCGACGAGCCAGGTTACTTTTGGGGACAGTGTGCGGAATATTGCGGCGAATCCCACGCGGTCATGCGTTTCCGGGTGATCGCTCTCGCTGAGAACGAGTTTGCCGCGTGGGTGGCCAACCAAAAATCGGCGGCTCGGACGGTTCCGGGAACGCAGATTGGAGACACTCCGCCGGTCAAGGCGCAGGTGGAGTTTGCTTCCTACAATTACCAAAAAGTTCGGCGCAACTCCCCCGGGTGGACCGAAGAATTTGATCGCGCGCCGTTTGCCGCGTGGAAGAAACAGCAGGAAGTCGAGAAAAGCGAAAATGCGGAGCTGATCGCCCAAGGGCGCAAACTCTTCATCGAGAAGAAGTGTGCCGGTTGCCACGTTGTCCGAGGACACGAAGGCGCCGGCGTGACTGGACCCGACCTGACTCGGGTCGGCGCTCGCACCACGATCGCCGGGGGTTTGCTGGAGAACAGCCAACAGAACCTGCACCGCTGGTTGACCGAGCCCAACGAAGTCAAACCCGGAAACAAGATGTGGTACGGTGGTTACATGGTCCGCAACGACAAGGGTACGTGGGATGCACAATTTACCGTCAACGATTCTGAAGCCAGGGCCTTGGTGGCCTACCTGCACAGCCTGAAGTAAACCAACGACGCGCCAATCGACTCATGCAAGCCATCGTCAAGTCCGATTTTATCGGCAAAGACACCGCCGCCCCCGCGGAGCGTCCATTCATTTTCACCCGACCGACTGCCAAGACGGGATTGATCAGCTGGCTCACTACGGTGGACCACAAGAAGGTAGGTCTGCTTTACGGCATCTCCTCGCTGTTCTTTTTCCTCGTGGGTGGTTTCGAGGCCCTGCTGATTCGTCTTCAGCTCGCTGTACCGAACAACACGCTGTTGAGCGCGCAGTCGTACAACGAGCTCTTCACGATGCACGCGACGACGATGATCTTCCTCGCCGTGATGCCGCTTTCGGCTGCCTTTTTTAACTACATCATGCCCCTGCAGATTGGGGCGCGGGACGTCGCGTTTCCCCGGTTGAACGGATTTGCCTTCTGGGTATTCCTCGCCGGCGCGATCATTCTCAACGTCGGTTGGTTCGTTAAGTCCGGCGCTCCCGATGTTGGCTGGTTCGGTTATGCGCCGCTCACCAGCAAGGCCTACTCCAACGAGTTTGTTGCCGACATGTCGACAGATCTCTGGGTGCTGGGTCTTCAGGTGCTCGGAGTCTCGTCCGTCATTGGCTCCCTCAACTTCATTGTCACCATCATCAATCTCCGGGCCCCGGGCATGACGATGATGCGCCTCCCCGTCTTTACGTGGATGACGTTGATCACGGCCTTCCTGATCGTTCTCTCCTTCCCCGCGATCACCATCGCATTGGTTGCGTTGATGATGGACCGTTCATTCGGGGCCAACTTCTTTGAAGTATCCAACGGCGGACTGCCCATTCTGTGGCAGCATCTGTTCTGGATCTTCGGACACCCGGAGGTGTACATCCTGATCCTCCCGGCGATGGGGATCGTCTCGGAGATCCTTCCAACTTTCTCGCGTAAGCCGCTCTTCGGTTATCCGATCATCGTCTTCTCGGGTGCTGTCATCGGCCTGCTTGGTTTCGGCGTCTGGTCACATCACATGTTCACCACGGGCATGGGAACGGTTGCGACCGCGGCATTCTCCCTCGCAACCATGGCGATTGCCGTGCCGACCGGCGTGAAAATCTTCAACTGGATCGGAACCTTGTGGGGCGGTCAGCTGCAGATGCGCACTCCGATGATGTTCGCGCTCGGTTTTGTTTGGATGTTCATGATGGGCGGGTTCTCGGGAATCATGCACGCCGCGGCTCCGGCAGACTCTCAGCAGCAGGACAGCTATTTCGTTGTCGCGCATTTCCACTACGTTCTGATCGGCGGGTCGATCTTCGCCTTGCTCGCAGGAATCCATTACTGGTTCCCCCTGATCTTCGGACGCAAGGTTTCCGAAATGTGGGGTAAGCTTTCATTCTGGGTCATTTTCGTCGGTTTCAATGTAACCTTCTTCCCGATGCATTTTCTCGGATTGAATGGCATGCCGCGGCGTACCTTCACCTACGACGGCAACATGGGGTGGAACTCGGCCAACTTCATCGCCACCGTCGGTGCGATGATTCTCGGCATTGGCATCGCCGTCTATTTCGCAGTCATGGTCTACACCTACTTCAAGGGAGAAAAGGTTGGCCGCGATCCGTGGGGCGGTCGAACCCTTGAGTGGTCGATTCCCAATCCCCCGCCCGAGTACAACTTTGCGGTCACTCCGACGGTCCATGCACGCGACGCATTCTGGTACGAAAAGCACCATCAGGCGGAAATTGCGAAGGAGAAAGAGCTCCACGCCAAGGAGGAGGAATCCCACGGCGGTATCCATATGCCGAGTCAATCGTGGTTCCCCATCCTCACCGCGACCGGCATGCTTGTCGGTGGCCTGCTGTTCGCCAACCACAACTTCCTCGGAGCAATCGCAGCCGGGGTCGTGGTCTTCATCGGAGTTTACCTCTGGGCGTGGGAAGGCCCGGGTGGGTATCACCTGCATTTGGATAAAGACGGAAACACCATCGAACCTAAAGACGGTCACGGGCATCATTGATCCGGTCACTCCGCAACGAACGTCCTTCTTCCGTATTCTCCATGAGCAGTCATTCCGCCACCGGCGCTATCGATCATCATCACGACGCGACCACGTCGACCGGCATTCCGAACAAGAAACTCTTCATGTGGACGTTCCTCGCGTCCGACTGCATGTTTTTCGGCGCGCTGATCTCGATGCACGTGATCTATCGGATCCACCCGCCCGCGGGTTCTCCCGATCCACGGACCATCTTCTCGATCGAACTGACGTCCTTCTCCACGTTCATCCTGCTGATGTCCTCGTTGCTGATGGCCCTGGCAGTGAACGCCATCCAGAAGGGTAATCTACGCAGCACGCGGAACAACCTGCTCGGGACCATCTTCTTCGGACTGATATTTCTGGCCTGTCAGGTGTATGAGTTTCAACACTTCGTTCACGAGCGCAATTTGACGCTCTCCAGCAGCATCTTCGGTTCGACGTTTTATACGCTGACGGGTACACACGGATGTCACGTGGCCATTGGAGTTCTTTGGCTGGTGCTCATGTACATCCGGACCTTCAAACCCGCCGACGCCGACAAGTCCCGCAAGCCCTGGTTTATCATGAGTGTGGTGCACCTGATCGTCTTCACGATCGCCACGCTTCTTGGAGTTTACGTCGCCGTCGACTTCGGCCACCAGATGCACGTGCCGGGCTTCGGGGTCGGCGCCTTCCTTTCGGGTCATCTGGTTTCGCTGATTGGACTCGCGGCGAGTCTGGCTGGGTTGCTCTTCCTCGGCCGCAGCAAAGGCCCAGTTGATTTTGGAGAAGCCAACGCGATGGATGTGGAATCGATGGGGCTCTATTGGCACTTCGTCGACATTGTGTGGATCATCATCTTCCCCGTCGTCTACCTCCTCGAATACATCTAGCCCGTCGGCCAACGACGCTTTTGCACCTTCTTCCCCGCTCTCCCGACTACTATGAGTGCCATTACCGCTGACCCCGCATCCACCGGACATGATGCCGGTCACAGCCACAGCAAATTCCACGTCTTCGTGCAGGTCGCGATGTTGCTCGCCGTGATTACCGGCGTGGAAATTGTAATCATTTACCTTCCCCTGCCGCAGTTGTTGGTCCTCGGAATACTCACGCTGCTATCGTTGGTGAAGTTCATGTTCGTTATCTTCATCTTCATGCATTTGAAGTGGGACAAATTCTTCTGCACGGTGATGTTTTTCATCGGATTGGTGCTGGCGACAGGAACGGCAGCGGCGCTTTACGCATTGTTCGCCGCGGCCGACAGCAAGCCTGTCGGTCCCGCCTATGAGTCCGCCGAAGTCGGCCATCGCTCCCCTGCCCGAGTAATCGAGCTCGCCTGAGGGCGTGCAGGGGGGGGCCGAGTTCGACTTTTTTCCCTCGGAAGAGTGCGAATCATCGGTTCTTCGATAAACTCGTTTCATGATCGATTGGCGGCATTGGCACAACGAACCGTATCTGGTCGGCGGCCTGATTTTTATTGGATGGCTGTACGCGGTGCTGTGCGGTCCACTCCGAGAACGCGTTGCCGGACGACCGATCCCTTTTCCCAAAAAGAAAGCGTGGGCCTTCTACAGTGCGTTGGTGATCTTTTACCTCGCCGTCGGCTCACCGCTTGATCAAGCCGGAGAAAGGTACCTGCTAAGCGCCCACATGATTCAGCACCAGCTGCTGATCTACCCGGCAGCGATGCTTTTCCTCGTGGGGCTGCCGGATTGGCTGGTCAGCACGGTCACAGGTCGAGCATCCCTTCAGCGTTTGTTGCGGGTGCTGACGAGTCCTTTGACCTGCGGCATGTTCTTTACCCTCGTTTTGAGCATCTGGCATGTTCCGGCGATCTATGATTGGGCCCTTCAGGACAAATTGGTTCACGTCATCGAACACGTGATGTTTTTTCTCGCCGCACTCTTTTACTGGTGGCCGATCCTGAGTCCATCTCGGGAGTTCCCCCGGATCAATCCTGGCGTGCAGATTCTCTATTTGATCGGCGTGACGATTGGAATGACCCCTCTGTTCGCCTTCATCGCCTTCTCGGACACCGTCCTCTACCCGACCTACGAATTCGCGCCCCGGCTCTTCGCAAGCTTTGGCCCTCAGGAAGACCAGCTCCTCGGTTCAGCGATCATGAAACTGGGGGGGATGTTCTTCACCTTCTGCGTGATCGCGGCGTCGTTCTATCGCTGGTATCAGGAGAGCGAAGTGAGACCGAGTTCGTTGGTCGATTCGACCGCGGTTCAGTAAAAAACGGCGCGGTTTCAAGAACAAGCCGGAGAGGTCGAGATTTAATCTCGGCCCGGAGCCGCAGGCCCCCCTAGATTGCCTCTCGCATGACTTGGGAGATCGCACTGATTTTCATTTTACTCGTTGCTGCTTTCGCCAGCTTCGTTTGGGAGAAAGTTTCTCCGGACGTCACTGCCATGGGTGTTTTTGCCGTGATTGTGGCGACCGGTCTTTTGACTCCGAAAGACGCGTTTTCTGTCTTCTCCAACACCGCTCCCTTTACGGTTGGAGCCATGTTCATCTTGAGCGCAGCGCTCGTGAAGTGTGGAGCGGTCGACCGGATCTCCGCTGCAGTCGGAGGGGCAGCCGGCCTGTCTTACCCGCTGGTGATTTTCGGGCTCGTCGGCATCGTCGCCCTCGTTTCCGCATTCATTAACAACACCCCGGTCGTCGTCGTCTTTCTGCCGGTCGTGATGCATCTCGCGCGGAAGATGAAACTCGCCCCGTCCAAGTTCCTCATCCCCCTTTCCTACGCTGCAGTCCTCGGGGGATCCTGTACTCTGATCGGCACGAGCACGAATCTCGTGGTCGACGGCATTCTCCAAATCAAGGGCGAGCCTTCGCTCCGAATGTTCGAACTCGCCTGGCTGGGCGTTCCCGCAACGGTTGTCGGAGCGGTATACCTCGCAATCTTTGGGAACCGGCTTCTTCCCGTTCGCGAAATGCTGACTTCCATCCTGAGTGATGAAGAAAAGCGGGAGTACATCGTCGAGGCCTTCGTCCATCCAGACACCCCGGCCGTCGGTCGGACCCTTTCGGATGCAGGTCTCGGCCGCGGTACCGGCATTCGGGTGCTGGAAATCGTGCGTGACGGAATCGCTCTTCAGGCCGCGCCCGAAAAAGTACTTCTTGAAGCCGGCGACCGTCTCGTCCTCGCCTGTCGGCCGAAGGGAATCGCCGCGACGCGGGGCGTTGAAGGCATCGATCTCGTTTCAGAACTTAAAGTCGGGCTCGAACAGATTGCCATTCATGAGGGTTCACTCGTCGAAGCCGTGGTGAATCCCCACTCAGAAATGGTGGGACGCACCGTCCGCGAACTGAACTTCCGCCAGCGCTACCGCATGGTGGTGCTCGCGTTGCATCGAAAGGGCGAAAACGTCCGCGAGCAGCTGGAACACATTCCGATCGAGGCAGGTGATGTGTTGCTGATGATGGGGACGGATCAAGCGATCGACGCACTCCGTCAAGATCCGGATTTTGTTCTCTTTGATCGTGAACGGGTGCCCGCAAAATCGACGAATCGACAAATCTCGCTCGTCCTCGGAATCATTGCGGCGGTGGTCCTGGGCGAAACCTTGGGATTCGTTCCGATCGAACTGGGTGCCCTGATCGGTTGCCTTGTGCTTTGCGGCAGCGGATTTCTTAAACCGAAAGAAGCCTACGACGCGATCGAATGGCCGGTGCTCTTTGTGATCTTCGGAATGCTCGCGATGGGCTTGGCGATGGACCGGACGGGCGCCGCCGCATGGGTCGCTCGGGAGTTTGTCGAAGGAGTGCATCACTTCATTGCACCCGCCTACAAACCACTGGCCATGCTCGCCGTAATCTACCTGGCGACCACGGTACTTACGGAAATTCTGTCCAACAATGCGGTGGCGGCATTGATGATTCCGATCGTCCTAGGCATCGCGGTGGAGCTTCAGGTCGATCCACGCCCCTTCGTCATAGCGGTCACGTTCGCGGCGTCGGCAGCGTTCGCCACGCCAATCGGATACCAAACCAACACCTATGTCTATGGTGTCGGCGGATACCGCTTTGGAGACTTCGCGAAAATAGGCATTCCGCTCAATATCATGTGCTTCATCACCGCGATGGTCGTCGTGCCACGCGTGTTTCCGTTCTGATCATCCGCACGTACGGCGAGGCAATGCTTGGCGGCTCGACGGAGTGCCTCGCACACCGGGGTGGCCAGACGAAACGTCGAGCCGCTCAGAGACCCCCTTGTTTTCGGCACGAGCAGCGAATCGCTTGAGTCAATCCGCCTTGGATGCCAGATAGCCAAAGAATTAATCGTGCAAACCTCCAAGAATAAGACACCCGACCTTTAACCGGGCGAGTGTCTCCTCGAACAACAAAAAAACTCAACTCGCAGTCGGGGCAGCTGGGATCAAGTCGTCCAGAAGGTCACTGTCGGCGTTGATGTCGGCGAACAGCCACGTGGAAAGGTAGCGTTCACTGCTCGAGGGAATGATCACGACAATCTGCTTTCCACGATTCTCCGGACGCTTGGCCAGCTGGATCGCCGCCCAGACCGACGCACCGGAAGAAATCCCGATCGGAATACCGTCTTGGGTGTTCACTTGCTTCGAAACCGGACCCGAGTCCGCCTCCTTCACGCGAATCACCTCGTCGTAGACTTGGGTGTTCAGGACTCCCGGAACGAAACCGGCGCCAATCCCTTGGAGCTTATGCGGCCCAGGTGCTCCTCCCGACAGCACGGGCGAAGCATCAGGCTCCACGGCCACAATCTTGACGGAAGATTTGTAGGCTTTGAGTACCTCTCCTACCCCAGTGATCGTACCGCCGGTGCCGACTCCGGATACCACGATGTCCACCCGGCCATCGGTATCCCGCCAAATCTCCTCAGCGGTCGTCCGACGATGGACAGCCGGATTCGATGGGTTGGTGAATTGCTGCAGAATAACGCTGTTCGGGATCTTGGTCTGCAACTCCTCGGCCTTCGCAATCGCCCCCTTCATGCCCTTTGGCCCTTCCGTCAGGACGACTCGCGCTCCGAGGATCTTGAGCAGTTTGCGGCGTTCCAGCGACATGGTCTCCGGCATCGTCAGTATCAGCTTGAGCCCCTTGGCGGCGGCAACGAATGCCAAGGCAATCCCGGTATTGCCGGAAGTGGGTTCGATTAACACCGTCTGTGGAGTGATTTTACCCGAGTCGAGCGCGTCCTGAATCATCGCGGCGCCGATGCGGTCCTTGACGCTTGAAAGTGGGTTGAAGAATTCCAGTTTCAGCAGGATTTCCGCCTGCGCGCCGTGAGCCGCCGCGGTGCGGTTGAGCCGAACCAGCGGAGTGTTGCCAATCGTTTCGGTGATATCGTTGTGGATTTTTGCCATAGGGATTTGGGGATAAAAAAGGAAATCGAGGTCGCAACCGTGGCTTGATCAAATCGCGTAATCCGAAAAGAGGTTATTGATCAGTCCCTCGACGGGCTGAAGACGACTCGCCACGGGCTGGGTAGTTGATGTCAGGGCGGCGAATCGTTCACCACCTCGGGCCATTTGACTGAACGGAAGAGGAATCCCGTCTCGCCGCATCTTGCGTAAAGTAACTTCAACCACATCCGCCAAGGAGTAACGGTCGAGGATGCCCGCAATCGCATTTCGCACGTCGAGCATGAGCATTCGCAGCCCACAATGGACCTCATCGGGACAACTGCAGGGCTCATACGCACTTTGCGAGACGCATCCAATCGGGGCCAGCGGCCCGTCAATCATCCGGACAACTTGTCCCATCGTGATGAGATTTGCAGAACGCGCCAAACGGTAGCCGCCGAACTTCCCGCGCTGACTCTGAATAAAACCACCCTCTTTCAGCTGCTGCATGACCTGCTCAAGAAACTTGATCGGCAGCTTTTCCTTTTCGGCGATTTCAGTCACCTGGAGGAGGCGCCGGCCCACTTCTGCGCCAATGCCCAAGTCGATCAAGGCTCTCAAAGCATACTCACCCTTTTTCGAAAGCTTCATGGACGTCAGCTTAAAGTATACTAATTAGGTAGGATATTGGACAAGGATATTCTACCATCATCACCAAGATACTTAGGTATTTCGATTTAGAGCCTGATCTGGAGTCCATCGTACGCCAGAGAGACTCCATCAGGAAGCGACGCGCACGTGCTCTCGTGGTCCAAAAAATGGGTCATATGGGTGAGAAGCGTCACGGGAGCGTTGACCTGAGACGCCGCTGCCAAGGCCTCTGCGATACACATATGGGACGGATGCAGCTCCGGTCGGAGTCCATCCAAGACGACGACATCCGCACCTTGGGCGAGCGCGACCGCCTCCACAGGCAACCGTTTGCAGTCGGTGTAGTACGCGAATTTTTTCCCCGAGCTCGCTTCGGTAAAGACGAGTCCGAGGGTATTGACGCCGCCATGAGGCAAAAGCGTCGATTCAATCCTGCCTTGGGGCAGATCGAGGACCTGAGGCATTTGCGCGAGCTTGAATGCTGCGTAACCGCGGACAATCGGCCGTTCCATAATCGCGTAAGGGAACATGGACAGGACCCGCCCCATGCCCTCATCAGTCGAGAAGACGGTCAGCGCGTTTCCCCCCAACAAATCGCAGAATCGCCGGAGGTCGTCCATACCCGTGATGTGATCGGCGTGACCGTGGGTCAGGATGAACAGGTCGATCCAATCTATTCGGTTCTGAAGGCACTGCAGGCGGAATTCGGGAGCCGCGTCGACTTGGACGTGCAACCCGTCCATGACCACATGAATGGAAGCGCGCGTGCGATGATTGCGGGGATCGGTCGAGGTACAAACCGCGCAATCGCAAGCGATCATTGGAATACCTTGGGAGGTTCCAGTGCCGAGAAAGGTCACATCCATGGAGGCACCGAAACGCTCTCCCGAGGCAAAGGAAAGGGTAATCCGGAGTTCTCAGCGCCGACCTGGTTCGACCGCGGGGCAGACCCCGAGCAACGGTGCACGCAACGCGGACACAAAAAAGCCGGCACCCGAGGTGCCGGCTTGAAAACTGCCTGAAACGGAAGACGCGCTTAGTAATCCATTCCGCCACCGTGCGGGGGATGACCAGCCGAGGCTTCCTTCTTCTCTGGAACGTCCGTGATGATCGCTTCGGTCGTGAGCAGGAGGCCCGCAATCGACGCGGCATTCTGGAGAGCGGTCCGCGTGACCTTCGTCGGATCAACCACACCCGCTTTGACCAAGTCTTCAAACACGCCCGTGGCGACGTTGTAACCTTGGTTTCCACGGCTGGAGATAACCTGCTGGACCACCACCGCGCCCTCAACACC
>Ga0154020_10004735_pt1 | contig 16178 bp, 12 predicted proteins | sample Klosneuvirus_201_FD_109709 | JGI IMG/M metagenome (GOLD analysis project Ga0154020, IMG submission 109709) | Active sludge microbial communities from wastewater, Klosterneuburg, Austria - Klosneuvirus_20160825_MG | ecosystem: Engineered > WWTP > Aerobic digester > Activated sludge | place...
AGTTGAGGATAATGGAAAGGGTATGCCCTCAAGTATTCGTGAAAAACTTATGGTTGGAGAAAATGGAGTAACTTATGGAAAAGTTGGTACACAATCAGGATCAGGTATCGGCATCTATCATGCAAAGAAAACAATTGAGTCTTTTGGTGGAAAATTGGAAATTGAATCAGAACCAAATTGTGGTACCAGGATTGCGATAATTTTACCTCGCTCTACGGGGCCAAGTTGGTTTGTAGAAAAATTAGAATTAAGTAAAGGTATTAAGATTGTAGCTCTTGATGATGATTATTCAATACATAATGTTTGGCAAAAGTGTTTTAACTCGAAGGAATTCGAGTCTAAAAAAATTGAACTAACTAATTTTGTTTCGGTTGTTGATTTTGAAAGTTGGGTATTTAATCAAAATTTTAATAAATTAGAGATATTGTTTTTAGTGGACTACGAGTTATTAGGTCAAAATATAACTGGTCTTGATCTTATTGAGAAATATAATCTAAATAAAAAATCAATATTAGTAACTAGTCATTATGATGAGGTAAAAGTAATTAACCGCTGTAAACAATTAAATGTAAAATTGTTACCAAAATCTATGGCTGGATTTATTAAAATTGTTATGAAAAAGCCCAAAAAAGCTGCGGATTTTATTTTAATTGATGACGATGAATTGATTCATGCAGTATGGGCTCTGAAGGCCAATGAGAAAGGGCTAATTTTTTCCGGTTTTAGAACAGTAAATGAATTTATGATGGGAATAGAAAACTTCGAACTCAATACACCTATCTATTTAGACTCCGACCTTGGAATAAATATTAAGGGAGAAGAATTCGCTCAACAAATATACAAGCAAGGGTTTACAGAAATTCATCTCTGTACGGGTTATAATTCTGAATATCTCGAACCCATTCCGTGGATAAAAAGTATCGTGAGCAAGGAAGGTCCATTTGAGAGTTAAAGCGTATTTATTATGAATTAGTTAGGTTCTAATTATGTAGAGACAAATATAATAGTTTAAGAACAACCTGAGGAGAATTGCACGTGAAAACACCAATAATTTATAAGTATTCAATTCTCACACGATTCTCTGATTTGGATAGTTATAATCATGTCAATTTCAAACATTACTTTGATTACGTTATCAATTCACGACTTTATTTTATGCAGGAACGTTTCCAAATAGGACTTTTTGAATTAGCTCAAAAGGTAGGTATCGGATTTTATGCAACTCAATCAGAGATTAAATTCATTAGACCGATTAAAGGTCTAATTTCAGTAGAAGTAGAGTCCTATGTGCGGGAGGTGATTGATGAAAGTACACTTAGAACTCCATTTAAAATATTTAATAATCAGAGTGGTAAAATTTACTCCGAAGGGCAAATTGATTTCTCAATTGTTGATGTTAATACCGGATGGAAAACACCTATTAATGAAAAAATAGGTAATCTCCTTTTTGAGTGAGAATTATAAAATAAATTTGCGTCGTATACAGTGAACAAATTAAAATTCTCTCATGCATTCGCCATACCCAATAATTCCAATCGTATTGTTAATATGGCCTATGATGGGTACTAAGTCTCTTTTTCTAGCCATTTCGTAATAATTAAGAGGATAGTAGCCTTTTACTAGTGCATCATCTCTTTTGTTTGAGCAAATTTTGTTTATATCACCTTTTGGCCAATTTACTCTAACGTCATTAATTTTAGGTAAAAGACAATTTGATTTATCGTCGAAGCACAGTCGTCCTGCTGCATACAATTTTTCTAAGTTTCCTTGATAAACCTCACGAACAGTCTCAAGTGATTTTCGATCATTGTCAGTAATATTAATATCATTAGTATTATTGGGCGAAAGTAATGAGTCTACTTTTTGAATTGTTTTTAGTGAGTCTAAATATTTTTCATAAAGTTGTCCGACTAAAGCTGATTGAAAATCACCAAATCGTGCCGGTAACCCCGTTTTGAAAGCATTTAAAGATGTAGTAAAGTATTGCAAAGGCACAGCATTGGAGGGATTAAAGGATTTCACATAATCATTAACAATATCTGGTAAGCGACCGTAGTTAGCAAAATTATTTTCTCCACCTCCAATAATATCAGCAAGTTTTGAAAGGCCCTCGCCACCTTGTGCTTGAATACGGATTGAAACAGTTCCTACAGCATATGAAAATTGTAAAATGGAACGATATTTGGCCGAAGCGGCAGCACTAAATGCTGTATTATTAAAGCCTCCACCAATCGTTGATTCCATTTCATGACGTTCAGACTGAGAAAGATTGTGCACTGAAATAAAAGCATAAAGCATTACACCTCTTCGTTCCTGTGTGACAATTTCTGATCCACAACGAGAAAAAAGCTGCATCGATGGCAAATTACTCAAAGAATTATTCAATCGCGGATTTTTTAATCCATATTTGCCCATATCACTTTTTAATACTATTATCCAATTAAAATCATTTTCATTAAAGGTGATCTCATCTAACTTGTTTATAGAGGCACTTCCAGAGAAAGGTCCATAGCTACCCGATACGGAGGCTGACATATCAGTTTTGCTATAGAGATCGTGTCTTGATTTAACGGTATCTATAGTAATAGTTAGATTTTGATTAGAGGGGGTATCAAGTGATTTAATTCCATCATGATCGATACATTCAAGATATGCTTCAGTAGGTTTATAAGGATTAAAACCACCACTTAAATACATCGGTGAAGAGGGATGATAGGTATAATCTGATGCCTGTGCTGAACAAATAAAAACTGTTATTAATAAATAAAAGATATTTTTCATAGTATAATCTCCTAATCGTTTTGAATAAATTGTTTGTTTTTTATGGGATCTAAAATTCGGTTAATGACTGTTGTGTAAACAAATTGTGGAGGCTTCTTAATCTTGCCTTGCAGATTTGCTCTGATAAATGATAATGCTAAAGGCGTAGCCCAACTGGTTGCCATGACATCAACAGGATAAGCATATAACCCATCGTAATTGCGAAATAAAGAATTCTCATCATAATAGGAAGGAAACTGTTCCGCAAAGTTTAATTTATCGGTAATTCCGCTGTTGATGGCAACGGTAATACAATTAGAAACAGGTCTGAGATTATTAGGTAAATTTTCATCGGTGAGTGGTATACCTTCATCAGGGATATTAGATTTTGGTACATTAACATATCCAACTCTTATCCATCTTCGATGAAAAGGACAATAGTAAGATTGAGTATCATCATTTGGAACTGCTTGAACAATAACAACATCACTATTTTCAATAATATTTAAAAAGAATTTTGTTTTTATTTGAAAGATTTTATTTGCAATATTATAATCTTGTTTTTTACAAGTTCTCCTCATATGTTCTAATTCAGATTGCACTGTTGATAGATAAGAGACATTGATTGTTTTAACTTGATGTTGTTTTATTATTTCAAGAAGTGATTTGGCCGCATTTTCAAACTTCATTGTAATTGACTTTAATGCAGTCTCACTATTTTCAATAGAGTCACATCTTTCGTTATTAGTTAACTCAGGTATACCAGCCATAACAAAGTTTGTATCTGGATTCTTATCCACTAATAATTCAAACACTGTTGCAGCATGGTCTAATGAATTTACATTTCCAGATATGAATTCAAATTGGCTATGTTCGGCTAAATAGGCTCCTAGCGAGGGTATCGTTCTTGAGATCGATTTACGATCATTATTAAGAATGTCCATGATTTCAATATATGGATTTGATACTTTAGCTGTTGGTCGAAGTCTTTTAAGTAATCCATTAACACCAATACTATAAAAGCCGCTGATTCTATCTCGATATCGTGAAAATGTTGAATGAGGAATGTGAAGCTCTTCTAGTATCATAATTTGATTATTTTTTATTTCTGCATTACCAGCTTCAACTGTAATTGTTGGGCAACTGGAGCTTTCAATGCATCGATTATTATTTAACATATCTTTTATATTGGGATATAATAATAAGTCTTCATTCATATCCTCAGTTGGTAATCGCACTCTTGATTTTGCAGGAGGTAAAATGGAAGTATTTGAATTTATTGTAGTTGGTTTTTGTTTTTGTGCTAATGACTTATTGCAAGCAATCATGTCATAGCTTAAAAAAAAGATTATCAGTATTTTCGAAATTTTCATATGGTTCCTTCCTCAAGGAGTTTTTTTGTGTTTAAGGTAAATTTGCGATCCTTAAGCAAGTTGGGATGAGAATGAGCAATGGCATATGCAATAATCCAATTATCTCTTGTATGATAATTTATATTTTTTAGTTCAAAGATTAGATTATTCCTTAGATAATCTTCGGAGAAAGAACTAAAATAGATTCTTGCTAAATCCCGGTAATCAAAATCACGGCCCTGAGTTTTCTTTAAAAATGCATGTTCAATTTGAATATTTTTTAATTCATTTAATATTTCATTTGAATAGTCATTTTTAACATACTCAAAAAAATCTAATAATTTAACTCTGGCTATGGCTTGTTCCTCGCCAAAAAGTATTTTTAGCTTATCAAATGAACCAAATAACTGAATGAGTTTAATAGTTAGCTCTTTATCTTTTGCGATCAATTCAAATTGTTCATTGCGAGATCTTTGAAATCCAAATTGGTTAGCAGATGAAATATTTAAAACTATTTTTTTTAAATCATCTGAAATTATTTGTTTACTCTCTGGCAATGTTGGAGACGTGACTGTATTATTTGCTGAAGTTGATTTCACTTTATTCTCAGTTTCAAAATTTACTTCTATTTGTTTAGTATTTTCATTTACGTGCTTTTTTTTCATGCCATAAAGTAAAATCGTGATAATTAAGGTGATCACAACACATATTAGATAATTAAATAGTTTCTTAGTCATAAATAATCCTATCTTCTAATAAATTCTTGATTAAGTTGATCTTCAAGTGATGATTGCCAGTAGAGATCACCAACGGCTAAACCTTCAGCAAAAATCACATGTCCATTCTTGGAATTAATTTCAGACATAAAATTATAAACCTGTCCCTTGTATGGAATCGTACTAAGTGATTTAATTTCGACTGTTTCGCCATATCTGTTTATGAGTTGATCGCTGGGTCTTAAATTTGTAGCCATCACCATGGTACCCTTCGATGTTAGAATTGGATGTTTTGTGGTAACGTACAATTTTCTGTGATCAGTGGTCTCAATTTTTACTAACTCCTTATTCTCCATTCCCTCGGTGCTAATTCGAATTGGTGAAGAGGTGATGAGTATATTATCTAAGGTGGCCTCTTCAGCTAAGTGAACTAAATCAAAATTTTTTGAATTCTCTGTAATAGTCTTTGCTTTAGCAAGGGTGATATTATTTAAATAATGAGGTGTGTTTTCTCGGTCTATGATATCAATTTTAGTGAATGATGCAAAACAACCACACGCGCACCATCCCTCCAAGTATTGTATAGGAGAAGTCACTTTTTTTAGTGTATTACATGCAGGCGCAGACCCAAATCGAACGAGATCGTTGAATTCTTCTTGTGTGATGCAACCAATTTGTAAAGCTTGTGTTCTTCTGTCATTGCAATCTTCTATAGGCAAAGGTGTGTCTACACATCTCATTTTTTTATCAGTGTCACCTGTAATTCGTGAAATTGAGTATGAATTCAGAGAAAATAAGCTACCTGTTATTAAAATAATTTTTATCAAAAATATTTTCATTAATCATCCCTTCGTTAAATTTTTTATTTTCATAAGTGTGACAATTCATGTCGTTCCAGATCCTAATTGCAATCAGATTGCCAGTGCGAAAGGCATTGAGTTTGATTAGATGGTCAATTTTCCAATTTTATGGATTTTTTTTGCATTTTTATGGATTGAAGAATCGTGGAGAAGTATTAAAATGTTGTTAGAGTGTATGACTTTAATCCTGCTCGATTAAAGCTAGAAAGTACCAGCAATACAATTCTACAGAATTTATTTGCTCAACAATGTTGCATGCTTACGGTATTACTCTGGACGATGGTCTAGATTTTAGTTAGGGTTAACTTCGGCTCTTCACATCCTCATACTTGATACTTAGGCTATTTTCTATAGGACAATCTAACCAAATGGAAAGGAAATATGATATGTCTATATTAAAAGTACTATTAGCGGTATCGGTCATGGGGTCTATGGCTTTTGCAGGAACTCCTAAAGATGGAGTGGCGGCACTTCAAAAAGCACTTACTAATGATGGTAAGGATGCTCCTAGTTTAGTAAAAGAACCTAAAATTAAAGTAGGCGACACAATGGCTCCAAATATTAAATTTGGAAAAGTTACTGTTGGTAACAATGACGATCAACTTAAAAAAGTTGTTTCGGCTCAAGGAGCAGGTTCTGCAGCGACTGTATTCGTAAAAGATGGAAGTGATTTTGTCCGAATCAGTACGACCATTTTGAATAAAGAAGGAAAAAAAGTTTTGGGAACAAAACTTGCGACGGATTCTCCAGCTTTCGGACCCGTATCTAAAGGTGAATCTTTTTGTGGGGAAGCAAAGATCGTGGATTTTATGTTTGATACTTGTTACGAGCCAATTAAAGTTAATGGCGAAACTATTGGAATTTACTTATTTGGTATTAAAAAATAAGAGACTTCCTATTGAAGTCTCTTATGCAAATTTAATGATTTAATTATTGGAGAGTCTTACGAGGCTCTCCAATTTTTTAGACGATCTTCCATTTCTGAATATCGTTCTTTTTTTCTTCCTTTTCCACCATCTATCGATACGATTTTATCTGAGGATTGATGTTGAGAGTTTGAACCACCAGCTCTATTTCCATTTACAATGAATCTCAATTCATCAACAAGATCCATAAGACTTCCTGATTGCCCCTTAAGCTCATCACTACTGCTGGATGTTTCTTCAGACATATTGGCCGACTTTTGTGTAATCAAGTTTAAGTTTTCCATGCTCACAGAAACTTGCTCTAAGCCAGAACGTTGTTCTTTACTGGCAGTCACAATCATTTTATTAGCATTCAAAACGTCTTCAATTTTAGTGATCACATCATTCATTTGATCTTGTGTTTGAAGGGCTAATTTATCACCCGATACAACTCTAGTTTTATTTTCTGCAGAAACTTGATCTGCTTCTCTGATACTTGCTTTAACGATGGAAGCAATTTCAGTTGCGGCCTTACCGCTCATCTGAGCAAGGTTTCCAACTTCTTGGGCAACTACTGCGAAACCTCTTCCGTGTTCACCAGCTCTTTCAGCTTCAACGGAAGCGTTGAATGATAGCAGTTGTGTTTTAAACACAATTTCATCGATAATCTCAGTTTTTTCTCCAATTTCTCCAATGATACGAACAAGATTTTCAATTCGTTGATTTGATTCCAAGATGGACTTCATAGCATTAGATAAATCACCCATGAGCCCTTTAGTTTTTTGACTGAGATTATGAATTTCTTCTGACATTTGAGTCGCGCTTTCAGAGGCATTAACGTTTGCATCTACAGCTCTTGCAATCTCTGTTACAGCCGCAGAAGTTTCAACGATGGCAGATGCTTGCGATTGAGCATCAGCAGAAAGTTGTTCAGCAGAGCTAGAAAGACTTTGACTCGCAGCCGAGACTTGTCCGCTTGCTTCCGCCACTCTATTTGTAATATTTGTGAAGTTTCGAACAAGTTTGTTGGACATAAATATTGACACAAAAATAGCAATCAATGAGGCAACCAATGAAGTTACTATTGTTTGCATTAAAGTGACTTTATAGGTGCGATCCGAATCTTTAATTGTTTTTTCACTTATTGTGTCAAAGTTAAGTGAAAGTGTTTCAACGTAGTCATCGATACTCGTAGTAATTGAAGGAAGTTCTGTGAGAATAATAGTTTTAACTTCTGCATCAGATTCTTTATTCATTTTTTCCAATTTTGTAAAAATTGGAGGGAGTTTGCTTTCAAGATCCGAGATTGCTGATCGAAGATTGCTTAATAAAGATTTTTGATCTTCAGACGCGCCTTCAACTACGATTTTATCGATACTTGATTTTAAAATATCAATGTGTGTATTTACCCGTTGTATAAATTTGGCTCTTTCCCCTTCATCGGAATCATTAGCAACAGCTTGCCAGAGAGCTCTAGGAGTAGCTTGGCTTGATGCTTTCATTTGCCCAAGAATAAGCATTTGAGGCATTTTCTCTTTTGAAAGATCATCGATTGTTCCTTTGAGTGAATTCAATGATCGATACGAAGAAAAAGTTAAAACTATGAAGAAGAAGATCATAATTCCACTGATAGACAACACTTGACCTCTAAGGCCCTTTAGGAAAGAAAATTGATTCTGCATACTCACACTCCTTGGTAAGTATTTCGGATGTTTTGTAAAAAACTTTATATCAGTGTTAATTTTTTTATAGAAACTTTAACGCATTTCGATTTTAAACCGGAAGATTAGAACTATTTAATTTTATATTTTGTTAACATCTTTAAATGATTAATGATTATTAAGAAATCTTAATAAAATCCAAAATAAATTTTTATGTCTAGTTTTTGGACGAATAATATTGAACAGTTTTACTTAAGACTTGTTCTCAATTTGAGATTTCACTAATTTATTTAAGAATAAGAATAAGAATAAGAATAAGAATAAGAATAAGAATAAGAATAAGAATAAGAATAAACAAAAATATTTATTAAGTGGAAGGGAGTGGAGCAAAATGACTATCACTAGGCTAGTTTGAATAATTTTCTTTTAAAGCTTGGACTTCGACACATGAGTTAGGAGCGGAGCTTGAGTGAAGTACTTTCAATATTTAAATCAATATTGTTTTTGGTCCACCAAGTCTAGCACCACTTGTTTAAGTGGTGAGTAGTCCAAGCTTTAACACAAAATCTTTCGAGCACGCCAGTTACAAAGAACAAAAAGGATGGTAAAATCAAATTGTCTTTTTCAATAGAAATAAATTAAAAACTCGGATCGGGGGGATTTAAAACTGGACCATTAACACTTTCTCCTCCTAAGTTTGGAATTTCACCAGAAAGAAATTTTTTTGAAACGAGCTTAACAGAATATCCTGTTCGTCCGCCTTTTACACATGCTCCTGGTGACCAAGGCTCCGTATTAGCGGGAATTCTGGTTAAACAATTGGCCATTTTATTACTTGATAATGAGGGATCATATTCAATGATCGAAGTTTCTGACCAAGAAGTGAGAAGCTGAGCAGAGTCTGTTATTGTTTGAAATATTTGATGACCTGTTAGTTTATTGAAATCATGCAATTCGAAAAGCTCAACTTCATTTTCAATATTAGCATTAATATCACCAAAATTTGGTTCACCTGGATAATTTGGCGAACGCCAACCAAAATCTCCTCTAACAAGTAGAGACGGTCTTTTTGAATTATGCATTTTAACAAAATTTTCTAAATTGGGTAATTGAAACTGATTAAATCTAGGTTCGATGGAATAGTAAGTTATATCAAATAGATCAGGAGCAATGGCCGCTAACTCAGATTTTCTCATCTCATTAGCAAATTGCTTTGCTTGGTTCACATCTGTAGCCATGGTAAAAAATTTATTTTGATAGGGATCAGCTAGAATATCACCACTCATTGGACCCATAAAAAAAGATGAAGAAATCTCAGAATTTTTATTGATGGCTTCAAAGCTTGGCTCTTTCCACATAGCGGTCCAAAACGGAGGTTTTGTCGGTCTTGTTTTCCAGTAGAATCGCCCATAAGCAAATCGCGCTGCTTGAGATAAAAGTCCAAATCGATCACCAGGGAAACGAGAGTAATTGGGTAAGTATCTGATTTGTTCTGTAGGAGGTAGGGAGGGTTTACGAGTCATTCCTTCTAGGAGACGAGGTGGTAAGCGCATATCAATGCGATTTGAATCATCTGTATTTGAAGTAGAGCTAATCGATCGACCTGGCCATGATTTTCCATACCAAGGACCGATTTGACTTCCGAACGGCTTGGCAAAGGCCTTTGCTTGTAGGTTAGGTGAAAATCGTGCAGGCATGAAAGGAAGTTTTGGTGAGCTTGAAGCTTTAACCCCAACATAAGGCATACACCAGGGATTTTTTTCTACACCGACTGTAGTTGTCCATCTTCCGGCAGCATGTTTTGGTATCCCTTGAGCACTGAGAAAACTATTTATAATTAAAAAACCTGGATAACTACTACTATCGGGCTTAACACTTGAAGGGATAGCTTCTTCTGGCTTTCTTCCAATGTAACGAAGAGTTTGCCCAGCCTTTTCCGGTCCATCCAGGGCGTCATCATTAATCTCACTATCCATATAAGGAAAATCAGTTAATACATCAATTTCTTTTAACCAACCAGGGAGCTCCTCTGTATCAGAATTCGCTCCACCACAACCTGAATTAGCTAGAGAATTGTAAAAATTAAAATGTAAATCATTTGTGTTGTTTTGTTCAGCGAGATTTTTAGCTAAAACTTTTGCCGATCCTTCAGAAACACTTTTACCCTCTATGTCAGGAAAATCCGCAATATTCTTGCTAATAGCATTCGCCAGAACTGAGAGTACTTTCCGACGGTTCATACTATCAGCTCTAAAAAGATATATAAAATACGCTTGGGTTAAATAATTTCTTACCGCTCCACCAGAGAATTCTTCTAAAAACTTATCTTGAAGTGCTATGGCGCCATCTCTAATTTTTTGATTCGTTCCTGGAAGAGCCCAAATAACATCAGGAATTTTAAATCCACTAAGTGGTAAGCCTTTAAATTTTTTGCATTGGTTATCATCTTTATTAATTTTTTTGACAGCATCTTCACCAATTCCAATTAAATTGACATAAATATCTGAGATAGTAATGCAAAACACCGGTAACACGGGTTCGCCCTTATCATCTGCATAAATAATTTCTGTTGGTGGCGGTTTAAAATTATCAGAGCCCGCAGTAACTGGGCGTGCTGGATGGACATTGGGTCCGAGTGAGCCAAGAATTAATGATCGATAAGCGAGTAATTTCCAACTTTGTCGTATTTGATAATTAATGTGGCCAATGGTGTTAAGCATTTCTGCTTGCTTCATTGCGCCATAATATGCAGATAAATCAACTGAGTTTTGTAAATTAATTTTATAGTAAACAAGTAAGCCTACATTAACAACCATTGCAAAAAAAATAAATAGAATTTGAAATAGAAATACTAGGAAGATTGAAACTTGGCCTGCTGAGCCTTTAGTCCAGTTTTTAGAGATTTTTTGTATCAATCTTTGAGTCCGCATTTTATAATTTTGAACTGATTACAGAAATTTGGCAAGGCCAGCCAAAGAGATTCTAATGAGTTCATTCTTTATAAAACGTGAGCTAAAGTCGCAACTGATATTTAACTAATTTAGTGCAAATATTTGACGACTTATGAGTACTAGAACAAACTAAAGTCAGAGATTGCGGCTTCAATTTTTGAAATTTAAAAGAAATGTGCAAGTTAAAAAAGTGAGAGTGTTATAATGATGATCAAAAAAAATATAATCAAAATGAGTGTTTTCATAATCTTTGGAACATTGATTGCTTTAAAAATTCAAGCTCAGGTCTTATTTGAAGGATATTCAAAAATTACACTTGGAGAACAATTTATTGGATTTACAATTCAAAGATATGAATTTGATGCTCAAAAGAAAAACTTTATTTCAACTAGTTTAATTAAGTATAATGAAATAGGTGGTTCTATTACAGAAAGTCTGAAGGCCTTCGCCAATGAAGCCTTAGAACCTATAAGCTACTCATATAATTTATTGAGCCCATCAGGGGTTAAAACTATTGATGCAACTTTTACCAAAGGGGTTCTATCTGTTAAAACAACAGAAAAGGGTATAACCCGAAAAAAAGATTTAAAACTACCAAAGGGAAGTTTCTTTAGTTCCTTTTTAGCTTATGTAATTTTAAAAAACCCTCACGGTTTAAAAAAATCTTCAAAATATGAATATCAAGCTGTGGCCGAAGAGGATGGAGAAAATTATAAAGGAACTGCCACTGTTCAGTCCGAAGAAACCTACAAAGGTTTACATGTTTATAAAATTTTGAATGATTACAAAGGATCGCAGTTTATATCTTATACAACAGATAAAGGTGAAATGATTACGACTCTTGCTCCTCAAAAAAGTTTATCATTAGAACTGGTGACAGAGCCGTCATTAGCTGTAGGCGATTTATCAGTGGGTGCTGATAATTTGAAATTATTATTTGGTAATATTCCTGAGGGAAAAATAAATGCACTTTCAATGGGGTTGGCACCAAATCCTACTCTAGTCAAAAGTCCAGTAGCAAATAAACCATCTGGTGCTAGTACTAGCTTAACACCCGCTACTGGTGTCGTAGGTTCGAATACTAGTTCTACGCCTACTACTTCCAGCGCGGCGACACTATCCACTCCCACTCCCACTCCCACTACCGTTTCTACTTCTGCTACTACTAACACTGCTACAACTGAATCTGATTCAACTTCAGCTAATTCTGGAGTAGCTAGTCCTTCATCTAGCTCAACAAAGTTAAAAAAACTAGAGCCAAAGTTCCCCAAAAATACAAAAGAGAAAAAGGGAATAAGACCGGGTTTGGGTATTCAAACAAAATCTGATCAATAGAAGTTGTTTGCAATTAAAAATGTGGTAATAATAATAAATTCGAACTATTAACGAATCGAAGTAACAAAATTCATTTCGATGTAGTTAAAGTTAGATTAGAATAGTCGAAACGATCGAAGCCCATTTAAACGAACACACATTTTTATACGCTGAAGCGTGATGGGTGTGAAAAATTGAATTATTTTTTAATTTCGTGAAACCGACATAAGAATTGTAAAAGCGATCAATGGATTTGGAGGCGCTGTGACACTAAGAGAAAAACTAGGACAATTATTTATAATAGGTCTGACTGGAACTGAATTGTCAAAAGCAGAGGAAGATTTTTTAGTAAACAATAATATCGGAGGTATTGTTCTGATGGGTCGTAATTCCCAGACACCAGAACAAACCCATAAACTGTGTTGTTCGATACAAAAATTGCGTCATCAAACAAAATATAAAACTCCATTTTTTATTTCTGTCGATATGGAGGGTGGTCGAGTGGCTAGATTGAAAGAGCCATTTACGCAATGGCCACCACTCAAAAAATTAGGAGAAATTGACTCACCTTCTCTCGCATTTAATATGGCAATGTCTATGGGTCGAGAACTTCGAGCGGTTGGTATCAATATTGATTTTGCTCCTTGTGTTGACGTACTTTCGAATTCTAATAATAAAGTCATTGGCGATCGTTCACTTTCTTCGGATGCAGAAATTGTTGCAAAAATGTCCTCTGCGCTTATTCGCGGTTATATGAAATCAGAATTAATTACTTGTGCTAAACATTTTCCGGGACATGGCAATACTATGGTGGACAGTCACGAAGATCTTCCGACAGAAGATGCAAACATAGAAAGACTCAACAGTATTGAATTAGTACCATTTCGAAAGGCTATCCGATCACGAGTTGATCTTATTATGATGTCTCATGTGTTGTTTAAATCAATAGATGCAACTTATCCAGCTTCACTTTCTGTGGTCATCAATAAGTTACTACGAGAAGAGTTAAGGTACCGCGGGTTGATTATAACAGACGACCTTGATATGAAAGCCTTAACTCGTCATTGGTCTGTAGAGGAAATTGCAATCAAAGCCATAGAGGCCGGAAATGATTTACTTCTTTATTGCAATGAACCGTCTGTTCCACCTAGAGCCATAGATGCTATTGAAAAAGCTGTCTCAGAGACAAGAATTTCATTAGCCAGAATTGAAGATTCTTATCAACGAATCTCAAAGTTAAAACGGGAGTCTATACATATGATTGATCCCTTGCCATGGTCTGAAATCAAAGGAATCATTGGGAACCCAGAACATCTTAAAATAGCAAAAGCCATCGAGGAAGGTCGAATTCCTGATGGCTTGGCTCAAGGTGCTTAAGAGTTAACAATTAAAAATTAATATTATTTTTCGTCGCCAAAAAGAACTTTTGGTTTCTTTGTTGTACCTTTTGCTCTGAGGGCTGCTTTGCGTTTTTTTCCCATGCGTGCATCTCTGTTACTTCTTTTAATTCCGGTTGCAATTGATTTTGAAGCCATTTTTCCACCTTTTTAAGTCGTCGTTTTTAAATTAAATACTAAATAACTAACTTCATGACCAAAATTTGGAAAAAATTAAATGGTCGATGAACAAGGATTGCTATCAAAAAGGGATAATTATGTCAAGGTTATGCTCTTTACCCTTTTGCGATTGATGATACTGTTGAAAGGCATAATTGACTCCAAATCGAGGACCTAAAAAGCCAAGACCAAAGCTGTACTTCAGTGTTGTCTCATTAGTTTCAGTTTTTTGCTGCGCCACCCCAATTCGTGAAAACAACCAATCAGAAAGCGAGGTTTCAAGGCCTAAAGCTGTCTCTGTGTAGGATTGCGATTCTAATTGATGGTCCTTTTTAGTGTAGTCTAGGCGTAAATGTAAAAACTCCTTAAAGATATAAAGCAGCCCAACACCAGAGGTGCTCCCAAGTGTATAGGAGATGGGGATTTCTTTTGGCGGAGTATTAAAATTAAGAAGACTAAAGCCAATTCCTAAACTTTCCCAAGGTGTCCACAGAAAGCCGATTCCAAAATTATGCTCTTGATAAGTTTGAAGGGGATCTTGAGTATCTCGGAAATGGTAACTCAGCCCAGCTGCTAATTGAGGCATAATAAAGTTGCCTAGAGTTAACCAGGCATCGTTATAATTCAGTATTTTAGTGAGTGGTGATTTCTCGCGGCTTCGTGATTTACTAATAAAAATAGAACTGGCTAGCGAAGAATCAGGTGAATTTTCATTTAAACTAAAATGCCACCCATTATTTGATGAAGCTTCAGAGTTTGCGTCTTGAGGCGTTGACAAAAAGTTACTTGAACCAAGGGTTACGGCGGCACCTCTTAAGTGGGCCACGGCGCCAGGATTAAGAATGTAGCTTTCGCCGGGATCGACAGAGGAGAGACCAGATCCAGCAAGTCCTCCTGAAATAGCACCATAGGAAGGTGTTCTCATTTGTGATGTACTTGTAGCAGAGAGAGAGAATTCCAATTGAAATAAAAATATAAATCCGATCAAAGAAATTTTTTTTAGAAAATAAAGAGCCAGATGAGCTTCTTGCATAGAATACTTTTCAAATAGTATCTTTTTGTAAGAGTTGATATATTTTGTGTTTAAGTTAGAATTTGATAAATTAAATTTATTTTTAAATTTCATAGTGCTTAAAGGTTACTCCTGGAGATTACGTGTGGCAAGTGAGAATCAACCTTGAATTAATCATTAAAGCACGAACTTGTCACCCCGCGAATAACTTTCCAGTTACCTCTTTGATATTAATTTCGGAGACAAACACTGACATACTCGGCGCAATCCCTATGGAGATAAGTTCCATTATCATCAAGTCCACATCGTGTGCTACTGCCAGAGTAATCAATAGTATTAAAAGCGCGGTTACCGTAACAGTCTAAATTGGTTTTCCTTGGAGAGACACATTCCATTTCAGGATCTATAATCCATTCTGAAGGTGGCAGATGTCTTCGTAAAATAGCTAAGTTATTTGATTGCTGAGGAGTTAAAGCGCTTTCGTTAATGGGATCCCGACAGGGATAAGCACCTCCCGTATTTCGATCTTGAGGAGAAACGATAATATATCGTAGCGTATCAGGACAGCTCCATGGAGAAATCGGTGGAGACGTAAAAGTTGAAAGATCTGATTCTGTTACAGAACTAAGGATATTGTCTTTCCATCGCGTGCCATTAGTCGCATGTTGGAACTTCAAATTAAACCCAGTACCCCAAACACGATTGTTAGACGATGTAGAATCAGTCGATCGAGCTTCATAACTTGTTTTATTATTTTCGGCAACTCTCATGTCTTTGGTGTAAGTAACGGATAAAATCTTTGAGAGATCGCCTCCCTCCGAACTTAATTGATCTCTTACAATTTGAGAAGTGGCTTCATCATAACTGGATAAATTTTCATAATGAATTGCACCTTCGAGGCGGTAAGTTTGAAGGTCAGACGATCCAAGTGTCGTGATGCGTGGCAAGGGTTTTTTAAATAACTGAAGAAGTTGAGGAAGAAATTCATTGTAATTGAGAAATAAACTAGGAGGAATGACATCATAATCAACGTTTTCAACTGGACTTCCACCCGAGCTGAAATAAATAATACTGGAAGCAATTGGAGTGGA
>Ga0154020_10004736_pt1 | contig 16178 bp, 12 predicted proteins | sample Klosneuvirus_201_FD_109709 | JGI IMG/M metagenome (GOLD analysis project Ga0154020, IMG submission 109709) | Active sludge microbial communities from wastewater, Klosterneuburg, Austria - Klosneuvirus_20160825_MG | ecosystem: Engineered > WWTP > Aerobic digester > Activated sludge | place...
GCCAGGCGCCGTCGCGCCTGCGCACTTCCACGGTCGCGGCGCGCTTGCCGCCCAGCGCGCGCTGCAGGGCGATGGCGGTGGCGCGCGCGGCGCGCTCCTCGGGGCTCGGCTTGCCCTCTGGCTTGCGCCTGGCGCGAAGGGCGCGCGCGGCGCGCTCCAGATCCTTCGCGGTTGCCTTCGACAGGGGCTTGCCCCCGATGGCCGCGTCGGCGCGCGCCAGGCTCTCGGCGACGTCCGCCGCCGGCGTGGCGTCCACGTACTGCACCAGCGCGGCCGCCTTGGCCTGGCCCAGCGCGACCGCCGTCTCCCGGGTGTAGCGCTCCGCGATGCGGATGAGGTCGGCCGCCGCTGTGCGCGACATCAGCCGCTCCTTGGCCAAGAGCTCCGCGAACGAGGCATGGCCCAGCGCGGTGTAGATCCGCGGCTGCGCCAGGGTGCGCAGCGCGCCGCCGATGTCGAAGAACGCCTCGGCGATGGCGACCATGCGGCGCCGGATCATCGCCAGCGCGTCGGCGCCGATGCGCCGGTTGGCTGCGCTGACGGCGTTCGCGGTCTTGACGAGCTTGGTGACGGACGCGACGGAGAGACGCCGGGGCTTGGCCATAGGGCGAGTATACCGACGGTCGCCGCGCGGGTGATAGGCTGCCCCGGCCGCCATGAGCGAACCCAACCTCTCTGCCTTCATCTGGTCCATCGCCGAGCTGCTGCGCGGCGACTACAAGCAGTCCGAGTACGGCAAGGTCATCCTGCCCTTCACCGTGCTACGCCGGCTCGACTGCGTGCTGGCGCCCACCAAGGCCGCGGTGCTCGCCGAGAAAACCAAGCGCGCAAGGGCGGGGGTCAACATCGAGCCGTTCCTGCTGCGGGCTGCCAAGCAGAAGTTCTGCAACGCATCCCCCCTCGACCTCACCAAGCTGATGGGCGACCAGGACCACATTGGTGAGAACCTGCGCAAGTACATCCAGGCGTTCTCGCCGTCGGTGCGCGACATCTTCGAGAGCTTCGACTTCGACACCCAGATTGATCGCCTGGCCAAGGCGGGCCTCCTCTACTTGGTCACCGAGAAGTTCGCCAACACTGACCTCCATCCCAGGGCGGTCAGTAACGCCCAGATGGGCGCCATCTTCGAAGAGCTGATCCGCAAGTTCGCTGAGCTGTCGAACGAGACCGCAGGCGAGCACTTCACCCCGCGCGAGGTCATCCGGCTCATGGTCGACCTCATCTTCGTCGAGGATGACGAGGCGCTGTCCAAGCCGGGCGTGGTGCGCTCGATCTACGACCCGACCGCAGGCACCGGTGGCATGCTCAGCGTGGCCGGTGAGCGCCTGGCCCAGCATAATCCCGACGCCAGCCTGGTCATGTACGGACAGGAGCTGAACCCCGAGTCCTACGGCATCTGCAAGGCCGACATGCTGATCAAGGGCCAGGACATCGCCAACATCGTCTTCGGCAACACGCTGTCGGCCGACGGCCTCCCCGGACAGCGATTCGACTACATGCTGTCCAATCCGCCCTTCGGCGTGGAATGGAAGAAGATCGAGAAGGAGATCCGCAAGGAGGCCGACGCGCTGGGCTTCGACGGCCGTTTTGGTCCGGGCCTGCCCAGGGTCAGCGACGGCTCGCTGCTGTTCCTGCTGCACTTGGTGTCCAAGATGCGCCCGGCCAAGGACGGTGGCTGTCGCTTCGGCATCGTCCTCAACGGCTCACCGCTGTTCACGGGCGGAGCGGGCTCGGGCGAGAGCGAGATCCGGCGCTACATGCTGGAGAACGATCTCGTCGAGGCCATCATCGGGCTGCCGACCGACATGTTCTACAACACCGGCATCAGCACTTACGTGTGGATCGTCTCCAACCGCAAGCCCAAGGCGCGCAAGGGCAAGCTGCAGCTCATCGACGCCAGCGGCTTCTGGCAGAAGATGCGCAAGAGCCTGGGCTCGAAGCGCAGGGAACTCGGTGACGAACACATCGACGACATCACCAAGCTGTTCGGGAGGTTCAGGGAAGTGACCCGTGAGGGTGTCCCCGTCAGCCGGATCTTCAAGAACGAGGACTTCGGCTACCGTACCATCACCGTCGAACGGCCCGCGCGCGACGGCAAAGGAAAGGTCGTACTTGGCAGCAAGGGCAAGGCCAAAGGCAAGCCGCTCGCCGACGCGGAGCTGCGCGACACTGAGGACGTCCCGCTGGCGGAGGACGTCGAGACGTACTTCGCACGCGAGGTGCTCCCACACGCGCCCGATGCGTGGATCGACCACGACAAGACCAAGGTTGGCTACGAGATCCCTTTCAACCGCCACTTCTACGTCTTCAAGCCCCCACGCCCCCTCGCCGAGATCGACGCCGAGCTGAAGAGTGTCACCGACCGCATCCTCACAATGATTGCTGGTCTATCCACGTGAGCTTCCCCCGTTACCCGAAGTACAAAGACAGCGGCGTCGGATGGCTGGGGCAGGTTCCAGAACACTGGCAGGTCCGTCCCCTAAAGACACTCTGCGAGATGATCACTGACGGCGCACACGTGTCCCCGGAGACCGAGGGGGGTGTCTTCCCTTTCGTTTCGACCAAGGACATTCATGGTGAGGTCATCGACTTCGAGAACTGCCTGCGAACATCAGAGCCGACCTTTGCCGCAATGGTGAAGACCGGATGCCGACCCTGCTTGGGCGACGTCCTGTACAGCAAGGATGGAACAATCGGTCGGACAGCAGTGGTCACAGATGCTCGTGACTTCGCAGTAGCATCATCTCTGATCATTATTCGCCCACGGAAGGGCTCCCTTGAGTCGCGATTTGTGAATAGGCTTTGTCAGTCCAGCGCGTTTACCTCGCAAATCGAGTCTGCTGTGCGGGGCGCGGGCCTTCCCCGAATCTCCATCCAGAACCTGCTCAAGGTGGTAGGGCCTTTCCCCGAAGTGTCCGAGCAAAGGCTTATCGCGGAGTTTTTGGACAGAGAGACGGCCAAGATTGATCTGCTTCTGGGGGAGCAGCAGAGGTTGATCGAGCTACTCAAGGAAAAGCGGCAGGCTGTCATCTCCCAGGCGGTTACCAAGGGGCTGAACCCCCACGCCCCCATGAAACCCTCCGGCATCACCTGGCTCGGCGACGTGCCTGCCCACTGGGAGGGCGTCCGCCTTCGCACTCTGTTTCGAGCCGAGAAGCGACAGAACCAGAGTGGGTTGCAGGTGCTCTCGGTATACCGAGAATTCGGCGTTATTCCGAAGAATTCCCGAGACGACAACATGAACAAGACCCCGGATGACCTGACTCTCTACCAGCTCGTCAACCAAGGGGACCTGGTCGTGAACAAGATGAAAGCATGGCAGGGCTCGCTCGGCATCTCCGATCTTGAGGGAGTCACAAGCCCCGACTACATCACTTTCACGCCCCGTCTCAAGCCCAGTCCAGCTCTCCGAGGGTTCCTTCACCAGCTTCTTCGAAGCCAATCTATGGTCAGCGTCTATCGAAGCATCTCTAACGGCATACGGCCCGCACAGTGGAGGCTCGAGCCCGGGCACTTCCTCGGGCTCCCGATCTTCGTGCCGCCCGCCCGTGAGCAGCAGGACCTGGTGGCGTTCGCGAGCGCGCATATCGAACGCTCCAACGCTCTCTCCGCCGCCGCCGAGCGCGCAATGGCACTCCTGCAAGAACGCCGCGCTGCTCTGATCTCTGCTGCCATCACCGGGCAGATCGACGTACGATCCTTCGCAGGAAAGCGGGCGGCGTGAGCATTCACAAGGAGATCAGCTTCGAGGTCGAGATCTGCCAGCACTTGGCTGGAAACGGCTGGCTGTATGCCGACGGCGACGCGGCCTCGTATGATCGAGCGCGGGCGCTGTTCCCGGCCGACCTCATCGCCTGGGTGCAGGCCACGCAGCCGAAGGCGTGGGAGGTGCTCAGCAAGAACCATGGCGCCAGTACCATTGAGACCGTCCTGGCGCGGGTGCGGGCGCAGCTCGACCAGCGCGGCACGCTCGATGTGTTGCGCCATGGCGTCGAGTTGCTTGGTCTCAAGCAGCCGCTGCTGCTGGCACAGTTCAAGCCGTCGCTGGAGCTGAACGCGGACCTCCTGGCGCGCTACGCCGCCAACCGGCTGCGCGTGGTGCGGCAGGTCAGGTACTCGCTGCACAACGAGAACGGCATCGACCTGGTGCTGTTCGTGAACGGTCTGCCCGTGGCGAGCGTCGAGCTGAAGACCGACTTCACCCAGAGCGTCAGCGACGCCGTAGACCAGTATCGCTTCGACCGCCTGCCCCGCCCCAAGGGACAGGCGCCCGAGCCGCTGCTGTCGTTCCCTGCCGGCGCGCTGGTGCACTTCGCCGTCAGCAACAGCGAGGTGCGCATGGTGACGCGGCTCGACGGGCCGGCCACGGAATTCCTGCCCTTCAACCTGGGCGACCACGGCGGTGCGGGCAACCCGCCCAACCCCAAGGGCGGCCACCGTACCGCCTACCTGTGGGAAGACGTCTGGGCCCGGGAAAGCTGGCTCGAGATCCTCGGGCGCTACCTGGTCAACGAACGCGACGACAAGAAGCAGCTCGCGAGCGTGGTCTTCCCACGCTATCACCAGCTCGACGTGACGCGCCGCTTGCAGGCGGCGGTGCTGGAAGACGGCGCCGGCGGCAGGTACCTCATCCAGCACTCGGCGGGGTCGGGCAAGACCAAGTCGATCGCCTGGACCGCGCATTTCCTTGCCGAGCTGCACGACGCCCAGCACCACAAGGTGTTCGACACCGTGCTGGTGGTCTCAGACCGCAAGGTGATCGATGGTCAGCTCCAGGAGGCCTTGTTCGACTTCCAGCGCACCAAGGGAGTGGTCGCCATCATCACCGGCGAATCGGGCAGCAAGAGCGCCGAGCTGACCGAGGCGCTCTCGGGCACCAAGAAGATCGTGGCCTGCACCATCCAGACCTTCCCCTTCGCGCTCGAGGCGGTGCGCCAACTCGCCGCCACCGAGGGCAAGCACTTCGCGGTCATCGCCGACGAGGCCCACAGCTCGCAGACCGGCGAGGCAGCCGCGAAGCTGAAGGCCGTCCTGAGCAGCGAGGAGCAGGCCGAGCTGAGCGATGGCGGCGAGGTCAGCAGCGAGGACGTCCTGGCCGCGCAGATGACGGCGCGCGCGGGCGAGTCAGGGATCACCTACGTCGCCTTCACCGCGACCCCCAAGGCCAAGACGATGGAGCTGTTCGGGACGCGCCCGGACCCCGGCGCGCCCGCTGGCCCGCGGAACCTGCCCGTGCCATTCCACGTCTACTCGATGCGCCAGGCCATCGAGGAGAAGTTCATCCTCGATGTGCTGCAGAACTACACCAGCTACAAACTTGCCTTCAAGCTGGCGCACGAGGGCAGCGAGTACGACCACCAGGCGGTGGAACGCAGCGCGGCCCTCAAGCGCATCATGGGCTGGGTCAAGCTGCACCCGTACAACATCGCGCAGAAGGTCCAGGTCGTTGTCGAGCACTTCCGCCAGCACGTGGCGCCCCTGCTGCGTGGCAAGGCCAAGGCCATGGTGGTGGTGGCCAGCCGGGTCGAGGCGGTGCGCTGGCAGCTCGCGATGCAGAAGTACATCAAGGAGCACGGATACCCCATCGGGACCCTGGTCGCGTTCTCGGGCGAGGTCAACGACCCGGAGTCGGGCCCAGACGGCTTCGCCGAGCACAGCACCGCGTTGAACCCGCGCCTCAAGGGCCGAGACCTCCGCGAGGCCTTCAAGGGCGACGAGTACCAGATCCTGCTCGTGGCCAACAAGTTCCAGACCGGGTTCGACCAGCCTTTGCTCTGCGGGATGTACGTGGATCGAAGACTGGCCGGGATCCAGGCGGTGCAGACGCTGTCGCGCCTGAACCGGGCCACGCCAGGCAAGGACACCACCTATGTGGTCGACTTCGTGAACGACCCGGCGGACGTGCTGGCCGCGTTCAAGACCTACCACACCACGGCGGAGCTGTCGGCCACCAGCGACCCCAACCTGGTCTACGACCTGCGCGCCAAGCTCGACGCGGCGGGACACTATGACGACTTCGAGGTCGAACGCGTGGTGGCGGTGGAGCTGAAACCGGGCGCCAAGCAGAGCGAGCTGGTGGCGGCGCTGGAGCCGGTGAGCGACCGGCTGCTCAGGCGCTACAAGGCCACGCAGGCGACGCTGAAGACGGCCAAGGAGCAGCAAGACTCCACGGCGGCGGAGGCGGCCAGGAGCGAGCTGGAGGCGCTGGTCCTGTTCAAGGGCGACATGGGGGGCTTCGTCCGGCTGTACACGTTCCTGTCGCAGATCTTCGACTATGGCAACACGGCCGTGGAGAAGCGGGCGATCTTCTTCAAGCGCCTGCTGCCGCTGCTGGAGTTCGGCCGCGAGCGCGAGGGCATCGATCTGTCGAAGATCGTGCTGACTCACCACCAGCTCAAGAACCTCGGCAAGCAGGCGATGCCTCTGGGCGCTGGCGCCTCACCCAAGCTGGAGCCCATCACCGAGGCAGGCAGCGGCCTGCTGCGCGAGAAGCAGACCGCGTATCTCGGAGAGATCATCGAGCGCGTCAACGACCTCTTCGACGGCGACCTGACCGAGGACGACAAGCTGATCTACGTGAACCACGTCATCAAGGGCAAGCTGCTGGAGTCAGAGAAGCTGCAACAACAGGCCGCCAACAACACCAAGGAGCAGTTCGCCAACTCCCCCGACCTGCAGAGCGAGCTCATGGAGGCCATCATGGGCGCCCTCGACGCCCACACCTCAATGAGCACCCAGGCCCTGAACTCGCCCGCCGTCCAAGGCGGCATCAAGGACATCCTGCTCAACCACGCGAGTCTGTGGGAGGCGCTGCGGGCCCAGGCGCGGCGATAGCTGCGGGGCACGCCGTCCGTCGATGGCTCGTAGGAGAAGACCTGGGGGCCCCCTGGCGGCCGCTCGGAGCACTGCGCGGGTCCTCGACTACGCCAGCTTCAACCGCGCGCCTGAGCAAGTTGGCCAGCCTTTCGGCTACCGGACCCTGGAGCACCAGCCCAGGCGAGCAGTCAGAGTCGGGTTCGCGGTCCTGCGCGACTTCACATCGCGGCTCGCGATCCCCCCCGGACCTCACGTCCAGCAGCTGTGTGAGTCAGCCCTTCGTTTCCTGGCCGACTCATCGACAGCCGACGAGGAGACCCTGTTGAACTTCTGCACGTTCTCCCGGTACACCGCCGCGCTGCGGGTTCTTCGACGGACCCCCTCGTTTGAGGGGTGCGTCGGCAACAGCTTCCGGAACAATGGGGAGTTCCCTCACGACGAGGTGGTCCTTTCGCTTGCAGCCAAGATGCAATCCTGCGGCCTCGAAGTGGTCTCACCCGAGTTGGCGGGGGCGGGTCTGAGAAATCCCGATATCGAGCTTCCGCGTGCTTTCAGGATGGGGTTTCGGAGCCTTTTCTTCGAGGTCAAGGAGCGCGCCCCTGACGAACCGCGAACTCAACCCTCGCTTCGGGACTTCATCGATGCTCGAATCCAGAAGTGCGCCGACCAGATTGCCGGGCGTGGCCGCGGTTGCACCGGCGTCGCATGGCTCGATCTGGGCGTGATGCGGCGCGAGGAACTCCCAGAAGACTACGTCGCGTCGATGCAGCGGGCGTTGACGAGAAACCTCGGGACGCTCCATGGTGTCGCCTTGAGCGCAACCATGCCAACGTTCGTTATGAAAGCCACACGAGGGGTTGATGGCGAGTTTCTCCCCGTGTTCTGGTCGCATTTCATCCCAGGACCCAACTTCCCAAAGAAGACTCGTCCGAGATTCCACGCCTGCTTTCGACGGGCATTTGCCCCTGCAGGCGGCGGGTACAACGGGTCGGACACCAAGTAGGCCGGACAAGCGCCTACTTGACGGTGCTGTACCGGCGGCGGACCAGGTTGCCGATGGCCTCGCGGGCGCACCTGTCGCAGTACCCGAACCGCGTGCGCAGACTCTCCAGCGTGCTCTCCACCCGCGCGCGCGACTCCTCGTCGATCGCCGTCCGCGGCACCGGCACGCTGGCCGCGCTGCCGTCGCGGTGGTCGGCGCCGGGGCCGTCGGTCAGGTACACCAGCAGATCCTCGGCGACCTTGCGCAGCACCTTCTTGTTGGCCTCGAAGTAGGCCTCGCGCAGCTGGGTGAACTGCTTGGGGAAGACCTCGGCGTACTGCGGGCGCTGGTTGGGGTGATCGATCGACCAGGCGCCGATGCGCGTGATGAGGTCGTGGCGGAACTCGGTCTTGCGGCCGGTCACGCCGAGGTTGCGCTCGATCTCGGCCATCAGCTCCTCGTCGGGATCCTCGAGGCGGCCGGTCATCGCGTTGCGCACCTTCTCCTTCTTCATCCAGTACGACACCTGGTTGACGTAGCGGTCGAAGATGCGGACGTGCTCCTTCTCCTCGACCAGTCCGACGGATGACCGCAGATCGTCATCGGTCAGCTCGAGGAACTCCTCGCGCACCAGGTGGATGAACTTCTTGTTCTCGTGGAAGCCGCCGGGCAGCGGCTCCTGCTTGAGAAACTCGTGGACGGTGACGTTCTTGCACAGCTCGTCCATCTCGTCGAACAACGCCTGCGGCGACACGCAGGCGAAGCGGGCGTTGCCGGCGGCGTTCATGAGCAGCGCCTTGATCTCGCGCGGTGACGCCCCGGTGCGGCCCTCGTAGTTGGGGTAGGCGTCCGACTCGGTCCAGACCCGGTCGACCGCGGCGCCGAGGTCCCTGCCCTGCTCCGCGGTCAGCCCGTCGGGCGTACTGCCGTGCGCGTACAGCTCGGCCTTCTCCAGCGGGCCCAGCTTGGCGACAAGATCGGACAGCCCCTTGGGGTACTTCTCGGGCAGCGGCTTGCGCATGCGCGTCAGCACCGCCCACAGCGCGGCCAGCTGGGTCAGGTGCGGCGCGACGTGCTTGCCGATGGTGGTCGGGCGCAGCCACTCGTCATAGATCTGGCGCTCGACCGGGTACTCCAGCAGATACGGCACGCGCACCAGCTCGAGGCGGCCCTTGAAGGACTGGAACTCGGGCACCTCCTTGAAGGCCGACAGGTGGACCTCGTTGGACGAGCCGATGAAGATGGTGTCGAGGAACAGGATGGCGTTGTCGACCCCGACCTGGCCGTACTCGACGGTGCCGAGCAGGTACTTGTAGGCCTCCAGCGGGCGCTTCAGGAGGTCCGAGTACTCGATCATGCCGCGGTTGCCCGAGACCAGCTCGCCGGCGTACTCGTGCAGGGTCAGGCTCTGCAGCGAGGCCGGCAGCGCGCTCAGCGAGCGATCCATCGTGATCTGGCGCGTGCGTGCGTCGACCGCCAGCTGCGGCTCCACCGTGCAGATGGCCTCGCGGTAGCGACGTGACAGGTAGACGCGCTCGATCTGCACGTGGCGCATCACGCGCAGGAAGTCGCCGCGGTACGACGCCAGCAGCGCCTCGTAGATCTGCTTGTTGCGCGGGTTGAGCTCGCCGCGCAGCAGGTACTCCGACGGCACGAAGGCGGCCGCGCGCGGCCCGGCCGCCGCCAGCCACTGGGTCAGGAGCTCGCGGCGCCGCTTCGATGGCACCAGCAGCAGCGGGTGGTCGCGCAGCTCGTCGACGATCTTGGCGTCGATCTGCTCCTCGTCGAGGTAGGCGTAGCTCTGCCCGGGGGCCGCCGCGATGCCCTCGCCACTGCCGGCGAAGCCGATGCCGGTGCGCGACAGCTTCTGGGTCGGGAAGATCCAGTTCAGGCGATAGACCGCGCCCTCCTCCAGCGTCGAGTAGTGCTCCAGCGCGCGCGCCAGGCAGGAGATCAGCGTCGACTTGGCCGAGCCGTTGGGCCCGTGCAGCAGGATGAGGCGGCTGACGCGGCCGTCGCGCACGAAGCCGGCGATGGCGCGATAGACCCGGGCCTGGACCTCCTCCTGGCCGATCAGGCGGTCCTTGCCGCCGTCCCACGGGGTGTCGTAGAGCTTCCAGCGCGTCACCGTGCCGCGCGGCCGCTTGATGTCCTCGGTGCCGTAGTGATCGAGGGCGCCCTTGCAGAGCTGCGCGGCGGAGCGGGCGGCGACCTCGGGGGCCTCGCTGGCCAGCTTGAAGTACTCGTCGAACGACATCACGCGCCGCGCGCGTGAGAAGGCGCCCTGGATCTCCGTGCCGAGCTCCTTCAACCCCTGCTCGCCCGACGCCATGGCGACCTCCCTACTGGGTCACGACGGGGATGGACAGGGTCGCGGTCTTGGGGTCGCAGGAGGCGTCGGTGCACACCGCGAACAGGAAGTTGGCCTCGATGCTGCGCAGCCCCTCGGCCTTGGCCAGGGCGGTGTAGCCGATCTCGAACACGCCGACCTCGTCGTGCCAGACCTTGGCGTCGCGCTTGTCGGGGTTGTTCTCGTAGGTCTCCTTGGACAGCTTGACGCCGTCGGGGGCCTTGAGGGACAGCTCGGTGGGGTACTCGTGGTTGAGGTGGTAGGGCTTCTTGGGCTTGACCTCGACCAGGGCCATGACCTCGGTGCCGATGGGGGCGTCGGGCGCCGCGAAGGTGATGATGAAGCCGTCGCCGTCGATGCTCTGCTGCGGGGCGTTCGTGGGCCACACCGTGACCGGGGCCGGGCCGCCCTTGGCGCCAATCGCGGGCCCCTCGGAGGGGGCGGTGCCGGAGCCCGGGCCGCTGGCCTTGGAGCTCTTGGAGCACGCGCCGCAGGCGGCGCACAGGAAAGCGAGCGAGACAAGCCAGCACAGACGCATGGAAAAAAACTTAGCATGCTATCCTCCCCGTGGCGTGCAAAGAGCGCAACAGCTCGGGCGCTACCACTTGCTCGACCGGATCGCATTCGGCGGGATGGCGGAGATCTATCGCGCCAAGACCTTCGATTCGGACGGTCGCATGGTGCTGGTCGCCGTCAAGCGGGTGCTCGCGCACCTGGCCGAGGACGAGGACTTCCTCAAGATGCTGGTCGACGAGGCCAAGATCGTCTCGCTGATCCAGCACCCGGGGATCGCCCGGGTGTACGAGTTCTCGCGCGCGTCGAACGAGTACTTCATGGCGATGGAGTTCGTCGATGGCAAGGACGTGCGCGCCATCCTCGAGCGCTGTCGCACCCTGGGCAAGGCCATGCCGCCGCAGCACGCGGCCTACATCGTGGCCGAGATCGGGGCCGCGCTGCACGCCGCGCACGCGGCGCGCGACATGTCGGGGCGCGCGCTGCGCCTGGTGCACCGCGACATCTCGCCGGCCAACATGATCTGCTCGTACGCCGGCGAGGTGAAGCTGTGCGACTTCGGCATCGCCAAGGCGACGCTGTCGCGGGTCAAGACCAAGACCGGCATCATCAAGGGCAAGATCAAGTACATGAGCCCCGAGCAGGCCATGGGGCGCAAGCTCGACCACCGCAGCGACATCTTCTCGCTGGGCAGCGTGCTGTACGAGATGGTGACCAAGACGCCCCCGTTCCTGGCCAACAACGAGATGGAGCTGCTCATCAAGGTGCGCGACGCGCGCTACCGGGCGCCCGACGAGCTCGAGCCGCAGCTGCCCTTCGAGCTGATTGGCATCATCAACAAGGCGCTGACCCGGAACCGCGGCGAGCGCTACCAGAGCGCGGCCGAGTTCGCCCACGCGCTGCGCGAGTACCTGGCCTATCAACACCCGGGCTACGGGCGCAGCCACCTGGCGACCTACATGCGGCGGCTGTTCGAGGTGGAGATCGAGAAGGAGCTCCGCCTGATGGAGAGCTATGTCATCGACCAGGTCGAGGTCGCGCCGGCCAAGATGGGCGAGAACCTGATCGCGGACGCCCTGGGGCCGGACGCGCAGTACTCGAAGTTCACGCCCATCGCGCGCGGCGGCACCGGCGTGGGGTCGCAGCCGCACGAGCACGGGACGGGGACCGGGGTCGGCGCCGAGACGGGGACGGGGACGGGGACGGACCCGAGTGCGGAGGGCGGGACCGGGACCGGGTCGGGGACGCTGGAGCGCGGGACGGGGACCGGAACGGGCACCGGCACCGGGACCAGCGACTGGGATCAGGAGTCGCAGGTGGGCACCATGACGCGGCTGCCGCCGACGGATCCGCGGCGCAAGTACGGCGCGTGGCTGCATGATCTGCAGACGGTCATCCTGGACAGGAACCGGCAGCCGGATGGCAAGCCGGTGCCGACGGTGCACGACGAGCAGACCAGGATCCTGGATCCAGGGCGACCGCCGATGCCGCCGGCGGGGGCGTCGACCCGGCGTCAGGCCAGCGTGGCACCGCGGGCGCCGACCGGGCCGGGGGCGCCGCCGCCGTCGATTCACGACGAGCAGACCATGATCCTGGACGTGTCGCAGCCGAAGAAGAAGTGACCGGCGACAGGCACCGGGCGGCGGGCAGAAGTTCGAGTGTTACTTGAAGTTCTCCCCGGCCCGCTGCTCAGCGGTGGCACACGTTGTGACAGGGGCCGCCGGGGTGGCAGTGATGCGCACACGCCAGCGGACGCACCGGGCGGGCGCGCACCACGCAGCCGGCGGCGGCGACGGACAGGGACAGCAGGACACCGAGGAGGGTCGTCTTGATGATTCGCATGGCTGCCGTGATTGCAGCGCATGTGCCGCGGGCAAGGCCGCGATTGCTCAGGCGGGAGGCTGGGCCCGGGCCGACAGCTGTCGGGTCGCCCCTGCAGGCTGGGCCCGGGTGCGTGTGGCTACCACTCGACCGGCGTCGGCACCGCGGTGCGGAACAGCGACGACGGGGTGCCGCTGCCGATCTCGCCATACTCGTTGGTGCCGGAGCAGTAGGTGACGCTGCTCGCGGGCACGTACACGCAGGAGTGGGTGCCGCCCGCCGCGAACAGCGTGATCCCGGTCGGGGTCGCCGTGATCGGCATCAGGTACTGCGGCCCGCTGGGGGTGAAGGCCGCGCTGTCCATGCACTGACCGTTGGCGCCGCGGCCCCAGCACAGCAGGCCGCCGGCGGTGGTGCGCGCCAGGGTGTGGTCGTTGCCGGCGCCGATGGCGGCGACGTTGGCGGCCGTGGTCATGACCGCGACCGGCACCAGGTCCTGCACGTTGTTGCCGTCACCGGTGTACGAGCCGAAGCCCCAGCATGACAGGCCGCTGGTGCGCCGCGCGCAGGCGTGGCCACCGCCCGCGGTGATCTCGAGCGCGTCGGTGATGCCCATGACGTCGACCGGGACGCGCGACGGGTTCTGGTTGTTCTGGGCCAGCTGGCCGACGTCGTTGGCGCCCCAGCAGAAGGCGGTGTTGTTCATGCGCACCCCGCAGGCGTGCATGTTCGAGCTGCGCCCCGAGTTGAAGGCCACCGACATCTGGATGACGTTGCTCAGCGTGGTGACCTGCTTGGGGATCTGCGAGTCGGTCACCGTGGTGTCGCCGAGGTTGCCGCCGCGGCCCCAGCAGAACACGTTGCCGGCGTTGGTCAGCGCGCAGGTCGTCCACATGCCGGCGTGGATCGACTTGACGTCGGTCAGGCCCATGACCGGGACCGGGGTCAGGCGCTCGGTGGCGCTGTTGTCGCCCAGGCTGCCGTTGGTGTTCTTGCCCCAGCAGCGCGCGGTGCCGTCGACCATGGCGGCGCAGGCGTGATCGTAGCCGATCGAGAGCTGCTTGATGCTGGTCAGGCCGCTGATGGGCTGCGGGACCTTGTTCGAGGTCTTGTTGCCGTTGCCGAAGCGGCCCTCGCGGTTGTCGCCCCAGCACTTGCCGGTGCCGTCGTTGAGCACCGCACAGCTGAGCTTCTCGCCGACCACCAGCTGGGTCAGCACCGGGCCGCGCGGGATGCCGGCGTCGATGGTGGTGCCGCCGTCGGGGCTGACGACAGTGCCGTCGACCCCCATGTTGCCGCTGTCGATGGGATCGCCGCCGGCGTCGCTGTCGCCGTTGCCGCCGCCTCCCCCGCCGCAGCCGGCCACACCGAACGAGACACCAAGGACACACACCCACAAGGTCTTCATATGCATGAGGGCACCATATTGCAGCAGCCGTGCCGGCGCCATCCACCTGTGATCACACCTTGCCACCCTGTACCAGCGCGAGCCTGGTCCAGGGCCAAGGGTGGTCCAGCGTGCGGCGGCTCAGCCCTTGGCGCCGCGCCGGACGCGGAACGGACTGGCGCGTAGCCCGGCGGCCGAGGCCGTGATGAGGCCCTTCAGGCGGCGCTCGCGCGTCGCGGGTTGCTTGGCGCTCATGACCCAGAACGCGGCCACGCGCCGGTACGACGGCGGCGCGGCCTGGAAGAAGGCCCAGGCCCGGGCGTCGGCGCGCAGCCGGCGCAGATATTCGGGCGCCAGCTCGTGCGGCGCGTGCTCGAACGAGTAGGGCGCCCGCTTGCCGGCCTCGCGCGCGGCGAAGGCGGCGCGCCCGGCGGGGCGCATGCGGCCGGCGGCCTCCAGCTCGGCCACCTTGCGGATGTTGATGCTGCTCCAGTTGCTGCGCGGCTTGCGCGGGGTGAAGCGGATCATGTAGCGCGTGGCGTCGATGCTCCGTCGCACGCCGTCGATCCAGCCGTAGCACAGCGCGACGTCGACCGACTCCGACCAGGTCAGGCTGGGGCGGCCCGAGCCGACCTTGTAGTAGCCGACCAGGAGCTCGCGGGCGCGCGCGTGGTGGCGCTCCATCCAGGTGGTGAAGGCGGCCGGGCTGGCGAAGAAGCGCGGCTTCACGGCGCGCTCTCGAGGGCGCGCCTCATCTCGGCCGGCGAGGCCAGCTTCCACAGGCGCTCGTGCTGGGCCACCGTGGCCAGGGTGCGCGGGTCCATGCGGTCGCAGCACAGCACGCCGTGCAGGTGGTCGACCTCGTGCTGCAGGATGCGCGCGTACCAGCCGCTGGCCTCGAGCACGACCTCGGCGCCGTGCTGATCGAGCGCCTCGACGCGGACCCGGCGCGCGCGCGTCACCCCCATCACGAAGCCCTTCAGGCTGAGGCAGCCCTCGAAGGCCTCGAAGACGTCGTCCTCGGCGCCGGCGCCCAGCAGGGTCAAGGTCGGGTTGACCAGGACGTGGAAGTCGATGGGCCGGCGCTGGCGCTCGGCCAGCTGGGTCGGCGTCAGCTTGGCCTGCAGCGACGGCGGGTCCTCGATCACGAGCAGCTGCAGGCTGCGGCCGACCTGGGGCGCCGCCAGCCCGACCCCGGGCGCCGCGCGCATGGTGCCCTGCATGTCGTCGATCAGGCGCCTGAGGTCCGGGCGGTGCAGGTCGGACGGCGCCACCGGGCGGGCGCGCTGGCGCAGCACCGGGTCACCAACCTGGACGATGTCGAGGAGCGAGCTCACGGCCCCAGTCTAGCCATCCCTGGCCCCGGTGCGGCTTTTCTGGCACAAGATCGGGGCTGGGATGACTGCCACCTACCAGGTCGAGAAGCGCGCGCTGACGGTGGAGATCACGCTGTGCACCGGCGACATGCACCCGTGCGAGCTGTTCGTCGCCATGCGCAACGGCGCCTGGTCGCCCGAGGAGGTCGCCGCCGAGCTGGAGTCACGGGCCTTCCTGCCCATCCATGACCTGGCCACCGGCGAGTGGGCCGCGGTGCGCCGCGACGCCATCCAGACCATCGTGCTGCCGGCCCAGGACGGCGCCCCCAGCGACGCCGACCAGCTGTACGAGGCCCGCCACGAGGTCCGCGTCGAGCTGCGCGGCGGCGGCGCGCTGGCCGGGGCGCTGCTGTACTCGGCGCCGCCGTCGTCGACCCGCGTCCTCGATCACGTCAACAACGAGTCGCGGCTGCTCAAGCTGTGGCGCGGCGACAGCCTGACCCTGGTCAACAAGCTGGAGATCGTGCGCGTGGTGGATCTCGACGGCACCGCTTCGGTGTAGCCATGGCCGCCCCGCCCGAGCCACCCGAGGACGGCGACGTCGCCCTGGCCCCCGAGCATCGCCAGTATGTGCTCGAGATCTTCCCCATCCTGGCCAACCTGGACTTCTACCAGCTGCTCGGCCTCGCGCGCGGCGACGACAAGCAGGCGGTCAAGCGGGCCTACTTCAAGCTGGCCCGCGTCATCCACCCCGACCGCTACTACGGCAAGCAGCTGGGCAGCTACAAGCCCAAGCTGGACGCCATCTTCACGCGCATCTCGCGCGCCTACGAGGTGCTGTCGTCGGACAGCATGCGCGCCGACTATGACGCCCAGCTGGCGGTGATCGACCGCGACCCGCGCCGGGCCCTGGTGCGCGCCGCGGCACCCGCGCCCGCGGTACCGGTCGCGTCGGCGGCGACCGCCAGCAAGCCCGACCCCAGAGAGGCCGGC
>Ga0154020_10004739_pt1 | contig 16171 bp, 13 predicted proteins | sample Klosneuvirus_201_FD_109709 | JGI IMG/M metagenome (GOLD analysis project Ga0154020, IMG submission 109709) | Active sludge microbial communities from wastewater, Klosterneuburg, Austria - Klosneuvirus_20160825_MG | ecosystem: Engineered > WWTP > Aerobic digester > Activated sludge | place...
ATATACGTCTGTAAGGCTATTAATGATTAGCGCTTTCCTTCTTGGGATGGCGAGTAATGCGATGGCGCAGGAAAAGTGGGATGAGGGCGAAATAGAAAAAGTTGAAATTGAAATTGTAAAAGAGCGACAGATCGTCTTGCCAAAAGCCAACAGAAATTTTGAGAAAGTTCCACCACGTCCGGTTGAACCGATTAAACCGGAGATCACCTACGACTTTAAGAATATTAAATTTACCACACCTGAATTTAATCCAGCCATTCGACCACTTAGGCTTAAGCAGGAGGAGATTACTAAAATCTATGGCAACTATTTTAGTGCTGGCCTGGGCAATTATGCCTCGCCCTATTTAGAAGCATACATTACTAACAAGCGCGACAAAGCTAAATTCTATGGCGTAAAAATGTTTCACCATAGTTTTGGTCAGGGACCGGTTGATAAGAACAACTCGGCCAGTGGCAATACAGAAATAGGACTGTTTGGAAAGTCTTTTGGAAAAGAAGCTATGGTAGGTGGGTTTGCTAACTATGAAAACATAACCACCCATTTTTATGGGTATACACCTGGTACGTCTGTTGAAAAATCCCAGATTCTGCAGAGCTATAATATATTTAGTTTGGGTGGCGATGTACAAAACTCCACCACATCAAACTTTAACTATAAACTTCTTGGCTCATTCAGTTACCTGGATGATCATTACAAGGCGAAAGAAAGTGAAGTAGTTTTAGGGTTTAAGGGCGACTACGAAATTTCAAAAGCCAGCAAAATTTTGATTGGCAGTGATTATTATTTGATCTCGCGTAAGGATGAGCAGGTGGAGGCCGAGCCAAGACATATCTTTAAGGTCAATGGAGGTTATGAATTTTCAATTCTGGATGATCTGATCTTGATGATTGGAGCCAATGTGGTTTTAGAAAATGATACACTCGGAAAAGATAAATCAATTCATGTGTATCCGGACGCTCGGGCAAGCTATCCGCTTAGCAAGTCCATTGAAGTATATGCCAGTTTAACAGGAAATATTGATAAGGTATCGTTGCACACAATGGCTCGCGAAAATGCATGGTTAAATTCCAACATTGGTATTAACAACACGAATCGCACCATTGATTTTATAGGGGGTATTAAGGGAAAGTTGGGTAGCAAAGTCTCTTTTGGTGGCGGCTTTGGTTTTGCCAACCTTAAAGAGTTATACTTCTATCAGAACGATCCGACTGATCGCGCTAAGTTTATTACCGTTTTTGATGAAGGCAATACCAAGCGTACAAATTTATTTGGTGAGTTAGGATTTTCTCATGCCCAATCAGCCCGAATGTTGTTGCGTGCAGACCTATTTGGTTACGCTACCGATCAGGTAGCAGAAGCCTGGCATAGACCAACGTACAGGGTAAGTTTTAATTCGTCTTATAATCTGTATTCGAAGATATTGTTCAATGTTGACATAATAACACAAGGAGGGGCGAAGGCCCTTGATGTTGATAATAATACCGTTGTAACGCTTGATCCAGCCGTAGATCTAAATGTAAAAGCAAGTTATTTTCTGTCGAAAAAGGTTTCAGTCTTTGTTAAGGGAAGTAATCTCTTATCAAGTGACTATCAATTGTATCTCAATTACCCTGTAAGAGGCGTTCAGGTTATGGGTGGCGTAACATGGGTTTTTTGAAAATAGCTTAATTTGTAGAAATTACGTTAATTTTGTACTAATACCCTGATAACAACCAAACCATGGCAAAAAGAAAAGACAAAGACCCACAGGAAAACGAAAATCTTAACGATGGAAACAACGCAGAGGATAGCTTCGGACTTCCTGATATTGAGTATAAGCCTTTGGAAAATCCAGAGCCTGAGCAATCTCAAACCAAAATAGAGGAACCCATGCGCGAATCGTATACCTACAAACCAGAGGAAGAACCAAAATCCAATGCACCGGTAGTCATCGCTATCATTATTGGATTGGTATTGGTGGTTGCTGCATTTCTGATTTATCAATATGTATATAAACCTCAGGCTGCCGAAAAACAAAAGAAAGAGATAGCTGCTAAGGCGGCTGATAAACTGAAGAAAGAAGAAGCAGCCCGGTTAGCCCGCGAAAGAGAAGCCGAGGAGCAACGGAAAAAAGATGAAGCAGCAGCAGTTGTTGCTAAACCAGTTGACGGTACAGTTGAGACACTAACAGGTCGCACCGGTCGTTATTATGTAGTAATTGCCAGTGCTGTAGATGGTGATTTGATTATGGACTATGCTAAAAAACTGAGTGCAAAAGGAACAGGTTCCAAAATTATACCTCCCTTTGGAAAGTGGAAATTTTATCGACTTACAACGGGTGGTGATTTTGATACGTACGCATTGGCGCAATCAAGTGCCGATTCGGCCAAACCAGAATTTGGCGAAGGAGCCTGGGTTATAAAGTACTAAGCTGTTATAGCAGCTGTTATTTTTTAGAATGAACTATTTTATTTTTTAAACTATGATGATTGCCCAAATTGTTACAGGAGCTGTTGAGACCACTCAGCCTGATCAGGCTATTTCGTTCTGGAATCTTGTAATGGCAGGCGGACCATTAATGATTCCGCTCGTTATCTGTTCTATTATTGCCATTTACATTTTTGTCGAGCGACTCCTTACCGTTAACCGTGCCAACGTAAGCTCAGACTCTTTCATGGGTAAGATTAAAGAGTTGGTTGTTCGGGGAGATATAAACGGAGCAAAAATTTTATGCGCACAGTATGATACTCCGGTGGCCCGCATGATTGAAAAGGGAGTTTCCCGTATTGGTAGTCCACTTAAAAATATCGAGGCCTCCATAGAGAACGTTGGTAAAATTGAAGTTTTCAGACTTGAGAAAAATTTGTCTGTATTGGCAACCATTGCCGGAGCTGCCCCTATGATTGGATTCTTAGGAACTGTAATTGGTATGGTAAGCGCCTTTATTGCAATTGCACAGGAGGAAGGTTCAGTAAGTCCAAAGTTATTAGCAGATGGTATCTATACAGCCATGGTGACTACTGTGGCAGGTTTAATTGTTGGTATTATCGCGTATCTGGGCTACAACTTTTTAGTTACCAGGGTTTCCAAAGTAATCCATAGAATGGAGTATTCTTCTATTGAGTTTATTGACTTGTTACAAGAACCGCGGTAAGTATGAATTTGCAATCCAGAAATAAGGTTGACGCTGCCTTCAGCATGGCCTCCATGACTGATTTGATTTTCCTGCTGCTCATATTCTTTATGCTCACTTCGTCCTTTATAACACCTTCAGGGCTTCCGGTTAATTTGCCCAGTAGCGTAGCCAGTACTATTGAAGTGCAGAAAGTTTCCGTTACGGTGACCAAAGACATACAGTTTTACGTTAATGATAAACGAGTTACGAAATCTACCTTAGAAGGAGAATTGAAGAGTAAACTAGCGGGCCCCAAAGGTGTGGTGGTTCTGCATATTGATGAATCAGTACCTACACGCGAAATGGTTTTCGTGGCAGGTATTGCCACTAAGTTAGAAGCCAGGGTTTCCATAGCGACCAAACCGAAATAGCATGAGCGAGCAGCGGGAGCGCAAGAATAGACGAATAGCAATGATTACCTCCGTAGGTATTCATGGTCTTTTGTTGCTTGCATTTATGCTGATGATGGCTTGGCGCGCTCCCAATCCACCGCTGCCGGAATACGGGATCGAATTAAACTTTGGTATGGATGATCAGGGTGGAGGGGAAATTCAACCTGAAACTTCGCCAGGCGTTCAAGAGGAAGCAGATCAACCGAAGGAAGAGCAAACTGAGGCAGCTCAGCCCGTGGAAGAACAGGTGGAAGAAAAAGTTGAGTCAGAAAAAGTTGAAGAACCGGCAGTTTCTAAAATTGAAAGCCCGGTTGTTATAAAAGAGGAAAAGCCAAAAAAGGAACCCGTTAAAGAAGTTAAGGAGAAGGTAGTAGAGACAAAACCAAAGGTTGCTCCTACCGAAGACGTAAAGAAGGAGGAGAAAAAGGAGACTAAGGTTTCTGAACAGCAAGGCACCGATGCCAAGAAAGGCGACCCAACAACCAGCCAGGGCGATGATGGTAAGCAAGGTGACAAAGGAAATCCGGAAGGTAAATTGGATGCCAAGGCGTTGTATGGCCAACAAGGTGGTGGTGCTAATGGCGACAAGGGCTTTGGTTTATCTATGTCTGGCTGGGCATGGGCAGATGATCCCAAAATTCCAAACCTACCTGATAACGAAGAGGGAAGAATTGAATTTGAAATAGAATGCGATGCAGATGGCGACATAGTGAAGATAACCACCATTCAACGCGGTCTCAGTGCACAAGCAGAAAAGTTATTGAGAGAAGAAATACAGAAAACTTCGTTAATGAAAACCTCAGATGGCAAAGCACCGGAGCGATCTAAAGGCAGAGTGGTGTTTATACTAAAAACCCGGTAAGGATCTAGGCCTATTCCACAATAATCAAGAAGTAATTCTTTTTACCCTTCTGCGCCAGCAAATATTTGTTTTGGAGTAGAGTAAATTCAGGTTTCTCGTTTACATCAACAAGTTTAGTTTTATTGATGCTAACCCCACCGGCCTGAATCATTTTTCTGGCTTCCCCTTTTGAAGGAAATATAGTTGACTTAGTTACTTCAGAAAGTAGATCAGTTACCGTTGCACAACTCTCAAAAGTATTCCGATTTATAGTTACTTGTGGAACTCCTTCAAATACCGCAAGCAGCGTATCTTCATCCAGACCTTGTAAGTCTTCAGTGACTGAATTTCCAAATAGGATAGAGGAAGCTTTTACCGCCCCTTCATAGTCTTCTTTCGAGTGAACCCGAACCGTAATATCTTTGGCTAATTCTACTTGCAACTTACGCTGATGTGGTGCAAGCGCATGTTCATTGATCAAGCCCTCAATTTCAGTCTGAGTTAGTTGCGTAAAGATTTTAATGAAGTTGGCTGCGTCTTCATCAGACGTATTAAGCCAGTATTGGTAAAATTTATAGGGAGAGGTTTTTTTTGCATCCAACCAAACATTTCCACCTTCTGTTTTTCCAAACTTGGTACCGTCTGCCTTTTTAATGAGCTGGGTAGTTAAGGCATACGCTTCGCCATTGGCTTTTCTTCGAATTAACTCTGTACCGGTAACGATATTACCCCATTGATCGGAACCACCCATTTGAAGGATGCAGCTCTTGTTCTTGTATAGCCAGTAGAAATCGTATCCTTGAACCAATTGGTAAGTGAATTCGGTAAACGAAAGCCCCGTCTCAAGCCGCTTCTGAACCGAATCTTTGGCCATCATGTAATTGACCGTAATATGTTTGCCTACTTCTCTGATAAAATCAAGAAAAGTAAATTCTTTAAACCAATCAAAATTATTTACCATCTCGGCCGCATTCTTAGCGCCAGATGAGAAATCAAGAAATTTTTCCAGTTGCTTTTTAACGCATGATTCGTTGTGTCGAAGCGCATCTTCGGAAAGTAAATTCCGTTCTGCTGATTTGCCAGAAGGGTCGCCCACCATACCAGTAGCACCGCCCACCAGGGCAAAGGGTTTGTGTCCGCATTGCTGGAATTGAAGCAAGGTCATGATCTGAACTAAGTGGCCAATATGTAGTGAGTCTGCCGTTGGATCAAACCCTATGTATCCAGCGGTCATGTTCTTCATCAGATGCTCCTCCGTACCCGGCATAATATCATGCAGCATACCACGCCAACGCAATTCTTCAACAAAATTTTTCATTATCAATATTAAGGCTCCAAATATATAGCACGATACGCTAATCAGACAGGTTAAATTTGATTAATCTTTAAGTTTTAATATTGATTATAAATCGCTACTAATCAGTAAAATAAATTCATTCAATTGAATTGAAATGTAATTAGCGGTTATTAAAAAGTACTTGTAAGATCATAGCATCGACTTCTCATGCTAACAATTCTATTTGGGTAAACTTGCCTAAAACCTGTATCATTGAAGTTCAAGAAGCTGAAACTTTATGCAACAACCCGATGCCCTCAACCTGGTAGCCGAATTTCATAAAACTTTTAAACACCCGATACAACCAGATCCGGTTATACCGGAAGAGAACCGGTGTAAATTACGGGTAGCACTTTTGGCTGAAGAATTAAAGGAAATGGAGGTTGCTATACTAGATAAAGACCTGGTTGGCGTTGCCGATGCACTCTGTGATCTTCAGTACGTTCTGTCAGGAGCTATTTTGGAATTTGGCCTAGGGGGCAAATTCAAAGAGTTGTTTGATGAAGTACAGCGTTCCAATATGAGCAAAGCCTGTAATTCGGAGGAAGAGGCAGAACAAACAGTTCAATACTACAAGCAAAAGGATGGAACGGAATGCCATTTTAAAAAAGAAGGTAATAAATGGCTGGTATATCGCACCACGGACAACAAAACAATCAAATCAATCAACTACTCACCGGCAAATCTGGATAAGATTCTGATCGGTAGCTAAACGTAAAACTCGAGTTGGAACACGGCATCCTGCCCCCTCAAAGGCACTGGATGCAAGGCTAATATTGGGATTTCGTTGTAGGCTTTAATAAACTCTGATCTGCTAATCCTGAGTTTGCTAACACCTGGACGAATCTTATGATATTGCATGCGTCCCGACTTATTCGAAGTGGCAGAATACATATGTTCATACCGGATGGGAATAGGAGAGGGGATGTATTTCATACAAATCCTTACGCATAAGCGTTTTTGAAATCCTTATGGAGCATACTGTTATGCACCAAATTATACTGAGCTAGTAACGAATACGCCCAGGATGGCACATAATTGAAGCGATGCTCATATTCTTCAATCTTAGAGCATAACTCGGTGACATAGAATCGAATCTGTGCAATGTTTCGACAATCACTTGGCTTTTCAAAATTCCTGTTTGTGAAGTTCTTAAGATCCATTTCGAGTTTTTTCTTTTCAAAGTTACTCATATTATTGTGTATTTATACACAAGTATATGCTATTATTGTATTATAAAGCAAGTTTAATTGTGTAAAAATGCACAAATATTTTTAAACCTCTCATTTTGCTAAAATTGAGGCACTTTTGAGTCAAGTATTTGTATTATCAGGCACATTACTTCGTTAAAGAATTGATGAACCTGCTATTGCTGGATGCTTACTATCGGAACATCTTATTTTTAATGTGTAAACCAGATACCGGTCAGGTTTATCCTTAAAGTATTACCTTTGAACGCTAAATTTTTTTGTTACTATGAACATGGAAGAATCAAAAGCATTTGTAGAAGCGTGGCACACAATCATGCTTATTGGTGCTATATCACTAATCGCAATTGGGATAGTCATTTTCTTGATCTATCAATTTAAAGTGGCTCTTGTTAAGTCCTTGAAGGATAAATATGACTTTGTAAATGCCAACGAGATAAAGTGGTATAAATGGGTATTTATCTTTTTTGGAATTGCTGCAGCCTTGGCTATTAACCTTTATGGCAAAGACGAAATTGGAGGCCCGGGTGTATCCTTTTTTGTACGTTTATTTTTCTCATTGGCAGGGGCAACCCTGGTAATATATATCGCTCAGTTGGTGCTTGATTATTATTATCCAACCCGCTTGAATGTTAAACTGCGCAGACTCCGTTATTCCCCAAGAACATCCAGCAATGGGAGTAAAATGAAATTACTTAGTGAAGATGAAGAGGATGTGCATCTCAATGAGGGTATGCAGGCCGAGGAAAATGTATTTTCCATAGATTATGATGTTTGGGTCGATGAAAAAACCTCTGAAATTAAAATTGAAAAATACCAGGGACATCTCACCTCACTCCAATGCCACAATTGCGGATTTTATACCATGCGTGTGCAGCGTGAAGAGATCATTGATACGAACGAAGACGGAACACCAAAGGAACTCTTAAAGCATTATCAGTGTGCTTATTGCAAGAATGTACGAGCAACTCAGTTTAATGTTAGCAAAAAGGAATCTGAGGATTATAAACATGTAAAGCCTAAATTGAAAAAAAGCACAAAAAGTGTTGAGTTGATTAAAATCGATGTCCACTCTAGTTTAGGGGGAAAGAAATCGTTCGAATTTCAATCCGTTGAGGAGGCTCAGAAATTTCTTAGTGAATATGATTTTGACAAAGTAGCTTGATTAGGCATCTTGTTTGCTGAGTATCCCGTTGAATCAAAAAATTACAATTCATGATAAAAAATAGTGTTGTTGGCATATTGTTGATTTTAGCTGGATTAACCACATCTGGGAGCGCTCAAGATAGTCTGAAGTTACAACCCAAGCCTGTGTTTGGTAAAGAAGCCCGGGTAATCTCTTACATTCTTGATAATAACCACTACCGTAAAATAAGATTGAATGATTCGCTATCCGCTGCTATTCTTGATCGCTATATCGATGAGCTAGACAATAGTAAATCCTATTTTTTAGCCTCAGATGTTAAGTCTTTTGCTCGTTTCAAATATTCCATTGACGATCTAACCCGTAATGAAAATGTAAACCCCGCTTTTGAAATCTATGAGGTATTTGCAAAGAGATACTCAGAACGGATGGATTATGTGTTGAGCTATCTGATTCAAAAGGATTTCGATTTTACCATTGATGAATACTATGAAACAGATCGGGATAAAGAGACTTGGGCAGCCTCAAAAGCTGAACTCAACGAAGTTTGGAGAAAAATAATAAAGAGTCAGGCGCTGAGTTTAAAATTAGCAGGTAAAAAACCGGAAGAAATTACAGGGTCTCTTAATACCCGCTATCAGCGATTTAGTAAATCATTTGCACAATTTAATGCCGAAGATGTTTTTACCATCTACATGAATGCCATTACGGAATCGTACGATCCGCACACGAATTATCTTTCGCCCAAACAATCCGATTTGTTTAAGCAACAGATGAGTCTGTCTCTAGAGGGTATTGGCGCTCAATTGCAATTGGAGAATGACTATACAAAAGTGGTGAAAATTCTTCCCGGTGGCGATGCTCAAAAATCGGGTAAAGTGAATGTAAATGATTTAATTATTGGCGTAGGTCAGGGTAAGGATGGAGAGATGGTGGATGTAGTAGGTTGGAGACTGGATGATGTTGTAAAGTTAATTAAGGGGCCTAAGGGAACAACGGTTCGTCTTTCATTACTTCCTGCTAAAACGGGTGTGAATGGACCTTCGCAGGAAGTTGTATTGGTGCGCGATAAAATTAAATTGGAAGATCAGGCTGCTAAAAAGGAAGTAATTAACTATCCCATGCAGGGCCGATCTGTAAAACTAGGCGTTATTTCATTACCTAGTTTTTATATGGACTACGATGCGTATCAAAAAGGAGATCCCAACTATAGGAGCACAACCCGCGATGTAAGAAAACTGATTGGTGAATTAAAAGCCGAAGGTGTAGGTGGAATTGTTATGGATTTAAGAAACAATGGTGGTGGCTCATTGCCTGAAGCGGTTGACTTAACAGGCCTGTTTATTAAGGAGGGACCAGTCGTTCAGGTAAAAAATTCTACACATAAAGTGGAGGTTTTACCCGATGACAACAAAGAGGTTTTTTATGCAGGTCCTTTGGTTGTATTAACAAATCGTTTCAGCGCTTCAGCATCTGAGATTTTTGCCGGTGCCATTCAGGATTATCAACGCGGGGTAGTAGTGGGCGAGTCAACCTTTGGAAAAGGTACTGTGCAAACCGTACTAGATTTAAATCGTTTTATTAATGAAAAGGAACCGGTAGGTGAACTTAAATTAACCTTTCAAAAATTTTATCGGGTAACGGGAAGCAGCACCCAGCATAAAGGAGTTGAGCCTGATATAAATTTACCTTCCGCGTTTAGTGTAGAACAATACGGTGAGAGTTCTTACCCTAGCGCGTTACCTTGGGATGTGATCAAACCAGTGCCCTTTCAAAAAGTTGATTTGGTGAACAATCAGGTAGTGTCTGAATTAAACAAATCTTATCTGGAGCGGACTAAGCTAGACGTAAGTCTGAAAAAGTATATTGACGAAACAAACGATCTGAAATTGAATTTATCGCAGACTAAAGTTTCGTTAAATGAGGACAAAAGAAAGGCTGAAATTGCTATAGATGACAAAAAGAAAGCCGAGGAGAAATTAGACACTAAGCTCACTTCCAAAGAAGGATTACCGGTGGATGAATTACAAAATCTAAAAGATGAATATCTCCGCGAAGGGCTATTAATCCTGGGCGAATTGGTTACAAAGCGTTTTGGATAATTTATCGGGTTACCGCGATTGGTGTTAAGATGTATCCTTTTGATTTAAGTAATTCCAAAATACCGCGCTCGCCTTCGAGGTGCGAGATACCCACAGAGATAAAAGCAACCTCGTTCTTCATCATCTTTTCAATTTTTGGAAGCCACTCTTCATTGCGCTTAAAATAAAATTCTTCAATGAATTGATCATTATTCTCGAACGTATGGAGGGTGTAAGAGAAAATCTCTTCCAACTTGCCTTGCGGATAATCCAACATTAATTTTCGGTACTCTTCTTTTTGAACATCGAATTGGTCAATGCTGTGAAGCAAAGCTGCTGTTTGATCCTTAATGGAAAACGAATTTAATGCTTCGGCTTCGCGACTTACGCTTTCCAGGTTGTAGGATTTTATTTTGTTCTTTTTAGCAAAGCGTAGCAATTCAATATCATAAAATTTAACTTTTTCTCCCAAAGAAAGCCGCGTCATAGAAATTGAAATAGGCAATGGTTTTAGTTGTGCGTATTTTGACTCGAATCCTTTTTTGGGAATGTTAAACTCCGCTTCAAAAAAATCCGTCACTTTTTTATATTCTTCGGGTGTTAGATGAGTCGCTAATGATTCGCCCTTAGGAAAATGTAGGGCTTTATTTAACTCGTGTTGCGCATGATGATCTATCTGATCCTCAATGGCAAATAAGGTCGATACCAGAATCTTTTCGGTTGCTTCTTTAGGAAGGTAGTATTCTTTTTCGCCAATAAACTTAAGAGTGCCCAGCAGGTACGAAGGTTTGGTAATTCCGTTGCCGCTTACTTCCCAAAGTATGGAGTTTTCCTGACAGAACGCAGAAATCATTACCCAGAAGGTTAGAAGAGAAAAGAGAATCCCTTTTTTCATAAATTAGAGTTTAGACAACAAATAAAAGAGAATTGCGTGTAAAAAAGAAGAGCCCGAATTATTTGACCATGCCATCTTTTTTTTATCTATTTTACATGCTGAATACTATGATTTCTCCGTTTCAAGACTTGCTTTATTCGGCCCATGAGTGAAGAGTTACTAAAAGCTATCGTTCAACTTTTTGCCATTGTGGCAAAGGAAAGAATTACTGAGGACGAAAGAGCTAACATTAAGGAGTTTCTGTCTCTTCACTTAAATCAGGAAGCTACCCGATACTACCTCACCTTGTTCGATGATTTCTGCAAAGCCAATAAGCGACTTGTTGAGCCAGGATTAAACGTAGATGAAGCTACTTTAGAGTTTGTTGACGATTGGTCGCAGATTATTCAAATCGCCAAAAAAGTAAATCAGGCGCTGACCATGCAGCAAAAGGCAATTCTCTCAGTAAAGATTATTGAGTTATGCTATGCCGATGGTGAACTTTCGGAGCGTCAAAGTAATCTGATCTATTATATCGGTGAGGCCCTGAAGATTCCCAAAAAGGATGTTAAGGCTATTACGATGTTCGTAATAGGGCAGGACATTGAAGAACTTGCCTCAAAAAACATTTTAGTGATTGATGAAGGATCGGGGGGGAAAGATTTTCCTGGTCCGAGGATTACCGCTCGCGATCTTACTGGCCTTATCGCCATCTTAAGACTTCATGATATTGAAACGTATCTGATCAAATATCTGGGTATTACTCCTCTTTATCTAAACAGCGTTCCATTAAAAAGCAGAAAGATTGATGTGTTCGCTACAGGCAGTGCAATTCGCGGTCCGAAGATCGACCCAATTTATTATTCGGATGTAGTAGGTAAGTTTTTGATGGAGGAAAGTGAAACCGATATTTCATTTATTGCCGAACATATTTTTTATCATTTCAAAAGTGGTAAAGCGGGTCTTCAAAACATAAACATTGCCGAGACGGGTGGAAAGTTAATTGGCCTTATGGGTGCCAGTGGCTCTGGTAAATCAACTTTATTGAGTGTATTAAATGGCTCAGAGTTACCATCCAGTGGGCGTGTCTTAATTAATGGTATCGATATTCACAAGCAGACTCATCTGGTTGAAGGTATTGTAGGCTTTATTCCACAGGATGATTTGTTGATCGAGGATCTTACCGTTTTTGAAAACCTTTATTATTCAGCACGGCTGTGCTTTGGTCACTACACCAAAGCGCAAATAGCAGAACTTACAGAAAAAGTGTTGCTCAACCTGGGCCTTTCTGAGATTCGAAATTTAAAAGTAGGCTCTCCAATGCAAAAGACGATAAGCGGGGGGCAGCGGAAAAGATTGAACATCGGATTGGAATTGTTACGCGAACCCACCGTACTTTTTGTTGACGAACCAACATCAGGGCTTTCCTCGCGCGATTCTGAAAACATCATGGACCTGTTGAAAGAATTATCGCTACGCGGAAAAATGATATTCGTAGTAATTCATCAGCCTTCCTCTGATATTTTTAAAATGTTTGATACACTTATCATTTTGGATGTGGGTGGGTTTCAAATTTATTATGGCAATCCGGTGGAGTCAGTTAATTATTTTCAGGATATCATTAACGCTGCCAATAAAACCCCTGGGGCATGCCCCGAATGCGGTAATATTAACCCTGAACAAATCTTTAATATTATCGAAACCCGGGTTGTTAATGAGTATGGAAGGTTTACGCATACTCGAAAAATTTCTCCAGGTCAATGGTATCAATACTTTAAGCAAAAAATAAAGATTACAAAGGTTGTAGAAGTCAACGACCCATTACCCGTAGTTCAAAAGATCCCGAATTGGTTTAAACAATTATGGATTTTTACCATTCGTGATGTTTTATCTAAGTTGGCAAATAAGCAATACATGGTTGTCAATCTTTTATTGGCACCTACACTAGCATTCTTTATCGCCTACTTCGTAAAGTATTATGCTTTTGTAGGTGTAGAGAACCCGCAATATACCTTCTTTAATAACAGCAATATACCGGTGTATTTCTTCATGAGCGTTGTAGTGGCGCTTTTTATTGGACTTATAATAAGTGCGGAAGAAATATTTCGCGATCGCAAAATCTTGAAACGCGAACGCTATTTGAATTTAAGTAGTAGTGGCTACCTGATCTCTAAACTAACTATTCTCTTTAGTTTATCGGCCATTCAAACACTTAGCTTTATCCTTATCGGGAATTGGATTTTAGAAATCCCGATAAGTGAGATTCGCTACTGGCTAATATTATTTTCATGCTCATGCTATGCTAATGTGTTGGGATTAAATATCTCTTCAGCGTTTGATTCTGCTGTTACGATTTATATTTTGATTCCCATTCTAATTATCCCTCAGCTTTTGTTAAGCGGAGTGGTAATTAATTTCGATAAGGTTAATCCCAAGGTCGGTTCTCCGAAAGGGATACCCATCATGGGGGAGATGATGGCTTCGCGCTGGGCTTTTGAAGCTTTTATGGTTACACAATTTAAAGACAACCCGTTTGAAAAGCAATTTTATAAATTAGATCAAAAGGAAGCCTTAGCAAAGTATAAAAAGATTTATTACCTACCAGCATTAGAATCTGAACTTTCAGTTGTAATAAACAATCGTAGTCGCTGGCGCGATAAATCAGAAAGCAATCCGGTTAAGCAATCGCTGGATTTACTACATTCCGAATTGAAACACGAGCTATCAAAAGTTGGCGAAGATCGATTTCCTTATCTCGACAAATTACAGATCGGAAAGTTTGATTCTGCTGTATATCATAAGACAAGCACGTTTCTTCAAGTGTTACGAAATTATTATGATATCCGTGAGCAGAATGCTATTAAGGAACGAGAGGCTATGATTGGAGAAATGATAGATACACCAGAAAAACTGAAATTGTTCAATGCGAGTCGTATGAAGTATCAGAATGAAAATGTTCGCGATATGGTGGAAAGCAGAAATGAGCAAATGCGGATTGTGCTATGGAAGGGTGAATTAATTCAAAAAGCGACACCTATTTATTTTGATGACCACCGGCCTGCCAACATATTAGATTTTACAGCTAGTTTTTTTGTTCCAGTAAAATATTTTGCTGGGAAGAAGTATGATACGTTCTACTTTAACATTGCTGTGATTTGGTTTTTCTCTGTCTTATTCTACATAGCACTTTACTTCCAGTGGCTGAAGAAATTGGTCAATGGTTTTGAGGCGTATAGGAAATATCGAAGTAAGGATTAAGATTGGTAGTACTTTCGTATTTTTCGAAATAATAAACCCTATTTATGAAATTCAAATTAATAATTCTCTTGTTGGCATTTACCGTAGGTTTTACTTCTTGTTCAACTAAAGAAAAGACAGAAGATGATCAAGAATCTGCAACCGCATCGAATGATCCAGGTGAATGGCCCGAAATGGATTCATTTCATATGATTATGGCCGAGGCATTTCATCCCTACAAGGACTCCGCTAATTTGGAACCTGTTAAACGCCTGGCTGAAGAGATGGCACTAGAAGCTAATAAATGGGCTGCAACAGCCTTGCCTGCTAAAGTAGATTCTGAAACCGTACAAGCTCAATTAATTCAACTTGCAGAAGACTCACGATCCTTGGCCGACAAGATTAAAACTAGCGCATCCGATGATGAAGTCGGAAGTTCTTTGAAAGCCCTTCATGATAGTTTCCATGGAATAATGGAAACCTGGAATGGGGCAAGCGGAGAAGAGCTTAAGCACTAATATTTTAAAATTGATTTTAACGGAGGACTTAGTTCCTCCGTTTTTGTTACCAACTAACTTTCATTGAAGCTAAACCATGCAAGCGACTGTTATAACGAAAGAGGAAAAGAGCACACTGTGGTCTGTGATCATGGCTTCATCAGTTGGAACACTCATAGAGTGGTACGACTTCTACATCTTCGGTAGTCTGGCAACCATTCTTTCGCAACAATTTTTTCCGCAAACAAATCCTACAGCAGCGTTCTTATCAACCTTGGCAACTTTTGCGGCTGGTTTTATTGTTCGTCCTTTTGGAGCCATTGTATTTGGCAGGCTGGGTGATTTGGTTGGACGAAAATATACTTTTATGGTTACGTTAATCTTAATGGGCGGTTCAACGTTTGCCATTGGTTTAATACCCGGTTATCAAACGATTGGAATTGCCGCTCCCATACTTGTATTAATCCTTCGCTTGCTTCAGGGTCTTGCCCTGGGCGGTGAATATGGCGGTGCCGCCACCTATGTAGCGGAGCACGCGCCCGCTGCACGCAGAGGGTATTATACCAGCTTTATTCAAACTACGGCTACCTTGGGGTTGTTTGTTTCCATCGGGGTGATACTTGCAGTACGTCATTGGATTGGGGTGGAGCAGTTTGCTATTTGGGGCTGGCGGATTCCATTTCTTGTTTCGGCTTTGCTGGTAGGTATCTCCATCTACATCCGCTTGCGTATGCAGGAGTCGCCCATGTTTAAAAAGATTAAAGCCGAAGGGAAAATTTCAAAGAATCCGATCAAAGAAAGTTTTGGCAAAAAAGAAAATCTGATTCTTGTTTTAATCGCTTTGTTTGGTGCTACGGCTGGCCAGGGAGTAGTTTGGTATACGGGACAGTTTTATGCAATGACGTTTATTGAAAAGACCTGTCAGCTAGAGTTTGTTCAAACGCGGGATATTATTGCCATCGCACTTTTAATTGGAACTTCCTTCTTTATTGTCTTTGGTGCATGGTCTGATCGGGTAGGACGAAAATATATTATGATGGCCGGATTAATTCTGGCTGTAGTGTTATACAGACCGATTTATAAAAAGATGTATGCGTTAACGGATACAACAACCAAGATTGAACTTGCGGGCAGTAAATCAATTGAACGAAAGAAAACATATTCGGAGGCCGGTGACACCTTGGTGACGGTAAAGACGGTTCGCGTTTACACGGATCAAACTATTAAAACGGAGACCAACAAAATGGATTCCGATGGTAAAACTATTCAATCGGCTTCAAACGAAATTTTTATTGCCGGACAAAACTATTGGCTTATGATTGCGCTGGTAGTTGTTCAGGTATTATTGGTTACTATGGTTTACGGACCTATTGCCGCCTATTTAGTGGAGTTATTTCCAACCCG
>Ga0154020_10004740_pt1 | contig 16168 bp, 14 predicted proteins | sample Klosneuvirus_201_FD_109709 | JGI IMG/M metagenome (GOLD analysis project Ga0154020, IMG submission 109709) | Active sludge microbial communities from wastewater, Klosterneuburg, Austria - Klosneuvirus_20160825_MG | ecosystem: Engineered > WWTP > Aerobic digester > Activated sludge | place...
TACCGCAAATCCGCGGCCTTGCTCGCCAGCGCGTGCTGCTTCGACTGCCGCGTTCAATGCCAAGATATTGGTTTGGAACGCAATGCCATCGATCACGCTGATAATATCAACAATTTTGTGTGAACTTTCGCTGATCGATTTCATCGTGTCGACCACCTGACTAACAACCGCGCCACCTTTAACAGCGACTTCAGAAGCACCCACTGCGAGCTGATTGGCTTGGCTGGCATTGTCCGCATTTTGTTTAACGGTCGAAGTCAATTCTTCCATCGAAGATGCAGTTTCTTCCAAGTTAGACGCTTGCTCTTCCGTGCGGTGACTCAAATCCATATTACCAGTCGCAATTTGACTGGATGCAGTAGCAATCTGATCCGTGCTCATGCGCACCTTTCCGACCAAGTCGATCAGATTGTCATTCATTTCTTTAAGCGCACTTAATAATTTACCTGTAGATGCCTTGGTATCGGGTACCACAATTTTAGAAGTCAAATCACCGGAAGCAACTTTATGTGCGATCTCAATCGCTTCATCCAACGGTTCTGTAATCGATTTTAATAATAGCATTCCCAAAATAGTCCCACCCACAATGGCAAAAATCATTGCCCCAATCAAAACCATCAAAATCGTATTAAAATTGGTTTGTGAATTAGTATACTCCTGAGCCGCAAGGGTTTTCTGCAGATCAATCAGCTTGAATATTGACGCATGCAGTTCATCAAATTTGGGTGTAATAAGCAATGCATTAGTGACAGCACCTTCAAAATCACCGGTTTCGGCTAATGCCGTCGTCTTGTTTCTTCCTTCTTGATAAACCTTCCATTGCTGCCAGACAGTATCGGCCAATGATTTTTCTTCCGGCGTCATAGTTGTAGCAGAATATTTCTTCCAAGCCTCGTCAATCTCCTGTTCTCTTTGCACCGTCATCTGAGCACGTGTTTTGACAACCTCTGGGTTTTTTGAGTACGCCGCAATAAAAGCATTTAACCGCGTGCGTTGCATGCGATCAATCACTACGCCCAACTCCCCCATCGGAACAGCACGATCTTCATACACTGTCTTAAGACCTAAATTGGCCTGATTAAAGCCATAAACCCCAACGCCACCGATCACGACCATCAGTGCTGACAACAGTCCAACCACTAACATCAAACGAAACTTAATCGTTGTTTTCGTAAACATCACACTCTCCTTTGAGTTACCTTAGAATTACCTTAAATTCACTTCTCTCAATAAAACCCAAACCAATCAATTGTTAGATCAGCATTCTTCCAACAACCCCATGCTGGCGCTATTCATCAATTTTTCTATATCAATCAAAATCAACATGCGTTCAGCAACGGTTCCCAATCCGGTAATAAATTCCGTATCGATAACCGAGCCTAACCCTGGTGTTGGACGAAGTTGATCATGCGTCAAGCTGAGCACATCGGATACACCATCTACGACTATACCGACGATGCGGATTCCGACATTCAGAATGATGACAACAGTAAATTGGTCGTAAGTCGGATTGCCTAAGCGAAACTTGATGCGCATATCGACAATGGGGACAATGGTGCCGCGTAAGTTGACTACGCCTTTAATGAAATCAGGCGCATTTGAGATTTGAGTAATGGCGTCATAACCACGAATTTCTTGAACTTTAAGAATATCGATTCCGTATTCTTCATCGCCCAAGCGAAATGTTAGATATTCTCCGGCTGTTGAATCCTCAGCAGATGTATCGACTGTATCAATCGCCGCTGCATTGGCAATTTGTTGCGACATAAGCATCACTCCTTTCTCGTTATCCAAAACTTGGATCTACTTATAAAACTCAAAAAACCAACTACTGATATCCAATAAATAGCGACAATCAATAATCGCTCCACAAATAGATATGTCGATAAACAGTAAAACTCACGGCTGTCTATACAACAATAATTTGATGTTTTTAGAATGCGTTAAATTCTAGAGTGTTTTGAAATAACAGAAGCCAGGAACAAGCAGCAAAAGTACGTTTATTTCTTTCATTTTTCATTTGGTATCCCCTCGGATCGTTCAAAGAAAGAATTCTTAATTACTTCAAACTCGGAATTGCACTGAAGCAAGAACTACATGTGATTTCGCAAAAATCTCATAATAATATAGTCAATTGAACTGATTTGCTAAGCCACAAAGCATTTTTACTTTTTGGCTCATTGCTTCGCTTGATGATGTAAGTTTTTCAACGAGTTGTCCATTTTGTTGAGTTCCTGAATCAATTTGCATAATAGCTTGGTTGATTTGTTCAATTCCATTAGCTTGCTCTTGAGAGGATTGAGAAATTTCACTGACAATATTTGATATTTTTTTGATACTTTCATTAATAATCTTTAAGGATTCAGTTGATTGACTGACTAACTCCACACCATTTTCTACTTTCGAAACGCTGTCACTAATAAGTACTTTAATTTGCTTTGCTGACTCGGCACTTCGACCAGCTAAATTACGAACTTCATTAGCTACCACTGAAAATCCGCGTCCTTGTTCACCGGCTCTAGCCGCCTCAACCGATGCATTGAGAGCTAGTAAATTGGTTTGGAATGCAATTTCATCAATTACGTTAGTAATGTCGGCAATTTTTCTACTACTGAGATTTATTTCATTCATTGCTTGGAGCGTGCTATAAACTAAAGCACTACTTTCTTCCGCTTGTTTGCGAACATCGACCACAAGTTTATCGGCTTGTTTGGTATTATCAGCATTCTGTTGTACGGTAGAAGTCATTTCTTCCATGCTGGATGCAGTTTCTTGCAAACTTGAAGCGGTATCTTCGGTTCGAGCAGAAAGATCAATATTCCCATTTGCTATTTGGGAAGCAGCTTGTTCAAGAATAGAAGAAGATTCTTTAACTCTGCCAATGGCTGTACGTAATTTTGCTTTTTGGAATATTTGTATATATTCTAACTGACCTAGCTCGTCGCTTCTTCCGGTATAAACATAGCGCGCAATCGGATCATTTGCAATGTTTTCGGATTTCTTTGCTATAGTGCGCAGACCTTCCAATAGTTTCCAGATACTGATGGCATTGAGTGACGCGACTGTTAATGAAAAAATCATCGCACTTAACAAGGAAATCTCTGCTAAAAATAACAATGTGAATATAGAAATTACTGAAATACTTGATACAGCTAATATTACTTTTGCACTAAAGCTCATGGGGAAACGTGTCAACTTAATATCTGTGAGGGTTGAACGGCGTTTATCGTCCGCAGATTTTTTTGACATGATTTGTTTATACAACGTTTCAGCCCGTTTTACCCACGCTTTCTCAGGTTTCACTCGAACTGATTGATAACCGATAATCTTGCCATCTTCATATTGTGGACTGGCGAATGCATCGACCCAATAATGATCACCTGATTTATGACGATTTTTTACTAACCCCATCCAAGCATCGCCGGCTTTCATTGCGGTCCAAAGCATTGCATAAGCTTCTGGAGGAACATCAGGATGACGGATGATGTTGTGATTTTTATTTTCGAGTTCTTCCCATGAAAACCCACTCATATGAATAAAATCAGTGTTAGCTGAGGTAATTGCACCCTTTAAGTTTGTTGTAGAAATTATCTCGCAACCATCGGCCATACCCATATCACACTGAGTAACAGGTTCATTTACACGCATAATATCCTCATTTGAAGATTGATAAAAATAGAGCACTAAACCAAGTTTAGTTCGGTGCTCAAGTTGTTTATATATTTCTACTTAGGATTAAAACTCTTCCCAATCCTCACCGCCGCCTGACGCTACTTTACGCGGGGCAGATGCGACCGCCATTTTGTCAGCACTTGGAGTATTTTTCTTTTCCGGAGCTTTATCGGATTGAGGTTTTTGCATCTTGGTCACTGTCGATTTAGCATTGGAATGACTGCTTCTTTTTGCCATCGTTAACGATCCCCGATTGCTGGCCAATCTGAATACGCTAACAGCCTGTATTAATGCTCGCGCTTGGTCTTGCATCGATTCGGCCGCTGCAGCAGCTTCTTCAACCAATGCTGCATTTTGCTGCGTAGTTTCATCCATTTGCGAAACCGCCTGATTGACTTGCTCGATACCGGTACTTTGTTCATTGGAAGCTGCAGATATTTCACTCATGATATCGGTCACGCGTTTAACTGAATTAACGATTTCATCCATCGTGTTACCCGCTTCGTCGACTAATTTCGTGCCCTCGTCTACTTTGGTAACCGAATCATTGATCAAATCTTTGATTTCTTTCGCAGCCGCGGCTGAACGTTGCGCTAAGGTACGCACTTCGGTGGCCACTACGGCAAAACCTCGACCTTGTTCACCCGCACGTGCTGCTTCAACAGCGGCATTCAAAGCCAGAATATTGGTTTGGAACGCAATGCCGTCAATTACGCTGATAATGTCAACGATTTTATGCGAGCTTTCACTGATAGCTTTCATCGTATCCACTACTTGACCAACCACTTCGCCGCCTTTAATCGCTACTTGCGATGCCCCTTCAGCCAATTGATTCGCTTGTCGTGCATTGTCGGCGTTTTGTTTCACTGTGGAGGTCAATTCTTCCATCGAAGAAGCAGTTTCTTCTAGACTGGAAGCTTGTTCTTCAGTACGATGGCTTAGATCAGAATTACCCGATGCAATTTCTCCCGACGCGGTTGAAATTTGATCGGTACCCATACGAACTTTGCCAACCAAATCGATCAAATTATCGTTCATTTCTTTCAGCGCTTTTAATAAACGTCCCGTAGAAGCTTTGGTATCGGGTACTTCAATCGTAGCAGTCAAATCACCTTCGGCTACTTTATGCGCAATATCGATTGCTTCATCTAAAGGCTCTACGATCGACTTCAACAAAACGATGCTGAAAATAAACGTGATGACAAAACTCGCCAGAATTAAGCCAACCATGACGATGAAAAATGTATTGAATGTAGCTTGTGTAACAGTAAATTCGTTGGAACCTATTTTCTCTTGCAAATCGAGTAAAGCAAATACCGTACCCCTCAATACATCAAATTTACCAATGGTATCCGAGCTAAAATTCTGCTTGGCGCCATCAAAATCGCCATTGACTGCCATTTGCAAGCTACGGTTGAACGATTGCACATATTGCACATGCTGTTCGCCCTTGGTTTTCGTCAACACGCTTTCTTCCGGTGTTAATTGTGTTTTCAAATATTCCGCCCATACTCCTTCGTTTTGCTTCACCAGCCGGTTCGCTTCTTCCATATTTCTTCTGGCTTGCTCGGTATTTTTGGAATCAATCGCATCCTCTGTATTTTTGCGTACTGCATACCAGGTATCAAGAATCTTTCCTAATTGCTGCGAAGGAACCAGCCGGTCTTGATACACTCTACCCAACGCATTATTGGATTCATGAAATCCATACAAACCCACTACTCCAACAGTAGCAACTAACGCAACTAATATTCCCAGCACTAAATTTAAACGAAATTTAATCGTTGTTTTCGTAAACATCATTCCTCCCTCAAGGCTTTCTTTATGAATCAATTAAACTTCACAAAAAATCCATTTCTCGATTCATCAGCACTCTTCCAACAACCGCATGCTGACACTATTCATCAATTTTGCTATGTCGACTAGAATCAACATGCGGTCATCAATCCTCCCCAGCCCGATTATAAATTCAATATCAATCACCGAACCTAATCCTGGAGTAGGGCGCATTTCATCGTTGGATAGACTGAGCACATCCGAAACGCCATCCACGACAATGCCGACAATACGGGTGTCGACATTGAGAATAATCACAACAGTAAACTGATCGTAGGTTGCTTGCCCTAAGCGAAACTTAATACGCATATCGACTAACGGCACGATGGTGCCGCGTAAATTGACAACGCCTTTAATGAATTCTGGCGCATTTGAAATTTGTGTAATGGCATCATAGCCACGGATTTCTTGTACCTTGAGAATATCGATGCCGTACTCTTCATCACCCAATCGAAACGTCAAAAATTCTTGTACTGCCGCAGTTGCGTTCATATCCTCCGGCATCTCGATAGCAACATTTGCATTTTGTTGCAGCATAAGTCACACTCCTTACTCAATGATTCAAACATAACTTTGTTGAAGTGATCCGCGCCATAAATAGCTTTGAAGTAGTTTTTATGAGGATCAATCAACGATCTCTCAACTTATCCATTAAACAATCAACCTATATAGATTTTTTGTTACTTTCTGATAGAAAAGATTAATTGACAGTATAATAGGGGTTCTTCTTATTTAAGCATCAAATAAACGATTAAAAGGTATCTATTTAATATTAATATTCTTTGAATCAAACACTTATATTTTAGTAACCTAATTGTAATATTAGGCGTAAATAAAGGCTTGTGAAATGATGATCGTGGGAATGAATCACTTTACGGTACTCAGTAGCGATTTAAATCGAAGTAAACAATTTTATGTGGAATTACTGGATTTCAAAGAAGGCTATCGTCCGGAATTTTCTTTTCCAGGAGCATGGTTATATATAGACGATCAACCGATTTTGCATATCATGACCGATAGACCAATGCCAGACAAACCTGCCGGCGTGATTGATCACATGGCTTTTACCGCTAGCAACTTACAATCTATGGTTGATCGATTAAAGCAACGAGGTATTGTGTATGACTTGCACCGCCTGAAAGGATTGGGAACATGGCAACTGTTCTTTCATGACCCAGACGGTGCAAAAATTGAATTAGACTTTTCAGCGAATGAAGCAGAGCCTCATTAGTCGATTGCAGAATAAACTTAAACGTTTGGATTTATTTTTTACAATTCGGTTTTTTGCCCGCAGCATTGGCTTGACGCATCAACTCCATGCTTTTAGGCATGTGATCGCGTAATTCTTCTATGCGTGTTTCATGAGAAGGATGGGTCGATAAAAACTCAGCCGGTTGGGCGCCTTGACTCGCTTGTGACATTTTTTGCCAGAGCGTCACGCTCTCAGAAGGATTGAATCCCGCTTTTGCCATCAGATCGAGGCCAATAATATCGGCTTCGCTTTCATGTAGGCGACTAAAAGGCATGATTACGCCGTATTGCGCACCTACCCCCAGCAATCCCAGCGCAGCTTGACCGGCAACTGTATGTGGCGCAACTATCGAAGCGATGCTCATCCCTACTTGCGCGCCCACTTTTTGCGACATGCGCTCATTGCTATGCCGCGCTAATACATGTCCAATTTCATGACCAATCACTGCCGCCAATTGATCTTGATTGTCCACTAATTCAGCCAAGCCAGTATGCACGCCAATTTTGCTGCCAGGCAAAGCAAAGGCATTCAACGATTTGTCCTCGAACACCACGACTTCCCACTGACCACCGACTTCCCGCGTTAAAACATCTGCAACGCAACGTACAAATTGGTTTTCTTTAGCGTCTTTATTGATCGGTTTTTCTTTTTTGAGATCATCAAAAGCTTGCAAACCCATTGCATTTAATTGACTGTCCGGCATGAACGCCAATTGGCTTCTGCCAGTGGGCGTCGTCGAGCAAGCAACAAGCATCATTAGGCATGGCAAAACAAACAACATCTTATTATTCATAATTGATGATTTCCTATTAATGGATGAACGGTTAACCAATTGCGCGTTTTGAATAAGGATATCTTTATAATATCTTGGTCATAAGACCTTCAGGAGTATTTTGGGTTCTCAAATCGTTCTTTATATCGGTTATGATATAACGCTTTTTTCTATAAAACAAAGAGGTATTTAAGATATGGATGATCATGTTTATAAGGTGATTGAAGTGGTCGGTTCTTCGACAGTGAGCAGCGATGATGCCATTCAACAAGCCATCGCCAAATCGGCAAAAAGCTTACGTAACTTGGATTGGTTTGAAGTGGTTGAAACGCGTGGCCATATTGTGAACGCCAAAGTTGCGCATTTTCAAGTCAAAATAAAAATCGGCTTTCGTCTCGATTAGCAAGTTTACTTGCGGGATGGCACGATTGACCCATACAGTTAACGCTATAATGCACTGTTACCAACAATAACAATATTGAGTTTATGCAAGAAAAATATTACCCCCAGGAAATCGAAAGAAATGCACAGCATTATTGGGAACAAACCAATGCATTCAAAGCGGTTGAATCGACTGGGAAGCCAAAATATTACTGTTTATCGATGTTTCCCTATCCTTCTGGGAAACTGCATATGGGTCATGTGCGAAACTATACCATTGGCGACGTGCTATCCCGCTTTCATCGCATGCGCGGTTACAACGTGTTGCAACCTATGGGATGGGATGCGTTCGGTTTGCCGGCTGAGAATGCTGCGATGCAAAACAATGTTTCCCCTGCTCAATGGACTTACGACAACATCGCTTACATGCGCAAGCAACTAAAAAGCTTAGGGCTAAGTATCGATTGGGAACGTGAAATCGCCACCTGCGATGCAAGCTATTACCGTTGGAATCAATGGTTATTTTTGCGCATGCTTGAAAAAGGGTTGGCGTATCAAACCACTGGCACGGTCAATTGGGACCCCATTGATCAAACGGTATTGGCCAATGAACAAGTCATTGACGGTTGTGGTTGGCGCACTGGCGCACCGGTAGAAAAACGTGAAATTCCCATGTACTACCTTAAGATCACCCAATATGCTGATGAACTGCTGGCGGCATTGGAGGGTTTACCGGGTTGGCCCGAACGAGTTAAAACCATGCAAGCCAATTGGATTGGTAAAAGCTATGGCGTGGACATTACTTTTCCAGCAGATCAACAATCCGGTACACCACAAGATGTCAAGGTTTTTACCACACGTGCTGATACTTTAATGGGCGCCACCTATGTTGCGGTTGCGGCGGAACATCCGATTGCATTGCATGCCGCGCAAAACAATCCAGCACTGCTAGCTTTCATCCAGGAATGCAAACTCGGTTCTGCCAAGGAAGCCGATCTCGCCACGCAGGAAAAGAAAGGCATGAACACCGGTTTGTATGTGATTCATCCGTTGAATGGTGAAAAATTACCGGTTTGGGTTGCCAATTATGTGTTAATGGGATACGGTGAAGGCGCAGTCATGGCCGTTCCAGCCCATGACGAACGCGATTTTGAATTTGCCAAAAAGTATGTACTTCCGATTAGGCAGGTGATTACAAAAGGGCAAGAAGAAGGTTTTGGTGATGGAAGTGGATATGGAGGTGGAACAGGCTCTGGAGCTGGATCGGGAGATGGAAGTGGATATGGTGATGATGGAATTGATACGCCTTTCTCAAATTTTCAATGGCAAGAATGGTATGGTAACAAAGAGATTGGCGTTTGCATTAATTCAGGTAAATACGATGGCCTCGGTCATAGTGCTGCGGTGAACTCCATTGCTGCCGACCTCACCGCAAAAAACTTAGGCAGCAAGCGCGTGCATTATCGATTGCGCGATTGGGGTATTTCGCGTCAACGATATTGGGGTTGCCCTATTCCGTTGATTCACTGCGAACATTGCGGTATCGTGCCGGTACCCGATGATCAGTTACCTGTCGTTCTACCACAGAACTTAGTTCCCGATGGTTCGGGTAATCCACTGGCGAAAACACCTTCTTTTTATCAATGCCAGTGTCCGAAATGTGGCAAAGCAGCGCGCAGAGAAACCGATACGATGGATACCTTTGTCGATTCTTCTTGGTATTACGCACGCTATGCCTGCTCGGATCAAAATCAAGCGATGACTGATGAGCGCGTCAATTACTGGCTGCCTGTCGATCAGTATATTGGTGGCATTGAACACGCGATCTTGCATTTGTTGTACTCACGTTTTTGGAGCAAAGTCATGCGCGATTTGGGCTTATTGAAACTCGATGAGCCTTTTACTAATCTTTTGACGCAAGGCATGGTACTCAACGAAATCTTTTTCCGCAAAACAGCCAATGGGCGTATCAGTTATTACAATCCCATTGACGTCACGATCCAGTTGGATGAGCAAGGTAAACGTTGCGGCACAATCTTAGCGACCGATCACTTGCCGGTGGAATCCGCTGGCATCGGTACAATGTCAAAATCGAAAAATAACGGTGTCGATCCGCAAAAATTGGTGGACGAATACGGTGCAGATACTGCGCGTTTATTCATGATGTTTGCCAGCCCTCCGACGCAAACCTTGGAATGGGCAGATGCCGGTGTCGATGGCGCTTACCGTTTCTTGCGCCGATTATGGAAGCAAGTACATTCACATCTGCAATTGGGCGTGGTAACGATAGATCCCCTGTTACTTCAATCTTTACCCGCAGAGCTTAAAACACTGCGCTGTCAATTGCACTTGACCATTGCTAAAGTAACTGATGATTTGGCACGCCGTCATACCTTTAATACGGCCATCGCTGCTGTAATGGAATTCATCAATAATCTGTCTACCAAGTGCCAAGGCACCGATCCACATAGCCGTGCTTTGATGCAAGAATCTTTAGAGCAGATTGTTTTGTTGCTCTCCCCCATCGTTCCGCATATTTGTCATGAGTTATGGCGCGAACTCAGGCCCGGCACCGAATTAATCCAGCAAACTTGGCCCAATGCAGACGAAGCAGCAATGGCACAAGATCAAGTAACGTTGATTGTGCAAGTCAATGGAAAATTACGTGGACAAATCAGCATCAGCACCGATGCAACAAAAGAATTAATCGAACAAACTGCTTTGGCAAACGAAAATGTACAAAAATTCGTCGATGGACAGTCCATCAAAAAAATCATTATCGTCCCAGGACGATTGGTTAACATCGTTATTTAATTGGCTCGCTTACAATGATTGCTCAACATGAGGCGTACTATGGATAGAAAGTATAATTTTCAGCAACATGCGACGCTCTGGGTGGTATTGATAATGTCGCTCCTATTGGTGGCATGTGGTTTTAAGCTGCGCGGTGAAACCGTATCTTTACCGTTTAAATCGCTTTATGTGTCTGCTCCGGAAGGGCCTGGTCAAATTCTTGGCGTCAAATTGGAGCGGGCAATCCGCGCCACTCCTACTACGACAGTGGTGATGGATCCAGAAAACGCCGAAGCAGTAATTGAAATTATCAGCGCCACCACTGAAAAAGGCATTTTGTCACTTTCAGGAGGTGGCCGTGTTCGTGACTTTAATGTGATATATCGAGTTGCTTATCGGGTAATTAATCAAGAGAAAGCTGAAATTGTTCCTGTCAGCGAGGTATCTTTAGCGCGCATTTTACCTTTTCTTGACGAACAAATTTTAGCAAAGAATGAGGAAGAAAATCTCTTAATTAAGGATATGCAAAAAGACGCTGTCCGACAAATTCTATGGCGATTGTCGACTTATAAACCAGACGCTGAAAAAACCACATCTTAAAAAATTTTCTTCATATTTTATATTCGTCATCATGCGAATATCGTTGGATCGGCTTGCTGCTCATTTGCAAAAACAAATGGCGCCGCTGTATGTATTGTTCGGTGACGAAACCCTACTGATTCTTGAAGCCATTGATTTAATTTTGTCACATGCGCGTCAACAAGGTTATACAGAAAGAGAAATTTATACGGTTGAACAGCATTTCAAATGGCAAAATATTCTCAATGCCGATAGTAATTTATCTTTGTTTGGCACCAAAAAGATTATTGATATCCGCATTCCATCCGGGAAGCCTGGCAAGGAAGGCGCCGCCGTTATGGAAGCCTATTGCACCACGATTTCACCTGATGTATTGACGCTAGTTACCCTACCAAGAATTGATCAATCTACCCAGAATACTCAATGGTTTAAATCGCTTGAAAACTTCGGTGTGGTAATTCCAGTAAGCAACATTGAGCGCCAACAGTTGCCTGAATGGATTGCAAAACGTTTGGCACAACAACAACAGAGAACGGATGCCACAGCACTTGGATTTATGGCAGACCAGGTTGAAGGTAATTTATTAGCAGCCTATCAAGAAATACAAAAATTGGCGCTTATCTATCCAGCAGGTAATTTGACATTGGCACAAATTCGCGCAGTCATTTTCAATATGGCGCGTTATGATATTTATCAATTAGCAGATGCACTGATTGCTTCAGACGTCAATCGTTATTCCCGTATTTTGAATGAATTACAAGAAGAAGGTACAGCACCGCTCTTGATATTGAATGTTCTCGCCGAACAAATTCGACAACTTATCACGATTCAAAAAGGAATTAACACCGGGCAATCTACAGCACAAATGTTGCGATCCGCAAGAATATGGGGAAATCGGCAAAAAATTGTTCTGAATGCGGCTCAGCGTATTCATCTTGATTCACTTCATCGGGCAATATTGCATGCCGCCAGAATTGACCGTATGATAAAAGGCGTTGCGGATGGAGATATTTGGAATGAACTATCGCGGTTTATCAATATACTTGCCACTAATTTTGATGTTTCACACGCTATATCGACTCAATAAAAAATCGATACGTTTTTTTATTTATGGGGTCGTTACATCTGAATCGATACGCAATTAAGTGGCTTTATGCTAATCAATTAACTACAACATACTTGATGGAACATAAAATAACCGCAAACGGCTATTAAATCATAATAAATAGAATGAAGGACAATGACTATGCGAATTTTCAAGCGTTTCACCCTTTCACTAGCGCTAATAATCACGCTGCCCATATTGATCGGTTGCGAAAATTACGCTGATAAAACTCATCCATCATGGGTGCAACCACCCCCTGGCGCCGTTTATGATGACTCGACCATCTATGCCAGAATTATGGCAGCCATACAATCCGACGCCGTCCTGCAAGGCAGTAATGTTGAAGTAAAAGTAACTGAAGGAAATGTATTGTTAACTGGAAGCGTTATTAATGATGATCAAATGACACGCGTGAACATGCATAGTTGGATAGTCGATGGGGTCAAAAAGGTAGACAATCAAATTGCAAAGAAATAAACAATACCGTGGCAAGACCCGCATTGTATTAAAAAATCAAGTTAACGCAGCTCTTCTTTGGTTTTCCCTTGATTCTTTAAATAACACTCAACTAACATTTTTGACATCTATTGAAAATTGACCAGGTAATTTCACGTACCCTGCTTAAATTTTAGGGAGAAAATAGCAGGAGTGATTACTATGGTTATGTATGCAAAGATGCGGAGAGCGAATGCATTACCGTGAACATTTGTTGATCAATAAGATTCAACGCTGTGCAAGTCTGTCACGTAACACGATAAAGAAGTGATTGAGATCGTCCGGTGATGCGCTATTAAATATCACAGAACAAATAAGTCAGGCAATTTGACTCCGTTTGAGCCCAGGCTGTTATTGGCGCTGGAAGCGAATGCGAATCGTTCCAAGAAAGATAGACACAAAGCAAAGATGTTCAAAAAGCAATATTGAACGAAAGCTATGCAGATGGCTATACGATTGTTTACGACTTTATCCGGAACTGGCGTTATCAAGGCTGTGAAGGTACTACTGCGTATGTGCCGCTCAATTTCATCGTTACCCAGCATAAGCGCTGGGGATTCTAGAAGTGCTTCACCCGGGCTGTATGGACACGGCCATTGCTGGAACAAGAAACCCGTACAGCAGCAATATATTACGGTATGGGTTTGAACATGCCTCGGCGATGCAGAATGAGATTACCAGGCACTGGATTTCATTCATGACACCTTGTACTGTGGCAAACGGTTCCAAATAGTTTGTGAGTATTTTTCATCTGTTTTTCTGTAGTATGCTGGAAACAATCACCCTAAACCGACTATTTCTGGTCGCAAGCGCGTTAATCCCTATATTTGTGTAATAGGTGTAATAGTTTGCGCTCTACGAAAAGTTTAGGGTGTTAATCAACATGCAAAAATTACCAGGGAGGAGTTGGAATCAACATTGAAAAGTTTCCAGCTTGTTAATGAGAAAATTCGGTATTTATCCGGAGAAACCTGGAGTGATCGATATGGAGCAAATAGCCGAAATCAGGCGATGTTATTTTATAAATGAAGAAAGTATCAGCAAGATCGCCAAGCGTCTTAATCTTTCTCGGCAGACAGTGCGGAGGGCATTAAAGAGTCAGGAACAACCCGTTTATCAGCGTAACGTTCAGCCGACACCGAAGCTGGGTTTTTTTAAACAACAATTGGTCAGTTGGCTAGAGTTTGATGCAAAGTTGCCTAGACGCCAACGCAGAACTGCACAACGTTTGTATGAATGTTTACAGGTCGAAAGCTATCAAGGCTCAGCGGTTTGTACGAGACTGGAAGCAGCAAGCATCGCACCGGCCAGCGACAACCCAGGCTTTTGTTCCTTTGGCGTTTCCGGCAGGTGAAACCTGTCAGTTTGACTGGAGCCATGAATACGTCATATTGAGTGGTGTGCTGCAGGTGGTCAAGGTTGCACATTTCCGATTAGCTTACAGTCGGCGGATGTTTTTAGCTGCCTATCCACGCGAAACACAAGAAATGGTATTTGACGCGCATATCAAGGCGTTTGGACACTTTGGTGGCGCGCCTAAACGGATGATGTACGATAATCCAAAGACAATTGTGGATGCGATATTTGTTGGCAAGGCGCGTCAGTTTAACCGACGCTTTCTAACCCTGGCGAATCATTATCTGTTTGAACCGGTAGCTTGCACACCGGAATCCGGCTGGGAGAAAGGTCAGGTTGAAAACCAGGTGGGTAATGTCAGGGAATGGCTGTTTACGCCAACGCCGCGCTTCAAGGATTTCGCTGAACTGAATGCTTGGCTGGCATTGCGCTGTGAGGAACTGTCACAACGCAAGCACCCGGAGCAGATTGGGCGTAGCATTGCCGATTGTTTTGCTGAAGAAAAACCGTTACTCATTCCTGTCAAAGCAATATTTGACGGCTATGTTGAAAAGACCATGCGGGTTTCCAGTACATGTCTGATCAAGGCTGATCATAACCGTTACAGCGTACCAGCAGAATGGTCGAATCGTGTTGTTTCGGTGCGGATAACGGCAGACCGGTTACGAATTGTTGCACAGGATCGAGTTGTTGCCGAACACGCACGCTGTTATGGCCGCGGTCAACTGATTTGCAATCCCTGGCATTATCTGTCGGTACTGGAAAAGAAGCCTGGCGCACTACGCCATGGAGCGCCATTCCAACAGTGGGATTTGCCGGTATCCATTCGAGTAGTTCGCGACCGCATTCTGAAGCAGGACAAAGGCGACCGGGCATTTGTCGAATTACTGTTAATGGCTAGAGCGCTGGGCGACACAGGGTTTGAAACACTCGAAGTTGCCTGTGATTTAACCCTACAAACCGGCATTATTGCTGCTGCCATTGTCATGAACGAAATGCGCCGTTTAAGCGAAACAGCGCGCCCCAAACGATTAAGCGCGTTATCCGTACCCAGACTACAGACCGAACCGAAAGCAGACTGTAGTCGCTACGACAGTTTGCGGAGATTGCGCAATGATCACTGACCGTTACGCGCAGCTCAAAGCACTCCATCTGCATGGTATGGCTGCTGCCTGGCAGGAATGGCAAGCCGAAGGCAATTCCCGCCAGAAGTCGGTGATGCCTGAAGTCTGGCTGGACCGGTTGATTGCTGCTGAACAGACAGATCGCAAGGCGCGCAGTTTGAACTATCAGCTGCATGCCGCCAGATTTCCTCATCACCGCGACCTGATTCACTTCGACTGGGCAGAAAACCCGCTGACCAGGGAGCGTATTGAGCAACTGGCCAACGGCGATTTCATGGAGCAAGCAAACAATCTCATCTTTGTCGGCGGTACCGGAACCGGTAAAACCCATCTGGCAATCGCCTTGGCAGTTTCGGCTATTCACCAGGAAAAACGTGTGCGATTCTATAATGCCGTTGACCTGGTCAACTTGTTGGAAAAAGAAAAACAGTTAGGCAAATCCGGCTCGCTTGCCAAGCGACTCATCCAGATCGACGCCGTCATCCTTGATGAACTGGGCTATCTGCTTTTCCCAGAGTCCGGCGGTGCTTTGCTGTTTCACCTCATCAGTCAACTGTATGAAAAAACTTCTCTGATCATTACTACAAATCTCGACTTTGCTGAATGGGTACAAGTTTTTGGTGATGAAAAAATGACAACCGCTTTACTCGATCGCATCACGCATCACTGTGACATCCTTGAAACCGGTAACGATTCCTATCGATTTAAACACCGTAATAACGCGCTCAACAACTAAATTTTAATACCCACAACTGGAAACTTTTGGATGTTGATACCTGGTAAATTTTGGGTGTTGATTGACA